>Ga0210378_10000021_pt1 | contig 77051 bp, 70 predicted proteins | sample PLM1_60_b1redo_FD_155465 | JGI IMG/M metagenome (GOLD analysis project Ga0210378, IMG submission 155465) | Groundwater sediment microbial communities from an aquifer in East River, Colorado, USA - PLM1_60_b1 redo | ecosystem: Environmental > Terrestrial > Soil > Riparian zone | place: USA: East... | reverse complement strand
CTGAAGTTTCGCCGCTACGCGGCGGTAGCCTGGCTGGTCGAGGCAGGGGCGTCGAATAGGGCGGGTGTGTTCTGGGCTGCGGTGTTCCCGGTTATCCGGGCCCGGCGGAAGGCGATGATCATGTCCTCGACGGACACGTGTCGCTTGTGTCGGTACCACGGGGCGGCCTGGCGGCGGGCGTTGAGGTCGGCGGCGGGCCGGCCGGCCAGGTCGTACCACAGAACGAGGATGGTCAGGTTGGCCAGGCCCAGGGGTGTGGTGCGCTCGACGGCTGCGGGGAGCCGGTTTTGGGCGTCGCCCGCGCCGAGGAGGTCCTTGCCGTCCTTGATCGACTGCTCGACCGACCAGCGGGAGGCGTACCTGGCCACGATCTGCCCGCCGGGGGTGGTCAGGTCGGTCGTGGCCAGGGCCAGGGTGTAGGGCTTGGCCTGGTCCAGGTCGCGGACCAGGACCACGCGGACCGGGGTGCGGTGCAGGCTGCCCCACCACAGGCAGGTGATCACCGCGAGGTCCACGGTCTGGGTCGTTCCGTAGCGGGTCACCCGGGTGCGTCGCCAGGTCGCAGCGGCCGCGATCTCGGCGGCGCCGCCCAGTCGCTGGCCTTCCAGGCGGGGTGTCCGCGCTTGCCGGTGCGCGGCGGCTCGGGTCCGTACAGGACCGCGTTGGCGGCTAGGCGGGTGGTGAAGGTGACGTGGGCGGGCAGATGGCGCCAGGCCGGCCCGCGGTCCAGGGCGTCGCCCACCACGTGGACGATGCGCCCGTCCAGCGCGGCGGCGAGCAGGCCGGCCAGGGCGCGGGCCTGCTCGGTCTTGGAGGCGCTGGTCTTGGGGATGTGCAGGCGGAACAGGACCGGCAGGCAGACCTGGCGGGCCAGGAAGGGCACGGCCACCACGATCCCGGCGATCACGAAGCAGGTGCCGCGGCCGATGCCGTCGCGTCCCTTGGCCGAGCCGTCGTGCTGGTACCTCGCGCCGTGGACCTTCTTGCCGGAGCGGTGGAAGAGGGTGTCGTCCACCGCGACGGTGACCGCGCCGCCGTCGGGCACGAGGCGGGCCACGACCGCGCGGGCCAGTGCCAGGCCGACCTGGTCCAGGTCCCACACCGCGCGAGAGAAGCAGCGGTGCGCGCGCGACCAGTGCACACTCCCGGCCAGACCCGCGGCCTGCCACATCCGGTGACGGTGCGTCGGCCGGCACCCGACAGGGCTCCGGTGACCAGCGCGGCCAGGGTCGCGAACGAGGGCGCAGTGAAGCACGGCCGCAGGGCTTGCAGCACGAGCAGCAGGGACGGCGGTACGGTCACCGGCATCGGGACCTCCCCGGTGGGGCGCGGCCAGGCGGCGGCGCATCGTCAACTCCCGGCAAGGACACCCCCATGGCCCAGAGCACCGGACCGCGCCCGGACCAGGCGACGAGGGACGCCGTCACCGAGCGCAGCTTCGCTCACGCCCGCGAGCACTGGCCCCGGATCGAGGTGCTCGTGCGCCACAGCGGCGCCTTCTGCTACGTCGCCGTCCTCCAACCCGCCACGACCCGCCGCCGGCGCCTGTTCACCACCAAACCCGGCGAACGCGAACCCTTCCCCGTGCTCCGCCTGCGCTACCAGGGCAGTGCCGACCGCTGGCTCATCGCGATCTACAAGGCCAGCAGCCAGAGCTGGAGCGAGAGCGAACCGCCCACCCGCTTCGGCCCCACCATCGGCACCCCCGAACAGGGCATGAACCACACCCTCGGCTTCTGGATCGGCCCACCCAAGCGCTGACCAGCAACCCTCACACAGCATCACTCGCAGCCCGTCAGGCGATCATGAAAATGGCGAAACTTCAGGGCGTAGCCGCAAGTTGGTTTTCTGGAATGCGCGCGAATGCGCGCCCGGCCCGTAGGGCCGGCTGAGGGGACGGCCCCAGGGCGAGCTGGCGGCCGAGGGTGCTCCACCTTGACCCCGGGCCGGGCCGGGTGGTCCCGATGACACGGGTCGGGCGTTCCGCCCGACGCGCAGCGTCCCCGCCGGGCGAGGGCGCTCCCGCCCCGCCACCGCCAGCCCCGGCAGCGCGAGCTGGACCGGGGCCGGCCGGCTGGCCTGGGCGCAGACGCGTGCGTGCCAGGCGAGCGCGGAGCGCTGGCAGTTGGCACCGTTGCGATGCGAGGTGCAGCCGGGCAGGGGGATCTGGCGGCAGCGCTCCAGGCCAGTGAGTCGGCCAAGACCAACGCGTCGCCGGCCAGGCGCAGCCCGTTGGTCTTGACGCCAACGCTGTGCCGGCGCAGGCTCAGCCCGGCCCGTTCGCCGCAGCGTACATCGTGCCCACAAGGGCGGGGCAGGGCAGTCGCGGCCCTGCGCCAGCGGCCAGAGGAGACGCCATGGACGGCTGCTATCTCAGCGAGCAGGCACGCCAGGCCCTGCGGGCCGCACGCACACTGGCCCGCGAGCGCCAGCACACCGCACTGGGCCCGCCGCACCTGCTGGCCGCCATCGTGGGGCAGTGGGACGACGGGCACGCTGCCGGCCCGGCGCTGCTGCGCGCCTGCGGGCTCACCGCCGAGCAGGCCACCGAGCACACCGCCATGCTGCTGCACGCCTACGGCGCACCCGAGGCACCCGCCGCGGCAGCGGAGGCCCGCCCCAACCCGGCCTTGCGGCGCATCCTCGCGCAGGCGTTCCGCGTCGCCGTCCAGGCGCACGCCCCGTACGTGGGCACCGAGCACCTGGTCGTCGCCACGCTCTGGGCGGACTACGCCCAGGGGTTGCGCCGGCAGGGCATCACCTACACGCAGGCCGCGCAGCAGCTCACCACCCTGCCTCACACCGAGAAGGCCGTGGACGACACAGCGATCGAGCCGCTGACAGCGGTGGCGGTGCCCACGCCCGCCGTGGCCAGCCTGGCCGACGCGGCCCGCCAGCAGGCCGAGCAGCACCCGATCGACGGCGACGGGCGGGTCAGCACGCTGCACTACCTGCTCGCGCTGGCCAGGCTGACCGGGGCCGGCAAGCTGCTGGGTGAGCTGGGCGTCAGCTACAGTGTCCTGCTTGAGCGGCTGGCCGCGGACGGCGCCCGGCTGGTCGAGGCCGACGACCAGCGACCGGAGGAGCCACCGCTGGACGGCTGGGAGGGCTTCGACGTCACCCAGGAGGAGCACGAGACGATCACCGGCCGGCTGGAACAGGTCCTCAGCCGGCGGAGCGGGCTGTGGCAACAGGGCGTGCGGTTCGCCACGAACTGGAACAAGGAGCGGACAAGGTTCTGGGTGCACATCCACCCCGGTACCTCGGGCCTCACCCCGCGGGAAGTGCTCGACCGCCTCCTGGGCCGCGCCTCCTGACCAGCGTGCGTGACGAACCGTTGCGCTCGGCGCGGGGCGCCGGGTGTGACGATCCGCACGGCACGCACCCGGCCCGAGGCTGGTCGGGCCGGGCGTGACGGTCGGTTCGGTTCCTCGCTGAGACCCGGTGATCGCCTACTCGGTGGTGATCGCCCCGAGCACGTCGAGCTTCGCGGCTCGGCGTGCGGGGAGGATGGCCGCGACCACGCCGGCCAGGGCGGCGCCGAGGATGATCACCGCCAGCTGGCCGACCGGCACCGCCAGCGCGCCCTCGTCGGGGACGGTCCTCGCCATGGCCCAGCTGAAGCACAGGCCGATCACCAGACCCATGCCGGTGCCGAGCAGGGCGATGATCACCGACTCCCAGCGCACCATCGAGCGCACCTGCCGCCGGGTCATGCCGACCGCCCGTAGCAGGCCGAGCTCCCGGGTGCGCTCGAAGACCGAGAGGGCGAGCGTGTTCGCGATGCCCAGCAGGGCGATCAGGACGGCCAGGGCCAGCAGGACGTAGACCAGCCCGAGCTCCTTGTTGACCTCGGCGAACCGAGCTCGCGTGTGCTGCGCCCGGTCCTGCAGCCTGGCCGTCGGGTAGTCGGCCGTCACCCGCTCGACCGCCGCGCGGGCGGCGCCGAGGCTCACGCCCTCGGCCCGGTCGACCAGCACCTTGCTGTCGAGCCGGTCAGGGTAGTTCGCGTCGTAGGCGGGCAGTCCCAGGATGTAGCTCGAGCCCAGGCCCTGCTTGTCGCTGAAGATCGCGGCCACGGTGAGCCGCCGCTCGCCGGCCGTGGGGAAGCGCACCCGCACCTCGTCGCCGACCGACCAGCCTTTGGCCCTGGCCGCCACGTCGAGGACGGCGATGCCGTCGGTATCCAGGTCCCCGAGGCGGCCCTTGGCGATGGCGAGGTCGGCGATCCGGCTGTAGCTGGCGGGGTCGATCGCGACGAGGTCCGACATGGCGCCGTCGATCTCGGCCGTGTTGCTCCGCACCCCGGATGCCGCCTTGACCTCGGGCAGCCGGGCAAGCCGCTTGGCCAGGTCGGGGCTGAGCGCTGCGAAGCTTCCGGTGTCGATCTGGAAGTCACTGGTGAAGGTCTTGTCGATCCGGGCGTCGAGCGACCTCTTGGCCGTGGACCCGAGGATCGTGATGAAGGCGACCAGGCTCACCCCGATCATGAGCGCGGCCGCCGTGGACGAGGTGCGCTTGGGGTTGCGCATCGCGTTCTCCCTGGCGAGGGTCCCCTGCATGCCCTTCAGGGCGGGCAGGGGCGCGCCGATGAGCCGGCTCACGGGCCGGGCGATCACCGGACCGAGCACCGCGACGCCGAGGAAGATGACGCCGGCGCCGAGACCCACGAGGAGCATGGCGCGCCCGGAGTGGGACAGCAGGCCGAACGAGAGCGATGCCACGCCCGCGGCGATGACGGCGGCGCCGGTCGCCAGCCGGCTCCGGGAGCTCCCCGAGGTGTCGCGGGCGAGGTCGCGCAGCGCCGCGACCGGCGGGACCTTCGCTGCCCTGCGTGCCGGGAGAACCGCCGAGGCCGTGCTGACCAGGACGCCCGCCAGCAGCGAGACGGCCACGGTGCGGGGGGCCAGGACGATGCCGCCTGCCGGGATCTCGAGCAACCCGAAGCCGGTCAGGAGCGCCCTGAGCCCGGCGGCCACGCCGATGCCCGCGGCCACGCCGAGCAGCGCGGCGACCAGCCCCACCACCACGGCCTCGAGCAGCACCGAGCCGAGCACCTGCCGCCGGCTGGCGCCGACTGCCCGCAGCAGCGCCATCTCCCTGCCCCGCTGCGCGACGACGATCGAGAAGGTGTTGTAGATGATGAACGAGCCGACGAACAGCGAGATCAGGGCGAACACCAGCAGGCCCCGGTTGAGGCCCTTCAGGGCCTTCTGGATGCTGCGCCGGCCCTCCTCGACGATCGCCTTCCCGGTGACGACCTCGGTGCCGGGAAGCGCCGTGCCGAGGCGGTCGCGCAACTGCTCCTGCGACACGCCCTGGTCGGCCACCACGCTGATGTCGTTGAACTTGCCCGGCTCGGCCATGAGGCGCTGCGCCGCGGCCTGGCGGAACAGGACCCCGCTCGTCGAGGCGAGGCTGTCGGCCGTGCCAAATCTTGCGATACCGACGACCCGCACCCGCTGCGGGCCTGCCTGCACGAGGACGGTGACCGTGTCGCCCGCGACGAAACCGGCCTGGTCGGCGCTGGCCTTGTTGATGACGACCTCGTCGTCGGCCTGGGGCGTCCGCCCCGCGACGAGGGTGAACGGATTGAGCGCCGCCACCTGGTTCCAGTTCAGCCCCAGGGCGGAGTCGGGCGTGCCGATGGCCTTGCCCTGCTTGTCCACCAGCTGGGCGTAGCCCAGGACGTTGCCCTCGGCGGCTCGGACGCCCGGGACGCCGGTGATGGTGCGCACCTGGGCGGCGTCGACCAGGGGGCGCTGCTCGCCGATCCCGGAGGGCGCAGAGGACGCCACTGCGGCCCGACCGCGAACGACCGCGTCGGTGTGGGCGTAGACGCTGCCGAACAGGTCGTGGAACGTCTTGCCGATGGTGTCGGTGAGCACGAACGTGCCGGCCATGAACCCCACGCCGAGCAGGATGGACAGGGCGGTGGTGAACAGGCGGAGCTTGCGGGCCGCCAGGCCCGTGATGGTGGTCTTGAACATCGGTCTCTACTCCCCGAACTGCTTCATGCGGTCGAGCACCCGCTCGGCCGTTGGTTCGGCCAGCTCGTCGACGACACGGCCGTCGTTGAGGAACACCACCCGGCTGGCGTAGCTGGCCGCCACCGGGTCGTGGGTGACCATGACGATGGTCTGGCCCAGCTCCCGCGCCGCGTGGCGCAGGAACGCGAGGATCTCCGCGCCGGCCCGCGAGTCGAGGTTGCCGGTCGGCTCGTCGGCGAAGACGATCTCCGGGCGGGCAGCGAGGGCACGGGCGACGGCCACCCGCTGCTGCTGGCCGCCGGACAGCTCGCTGGGCCGGTGGGCCAGGCGGTCGCCCAGCCCGACCGTCCGGATGACCGTGTCGAGCCAGCCTTTGTCTGGTGTGCGTCCGGCCAGCGCGGCGGGCAGGGTGATGTTCTCCAGCGCGGTGAGGGTCGGCACCAGGTTGAAGGCCTGGAAGACGAAGCCGATCCGGTCCCGCCGCAGCAGGGTGAGGCGCTTGTCGTCGAGGCGGGTCAGGTCGACCCCGCCGACGCGCACCGCGCCCGAGGTGAGGGTGTCGAGGCCCGCGACGCAGTGCACCAGCGTCGACTTGCCCGAGCCCGACGGGCCCATGATGGCGCTGAACTGGCCGCCGGCGAAGCCCAGCGTCACGCCGTCGAGGGCCCGCACCTCGGCGGCGCCCTTGCCGTAGACCTTGGTGCCGTCGACGACCGAGGCGGCCACGCCCGAGCGGCTCCCGGTCTCCGTGGTGATGTCCATGTGGACGGTCATGCGTTCCTCCATCTCTGTAGGCTCGGGTGATCCGACGCGGCCCCGAGCGCGGAGCAGCTGACGGCTCGAGACCCTACGGGCGGGCACGGGGCACGGGCATCGGGGCCGTCCCTGGACTCGAGGGAGGGCCCGCCCTGCGATCCGGTAGGGGCAGACCCTCACCCCGGGGCAGGGGCAGCCCTCTGGTGCGGCTCCCGGCTAGTTGCGACGATGGCGCCATGAGACCGACCGTGCTGATCGTCGACGACCACCCCGGGTTCCGCTCCCTCGCGCGCAAGCTGCTCGCGGCGGGCGGCTTCGAGGTGGTCGGGGAGGCCGCGGACGGGCATGCGGCCATCGACGCCGCTCGCGAGCTGCGGCCCGACGTGGTGCTGCTGGACATCCAGCTCCCCGGCATCGACGGGTTCGAGGTGGCCGAGCGGCTCCGCGACGGCGCGGCCGGGCCCGCCGTGGTGCTTGTCTCCAGTCGCGACCGTGCCGACTACGGCGCGCGCGTGGAGCAGTGTGGCGCGCGGGGATTCATCCCCAAGGCCGAGCTGTCCGTGGACGCGATGCGCGCCCTCATGGGAGCGACCGGATGAGATGAGCCAGCGGCTGCGCCTCGCGCTCGCCCTCACCGCCCTGGCCGCGGGGCTGGTCGACCTCGCGTTGCTGCTACGGGCCGGCGAGGACCGGCCCGGGCCGCTCGCCTACCTGCTGGTCGCGATCATCGGGGTGAGCTGGTCGTTCGCGGCGGCCGGCCTGGTCGCCTGGTCGCGCCGGCCCGACAACCGCACAGGTGCGCTCATGGTCACGGTCGGGCTGGCCTACTTGTTGAACGGCCTGCTCTTGAACGGCGTGACCCTCGTCCGCGCGCCGCTCGGGTTCGAGCTCTGGTTCCTGGTGGCAACGCTGCCGGAAGCCGTCCTCGCCCACCTGATCGCCGTCTACCCAGACGGCCGGGCGACCACCCGGCTGCAACGGCTGTTCGTCGTCGCCAACTACGCAGCCACGGTGCCCCTGGCCCTGGCCCAGTTGCTGCTGGTGGACCCGGCCTCGCTGGGCTGCGCCGAGTGCCCGGACGACCTCCTGGCGCTGGGCGGCCGCCATCCGTACGGTGAAGCGGTGCTCGCGGTCTCGAACCTGCTCCTTGCGGTGCTGGGCGCGCTGCTGCTCTGGATCGTGGTCACACGCTGGCGCCAGACGCCCGGGCCGCGCAGACGCAGCCTCGCCCCGGTCGCGCTGGTCGGGGTGGTGCTGCTCGCCGTCTACATGATCCAGCAGACACTCACGGCGGTGATGCCCAGCCCGCCGTCGCTGGTCAAGACCGGGTTGGACCTGGCGATCCTCACGACGCTGGTGCTGTGGCCGCTGGCGTTCCTGGCCGGGCTGGCGCGCACCCGGCTGGACCACTCGGCAGTCGGCGACCTCGCGATCGAGCTCAGCGAGACCCTGCCGCCAGGCCGGCTCGAGCAGGCCCTCGCCCGCGCCCTGCGCGACCCCACCCTGAGGCTGGCCTACTGGCTGCCCGACCGGTGCGCGTTCGTCGACGCCGCGGGACGCTCCGTGGAGCTCGATGGCGAGGTCGCCGACGACCGCGCCGTCACCATCCTGCGGCAGGGCGGCGACCCGGTCGCCGCGCTGCTCCACCACGCCGCCCTCGACGACGACCCCGCGCTGGTCCAGGCCGTCGCGGCGACCGCCCGCATGACCATCGAGAACGGGCGCCTCCACGCGGAGGTCCGTGCGCAGCTCGAGGAGGTGCGCGCCTCCCGGGCCCGCATCGTCGAGTTCGGCGACGCCGAGCGCCGCCGGGTCGAGCGCAACCTCCACGACGGCGCCCAGCAGCGCCTGGTGAACGTCTCGCTCGCCCTGGGCATCGCCCGGTCGCAGGTGGGGACCGCCGCTGACGAGGAGCTCGCCGCGGCCCTCGACGAGGCCGCCGCCGAGCTGCGGTGCGCGCTCGCCGAGCTGCGCGAGCTCGCCCGCGGCATCCACCCGGTGATCCTCACCGAGGCGGGGCTGGGGCCCGCGCTGGCGGCACTGGCCGAGCGCTCGCCGATCCCCGTCACGGTCGCCCCGGTCCCGCCGGAGCGGCTCCCGCCCCGCGTCGAGGAGACCGCCTACTACGTCGCGTCCGAGGCGCTCGCCAACGCCGCCAAGCACGCCCGCGCCACGGCGGTCACGATCAGCGCCAGGCGGCGCGACGGCGACCTCGTGGTCGAGGTCGGCGACGACGGCGTCGGCGGCGCCGACCCTGACGGCTCGGGGCTGCGCGGCCTGGCCGACCGGGTCGCCGTCCTCGACGGCCGCCTGCGCGTCCACAGCCCGGCCGGCGAGGGCACCCGCATCACCGCGGAGCTCCCATGCGCGTGGTGATCGCCGACGACGCCGTGCTGTTCCGCGAGGGACTGGCCCGGGTGCTCGAGGCGGCCAGCATCCAGGTCGCCGCGCAGGTCGGCGACGCCGAGCAGCTCCTGGCCCGGGTGCGCGCCGACCCGCCCGACGCGGTCGTGGTGGACATCCGCATGCCCCCGACCCACACCCGCGAGGGTCTCGACGCCGCCCTGCGCATCCGCGCCGGGCACCCGGAGGTGGGGGTGCTGGTGCTGTCGCAGTACGTCGAGACCCACCACGCGATGCAGCTCCTCGAGGACGGCGCCGGGGGCGTCGGCTACCTGCTCAAGGACCGCGTCGCCGACGTGGCCGACGTGGCCGACGCGGTGCGCCGCGTCGCCGGCGGCGGGTCGGTGATCGACCCGGAGGTGGTCGCGCGGCTCGTCGGCCGGCGGCGCGTCCGCAGCCCCGTCGAGGAGCTGACCGACCGGGAGCGGGAGGTGCTCGCGCTCATGGCCGAGGGGCGCTCCAACCAGGCCATCTGCCAGCGGCTGTTCCTCAGCCCCAAGACGGTGGAGGCGCACGTCCGCGGCATCTTCACCCGGCTCGACCTGCCCGCGACCCCCGACGACCACCGCCGCGTCCTCGCCGTCCTCGCCTTCCTGCGAGCGTGACCGCGGCCGGATGCAGTCCCCGGCCATCGAGCCCGCTGCCACCTGGACTGGGGGCACCTCGAGGCTTGCCTGGCCGCCGGAGCACCTGAGCCTGGGCACGCCCGGTGCGGCATGATGGGGTGGTCCGGGCAGGGGCACAGGGGCAGGGCATGACGACCGCAGGGATCGTGCTGGCGGGGGGGCGGTCCTCGCGCATGGGCACGGCCAAGGCGGCCCTGGAGTGGCACGGCTCCACGCTGCTGCGGCGGGTCACCGGGCTGGTCGGTCGCGTGGTGGACGGGCCGGTGGTGGTGGTCCGGGCCCCCGGGCAGGCCCTGCCCGCGCTGGGCCCGGAGGTGGAGCTGGTCGAGGACCCGCGCGAGGGCCTCGGACCCCTCCAGGGCCTGGCCGCCGGGCTGGCCGCGACGGCCGACCGGGCCGAGCGGGCGTTCGCCTGCGCCACCGACCTGCCCTTCCTGCACCCCGCGTTCGTCCGCCGGGTGCTGGGGGCGCTCGACGGCGACGTCGAGATCGCGCTGCCCGTCGCGCTGGGCTTCCCGCAGCCGCTGGCGGCCGCCTACCGCACCGCGCTGGCGCCAGAGGTCGCCCGCCTGGTCGCCGACGGGCGGCTCCGCCTGGGGTTCCTGCTGCGCGACCACGCGGTCGTGCGCCTGGACGAGGCGGCCCTGCTGGCCGATCCGGTGCTGGCCGCGCTGGACCCCGGGCTGGCCTCGGTGGTCAACGTCAACGATCCGGCCGGCTACGAGGCCGCCCGGGCGCGGCCGGCCCCGGCGGTGACGGTCCGGCGGTACGGGGTGCTGGCCGTGGCGGGCCAGCGCGGCCCGCGGACGGTCCGGGCGGCCACGCTGGCCGGCGCCGCCGCGGCGGCGGGGGTCGGGCTGGACCGGCATGTGGTCGCCGCGCTGAACGGCGGCCAGATCACCCGGGACGGCGAGCTGCCCCTGGTCGCCGGTGATACCGTGGCGTTCCTGGCAGCCGAGGCAGGAGGCTTGGAGACGATGGCGGCGCCCGATCCGGCGGGGGGCTGAGGTGGTCGGGCGGCCGGGCAGCACGACCCGGGCGCGGATCCTGGCCGTGGCGGACGGGCGGCGGCGCGCCAGGTCCGACTACCTGGCCACCGAGGAGCCGCTGGAGATCCGGCTGGTGGTGGCCGGCGCGAGGGCGACCGTCGCCGTCACCATGCGCACGCCCGGCGCCGACTTCGAGCTGGCCGCCGGGTTCCTGGTGGGCGAGGGCGTGATCGCCGGGCGTGGGGACCTGGGCCGCATCAGCTACTGCACCGACCCCGGCATCGACGCCCAGCAGCAGTACAACATCGTCAACGTCGGGCTGACGGCGGCCGTCCTGCCCGACCTGGGGTCGCTGGACCGCCACTTCATGACCTCCAGCGCCTGCGGGGTCTGCGGCAAGGCGAGCCTGGACGCGCTGGAGCTGCGCGGCTGCGCGGTGGTGCCGGCCGGTCCCGCCCTGGACCCGGCGGTGCTGCCGCGGCTGCCCGGCGCGTTGCGTGGGGGGCAGGGGCTGTTCGGGTCCACCGGCGGCCTGCACGCGGCCGGGCTGTTCACCCCCGACGGCCAGCTGGTCGCCCTCCGCGAGGACGTCGGTCGGCACAACGCGGTCGACAAGCTGGTGGGCTGGGCGGTCATGGCGGGGCGGCTGCCGCTCAACGACCACGTGCTGCTGGTCAGTGGCCGCTCCAGCTACGAGATCGTGCAGAAGGCCTTGGCGGCCGGCATCCCCGTGGTGTGCGCCGTCTCGGCCCCGTCGAGCCTGGCGGTCGACCTGGCCAGGCGGTTCGGGATGACGCTGGTCGGCTTCCTGCGCGGCGAGCGCTTCAACGTGTACGCCGGCGAGGAGCGGCTCGGACTCCCCCGCTGATACGACGCTCGCTCTACTGTGGCCCGGTCGAGCGTGGGTATAGCCTGACCGCTCGGCACACGGCAGGAAGGAGGGCGACGTGGACCTCCAGAGGTGGCTGGGGTCCTGGCCGGTCATCCGCCAGCTCCAGCAGGGGGACATGCTGGGACTTGGCAGGTCAGCCCGATCGCCCCGGTCAGCCGCCCTGAGCCCGCGGACCGCCGAGGCCGACCGCGTGGCACGCTCGGTCTGCCCCTACTGCGCGGTCGGCTGTGGGCAGCGGGTCTACGTCAAGGACGAGCGGGTCACCCAGATCGAGGGCGACCCGGACAGCCCTGTCTCCCGTGGCCGGCTCTGCCCCAAGGGCGCAGCCTCCAAGCAGCTCGTCACCGGGCCGAGCCGCGAGCACAAGGTCAAGTACCGCCGACCTCACGGCACCGGGTGGGAGGAGCTGCCGCTCGATCAGGCGATGGACATGATCGCCGACCGGGTGCTGGCCGCCCGTGAGGCCGGCTGGCAGGACCAGGAGGGCGACAAGCTCTACCGGCGCACCCTCGGCTTCGCCAGCCTCGGCGGGGCGACCCTCGACAACGAGGAGAACTACCTCATCAAGAAGCTGTTCACCGCGCTCGGTGCCATCCAGATCGAGAACCAGGCCCGCATATGACACTCCTCCACGGTCCCCGGTCTGGGGACCTCGTTCGGCCGGGGCGGCGCGACCACCTACCCGGGTGACCTCGTCAACTCGGACTGCATCCTGATCCAGGGCTCCAACATGGCCGAGTGCCACCCGGTCGCCTTCCAGTGGGTGATCGAGGCCAAGGCCCGCGGGGCCAAGGTCATCCACGTCGACCCGCGCTTCACCCGCACCAGCGCCCACGCCGACGTCCACGTGCCTCTCCGGGCCGGCAGCGACATCGTCTTCCTGGGCGCGATCGTCAACTACGTCCTGGAGCACGAGCGCTACTTCCGCGACTACGTCGTCAGCTACACCAACGCCTCGTCCATCATCGACGAGCGGTTCCAGGACACCGAGGACGCCGACGGCCTGTTCAGCGGCTGGGATCCGGAGCGGCGCACCTACGACAACGCAACCTGGCAGTACGCGGGGACCGACGCCAGCCACGCCGAGGGCGAGCACGAGAGCGAGACCGGCCAGCAGCACGGCGGCATGGGGGCACCCCTTGACGAGGCCCACGCGCCCCAGACCGACCCGACCCTGCAGCACCCGCGCTGCGTCTTCCAGCTGCTGAAGAGGCACTTCCGCCGCTACACCCCGGAGCTGGTCGAGCAGGTCTGCGGGGTCCCCAAGGCGCTGTTCCTCGAGGTCGCCGAGACGCTCTGCGAGAACTCCGGACGGGAACGCACGACCGCCTTCGCCTACGCGGTCGGCTGGACGCAGCACACGGTAGGCGTCCAGTACATCCGGACCGCCGCCATCCTGCAGCTGCTGCTCGGCAACGTCGGCCGGCCGGGCGGCGGCATCATGGCGCTGCGCGGCCACGCCAGCATCCAGGGCTCGACCGACATCCCGACCTTGTACAACCTGCTGCCCGGCTACCTGCCCATGCCCAACGCCGAGGGCTACCCGGACCTGGCCGCCTATCTTGAGAAGAACACCAGGAAGGGCGGCTTCTGGGGGCACGCCGACGCCTTCCTGGTGAGCCTGCTCAAGGCGTGGTACGGGGAGCGGGCGACGCCCGCCAACGACTTCTGCTTCGACCACCTGCCCCGGATCGACGGCGACCACTCCACCTACCAGACGATCCTGGCCATGCTCGACGGGAACGTGCGGGGGTTCTTCTGCCTGGGCGAGAACCCGGCCGTCGGCTCGGCCAACTCCGGGCTGCACCGCCGTGCCATGGCCAAGCTGGACTGGCTGGTCGTGCGCGACCTGGTCGAGATCGAATCGGCCAGCTTCTGGAAGGACGCCCCCGAGATCGAGACCGGGGAGCTGCGCACCGAGGACATCGCCACCGAGGTGTTCTTCCTGCCGGCCGCCTCGCACGTGGAGAAGGAGGGGTCGTTCACCAACACCCAGCGCCTGCTCCAGTGGCGCGAGAAAGCCCTCGACCCCGAGGGGGACTGCCGCTCCGAGCTGTGGTTCATGTACCACCTGGGGCGTGCCGTCCGCGAGAAGCTGGCCAGTTCGACCGACCCCAAGGACCGCGCCGTCCTCGACCTGGCCTGGGACTACCCGACGTCCGGGGAGCACGACGACCCCAGCGCCGAGGCGGTGCTCCGCGAGATCAACGGCTGGGGCCCGGACGGGCGGGCGCTGTCGTCGTTCACCCAGCTCAAGGCCGACGGGTCGACCAGCTGCGGCTGCTGGATCTACTGCGGCTGCTACGCCGACGAGAAGAACCAGGCGGCCCGCCGCACGCCGGCCAGCCAGCAGGGCCGGGTCCCGCTCGAGTGGGGCTGGGCCTGGCCGGCCAACCGGCGCGTGCTCTACAACCGGGCCAGCGCCGACCCCGACGGCAAGCCGTGGTCGGAGCGGAAGCGCTACGTCTGGTGGGACGAGGAGGCCGGCGAGTGGACCGGCGACGACGTGCCCGACTTCCCCAAGACCAAGCGGCCCGACTACGTGCCGGACGCGGGCGCCAGGGCCGAGCACGTCAACCGCGGCGACGAGCCGTTCATCATGCAGGTGGACGGGCGGGGCTGGCTGTTCGCGCCGAGCGGGCTGAAGGACGGGCCGTTGCCCGCCCATTACGAGCCCAAGGAGTCGCCTGTCGCCAACGCCGTCTACAAGCAGGCGCTGAACCCGGCCCGCCAGGAGTACGACCGGGAGGGCAACCGCTACCACCCGACGGTGGACGACCCGGCCAGCGACCCGTATCCGTACGTGTTCACCACCTACCGGCTGACCGAGCACCACACCGCGGGCGGCATGAGCCGGTTCCAGGGCTACCTGTCCGAGCTCCAGCCGGAGATGTTCTGCGAGGTGAGCCCGGCGCTGGCGGCCGAGCGGGGGCTGGAGCACGGTGGCTGGGCCACGATCATCAGCGCCCGCGCCGCGATCGAGGCCAGGGTGCTGGTCACCGACCGCATCCCGCCCCTCAAGGTGCAGGGCCGCACGGTGCACCAGATCGGCCTGCCCTACCACTGGGGCAACCGGGGCATCGCCAGGGGCGACGCCGCCAACGACCTGCTGTCGCTGGTGCTGGACCCGAACGTCCAGATCCAGGAGTGCAAGGCGGCGACCTGCGACATCCAGCCGGGCCGGCGGCCCCGGGGGGCCGCCCTCCGGCGGCTGGTTGAGGAGCGCCGGACACGCGCCGGGATCGGTGAAGGAGGATCAGCATGAGCGTCGCCCGGCTCCCGACGCCGACGTTCGGGGGCGGCTACGGCGGTGAGGCCCGGCCGCGGATGGGGTTCTTCACCGACACGTCGATCTGCATCGGCTGCAAGGCCTGCGAGGTGGCCTGCAAGGAGTGGAACCTGGTCCCGGAGGACGGGCCGCTGCGGCTCTCGGGCAACTCCTACGACAACACCATGGCGCTCGGGGCCAACACCTGGCGCCACGTCGCCTTCATCGAGCAGGCCAGGCCGGTCGAGGTGCCGGAGATCGACCTGGCCGCCTCGACGGCGGCGGCCGCCGGGGGCGCCGTCGACGTGCCCCAGGCCCGTGAGGGCATGCGCTGGCTGATGAGCTCCGACGTCTGCAAGCACTGCACGTCGGCGGCGTGCCTGGAGGTCTGCCCGACCGGCGCGCTGTTCCGCACCGAGTTCGGCACCGTCGTCGTCCAGCAGGACGTCTGCAACGGCTGCGGCTACTGCGTGCCCGCCTGCCCGTTCGGGGTGATCGAGCGGCGCGAGGACGACGGCCGGGTCTTCAAGTGCACCCTCTGCTACGACCGCCTGAAGGACGGCATGGAGCCGGCCTGCGCCCACGCCTGCCCGACCAGGTCGATCCAGTACGGGCCGCTCGAGGAGCTGCGGGCGCACGCCGACGGGCGGGTCGAGGACCTGCACGAGGCCGGCTTCACCGACGCCCGGCTCTACCTGCGCGACGAGGCCGGCGGAATCGGCGGGGCCGGTGCGTTCTTCCTGCTCCTCGACGAGCCGGAGGTGTACGGCTTCCCGCCCGACCCGGTCTCCACCACCCGCGACCTGCCGCGGCTGTGGAAGGCGGCCGCCGTGGCGGCCGGAGCCGTGGTGACGGCTGTCGCCGCCGTCTTCGTGGGAGGACGGCGATGAGCCGGCGCGACCAGGTTCCGCCTTCGCGCGCCCGAGGCGACGGCTCGGCGATCGCGACCGGGGAGCGCCGGGTCGTGCCCGGCCGCGCGAACGGTCGGCGCCGACGCCGCGACCGGGGGCTGATGGTCCCCGAGGCGGAGTTCCGCTCCTACTACGGCCGCCCGATCATCAAGGAGCCGGCCTGGACGCTCGAGATTCCCTGGTACTTCTTTGTCGGTGGCATGGCCGGCGCGTCGGCCCCGCTGGCGGTTGGGGCGCGGCTGGCCGGCAACCACCGCCTGGCCCGCAGCGCCCTGACCGTGGCGGGAACCGGCGTGATGGCCAGCGTGCCCCTGCTCGTGTCCGACCTCGGGCGGCCCGAGCGCTTCCATCACATGCTGCGGGTGTTCAAGCCGACCTCGCCGATGAGCATGGGGAGCTGGGTGCTGGCCGCGATGGGCCCGGCCGCGGTGGGTGCGGCCGTGAGCGACCGGCTGGGCATCCTGCCTCGGCTCGGTCGCACCGCCGAGGTCGCCTCCGCCCTGCTCGGCCCGATCCTGTGCACCTATACGGGCGTGCTGGTCGCCGACACGGCCGTCCCGGTGTGGCACGAGGCCGGCCGGGAGCTGCCGCTGGTGTTCGCCGGCAGCGCGGTCGCCAGCGCCGGTGCCGCCGCGACCGTCCTGACCCCGGCCGCCGACGCCGGGCCGGCCCGCCGCCTGGCCACGGTCGGTGCCCTGCTCGAGCTCGGCGCGGTTGCGGCGATGGACCGGCGGCTCGGCGAGCTGGGCGAGCCGTACCGGCAGGGCGTGGCCGGCCGGTACGCCCGGCTCGCCAGGGGTTGCACGGCCCTCGGACTGGCGGTCGTGGCGACGGCCGGCGCTCGGCGGCGTCGGGCGGCCATGGCCGGAAGCGGCCTGCTGCTGGCCGGCTCCGCCTTCGAGCGCCTGGCCGTCTACAAGGCCGGTTTCCAGTCCGCCCGCGACCCCAGGTACACCGTCAAGCCCCAACGGGCCCGCGTCGAGGCGGCCAGGAGCTGACGGCCACCACCTTCGCGCTGCTCACCACGCCTGGTTCATCGTGTCGTGCTGTTCACCAGCTTGCGTTCATCGTGCCGCGCTGCCGGGCGAGGACGTCGACGTCGAGCTGCCGCGCGGCCTTCCGCGACGGGCTGTGGCACCCCGTCCTCGACGACCCGATCCTCGCCCCGTTCTGGGTGCTGCCGCGGTCGGCCGACTTCCAGACCGCCGTCGCGGCGCCGGGCGGCGACGCGGTCGAGGAGACGGGCCGCCGGACCCGCTGAGCGCCATCCGGTCCCTTGCGCATTGCAGGCCGGCATACGATAGCATCCGGATGCCAAGTGCGGATGCAATTGCATCTGCAACGTGCGGATGTCAAGTGCAGATGCCAGGCGTGACACGAGACTGGGGTGGAGATCCCCAGCGCGAGAGTGCGGGAAGGATGACGTGGACGAGACCCACAACGGCATGTCGGCCATGAACCTGCACGGGGTTCAGTGGCGGAAGGGCAGCCGGAGCAGCGGCCAGGGCAACTGCGTGGAGACGGCGAAGCTCCCAGGGGGCGGCACCGCGGTTCGCAACTCCCGGCACCCGGGAGGGCCGGCGCTGATCTTCACCGACGCCGAGATCCGTGCGTTCCTTGACAGTGTCAAGCAGGGCGACTTCGACGACCTGCTGCAGTAGCACTCCCAGGACACGCGATTCCGCCGAAGTGTAGGCTTCCTCCCCCGGCAACACCCACGAGGTCGCCCAGGGGATCGCCTCCCCGGCATCACCCTGGTGCCACGCAACCGCGACCAGGTCGAGGCCTTCGTCACCGGTCTCGACCTGGTCGAGCCAGGAGTGGTGCCGGTCCTGGCGTGGCAGCCCGACGACGAGTCGCCCGCGGACCCGAAGCGCGCGTACTCCCACCAACTGCAGGGCATGGGTGGCGATCTGCTCGTGCGTGGCCCGCGGACCCGAAGCGCGCGTACTCCGCGGACCCGAAGCGCGCGTACTCCCACCAACTGCAGGGCATGGGTGGCGATCTGCTCGTGCGTGGCCCGCGGACCCGAAGCGCGCGTACCACTACGCCGGCATCGGCCGCATACCCTGACCGGGTCGGGAGCGCGAGCTCACACCCCCGTCATCGAGCAGCTTCCGGCCTGCTCGATGACGGGGCCACCCTGGCCGTGGACGATCCTGGCCGGGCGGGATGTACGGTGCGACCGGGCACGTCACCGGGCTGCTCGACGGGTTCGGGCAGGAGTGCCCTGCTCCCGTCGGGCAGGCCGGTGCTCCAGTGCTGGTAGTCGCACTCGTTCTGGTAGTCGACCCAGACCAGCGCGGCGATCAGGGCTGTCGCGCCGAGGCCCGCCATCACGATCACCACCACGGCCAGCAGGCTCATGCCGGTGACTCCGGGGTCGCAGGCGGCCGGGGAACGGTGTGGGTGTTCGCGTGTGCCATCGGATCCTCGCGGAGCGTGGAGACTTGGCATGAGTAGCATCTACCATGCCAAGTGCGAATGCAATTGGCATCTGCTATGTGCGAACGTCAAGTGCACCACTGAGGTGGAGCAGGGACGGGTTGTCTGGCGATCGGTCCTACTGCTCGATGCTCTGCGGGTTGCGGACGACCAGCACCGGGCAGGTGGCCAAGTGCAGGATCTTGTGCGCGACGCTGCCGAGCAGCAGGCCGCCGAGGGTCGACAAGCCCCGGGAGCCGAGCACGATCATGCCAGGTGAGCGCTGGCGCATGGTGCGCCCTACAGGAGGCAATCCAGGCGCGGCGGCGGCGTGCACCTCAGCTCAGGGTCCGCTCACGCGGCCAGAAACAAGAATTGGCCGAGAAGAGCTCGTCGTGACGGCCCCGACCGGGGGCGGAGACGGTCACAGCGGCCGGGATGGACCGGGAGCGGTTCCTCCGGGTCCGGGGAGGCGGCGCCGCACCCGCCCGAGCAGCCCGCCCGCGCTCTGCTCCCACGTCCGCTCGCCCATGACCCAGAGCCACAGCTCCCTGCGGTAGCCGGCCACGACCCGGAGGAACCGCTCCCGGTCCATCCCGGCCGGTTCGAGCGCCGGTCTCCAGCGCTCCCAGAGGGGGTCGGCGATCCACGACGCGGCGTCGACCAGCGCCGCTCCCCGCTCGGGGGCCTCCTCGACGAGCGCCCGGGTGCGCGCGCGCAGCTCCACCGGTTCCTCGGGGACCGTCGGGTCCGGTGGCCCGTTCACCGCCGGGTCCGGTGGCCCGTTCACCGGTCGCGCACCACCGGCGCGCGGTCGGTCCCGGCGTAGTGGTCCACGTGCTCGGCGAAGTCGACGAAGAGCGGCGCCGACGGGTCGAACGGTCGCTGCAGGCTGCGCACGGCGATCTTGCGGTCGAGCGCGTCGAGCTTGTGCAGCGCCTCGACCCGGTCGAGGTCGCGCAGGTCCAGGCGGTCGCGGACGCGGTCGAACGCGGCCTGACCGGCCGGGGTACGCACCAGCACGCTGGAGTAGCCGTCGTCGCTGCCGACGCTCCCGACCGAGATGTCCGCGGCGTGCCCGAGGAAGTCGGCGCACTCGTCGCAGCCCTTCAGCGCGGCGCCGTGGAAGTCGCGGACCGGCTCGGAGACCAGGACCTCGCCGTCGTGGTCTTCGACGATCATCCGGCCGTGGATCACGTCGACCTTGCCGACCCGCTCCAGCGGGATGCCGCGCCGCCGCCGGATCTCCTCCACCATCAGCTTCTCGTAGTTGAAGCTCTTGGTGCACAGCAGCGCGACGGTGAGCGCCACGGCGTCCACCCGCGAGGCGCCCCACGTCCAGGGCCGCGACTGCATCGCGCGGATCGCCTCGACCTCGCACGGGGTGCCGACGACCGCCAGGCGCGGCTGCGCGGGCAGGTCATAGCCGTCGAGGTCCAGCGCGGCGAGCGCGAGGGTCTGGTTGTAGAAGCTGCCGGCGCACTCGACCACCTCGGCCGGTGTCCGGGCCAGGAACGGCTCGCCCTTCCACGGCTCGGTCCGGCTCTCGCGGGCCAGCAGCGCCCCGTCGATGTCGCCCGCCTCCAGCAGCGCGACCAGCAGCGCGCTGACCACCCCGCCGTCCTGCGCCCCCGGCACCCTCGGTCGCACCCGGGCGGTGTAGGTGGCCCGCACCCGGCCGAGCCCGGCGCCGGCCGGTACGGCCGCGCCGGTGATCTTCCAGTCGGCCCCGTCCGCGCCGGCCCCGCCAGAGGACCCGTTGCCGGCCGCGGCGGCCCCTGGGTCCCCACCGTCCGCGCCGGCCCCGGCAGAGGACCCGTTGCCGGCCGGAGCGGCCCCTGGGTCCCCGCCGGCCGGGGGCAGCGCCCAGGTGGCCTCGTGGCGCATGCCGCCGCGGGGGCAGAAGTCCCAGCACAGCGAGCAGCCGGTGCACATCTTGACCAGCTTGGGCAGGCCGTCGGCGCCCACCCCGATCGAGTCGCTCGGGCAGGCCGCCACGCACGCCCCGCACTGCACGCAGCGGTCGGCGTCGATCACGGCCTGCTCGAGCTCCCAGAACCAGGTCTTGCCAGGGGCCTCGTCGATGTCGTTCATCTCGTCGCGGATCTTGAACCCGGCCATCAGCGTCGGTCTCCTCGCAGCATCGCTCGCAGCTCGGTGTTCGGCAGCCGCCGGCACCATTGGTGGAACGCCTCGCCGTCGCGGCGCTCCGCGCGGTACCGGGTGAGCAGGCCGACCAGTGCGTCGGGTACCTCGCTGACCGGCTTGGCCCCCTCGACGAAGTCGATGAACGCCGCGTCGGTGCCGAGGCTCCCGCCGAGACCGACGTCCACCGCCTCGACGATCGCGTCGCCGCGGTGCGCGGTCTCGCCGCGGAAGCCGATGTCGGCGATCTGGGGCTGCGCGCACGAGGCCGGGCACCCCGAGAAGTGCATGCGCACCACGCCCTGGCCGGTCTCGTCGGGGCCCAGGCGGCGGTCCAGCTCGCGGGCCCACTGGACGGCCCTCGCCTTGGTCTCCACGATCGCGAACCGGCAGAACTCGCTGCCGGTGCAGGCCACGACCCCCCGCTCGAACGCGCCGGGGTCGGGTGCGTGCTCGGCCAGCAGCGGCTCGGCCAGCAGCGCGCCGAGCCGCGCCTCGGGCACGCCGGTGAGGATCAGGTTCTGGTCGGTGGCCAGCCGCAGCTCGCCGTCGCCGTACTCGCCGGCGAGGCCGGCCGCCTCGACCAGGTTCCGCCCGGGCATGCGGCCGACGGTCACGTTGAGGCCGACGTAGCAGCGGCCGGGCTGCTTCTGGGCGTGCACGCCGACGTGGTCGCCGCGGTAGCGGCGGGTGAGGGCCTCGCCCGCCGGGACGAGCGGGAAGGCGGCCCGGTCGGCCAGCTCGGCCCGGAAGCGCTCGGGGCCGAGCTCCTGCACCAGGTAGCGCATCCGGGCCAGCCCGCGGTTCTCGCGGTTGCCCAGCTCGCCGAACAGCTGCGCGATCGCCCGGAAGAGCTCGACCACCCGGGCGGTGTCGGGAGGGACGAACACGTCGACGTCGGAGGCCATGCGTGGGCCGTCCGACAGGCCGCCGCCGACGAGCACGTTGAAGCCGACCGTGCCGTCGTCCAGCCGGGCCGGCCACAGCCCGATGTCGTTGATCTCCGCCTGCGCGCAGTCCTCCCGGCAGCCGGTGACGCTCAGCTTGAACTTCCGGGGCAGGTTGGCGTACTCGCGGTTGCCGGTGAAGTACGCCGAGATCGCCGCGGCGACCGGGTAGGCGTCGAGCACCTCGTCGGCGTCCAGACCGGACACCGGGCAGCAGAGCACGTTGCGGGCCGAGTCGCCACACGCCTGCACGGTCGTCATGCCCACGGCTTCGAGCCGGCGCCAGATCTCGGGGACGGCGCCGATCCTGACCCAGTGGAGCTGGACGTCCTGGCGGGTGGTGATGTCCAGGTAGGCGTCGCCGAACACCGGGTTCGGGGCCGGGCCGCGGGCGAACTCGTCGGCGACCTCGCCGACGACCCGCGCCTGCGCGGCGGTCAGGCGTCCCCCGGGGACCTTGATGCGGAGCATGAACGCGTCCCCGCCCTGGCGCTGGGGGTACAGACCGACCCACTTCAGCCGCTCCACCTCGCCCGGGACGGCCTTGATCGCCCCGGGGCCCTCGCGGGCGTAGCGATCGAGGATCGCGTCGCGCACGTCGAGCGGGTGGCGCTCCAGCTTCCACTTCTCGACCTGGTTCAGCTCGTTGATGCTCCTGAGGTACCGCATCGTTCACCCCCTCGAGGCCGCCGGGCGGGCTGCCCGCCCGTGGCGACGTCCGCCCGGAGCTCGGCCAGGGCGAGGTCGAAGCGCGCCGACGGGCTGGCGTGGTGCAGGCCGCACTCCCGGTCGGGTCCGGCCTCCCACCACCAGCGGCCGGCCCGCTCGCCCTCGCCGGGCAGCACCGCCCGGGTGCACGGCGCGCAGCCGATGCTCGCGTAGCCCTGCTCGTACAGCGGATGGATCGGCACCCGCTCGGCGCGCGCGTACGCCCACACGTCGTCACGGGTCCAGTCGGCCAGCGGGTTCAGCTTCACGATGCCGCCGTGGGCCGGGTCGGGCGCGACCTTGGCGGTGCCCGCACGGGTGGCTGCGCCGTCGCGGCGCAGCCCGGTCGACCAGGCGTCGAGCCCGCCCAGCGCGCGGCCGAGCGGGTCGACCTTGCGCACCTGGCAGCAGAGCCGGCGCAGCGCCTGGTCGCGCCGGAACAGGTTCGGCCCGTGCTGGGCGACCATGGCCGCGACCGCCGCCGGGTCGGGCGCGACCATCTCGACCTTGACGTCGAACCGGGCCCGGACGGTCTCGATCACGTCGTAGGTCTCCTGCGGCAGCCGCCCGGTGTCCAGGGTGAGGACGCGGACGGCCGGGTCGAGCCGGCGGGCCAGGTCGAGCACGACCATGCCCTCGACCTGGAACGAGGTGACGATCGCGAACCGGTCGCCGAACTGGCCGAGCCCCCAGGCCAGGACCTCGTGGGCCGGCCGGTGCTCGAGCCGCGCGGCCGCCGCGGCGATCTCGGGCTCGGTGAGCTGGGGCATCAGCCTGCCTCCCGTCGGGTCCGGTACCCGTCCACCAGCACGCGGGCGACCTCGGGGCGGGAGAACTCGGGCGGGGGCAGCTGGCCGCCTCCGAGCAGTGCCCGTACCGCCGTGCCGGACAGGTGCACCCGGGTCTCGGGCGGGTGCGGGCAGGTCCGGCTCGTCGCCATGCCGTCGCAGCAGCGGCAGAAGAACGCGTGCTCGAACCTGAGCGGCTCGATCCCGAGCTCGCCGGCGTCGTAGGCGTCGAACGCCTCCTGGGCGGCGTAGGTGCCGTAGTAGCCGCCCACCCCGGCGTGGTCGCGGCCGACGATGAAGTGGGTGCAGCCGTAGTTCTTGCGCACGATCGCGTGGAAGACCGCCTCCCGCGGCCCGGCGTAGCGCATCGCGGCCGGGAACGCACTGAGCAGCACCCGTTCCGTCGGGTAGTAGCCGTCCAGCAGCACCCGGTAGCAGGCCATCCGCAGCGCGGCGGGCACGTCGTCGTCCTTGGTCTCGCCGACCAGCGGGTGCAGCAGCAGCCCGTCGACGTGCTCGAGCGCGACCTTGTGGAGGTACTCGTGGGCCCGGTGGACCGGGTTCCGGGTCTGGAAGCCGGCCATGGTGCGCCAGCCCCTCGCGGCCGCCTCGGCCCGCACCTGGGCCGGGCTCAGCCTCGGTCCCAGCTCGGCGGGGGACGCCGGCAGCCGCAGGACGTGGACCGGCCCGCCGACCAGCGGGCCCGGGCGGGCGAGGGTCGCCGCCACCCCCGGGTGCGCCGGGTCGTCGGTCTCGAACACGAGCTTGGCCTCGGCCAGCGGGTCCGGGTCGTACACCTCGTCGACGTCGACCACGGCGAGCACCGTGCCCGTCCCGTCGGTGAGGGCGAGCCGCTCCGGGCCGGCGCGCAGCGCCTCGGCCGGGACCGAGAGGACGACGGGGAGCGTCCAGGGGTGCCCGCCGACGAGCCGCCCGTGCTCCACCACGGCGGCGTGGTCGTCCGCGCCGAGGAACCCGGTCAGCGGCGAGAACGCGCCCGCAGCCAGGCATTCGAGGTCGGCCAGGCCACGGCCGTCCAGGCGTACCGCTGGCAGCCGGGCCGCCTCCGCGGTGAGCGTCTCGGCCCGGTCCGCGCGCACGAGCCGGTCGACCAGGCGCCCGCCATGCGGGGCCGGCAGCGACACCGTGCCGTCCGGCGCGACGCTCACGGTCCGCTCCCCGTCCAGCGGGAGGCTACCGCCTCGCTCCACGAGCCCCCCGCACCCCCCGGCGACCGGGGGGCTATCGCTTCGCTCCACGAGCCCCCCGCACCCCCCGGCGACCGGGGGGCTACCGCTTCGCTGCATGAGCCCCCCGCACCTCCCGTCAGCACCGGGGCGGTACGGCTGCCGAGCAGGGCGAGTACCCGAGCGGCCGACTCCTCCGGGCCCTCGCCGGTGGTGTGGAGCACCAGCTCGGCGGCGAGCGGCGGCTCGTACGGGTCGTCGACCCCCGTGAGGGCGCGCAGCTCCCCCCGCGCGTGCTTGGCGTACAGCCCCTTCACGTCACGGGCACGGCAGGTGGCCAGGTCGGTGGCCACGTACACCTCGACGAAGTCGCCGACGCCGCCGACGGCGGCCCGGACCTCGTCGCGGACCGCGCGGTAGGGCGAGATCGCCGAGACCACGGCGATGACCCCGTGCCTTGTCAGCAGCCCGGCGACGTAGCCGATGCGGCGGATGTTCTCGTCCCTGTCGGCCTTGGAGAAGCCGAGCCCCTTCGACAGGTGGGTGCGGACCACGTCGCCGTCCAGCACCTCGACCGGGCGGCCCTGCTCGGCGAGCCGCCGCCCCACCAGGTCGGCGATGGTGGTCTTGCCGGCCGACGGCAGGCCGGTGAACCAGACGGTGGTCCCGCCCCCCACTGCCGCGCTCCTCTCAGCTCGGCCGGTCACGGACGGTTGGGCGCAGGGCGCCAAGGTGGCGAGACCCACAGGGCGATTCCTTTCGACACGCACGGGAGCAGGGTCCGGATGGCCCGGGCGGTCGAAAGGGACGTGTGCGCTACGTTGCGCGGGGCGACCGCCGGGCCTCAGGACACGCGCAGCAGACGACGCGCCCGTAGTCGAGCGCGCGGTTGCGGGTGAGGCGAGCGTCGGTCATCGCGCACCACCTTGCCCGAACTCGCTTGAAGGTGTCAACGGCGGTGCGCCGCTGTGGGCGGCACTCGATGCGGATCGGCGACGACTGCGGAGAGTCCAATGGTGTAACCAGGCCATGGACGCAGCCCCCGGGCCTGTCGCACACACCCCGTGGCCCGTCGCACACCGAGTGACCTGCCGCACACCCGTGACCTGCCGCACACCCCGTGATCTGTCGCACACCGAAGAGGAAGAGGGCGGTTGGTGATGGCAACCGATGAAGCGCAGTCCTCGGACGCTCGCACGGTGCCTGAATACGGGCTGGCGTGGCACCACCGGGTGGGACCGCGCCGCCTACGGGCTTGCCGCGGAAATTCGCGCGGTCGAGGAGGGCCACAACGCCCGCGTGCTCGCCGACGGCTCGATCCTGGTGAAGGCCAACTCGCAGCCCGGCAGCTACCACGTCTCCATCGGGGGCATCGCCGACGGCGTCCTGCGCTTCGGCTGCACCTGCCCTTCCGGCGTGTACCGGGGGGCGCTGCCGGTGCCGTGCAAGCACGCCGCGCTCGCCGGCCGCCGCCTGGAACGCGAGGGCCTGGCCCGTTGGGAGAACGGCACCTGGCGGCTACGTGAGCGGGCGCAGGTCCTTGGTGCCCGGCTGCTGCTGGCCAGGACCGTCCAGCGCGCGCGGCGGCCTGTGGAGGATGCTTGTCCCGCCTCCCGCCCCTGGGTAGTGTCCGGCCATGGGCTTGCTGGAGACGCCGTTCCGGCTGGCGGCCGGCGACCGGGAGCCGCGCTACTACCCGGCGCACGTCCCGATCAAGGACCGCGGGGTCCCGGGTCTCCGCTTCGAGCTGGCCCCGGGGCAGCCCTGGCGGTGGGTCGGGTGGAGCGGCCCCGCGGAGGTGAAGCTCGTCGACGTCCTGGCCGCCGCCACGCTCGAGGCCCTGGACGGCCGCGATGTGCCGCGCGGCCCCATCCTGTCCGCGCACGCCCTCGCCCTGGTCACGGCGCTGCGCAACGGCCAGGTCGACCTGGCCGAGCGCCTGGAGCTGGAGCAGGAGGCCGTCCTCGACACCATCGACGAGTGCCAGCTGGGCGAGCTCATCCACCCCCCTGTGCGGTACCGGACGATCAAGAACTACAAGCTCAACACGCCCAAGCGGGTGCCGCCGCCCATCCAGGTGGTCGGCTACCAGCAGACGGTCTGGCTGTGGGCGCGCGAGCAGGCCACCGCCTGGATCGCGGCCAGGCCAGGCATCGCCTGGCGGAGCGGCCTGAGCGACGCCGACATCGAGGCCTCCGGCCGGCGCCTCCCCGGCCGCCCCCGGCGGTAGGCGGGCCGCTGGCACCGTCGACCGCGTCCGCCAGGCGACGAGGACGAGGGCGGCCCTCCCCGGCTCCGACCAGGGCGGCCCTCCCCGGCTCCGACCAGGGCGGCCCTCCCCCGCTCCGACCAGGGCGGCCCTCCCCGACCCCACTGTCACAGGGTCCGGATATGCTCCTTTTGCCTAGAGCCGAACTTCCCTAGGTTGATGCCAAGAGCGTGCAGGTACGCGGCCGGAGCCGGTCGACGCTCCGGTCCCCTTCCCCGAGGAGCTGGCCCAGTGACCACCATCCACGACCTCCGGCAGGCGCCGGACGGTACCGCATACGACCTCGTCGAGCTGGCCCGCCGCTTTCCCAACGGCTTCATCGAGCGCAAGGACGGCAACGACTACGTTGCCCACCACGTCGTCAACCAGCGCCTGCTGAGCATCGTCGGCCCGTTCGACTTCGAGCTGGTCGAGGTCATCCGGGGGGACGTGGCCGCGGTGCCGCCGGACCCCAAGGGCCGGAGCCGCCGGGCCAAGGCCGGCACGCCAGCCCTCCACAACGTCGTGGTCGGCGGCATCTGGCGGCTCACCTGCTCCATCGACGGCCGCCGGGTGCGCATCGAGGAGGTCGGCGACGTCGGCGACGTGCACAACTGGCCGCACGACGGCGCCCGCCTCAAGGACGCCGTGTCCGACGCGCTCAAGCGCTGCGCCATGCGCCTCGGGCTCGGATTGCACCTGTGGGCCCAGGAGCACTACTTCCTGGACCGCCAGGTCCAGGCGATCCTGGAGCAGCCCGGCAGCGCGGCCGAGGCCGAGGAGGCCGTGGCCGGCCAGCCGGAGGAGGCCGTGGCCGGCCAGCCGGAGGAGGCTGTAGCCGGCCAGCCGGAGGAGGCCGTGGCCGGCCAGCCGGAGGAGGCCGTGGCCGGCCAGCCGGAGCTGGCCGGCGCGGAGGACGCGAGCCCTCAGGGCGAGGGCTCCCAGGGCGGCACACGCATGCCGCTCCCGGGCACGGCCGCGTGGGAGGAGCCGGACGAGGGCCTGGTCGAGCAGTTCGACGCCCTGGTCGAGGCGACCGGGGTGAGCGCCGCCGACGCCCGCGAGTTCCTGCGCCGCAGCCCCTACTACGGCGGCGTCTCCGACCCCCGTGACCTGCACGGCCCCACGCTCGCCAGGCTGGTCGAGCGGATGAGCCAGGAGGGCGACGAGGTGTCCGGTCTGGCCGCCTTCCGGGCCAAGGTCCGGGAGGTACTGGCCGACCCGTCCGGCCCCGACGCCCTGGCCGGTCCGGGCCGGTCCCCCGCCCCGGCTGCCGCGGGAGGATCCAATGGGAAGTGACCCTTCCGACGTGACCGTCCCCACCTCGCAGGCGGTGCCGCCGTCGCCGGCGGCGGCTCCCCTGCCGGCCCCCCCAGGGGTCGCCTCGATCGCCGACGCCCTCCGCGAGGCCGCCCGCCTGGCGGCCGTACGGGACCTGCTGGCCGAGCGCGAGCAGGAGCTGCGGGGGTGGCTCGAGGCCAAGGCGGCGGCGCACACCGCCGCGGAGGGAACCGCCTTCAACTGCCCGGTGAAGGGTCTGGGCCGGACCTACGTCACCGAGCCGGGCATGCGCCTCGAGCCGCTCGACCGGAAGGCCTTCGGCGCCTGGGCACTGGCCAACCGGCCCGGTGGCGCCCGGCGCCGGCTGGCGGCGGTGGCCGAGCGGGTCGACCGCTGGCTGAACGCGCCGGGGACGGACACCCAGGACCGGGCCGAGCGGCTGCGCCGGCTGCTCGACGACCCCGAGGCGGTCGAGGAGACCGTGGTGGTGAGCGAGGCGGTCCTGCAGGACCTGGAGGCCACCTGCGTGGCCTTGGACGACGGCACCGTGGCCGAGGTCGAGACCGGTGAGGCGGTCCCCGTGCGGGCCGTGCCCAACTCGGCTCCCACCCTGGTCGTCAAGGTGGACCGGCTGGCCCGTCACCGCTTCGCGGCTGAGCTTCGCCGCCGCTTCCTGCTGCTCGCCCAGCCCCCCGCGCCGGTGCTGCCGGCCGCGCGCCATGGGCGAACCGAGGAGGAGCGGCAGGCCGGCTAGCCCTCGCTGGAGCCGACCCGGTGATCCGGACCCGGGATGCCGGCCGGCAGGGGGATCGAACATATGTTCGGTCCTTAGGGTAGAATTGACCTAAGCTGAACCAGGAACGCTGAACCAGGAAAGGAGCTCGAAGGTGAGCGACAACCAGATCACTCTGGTGGGCAACCTGACCGACGACCCGGAGCTGCGCTACACGCCAAATGGCTTCGCGGTGGCCAACTTCCGGCTCGCCGTGAGCCAGCGACTGTGGGACGGCGACGGCTGGAAGGACGGCGAGCCGTCGTTCTTCAGGGTGAACGTCTGGCGGGACCAGGCCGAGCACGTCACCCAGAGCCTGCGCAAGGGCGCCCGGTGCGTCGTCGTCGGCCGCCTCAAGAGCCGCTCGTGGGAGACCCCGGAGGGCCAGCGCCGGTCGGCCGTGGAGGTGGAGGCCGACGACGTGGGCGCAAGCCTGCGGTTCGCGCCCGTCACCCCGGCCAAGCCGGGTGGGAAGGCCGACGGGAACGGGCGGCCTGCCGACACCGAGCCCGTCGCGGCCGGCAGAGCCCTGGACGAGGTGCCGTTCTAGCCGCTCCCGGGCCGACCCATGCCGCGGCCGAGCTACGGCCTTGAGCCTCGAGGGAGCCGCGTGACCCTGTCTCTGACATCCCCCGCGCCGGCCCCGCCGGCCGCCCCCGCCCCGGCGGTGCTCGACGCCGTGCTGGAGCGCGTCACCTACGCCAACGAGGAGACCGGCTACACGGTCGCCCGGGTGGCCAGCCCGGGATCGGCCGACCTGATCACCGTGGTCGGGCCGCTGCTCGGCGCCCAGCCCGGCGAGCGCCTCCGCCTGGAGGGACGCTGGCGCAGCCACCAGCTGTACGGGCGCCAGTTCGAGGTGCGCAACTACAGCACCCTGCTGCCCGCCACGGTCCAGGGGATCCGCCGCTACCTCGGCTCCGGCCTGATCAAGGGCATCGGGCCCAAGATGGCCGAGCGCATCGTGGACCACTTCGGCGCCGACACCCTCCGCGTGCTCGAGGAGGACCCCGGGCGCCTGCACGGCGTGCCCGGGCTCGGCCCCAAGCGCACGGCCATGATCGAGCAGGCCTGGCAGGAGCAGAAGGCCATCAAGGAGGTCATGGTCTTCCTGCAGGGCGTGGGGGTGTCGACCTCGCTGGCCGTGCGCATCTACCGGTTGTACCGGGACGAGGCCGTCAAGGTGGTCTCCAAGGAGCCCTACCGGCTGGCGGTGGACGTCTGGGGCATCGGCTTCAAGACCGCCGACAAGATCGCCCAGGGCCTCGGCATCGGCTACGACAGCCCCGCGCGGGTCAAGGCCGGGCTGCAGTTCACCCTCTCCGACGCGAGCGAGGCCGGCCACTGCTACCTGCCCGAGCCGGAACTGGTCGCCAAGGCGTCCGAGATCCTCGGCGTGCGCCCGGCGCTCGTCGAGGCGTGCCTCGAGGAGCTGGTGCGCGAGCGGGGCGTGGTACGCGACCCGCTCCCGGTCCCCGGGTTCGACGACGGCGTGCCCGCCGTCTACCTGGTCCCGTTCCACCGCGCAGAGGTCTCGCTGGCCGCCGGGCTGATGCGCCTGCTGGCGGCGCCCCCGGCCGCCGACCGGCTCGCCGCGTTCCAGGAGGTGGACTGGGAGGTGGCCTTCGACTGGCTGCGCCGGGTCACCGGCTGCCAGCTCGCCCCCGAGCAGGCGGCGGCGGTCCGCCTCGCCCTCACGGAGCGGGTCGCCGTGCTCACCGGCGGGCCCGGCTGCGGCAAGAGCTTCGCGGTGCGCGCCGTCGTCACCCTCGCCCGGGCCAAGCAGGCCAAGATCGTCCTGGCCGCCCCGACCGGCCGGGCCGCCAAGCGCCTGGCCGAGCTGGCCGGGATGCCGGCGCAGACCCTGCACAGGCTGCTCGAGCTGCGGCCGGGCGGGGACGCCGGCTTCGACAACGACCGGCCGCTGGACGCCGACCTGGTCGTGGTCGACGAGGTCTCCATGCTCGACCTGCTGCTGGCCAACAAGCTGGTCAAGGCCGTCCCCTCCGGCGCCCACCTGCTGCTGGTCGGTGACGTGGACCAGCTCCCCAGCGTCGGCCCGGGCGAGGTGCTGCGCGACCTGCTCCAGAGCGGCAGGCGGGCCGGCACCCTCGCGGGCGCCCCGGCCGGCACCCTCGCGGGCGCCCCGACCGGTGCCCCGACTGGCGCCCCCGCCGGCGCCCCCGCCGGCGCGCCCATCAGCGGACCGGCCGGCGGGGGGGCCGACGTGATCCCTCGCGTCCGCCTGACCCGCGTCTTCCGGCAGGCGCAAGGGAGTGGGGTGATCACCAACGCGCACCGCATCAACGCCGGGCAGCCGCCGGTGACCCGCGGCCTGGCCGACTTCTTCCTGTTCCCGGAGGACGACCCCGAGCGGGTCGCCGACCTCGCCGTGGACATCGTGACCAACCGGCTGCCCCGCCGCTTCGGCCTCGACCCCCGGCGTGACATCCAGGTGCTCTGCCCCATGCACCGTGGGCCGGCGGGTGCCGCGACGCTCAACGAGCGCCTGCAGCAGACGCTCACGCCCGGCGCACCTGGGCTGCCCGAGCGCCGCTTCGCCGGCCGCACCTACCGGGTGGGCGACAAGGTCATGCAGGTCCGCAACGACTACGAGAAGGGGGTCTTCAACGGGTCGGTCGGGGTGGTCACCGCGCTCTCGCCCGAGGAAGGCGAGCTCCGCGTCCTGCTCGACGAGGACGAGGAGGTGCGCTACGGCTTCGACGAGCTGGACGAGCTGACCCACGCCTACGCGCTGACCGTGCACCGCTCCCAGGGCAGCGAGTACCCCTGCGTGGTCGTGGCGCTGACCCCGAACGCCTGGCTCATGCTCCAGCGCAACCTGCTGTACACCGCCGTCAGCCGGGCCAGGCAGCTGGTGGTGCTGGTCGGTTCGAGGCGTGCCCTGGCCAAGGCCATCCGGACCACCGGGGCTGGTCACCGCTACACCGGCCTCGACGAGCGCCTGCGCCGCCAGAGCGCCCGGGTCGAGGCCGCTGTTGCGCTGCGGGCCACCAGAACGGCGAGGGCGTGACTCCTGGCCGTGCGGGATCGCGTCGAACCGACAGTACGCCGCGGGCAGGTGTCAGCGGCCCGCAACGCGGTGACAGGGTTTCGCGCTACCGTTCGTTCCCTGCCGGCAAGTCGCTGGAAGGTGGGGTGGTCGAGATGCCGAAGCACAGCGCGGGCATCCTGCTCTACCGGGTCCGTTCCGGAGCGGTCGAGGTCCTGCTGGTGCATCCCGGCGGGCCGTTCTGGGCCAACAAGGACCTCGGCGCCTGGTCGATCCCCAAAGGCGAGTACGAGCCGGGCGACGACCCACATGCGGTCGCCCTGCGGGAGTTCGAGGAGGAGACCGGGCACCCGCCGCCGCGGGCGGGCCTGGTGGAGCTCGGTGCGATCCGGCAGCGGGGCGGGAAGGTCCTCACCGCCTGGGCGGTGGCGGGCGACCTCGACCCGGCCACGGTCGTCAGCAACACCTTCACGATGCAGTGGCCGCCACGCTCGGGCACCCGGCAGGAGTTCCCCGAGGTCGACCGGGCCGGGTGGTTCGACCCCGACACGGCCCGCGAGAAGCTGCTCGGCGCCCAGTGCGAGCTGGTCGACCGGCTGCTTGCCAGGATCACCCCTCGGTTGCCTGATCAGCGGGAGTAGAACTGCCTGATCAGCGGGAGTAGAACTCGACGACCAGACGCTCGTCGCAGACGACGGGGATCTCGTCCCGTGCCGGCAGCCGCACGAGCCGGGCCCTGAGCGCCTCGACGTCGACGTCGAGATACGGCGGGGTCGTGGCGGCGTGGTCGCCGGTCGCTGCGATCAGGAACGGCGTCTTGGTCTTGCTGCCTGCTGCGACCTCCATGACGTCCCCGGGGCGCACACGGAACGACGGCCGGTCCACCCGGCGACCGTCCACCGTCACGTGGCCGTGGGTCACGGCCTGCCGCGCCTGGTAGATCGTGCGGGCGAACCCGGCGCGCAGCACCAGCGCATCCAGCCGGGTCTCGAGATCGACCAGCAGCGCCTCCCCGGTCTTCTCACCGCCTCGTGCGGCCCGGGCAAGCGCCAGGCGCAGCTGCGCCTCGCTGAGGTCGTACTGGGCACGCAGCCGCTGCTTCTCCAGCAGCCGCGCCTTGTAGTTGGACGTGGTCCTGCGCCTGCGGCCGTGCTGGCCGGGCGGGTAGGGTCGCCGCTCAAGGTAGCGCGCCGCCTTCGGGGTCAGCGGGATACCGAGCGCGCGGCTCAGACGGACCTTGGACCTGGTCCTGCTCATGCATTCACCTCCTCTTCTCTCGTTGAAGACAGGTCCTCGAAGGGGACAACGGGCTGGGCGCGCTGGTATTCCGCGACGGCGTGCACGATCCGGGGCACCCCACCCACGATCCGGGGCACCCCACCCACGATCCGGGGCACCCCACCCACGATCCGGGGCACCCCACCCACGATCCGGGGCACCCACCACGATCCGGGGCACCCTCACAGGGTTGGAGTGCCCTCACACCAGGGAGGAAACCAACGATGGCCACGGGGGCAGATCATGATGACCGGAGTGCGCGCCGTGACCGCCGGGGCTCCCGCTGGCTGATCGACGGCATGAACCTGATCGGCTCCCGGCCGGACCGGTGGTGGAACGATCCGGATCGGGCCGTTCGGCGGCTGATCGAGGAGCTGGGACGGTACGCCTCCGCAACGGGCGAGGACGTCACGGTCGTGTTCGACCGCCAGCCTTCGAATGTTCCCCCCGGCGCTCACGGCGCGGTCCTGGTGGCGTTTGCCTCGGGGCGCGGGAGGAACGCCGCCGACGACGAGATCATCCGGATGCTGGCGGAAGCCCGGGCTCCAGGCTCCTTCAGGGTGGTGACCTCGGACAGGCGACTGGCGGAGCAGGCCCAGCGGCTGGGCGCCAGGGTGACGTCCTCGGCCTCGTTCCGGCGCCGACTGGACCAGGCGCTCGCAGGCGCGCCCACCAAGGGTACGTGAACCCGTTTCCCCGGCACAGCCCCCGAAGCACCTGCCCGAGTGCCCTCGCCCGACGATCGGCGGCCAGCCCGGGCACTCGGCCCGGAGTGGGGCAACTGGCGAGCTGGTTCGGGGCGTCGGATAACGTTGGCCTGCCGACGAGCGCGTGGAGAAGGGACGCCGATGGAGACCGTCTCACTCCCTCGAGAACGGCGTGGTCACCCTGTCGGGCCGTTGGTCGGCTCGTCGTCTCCCCCGTGGGTGACGCGGAGCATGAGCACGGTCGCGCCGAGCAGGAGCACCGTCCCGGCCAGAACGCCGATCTCGAGCATCACGTCGCGGAACCCGGTGGTGCCGAGCAGGTTCTCGGCCTCGGCGCTGATCACGATCAGGCGCCGGACCGCCGCCACCATCCCGACGATCAAGAACGGCTCGACATCCACCCTCCGGCGCGCGATGACGACGCGGATCGTGCTGATGAGCTCGGTGAAGATGAACACCAGGAGCAGGCCGCTCAGCAGCTCGAGCACATTGGTGACGAACGGCACCTGACCGAGGTCGCGCACGAAGTCGTACGTGACGACGCCGAGCAGGATGGTCCCGCCGACGATGAGCGCGAACGCCACCACCGTGTCGATGAGGAACTCGCCGTAGCCGAGCAGCGCCGAGATCCAGGATCGGTCGCGGCGCTCCTGGTCGGTGCCTCGAGGCCTCACGACCGGGATCGTTCACGAAATCAGGTGAGCTTGTCCACCTGGGTGGGGGTCTTGAGATTGTTCACCTACTGTTGGGCCGCTCGTTATCCGATGGTGACAGACGTTGGGCACCGTGTGAATGGAGTCACAAGCATGGGATCGACCATTCGGAAGCGAGTGAAGGACGACATGACCAGCAACCAGACGATCGAGACCTACCTGATGGACATGGACGGCGTCCTGGTCCACGAAGAGCGGCTCATCCCCGGTGCCGACCGGTTCGTCCAGCGCCTGGAACAGACCGGGCACCGGTTCCTCATCCTGACCAACAACTCCATCTACACCCCCCGCGACCTGGCCGCCCGGCTGGCCGCGACCGGCCTGCTCGTGGCCGAGGACGCCATCTGGACCTCGGCACTGGCCACCGCCCGGTTCCTGGACCAGCAGCGCCCGGGCGGGACCGCCTACGTCATCGGCGAGGCCGGGCTGACCACCGCCCTGCACGAGGTCGGCTACATCCTCAGCGAACGCGACCCCGACTACGTCGTGCTGGGCGAGACCCGCACCTACAGCCTGGAGGCCATCACCCGCGCGATCCGGCTGATCGGCGCCGGCGCCCGGTTCATCGCCACCAACCCCGACCCCACCGGCCCGTCGCCGGCCGGGCCGCAGCCGGCCACCGGCGCGGTCGCCGCGCTGATCCAACGGGCCACCGGGGTGGCGCCCTACTTCGTGGGCAAGCCCAACCCGCTGATGATGCGCGAGGCCCTGCGCGCGATCGACGCCCACTCGGAGTCCACCGTGATGATCGGCGACCGCATGGACACCGACATCGTCGCCGGGATCGAGGCGGGGCTTGCGACCATCCTTGTGCTGTCGGGCATCACCACCCGCCCGGAGGCCGAGCGCTTCCCGTACCTGCCCTCCCGCACCGTCGACTCCGTCGCCGACCTGGTCGACGAGATCGCCGAGCAGCCCGCGCCAGGGCCGGCGGCGTGGCCGCTCCGACGCCGGCGCGCCGCGGGTGACGCCGACCCGGACCTGGCGGCCAGCGTGTGACCGCCCGGCGGGCGCCCTGCGCGTTCGCCGACCGTCGCGCCGCGAACAGCCCAGGCACAGCGGAGACGGCTTGGTAGGTCACTCCGCGGTCAGGTCGTCACGCCCGGTGCCCTCGAACTCGGCGTCCTCCTGGTAGCCGAGGGCGGTCGCGACGGCCTCGCCCACCACCTCGGTCGCGGGCGTGAACTCCGGGTCGAGCCGGACCAGGTCCCACTCGTTGATCCACGCCCGCACGTACTGGCGCATCCGCGTGGCAGCCAGGCGCTCCAACCCGGCGACCTCGGGCGGATCCCAGCCGAACGCCTCGCCGTGCAGCTCCTTCAGGCGGGCGTAGGCGCGATCCAGCTCCGCGGCGTCCGGGGGCGCCAGCAGGAGCATCTCCCGGTCGATGACGCGCATGCCCAGCTCGGCCCGAGCGGCGATCTCGTCGGACTCGTGGGTCTGGCGTGCCCGCAGCTTCGCCGGCACCACGTCACGGTCGTCCTTGCCCGACACCACCGCCGCCTCGAAGTCGTCGGTCATGGCCAGCACGGCGACCAGCGGGAGACCGGGGTCGCTCTCGTCGCCCCGCACCCAGCGGGCCAGCTCCGCGTAGGAGCGACCCCGCTGCAGCACCGAGTACCGGCCGATCAGCTCGACCTCGTCGAACAGCACCACCCACCCGGCGTAGCCAGCCGCGGTGAACAGGCGGGCGGCGAAGCGCAGCCGTTGCCGCGCGAGATCGCGTGCGGCAACGGCCGGCAGGGCGAAGCGCGCCTCCCCGGTCTCTCGCAGCCGACGGCGCAGGTCGGCCACGCGGATCGGGTCGCCGGACCAGAACCGGATGATCGCCTCGGCCAGCTCCCCGTCGTTGGCGCCGAGCCGGCCGTACAGCAGCAGCGTCGCAGCGAAACGCTCGTTGAGCTCGCTGTGCGGTGAGTTCACCCAGCGGGACAGCTCGACCCAGGCGGCGCTGTCGGCGTCGAGAGCGGCCGCCGCCTCCGCCAGCGCCGAGCCCTGCTCGAACCCGTGAGGCAGCAGCGCGCTCTCGGCCGCCGCACGGAACACCTTGACCGGGTCGTGCAGCGGCGTCTCCTTGCTGACCACCACCCTGCTGACCACGAAGTCGGCACGCAGGGCGAGATGCGTCAGGTGCTCGAGCAGGTGGCTCTTGCCCGACCCGAAGCCGCCTCCCACGAGCACGCCGCCTGGACGCGGCGCCCCCGCCGGCCCCTCCCTGACCTGGTCCAGGAGCGCGACGAACCGGTCCTCGATGTCGGTCTGGGCCGCCCCCAGGGTTGCCACCGCCGCCCGGCTCGGCACGCCGGAACGCAGCGCCTCCACGGCGCGGCGCGCTGCGACCTGCCGGTCTGCGCCGGCTCCCGTGACCATCGGCGGACCGCTCATCGGATCGCCTCCAGCCGGACGTCGAGGCGGACCAGGGCCGCGTACGGGTTGATCCGCCGGCGGTCGCGCACCTCGTCGGCGACGCGGAGCTGCAGCGCGCTGTAGGCCGGAAGGCCCCGCACCTCGTCGCTGACCAGCTCGGGTGGCACCACCACCGCCATGAGCACCGACGACAGGCTGTCGGTGGCGTCGATGAGCTGGCGGACCACCTCGTAGGCGTCCAGCACGGCCGCCTTGGAGTAGTACACGCCCTGGCGCTCCTCGACCGGCGGCCGTCGCCCGACCGCGAGTCGGGCGAGGTCGCAACCGATCACCAGCCCGGCCACACCGACGGTCGGGAGCCACCGCGCGAGGCTCGCGAGCAGCGACCGGGCGTTGTGCCGGCCGATCCGGCTGTAGATGAGCGCCGAGCGCAGCGCGGGCAGCGGCACACGCTGCCCGCGCAGCCAGCCGAGCACCGCGTCGCGCTCCACCACGTCGACGTCGCCGGCGCCCAGCTCGGCCTGGCACAGCCGGAGCATCGCGAGCCGGAACTCGTGAGCCAGGCCGGAATCCCCGAGCAGCGCCTGCTCGAGCTGGCGGCGCACGCTGCGATACAGCTCCCGAGGGTTCACGTCATAGGAGGCGGCGACGCCGGCGACGGTCAGCCCACCCGGCGGCTCGGGTGCCGAGCCGCCTGGGGTGCCGCGGGCGAGGATGGCCGCGTCGGGAACGGGGAAGGCGGCTGCGTCATAGGCGGCGCGCACGGCGCTCGTGGCGAGGGCATGCCAGTCGACCTGGCGGGCGACCGCGAAGAAGATCTGGTCGACCAGATGCACCCGGTCGCTGGCGGCGTCGACCGCGGCGAACAGGTACCCCTCGGCCCTGGCCGCCGCGGCCAGGCCCGTATGGAACCGCTCGGCAACCTGGTCGCCACCGACGACCGCGACCTTGACCGAGGCGCCACCCCGGCGGATGAAGTCGGCCAGGTACTCCTTGTGGAGGAACTCCAGGTACTCGTCGACGCCGAGGCCCGCGCCACCGATCGGCAGGTCCCCTTCCGACGGCCGTGTCGCCATGTCGCATCAGCCTCCCGCGGTCGGCGACCTCTCCGCCTCCGGCCCCATGCCTCCCGCCGTGCCGGCCCCGGCGGACTGGGAAGGGAGCGAGAACGCGATCCCCCAGTAGCGGCGCTGCTGGCCCCCGCGGGTGACCGTGGTCAGCACGCCGGCTCCCTTGGTGCCGGTGCTGGCGCTCCAGCGCAGTCGCCGGCTGCTGCGGGAGGTCGTCGTGCGGCCGCTCTGGTCCAGGAGGTACAGGTCCCGGGCAAACTCCTGCTTGGTGTACTCCCTGCTCTGTCCGGGAAGCACGGTGAGCACCGTCCAGATGTCGATCAGGCGGACCACGGCGTCGGGCTTCTTGCCGTCGCGGGCCACCACCAGCTCGTAGGCGTTCCGCAACGAGTCGAGGAAGGGCTCTGGCCGGAACCGGGGTCCCCGACGCTGCGCGGCCGCCAGGAGGGCGACGACCACCGAGGGGCGCAGCCGCCGCTCGCGCTTGCGGTCGATCTCGAGCGCGGCCTGGTCGGGCAGGATCCGCACCAGGGAGGGGTAGCAGAGGAGGCGCTCGTCCTCCTCGAACAGGTCCACGCCAGCGGTCGCGGCCGTGGCCAGCAGCTCCTTCGAGTAGGCGCCCGAGGCGAGGTAGGCTTGCTCGTCGAAGTCGTACCCCGCCCGAAGGGACCGGGCCGCCTCGGCGAGCTGGGCGGCGAGCGTCTCCGCCCCCTCCAGCGCCCGGCGCAGCTCACGCGCCTGCCCTGCCGCCGCACCAGCCTTGACCCGCTTCAACTCCCTGGTCAGCGCCACGGCGCTCTGCAGCGTGGCGGCCGCCTGGGCCTCCGTGGCCGACAGCGCCACCTCGAACGTTCCATCCTGCGGCACGCTCATTCCTTGCCTCTCCTGTTGTCGGCATGCCTTCGAGCACGTGGTCGGCATGCCTTCGAGCTCTGCACGACCGGGATCCACAGCCAGGCAGCATACACGGCGATCACGTCATTGCGGTCCGCTCGTGCGCGCTGGTCGTCGAGCCGCCGTCGATCCCGAGGACCAGCCTTACGGTGCCTGCCTTCGCGCCGAGGCGTACGCCTGCTCGACGACCAGCACGGCGACCCGGCCGTCCTCGCCGCTGGGGCGCGGCTGGCGGCCGGCCGCGCGCCGTCCGATCCCGCCGCTCGCCCTGCCCGAACGTATCAACGCCGTGCGTGCTGGCTCTTGCTAGCAGCTGATCCACACGGCTGAGCGGCCGGTATGACAGGACATGACTCGATGCAGCTGATCACCCGAGACGACCTCAAGGCCAAGCTCGACACGAACCAGGACGTGAAGCTCGTCATGGCCGTTGGCCCGTGGGAGTTCCGCGCCAAGCACATCGCCGGATCGCTCGGCTTTCCCAGCCCCCGGTGCGCGCTGCGTGAGCTCCACCGCGACGACGAGATCGTCGTCTACGCCAACAACCACCACCGCATCAACAGCGCCGCCGCCTATCACGCTCTCAGCGCCCACGGCTACCGCAATGTTCGCTGCTACGCCGGCGGGCTCGCCGACTGGGAGGCTGCCGGTTACCCCGTCGAGGGCAACGCCGCGGGCGCTACCGCCAACCGTCGCTGGCCCCACGGACACAGCCCGCGCGGTCGGGAGCTCGACGGCGGTTGTCCTCACTGCGACAACGGCTGGTCCGGGCACGGCTGGCCGCCAGCGCCACGTCCGCTCAGCTGGCCAGACGACCGGCACAGAATGACCAGTGGCCCGCCAGCCGGACCCGTTCCGACAGGCAATGGGCTCCTCCCGGTGGAGGCAAGCTCGTCGGCCAGATGATCAGCCCAAGGTTGTTGACAGGCGGGAGCCTCCGCTCACGGTTTGGGGCTGACCAACGCTCCTGACCGGAAGGAGGTTGTCGGCATCGCCACGAGTGGTCGCTGGCCGTTGGCGCCACGTCGACCTGGCCAGAAGGGGAGGCCAGAGGGGAGACTCGGAGCGGGCTGTCCACGTTTTCGGCGGGGGCTGTCGATTTCGTCGCTCCCCGTTTGTCTCGTAGGCGACCATCCCGAGAAGGAGGAGCCATGAAGTACCTGCTGCTGATCCATCAGGGCGACACCCCGACGCCGCGGTCGCCGGAGGCGTGGGCGACCCTTTCGGAGGACGAGCAGAAGGCCGTGTACGCCGACTACCAGGCGATCAACCAGACCCCGGGCGTCACCCCCGGCCTCGGGCTGGACGCTCCCGAGACGGCGACCACCGTGCGGGTGCAGGACGGCAAGACGCTGACCACCGACGGCCCCTTCGTCGAGATCAAGGAGGCGATCGGCGGTTACCTCCTGTTCGAGGCCGACGACCTCGACGCGGCGATCGAGCTGGCCGCGCGGATCCCGGCGGCACGCCTGGGCGGCGCGGTCGAGGTGCGTCCGATCGTGGAGTGGTAGCGATCCTCGAGCAGGTCTTCCGCGACCAGTGGGGACGTGTTCTGGCTGCGCTGATCGGCTTCCTCGGCGACTTCGACCTCGCCGAGGAAGCCGCGCAGGAGGCCTTCGCGATCGCCGCGGAGCGCTGGCCTCGAGACGGGGCCCCCGCCAACCCGGGCGCCTGGCTGGTGACGACGGCGCGCAACCGAGCCATCAACCGCATCCGCCGCGATCGCACGCTGGCCGCGAAGACTCGCCTGCTCCAGGTGCCCGAGGCAGCGGAGGACACGATGGACGCGACGACGTTTCCCGACGAGCGACTCGAGCTCATCTTCACCTGCTGTCATCCGGCGCTGGCCACCGACGCGCAGGTCGCGCTCACCCTGCGGACGCTCGGCGGCCTGACCACCGGCGAGATCGCCCGCGCCTTCCTGGTCCCCGAGCCCACGATGGCCCAGCGGCTGGTGCGCGCGAAGCGCAAGATCAAGTCGGCGGGGATCCCGTTCCGCGTGCCTCCCGACCATCTGCTGCCCGATCGGCTCGTCGCCGTGCTCGCGGTCGTCTACCTGATCTTCAACGAGGGCTACGGGGGCCGAGGCGAGCTCGCGGCCGAAGCGCTCCTGCTCGGGCGAGCGCTGGCCGAGCTGCTGCCCGACGAGCCGGAGGTGCACGGGCTGTTGGCGATGATGCTGCTGCTCGATGCCCGCCGCGAGGCGCGGTTCCGTGGCGGCGACCTGGTGCTGCTCGCCGGCCAGGACCGTTCGCTCTGGGACACCGCCCAGATCGCCGACGGGCGGGCGGTGCTCGACCGGGCCCTCGCCCTGCACGGACGCGGCCCCTACGTCGTGCAGGCGGCGATCGCGTCCCTGCATGCCGACGAGCCGCGCGACTGGCCGCAGATCGCCGCCCTCTACGGCGAGCTTTTCCGCCTCACCGGCTCGCCGGTCGTGGAGCTGAACCGGGCCGTCGCGGTCGCCGAGTCGGAGGGGCCCGAGGCGGGGCTCGGCATCGTCGATCGCCTCGAGCTCGACGACTACCGCTACCTGCACGCGACGCGGGGCGAGCTGCTGCGGCGCCTCGGCCGAACCGAACAGGCCCGCGACGCGTACCGCAGAGCGCTGGCGCTGGTCCACGACGACGCCGAGCGGCGCCTGCTCGAGCGGCGGGTGGCAGCGCTCGGGAGGGCGCCGGCCCCAGAGCGACGATGACGAGGGGACCGTGGACCAGTCACCGCTGGTGTCGTCCTGTGCCCGTGGGTGTCGTCCTGTGCCCGTGGGTGTCGCCTGTCGTGAGCGAGACTCGCATGGCCTGTACGGCCAGGGTCGGGTGTGCTATCTCTGCCGGTCGGGGCAACTCTGGCGAGGAGGCCCACATGACGGAGAACGGTGCGCGCCCGGCCGGGCCGTCCCCGGTCGACCGGGTGGTCGAGGCGGCCGACGCGGCCGGCCTCGCGCTCGTCCGGTTCTGCTACGTCGACCACGGCGGGGTGGTCCGCGGCAAGGCCACGTCCCGCCCGCGCCTGGCCGAGCGGCTGGCCACCGGCATCGGCCTGACCGTGGCCATGCAGGCGATGAGCATGCTCGACGAGCTCCAGCCCGTCGAGGGGCTCGGCCCGGTGGGAGAGATCCGGCTGGTGCCCGACCCGGACACGCTGGTGATCCTGCCCTACGCGCCCGGTGCGGGCGCGATGGTCGCCGACATGGTCCGGCTCGACGGCGAGCCCTGGGAGGCCTGCCCGCGCGCCTTCCTCAAGCAGGCGACCACCGAGCTGGCCGGCGAGGGCCTGACGCTGGTGGCCGCGTTCGAGCCCGAGTTCACCCTCGGGCGGCGCGTCCCCGACCCGGGCGGCGGACCCGACCGGCTCGTCCCGGTCGACGAGAGCCTGTGCTTCTCGTCGACCGGCTTCGCCGCCGCCCATGACTACGCGGTCGACCTGGTCCGCGCGCTGGAGGCGCAGGGCCTCACCGTCGAGCAGTACTACCCGGAGCTCGGCCACGGCCAGCAGGAGCTGTCGATCCGCCACGCGCCCGCCCTGCGCGCGGCCGACAACCAGGTCTGGTACCGGGAGACGGCCCGTGGCGTCGCCCTCCGCCATGGCCTGTGGGCCAGCTTCGCCCCCAAGCCCATCCTCGATCAGGCCGGCAACGGCACCCACGTACACGCCTCGCTGTGGACGCTGGACGGCGACGGCGCGGCTTCCCGCAACGCCCTCCACGACGCGGGTGACCCCAACGGCCTGTCCGAGACCGCCTACCACTGGATCGGCGGCATCCTCGCCCACCTGCCCGCGCTGGTCGCGCTCACCTGCGGCAGTGTCAACTCCTACCGGCGGCTTGCCCCCCGGTCGTGGTCGAGCGCGTTCACCTGCTGGGGGCGGGACAACCGCGAGGCCGCCGTGCGCGTCCCCTCGCGCATGTGGGGCCTGGACGAGGCGTCCACGAACCTGGAGCTCAAGTGCTCCGACGCGACCGGCAACCCCTATCTCGCGCTCGGCGCGCTCATCCACGCCGGCTTGGACGGGGTCCGCAACAAGCTCGACCCCGGCCAGCCGACCGACGTGGACCCGGCCACCTTCTCGGACTCGGCACGGCTACGCCGCGGGATCCGCCGGCTGCCCGACTCGCTGGGCGCCGCGCTGGACGCGCTGGAGCGCGACGAGCTGCTCATGGAGGCGCTGGGGCCGGTCCGCCGCACCGCCTACCTGGCCGTGAAGCGGTCGGAGGCGGCCAGCTTCGGCGCCCGCGACGCCGCCTTCGAATGCTTCCACCACTTCACGAAGTTCTAGCGGTAGCGCCGTGGCCCCGGTCCACCCGCCGTTCGTCGACCAGCACTGCCACAGCCTGAAGCCCGGCTGGACGTCCGCCGCCGCCGAGCCACGCACCGGAGGCTGGGCCGACCTGCTTCGGCGGCACACCGGGCCGGCCTGGCGGTGCTGCTTCACCGAGGCACGCAGCCCGGAGAGCCTGGCCCGCGACGTGCCCGGCCTGCTCGGCTACTGGCGCTTCCTGGCCGCGCTGGCCCGCCGCCTGGGGGTCGACCCCACGCCCTCCGACGGGCTGGAGGCGCGGGTGGTCGCCGCACGCGACGCGGCCGCCGCCGCCGACCCGGCCGCGTACCTGCGCGGCCTGTGGGACGACGGCGGCCTCGCGGCCCTGCTCGTCGACACCGGGCTCGACGCCGGCGCGCTGCCCGCCGCGGACCTCGCCCGCAAGGGCGGCCGGCCCGTGCACGAGGTCGTGCGGGTCGAGTCGGCCGCAGAGGCCGTGCTCGGCGCCGGCGGCCAGGCCCGTGCGACGCTCGGCGGCTTCGTGGACGCCGTCGAGGCGCGCCTGCACCACGCGCTGGACGCCGGCGCGGTCGCGCTCAAGTCGATCGCCGCCTACCGGTTCGGCCTCGCCCTGCCCGAGCACTCGGTGGCGGAGCGCCGCCGCGCGTTCCGCGCGCTCGGCGACGACCAGGCGCGGCGCTTCGACGACCCGGTCCTCGGACCCTTCCTGGTCCGCCGGGTGGCCGCCCTGGCCGCCGCCCGCGGCGTGCCGCTGCAGTTCCACACCGGCTTCGGGGACGAGGACCTGGACCTGACCGCGGCCGACCCGGCCCTGCTCCGCCCGCTGTTCCGTGACCCCCGCACGGAGGGCTGCCAGGTGGTCCTGCTCCACTGCCATCCCTTCGTGGGCCACGCCGCCTACCTCGCCGGCACCTACCCGCAGGTCCATCTCGACCTGTCGCTCGCGATCCCGCTGGCCGAACCGCTTGCCGAGCAGCTGGTCGCCGAGGCCCTCGGCCTGTGCCCGGTGACCAAGCTCCTGGCCGCCTCCGACGGCCACACCTACCCCGAGATGCACTGGTGGGGCGCGACCGTCTGGCGCCGTGCCCTGGGCCGCGCCCTCGACGTCGAGGTGGCCGCGGGCACCCTGGACGAGCCCGCCGCCGCTGCCGCCGCCAGGGACGTGCTGGCCGGCAACGCCACCCGCCTGTACCGGCTGTGAGCCGCCGCGAGGGATCCGTCGGACAGGGCTACATCCGCACCAGCCTGAACGCCGACTGGCTCGACGAGCCGGGCAACCGCGCCTACGTCGAGGACCACACGCCGCCCGGCCGGGTGGGGCGGCCGGGGGACGTGGCCGGCGCGGTGGTGTTCCTGGCCTCGCCGGCTGCCGCCTACATCACCGGGCAGCACCTTCGGATCGACGGCGGCTGGAGCGCGCAGTAGCGGCCGGACCGCGACCCGGGTCCCGCGACCGGGTCGGCAGGGGGCGGTCCTCGAACTGCAGCAGGAGCCGGCGCAGCACGTCGGCGAGCTGCTTGCGCTCCTCGGGGCTGAGCGAGGCGAGCAGGCGGTGCTCGTTCTCGGCGTGGGCCGCCACCGCCTCGTTGATCGTCTCCTGGCCCTTGCCGGTCAGTGCCACCAGGAGGCTGCGGCCGTCCCCGGGGTCGGGCACGCGCTCGACCAGGCCGGCGGCGGCCAGGCGGTCGAGCCGGTTGGTCATGGCCCCCGAGGAGACCAGCAGCGAGTTGTAGAGGTCGGTGGGCGACAGGCAGTGCGGGGGGCCGGCGCGGCGCAGCGCGGCGAGCACCGCGAACTGCGGCTCGTTCAGGCCGAAGCGGGCCAGGACGGTCGCGATGCTGCGCTCCAGGAAGCGGGAGAGCCGCGAGATGCGGCCGACGATGCCCATCGGGGAGACGTCCAGCTCCGGCCGCTGCCGGGCCCACTGCTCGAGGATGTGGTCGACGTGGTCGCGCGGCGGCTGCCGCTCGACGGCCTGGCCACCTCCCTGGTCGCTTGAGTCTCCCTGGTGGCTTGACATGAAGAGATCCTACGGCGCTTGCGCGCTCGTTCCTACCGTGAGCTTGACGCGGTCCTATTTCGGTTCAGCGCGCCGGTCAGGTACCGGCGAGGCGATCGAGCACGCTGCAGGGACAGCGAGCCCAGAACCCGCCCGCCGCGGTCCTTGACAGGGGGCTCCAGGGCGGCGCCATGGAGGCGCCGGTCGCCCGCGGCAGCCGGGCCTGAGCGCCGAGGAGGCGGCCCGGCTCGACGGGCGCCTGGACGGCCGGGGACGTCAGGGCGCGGCCCGGCGGCGACCCTCGCTGAGGCCCAGGACGCGGCCCGCCCGCGTCACCCGCACCCCGTAGTCCCGCTCGGCCGCCTTCGGGCTCACCAGCCCCTCGGCCACGTCGCCGGCCACCGCCTCGGGGTCGCGGGTGAGGGGGTCGTGGAACCCGCCGCCGCCCGGCAGCTCCAGCACGAACCGCGCGCCGGCCGGCAGCGCCAGGCTCAGCTTGGGGTTCGGCCGGGTGCCGAGCGAGGTCCGGAAGCCGCCGGGCGCGCCGGGCAGGCCTCCCTCGTAGCCCATGGCGCGAACGCGCATCCGGTCGGCCAGCGAGGAGACCACGTACGGCTCCCCGGTTCGCACCTCCACCTCGATGCGCTGGCCCAGGCCGCCGCGGAAGCGCCCCGGGCCGCCGGAGTCGGTGCGCAGCTCCTTGGAGCGGATCACCAGCGGCGAGGTGGTCTCGACCACCTCGACCGGGGCGGTGGCGATGCCGCTCGGGAAGCTGGTGGTGGAGAGCCCGTCCTTGCTCGGCCGGGCGCCGGTGCCGCCGGCGGCGAAGAACACCGTGACGAAGCGGTCGCGGCCGCGGCCGCGCACGGTGGTCAGCCAGATGTTGCCTGCGCCCTCGGCCAGCACCCGGTCGGGGATGATCTCGACCAGCGCGCCGAACACGGCGTGGGGCAGGAAGTGGCCGACGATGTGGCGGGCGGCCACCGCGGCCGGGAAGCGGGGGTTGAGGATGCTGCCCTCCGGCGCCACGGTGGCGACCGGGCGGAAGCTGCCGTCGTTGTGCGGCACCTCCGGGCTGATGGCGCACTTCAACGCGTAGCTGGTGTACGCGGCGGTGTAGTTGAGCACCACGTTCATGCCGCGGTCCACCTGCGCCGAGCTGCCCGCGTAGTCGACCACGATCTCGTCGCCGCGCACCCGCACCCGGCAGGCGATGGTGACCGGCTCGTCCAGCCCGTCGGTCTGGATGGTGTGCTCGTAGTCGCCGTCGGGCAGCGCGGCGATCGCCTCCCTGGTGGCCCGCTCGGAGCGTTCCAGGATCTCGGCGCCGAGCGCCTCCAGGTCGGGCAGGTCGAAGTCCTCGAGGTACTCCAGCAGCCGGTCGGCGCCCACCTGGTTGCCGGCCACCTGGGCGTGGATGTCCCCGAGGACCTCGTAGGGAGCGCGCACGTTGGCCGCGACGATCTTGAGCAGCTCGTCGTTGGGCCGGCCGCGGTCGAACAGCTTGGTCATCGGGATGAACAGGCCCTCTTCGTACAGCTCGCCAGCGTCCGCCGACAGCCCCCGGCCGCCGATGTCCATGGCGTGGCAGGTGTTGCCGAAGAAGCCGATCAGGCGCTGCCCGCGGAACACCGGCGTGACCACCGACAGGTCGTTGAGCTGCCCGGAGGTCTTCCAGGGGTCGTTGGTGATCAGCACGTCGCCCGGGTGGAGGCTGTCGGGTGGGAACGCCGCCAGGAAGTGGTGCATCGAGGTGGCCAGCGAGTTGATGTGGCCGGGGGTGCCGGTCACCGCCTGGGCGAGCATCCGGCCGCGGTCGTCGAAGACCGCGGCCGACAGGTCGCCCGACTCCCGCACGATCGGCGTGAACGAGGTGCGCTGCAGCGCGGCGGCCTGCTCGTTGGCGACGGTGATCAGCCGGCTCCACAGGATCTCCAGGGTGACCAGGTCGATCCCGCGCCCGCCGTCGGTGCTCATCCGACCTCGCCCGCCGTGCTCATGCGACCCCGACCTCCGTCGGTGCCCATCCGGCCTCGACCTCTGTCGGTGCCCATCCGGCCTCTGCCTCCGTCCGTGCTCATCCGACCTCCACCTCCAGGTTGCCCAGCCGGTCGACCCGTGCGCGGCCGCTCGGGCCGACGACCATGGTCGACTCGCGCTCCTCGACCACGGTGGGGCCGCGCAGCTCCGTGCCCGGCCGCAGGCGGTAGCGGTCGACGACGTCGGTCTCCACGAAGCCGCCCGCCTCGGCGAACCAGACCGGCCGGCGGCCCTTGCGGGTGTCGCCGGCGGGCCCGGTGCGCGCCGCGACGTCCAGCTCCGGCTCGGGCCCCATGACCCGCACCCGCCAGGTGGTGACCTCCGCCTCCACCCCGGGGGGCCGACGGCCGTAGAGCCGCGTGTAGGCGGCCTCGAACGCCGCCTCCACCTGGCGGACCGGGTCGTCGCCGAGGGCCTCGCCCAACGCCACGGTCACCGCCTCGCCCTGCCCCCGGTGGCGCACGTCCGCAGCCAGGTCGACCCGGATGTCGCCGGCGGCCACGCCCGTCCCGCCGAGCTGGGCGCTGCCCTCCCGGACCAGCTCGGCGACCGCGCGGCGGACCTCCTTCCAGGAGGTCTGTTTCAGCGGCGCGGGAAGGCTGCGGGCGAACTCGAAGCCGGGTGCGGCCGTGAGCATGCCGAAGGCCGACGCCACCCCGGCGCTCGGCGGGAACACGAGCGTGCGGATGCCGAGCGCCCGGGCCACGCCCCAGGCGTGCACGGGCCCGGCACCGCCGGTGGCCACGAAGGCGAAGCGGCGCAGGTCCCGGCCCCGCTCGACGGCGTGCATGCGGGCGGCGCTGGCCATGTTCTCGTTGACCACCCGGTGGACGGCGGCGGCCGCGGCCTCGACCGACAGGCCGAGGTCGCCGGCCAGCCGGCCCATCGCCCGCCGGGCCGCGGCCACGTCCAGGCGCATCTCGCCGCCGAGGAAGAAGTCCGGGTTGAGGTAGCCGAGCAGCAGGTCCGCGTCGGTCACCGCCGGCTCGGTGCCGCCCTGGGCGTAGCAGGCGGGCCCCGGGTCGGCGCCGGTCGAGTCCGGCCCCACCTTGGGGAGCCCGAACGGCCCGACCCTGGCGATGCTGCCGCCGCCGGCGCCGATCTCGATGAGGTCGATCACCGGGACCCGCAGGGGCAGGCCGCTGCCCTTGGTGAAGCGGTACACCCTGGCGGCCTCGAACTCCCGGGCGACCATGGGGATGCCGTCCTCGATCAGGCAGGCCTTGGCGGTGGTGCCGCCCATGTCGAAGGCCAGCACGTCCCGTGCACCGCTGCCGGCGGCCCAGAAGCCGGCGGCGAGCGCCCCGGCGGCCGGGCCGGACTCGAGCAGGCGGACCGGGTAGCGGCGGGCGGTGTCCGCCCCGGCAAGCCCGCCGGCACCGGTGGACAGCATAATGCGCAGCGGGCCCTTGATTCCCAGCCGCTCCAGGCGCTTCTGCAGCATCTCGAGGTAGCTGGCGACCAGCGGCAGGACGTAGGCGTTGGCCACCACGGTGGAGGTGCGGGCGAACTCCCCGAGCTCGGGGGACACCTCGCTGGAGAGGGAGACGGCCACGCCGGGCAGCTCCCGCCGCAGGACCTCGCCGACCGCCCGCTCGTGCTCCGGGTGCCGGTAGGCGTGCAGGAGGCTCACTGCCACCGCCTGCACCCCCTCCCGCTCCAGGCGCCGCGCGAGGCGGCGCACCTCGTCGGCGTCCAGCGGGCGGTCGACGGTGCCGTCGGCGAGGACGCGCTCGTCCACCTCCGAGCGCAGCCGCCGCGGGACCAGCGCCTCCGGCATCTCCAGGAACAGGTCGTAGAGGTCGTAGCGCAGCTCGCGGCGGATCGTCAGCACGTCGCGAAAGCCCCGCGTGGTGACCAGCGCGGTGGTCGCGCCCTTGCGCTCGATCAGCGCGTTGGACACCAGGGTGGTGGCGTGGACGACCTCGGCGACCGCCTCTGGCGGGACCCGTTCGAGCAGCCGGCCGATGCCGCTCTCCACCGCGATCGACGGGTCCCCAGGCGTGGTCAGCACCTTGGCGTTCGCGGTGACCCGGCCCGCCTCCACCACCACCAGGTCGGTGAACGTCCCGCCGATGTCCACCGCGACCCTGGCCCCGCCGGGCCCGTGTGCTGTCCCTGCCATGGCGGCTCCCCGCAAGTTGTCTTGATATTGAGATAGCATAGCCCGCGACCGCCCACGGGTCGACGCGATGCTCGCCTCCGGCATGGTCGAGCGCGCCGGTCAAGTCAAGTATCGGCGAGGCGGTTGCGCACGCTCCAGGGACAGGGAGCCCGGAATCCGCCCGCCGTGGGTGCTTGACCGGCGCGCTCGACCTGGGGCCAAATCGGGCAGCGCCTGGTTGCTGGCGCGTTGCCGGTGGAGCCGCGGGGAAAGGGGTCTGAAAGTGCCTACTGGGACACCTCGCCAGATCCGACAGGACGCAGGCTGGGACGACCTCTACACCCGCTGCCGCTCGGTGGCGCCGGAGGCGTTCGAGCCGGACCGGGTGCGCAACCTCTGGAACGGTGAGTGGCAGCTGGCCGGGAACCCGGCCGAGGCCACCAGCCCCGTCGACGGTGGCCCGATCGCCGGGCCGCCGATGCTCGGGCTCGGTCAAGCCCTCGAGGCCGTCGCCGCGGCAGCGGCCGAGCACCGGGGGTGGGCCAAGGTCGACCTGGACGAGCGGCGTGCACGCATCGCCCGGTGCGCCGAGCAGCTCGAGACCCACCGCGAGCTGCTCGCCGGGCTGCTGGTCTGGGAGATCGGCAAGCCCTGGCGCCAGGCCCTCACCTCGGTCGACCGCACCGTCTCCGGGGTGCGCTGGTACCTGGACCAGATCGAGCCGATGGTGGCCGGCCGCCAGCCGCTGGCCGGTCCGGTCTCCAATATCGCGTCCTGGAACTACCCGCTGAGCGTGCTGGTCCACGCGATGCTGGTCCAGCTGCTGGCCGGCAGCGCGGTCATCGCCAAGACCCCGACCGACGGCGGGCTGTGCGCGCTCACCCTGGCCAGCGCGTTCATGCGCCGCTGCGACCTCCCGGTCACCCTGCTCAGCGGCTCGGGGTCGCGGCTGTCGCCGGCGCTGGTGCTCAGCGACGACATCGGCTGCCTGGCGTTCGTCGGCGGCCGGGACGCCGGCGGCCAGATCGCCAGCCAGCTCGTCCAGACCGACAAGCGCCACATGCTCGAGCAGGAGGGCCTGAACGCCTGGGGCGTCTGGGAGTTCAGCGACTGGGACAGCCTGGCTCGGCACCTGAAGAAGGGCTTCGAGTACGGCAAGCAGCGCTGCACCGCCTACCCGCGCTACGTGGTGCAGCGTTCGCTGTTCGACCGGTTCCTGGCCATGTACCTCCAGGTCGCCCGGTCGCTCACCTTCGGCCACCCGCTGGCGGTGGTCGACCCGGATGACGAGCCGCTCGACCTGGACTTCGGGCCGCTCATCAACGCCGCCAAGGTGACCGAGCTCACCCAGGAGGTCGACCTGGCCGTGCGGATGGGCGGGGTCCCGTTGTTCCGGGGCTCACTGGACGACGGCTGGTTCCTGCCCGGGCAGGACACCTCCGCCTACCTGCCGCCGGTCGCCCTGCTGGAGCCGCCCGGGGCCAGCGCCCTCGGCCATGCCGAGCCGTTCGGTCCGGTGGACACGGTCGTGCTGGTCGACTCGCGTGCCGAGCTGCTGGCCGAGATGAACGCCTCCAACGGCTCCCTGGTCGCCTCGATCGCCTGCGACGACGAGCAGCTCGCCGGCCAGCTGGCCGCCGAGGTCCACGCGTTCAAGGTCGGCATCAACCAGCCACGCTCCCGGGGCGACAAGGCCGAGCCGTTCGGCGGCCGGGGCGCGTCCTGGAAGGGCGCGTTCGTCGGCGGCGAGCACCTGGTCCACGCCGTCACCCAGGGGCCGCCTGGCGAGCGCCTCTACGGCAACTTCCCCGACTACCAACGCTACCCGGTGGCGTAGGCGGCACGCCGGAAGCCCAGCCGAGGCTGGGCCGCTCAGTCCCTGCGCCGGAAGCAGGGACGTGACGCTCCAAGGGACCACGGCAGGGCGCTCAGGCCGGTTCTGGATGCTTGCTGGGCAGCTCGTAGCCGCGAGCATGCATGCCCCGCTCGATCTCGGTGACCACCGTCTCGACCACCTTGACCCGGGCGTGGCGCTTGGACTCGGCCTCCACCAGCTGCCAGCGCGCGAGCGGATGGTCGGTCCGCTCGAACATGTCCTCCACCGCCTGCTCGTAGCCGGCGCGCCGCTCCCGGTTGCGCCAATCCTCCTTGGTCAGCTTCCACGACTTCAGCGGGTCGTGCTCGCGCCGCTGGAAGCGGCGCAGCTGCTCGGCGCCGGAGATGTGCAGCCAGAACTTGACCAGGATCATGCCCTCGAGCACCAGCGAGCGCTCGAAGTCGACGATCTCGGCGTAGCCGCGGGTCCACTGCTCGACGGTGGCGTAGCCCTCGACCCGCTCGACCAGCACCCGGCCGTACCAGGAGCGGTCCAGCACGGCCATACCACCCCAGCCGGGCAGCGAGGACGCGAACCGGAGCAGGAAGTGGTGGCGCTTCTCGTCGAACGTGGGCGCGGCGAACTGGGCGACCCGCACGTGCCTGGGGTCCAGCGGGCCGACCAGCCGCCGGATGGCACCACCCTTGCCCGAGGCGTCCCAGCCCTCGAAGAGCACGCACACCGGCGGCCCAAGGCGGCCGTCGCCAAGCAGGCCGCCCAGGGTCAGGCGCAGCTTGAGCAGCCGGACCTGGGCGACCGCCAGGCGTCTGGCCTCCTCGTCGCGGCTGAGCTTCAGGGTCAGGTCCAGCTCGTCCAGCCTTCCCATGCGTAGATCGTGGCAGCCAGGACGGCCACCGGCAAGGCACCGGTTCGCGATGCTGGTCCAGACGGTCTCCAGCGCCGAGGAGACCCAGGAGTTCCTGGCCGTCGCCGCTGCCTCTCCACGCATCGCCGGCGTGGTGGGCTGGGTGGGACCTCACCGCCCCGGACGTGGCCGACGCGCTCGCCGCCCTCCAGGCGGCGGGCGGCGGGACGCTGGTCGGTGTCCGCCACCAGGTCCACCTCCGTGAGCTCGTCGCGGGTGCGGGCGGCGAGGGTCCGGGCCTGACGCTCGGACGCCCCGGTCAGGGCGCGGGCGCGACGATCCGGTTCAGGGGCGGCACCGGGATGCCGGCCGGCTCGGCGGCGGCGAAGGCGGCCACCAGGGCGTCGATGTCCTGGGCGCCGCCGAGGGCGTCGGTGCCCTCGTTGAACACCGTGAACCCGTCGCCGCCGGCTGCGAGGAAGCTGTTCATCGTCACCCGGAACGAGTCGGCCGGCGTCACCTCGACCCCGGCGACCCGGATCCGGCCGATGCGGCCCTCACAGGTCAGGGCCGCCAGATCCTGCTCGTACCCGAACGTGTTCGAGACCTGCAGGACCCGCCTGGTGGTCTGGCCGCCGCAGCCGGGGAACTGCTGCTGGAGCAGGCGGCGGACCATGTCGCCGGTCATCGTCTTGGTGACGAGGCTGTTGCCGAACGGCTGGACCGTGAACGCCTCGCCGTAGGTCACCTCGCCCGGCGCCTCCCCGCCCGAGGAGATGTCGGCGACCCGAAGGTCGGCGCGGATGCCTCCCGGGTTCATGAAGGCGAGCTGGGCACCACCGAGACCCGCCGGCTGCGTGGCCGCCAGCTGCGCGTCGGCGATCACGTCGCCGAGCGCCGACTCGCCGAGCGATGACGCCGTTCGGGTGAGGTCGCCCTGGATGCGGCCGATGACGACGTTGGCCAGCGGCGCCGCCGCGGCCACATACTGGTTGACGACCGCCTGGACCCGCGGGTCCTCCTTGGAGGGGTCGGGTTGGCGGGTGACGCCCGGACCCGGGGTGTTGAGGGCGTTGTCGACGATCACGTTCTCGGCGCTCGACTGCACCAGCTCCCCGGTCTTGTCGTCGACCGTGAGCGTGATGTCGGTGAGGATCCGCCCGAACGACGAGGCGCTGGTGATCAGACGGGTCACGCCACCCGTGGTGATCGTGCAGCGGTACTCGGCGTGCGTGTGGGCCGAGACGATCACCTTGACCGCCGGGTCGAGCCGGCTGGCGATGTCGGCGATCGCGCTGCCGGCCAGATTGCCGGCGCACCCGTTGAGGGCGGCGTTGCCCGTCTGGAAGCCTCCCTCGTGGATCACGAGCACGGACGTCTGGACGCCTCGCTCCTCGAGCTCCTTCACGGCGAGGTTGGCGGCGTCCGCCTCGTCCTTGAAGGTCAGACCGGCCACCCCGGTAGGGGTGACGATGGTGGGAGTCGCTTCGAGCACCTCGCCGATGAAGCCGATCTCGAGCTTCTTTCCGCTGTCGCTCTTGAACTTCTTGGTGCCGAAGGCGGGGAACAGCGTCTTGCCGGTGGCGTCGACGACCACGTTGGCGGACAGGTACTGGAAGTCGGCGCCCGGGTAGACGTTGGTGCTCGTGCCGTCGGCCAGCGCGTAGGGGGCCGCGGTGCATCCTCCAGCCGGGTGGCAGCCACCGTTCTGGATACGGAGCAGCTCGTCCTTGCCCTTGTCGAACTCGTGGTTGCCGACCGACCCGAAGTCGACGTTCATCAGGTTGGTGGCGATGGTGACGGGCTCCTCGAAGAACAGCCCGTTGGCCAGGGGGCTGGCCCCGATGTTGTCGCCTGCGAGCAGGGTCGCCTGCAGGTCGCCGTACAGGGCCTGGCGGTCCTTCACCGCCTTGGCCAGGTACGCGGCTCCACCGGCGAACCTGCCGTAGAGGTTGAGCCCGCCCGCTTCGAGGTTGCCGTGCAGGTCGTTGAACGCGAGGAGGTGGAAGTCGGTGGTGCGCTGCTTGTCCGGCTTGCTGTGGCTCACCAGGACCTGGTCGGAGAGCGACCGGGCACCGGAGATGATCACGCCGTCCGTCGTCGCCTGGTTCGGCGCGGCGAGGGGTGCGGCGACCACCACACCGACCGCGACCCCCGCCAGCATCACCTGGGCTGCCCAGCTCCGCAGCGACGTCCGCTTCATCCCGGCCTCCCGCGCCCGACCGTCCGCCGTACGAGAACGCCATATGGTTACATGTCCGCGAGAAGCGTGGTCAAGGGGGTGGACAGGGCGACGTCCGCAGGCGGTGACCCTCACCGCCAACCCCTCCGCGACCGCTGGCCACACTCCCCGCCCACGATGGGAGCGGCCGGCGACGACGTCGCCGCGAGCGGGGAGCTCCCGGGCGGGCATCAGGATCGCCGCGCCCGTCCCGTCGACGCCGGCGTCGCCACCGTCGCCCTGGTGGTGGTGGCGGTCGCCGTGCTCCGCCCATTGCTCGAACGTCTCCTCGACCGGCCCGCCGTCGCCCACTGGGCCACCGTCTTCGTCGCGATCGCCGTGCAGGCCATGCCGTTCCTGGTGCTGGGCGTGACGCTCAGCGCCGCGGTCGCCGCCCTCGTCCCCGCCGGGCTCCTCCCCCGGGTCCTCCCTCGCAGGCCGGCGCTGGCGGTGCCCGTGGCGGCCGCGGCGGGGGCCGCGCTCCCGGGGTGCGAGTGCGGGTCCGTGCCGATCGCCGGGCGGCTGGTGGCCCGTGGCGCGCCGCCCGCCGCCGCTCTGACGTTCCTGCTCTCGGCGCCCGCCATCAATCCCGTCGTGATGGTGGCGACGGCGGTGGCGTTTCCGGGCCGACCCGAGGTCGTCGTCGCCCGATTTCTCGCCAGCCTTCTCGCCGCGACCGTCGTCGGTCTGGTGTGGGCCCGCACCGGCCGCGACGAGTTGCTCGAGCGGGTCCACCGGCGGCGCAGCGATCCGGGGCCACCGCTGGCCGTGCTCGCGGCCACCGCGCAGCACGACCTGCTCCAGGCCGGTGGATTCCTCGTCGTGGGGGCGGCGACCGCCGCCACCTTGCAGACGGTTGTGCCCCGGAGCGTCCTCGACACCGTGGCCGGGGCCGGCCCGCTGGCGTTCGTGGCGCTGGCCGGCCTCGCGGTGGTGATGGCAATCTGCTCCGAGGCCGACGCCTTCGTGGCCGCCAGCCTCACCCAGTTCTCGCTGAGCGCCCGCCTGGCGTTCATGGTCGTCGGCCCCATGGTCGACGTGAAGCTCATCGCCCTGCAGGCGGGGACGTTCGGGCGCGGCTTCGCGCTGCGGTTCGCACCGCTCACACTCGTCGTCGCGCTGGCGTCGAGCGCCGTCATCGGGTGGTGGCTGCTGTGACCGCGGCCGGTGGGCTGATCAGCCTGCTCGTCGGCACCGTGTTGCTGCGGCTCACGCTCACAGGCACCTACGGTCGCTACGTCCGCCTGGGGATGGGTCCGTGGCTGGCCGTCGCAGGTGTCGCGGTGATCGTCCTCGGGTCGGTGACGTTGATGCACGCGCTCCGTCACGCCCACCCCGCCGACCACGCCCACCACGTCGACGCCCGCGACCATCGTCGTCGTGGCGGAGGCGACCGGGTGGGATGGCTCCTCCTGGCGCCGGTCGCCGCCCTCCTGCTCGTGGCGCCTCCCACGCTCGGCAGCTACGGCGTCGGCCGGGGCGCCGAGGTCGACATCCGCTCCGGTGGCGGCGTCCTCGACCCGCTCACGCCTGGCGCCGAACCCGTCCCCATGACCCTGCTCGAGTTCGGCCAGCGCGCCTTCGACCGCGGCGGCGCCAGCTTCAACGGTGCCGCGATCCAGCTCACCGGCTTCGTGGCGGGCGCCGAGGAGGACGGGTTCCAGCTCGCCCGCTACCAGATCGCGTGTTGCGCGGCCGACGCAGCTCCGGTGGTGTTGCGGGTCGTCGGGGTCCACGGCGGCCCCGCGCGCGACCAGTGGGTGACCGTGGCCGGGGTGTTCCAACCGGGAGGCGACGAGGTGCCCGAGCTGGCGGCCACGACCGTCGTCGAGATCCCCGCGCCCGACGACCCCTACGAGTGAGGCCGCTCATCGCTCCCCCCTGAGCAGACCTGCCCGATCCTGACGCATTGACAGCCGCCTCGACCCACGGCTGAATGACAACTGGGACGACAACGTTGTCGGTAGAATGCCGGACGAGCACGGCGATCCCATACGGGATGTTGTCCGGCCGCGACCCGTACGCGTCGATCAGCCCTCCAACCCGGGGTTCCATGCCAGCTCCCAAGACCCGACCGTCGAGACCGACCATGCGGGACGTGGCCAAGGAGGCGCAGGTGAGCCTCAAGACCGTCTCCCGGGTCGTCAACGACGAGGACGGCGTGCGGCCCGAGACCGCGGCCAGGGTGGCGAAGGCCATCACCGCGCTGGGCTTCCGCCGCAACGACATGGCCCGCGTGCTGCGCCAGGGGCAGTCGTCCCGCACCATCGGCCTGGTGATCGAGGACGTGGCCAACCCCTTCTACTCGGCCCTTACCCGGGCGGTGGAGGAGGTGGCCCGCAAGCGCGGCTACCTGGTCATCGCGGGCAGCTCCGACGAGGACCCGGCGGGCGAGCGGGAGTTGCTCCGCCTGCTGTGCGAGCGGCGGGTGGACGGGCTGCTGGTGGTGCCAGCCGGCAGCGACCACCGGTTCCTGGTGCCGGAGCTGCGGATGGGTACGGCGGCGGTGTTCATGGACCGGCCGGCCGTCAACCTCGACGTCGACGCGGTCCTTATCGACAACGTGGGTGGTGCCCGCAGGGCGGTCGAGCATCTGCTCGCGCATGGGCACCGGCGCATCGGCATGGTCGGTGACGTGTGGACGATCTTCACCGCCGTCGAGCGGCGGCAGGGCTACGTCGAGGCGCTGGCGGCCGCCGGGGTTGGGGTCGACGAGGTGCTGCTGCGACTCGGGTCGCACGACGTGGTCGCCGCGGAGGCGGCCACCAGGGCGCTGCTGGCGCTGTCCCACCCGCCCACCGCGATCTTCGCCGGCAACAACCGCATCACCGTCGGTGCGCTGCGGGCGATCAGGGCGGTGGGCGCGCGCACCGCCGTGGTCGGGTTCGACGACTTCGAGCTGGCCGACCTGCTGTCGATCACCGTGATGGCGCACAGCCCGGCCGAGATGGGCCGGCAGGCCGCCGAGCTGCTGTGCAGGCGCCTCGAGGGCGACCGGTCGCCGCCGCAGCGCGTCGTGCTGCCGGTCGAGCTGGTCCCACGGGGTTCCGGGGAGGTGCCGCCGTGATCCTCCCTTGACACTGCGGGGTCGCCCCCATTGAATGACAGCACGCGATGACAACGTTATCGGTGAGGTGGCGCAACGCGCGTACGGGTTCGGTGGGGACCACGAAGTCTTGATCCGAAGGGAGGGACCATGCGGCTGAAGCGGAGAGGGGCTGCCTCCGTGGCGTTGCTGGCCGTCGTCTGCCTCGCGCTCGCGGGCTGCGGCGGCGACAAGAAGGCGACGACCGCGGGTGGAGCCAGCAAGGTAGAGGTGTTCTCGTGGTGGACCGGCGGCGGCGAGGCAAAGGGCCTCGAGGCCATGATCGCCGACTTCAAGAAGAAGAACGCCCAGATCGAGTTCGTGAACGCCGCCGTCGCCGGCGGCTCCGGGACCAACGCCAAGGCGGTGCTGGCCAGCCGGCTGCAGGCCAGCCAGCCGCCGGACTCCTTCCAGGGCCACGCCGGCGCCGAGCTGCTGGACTACATCAAGGCCGGCCAGCTCGAGTCGGTCAACTTCCTCTATGACGAGCAGAAGCTGCGTGACGTGTTCCCGCAGCAGCTCGTCGACCAGATCACCTTCGAGGGGCAGATCTACTCGGTGCCGGTGAACATCCACCGGTCCAACATCCTCTGGTACAGCCCCGCGGTGCTGAAGGAGGCTGGCATCTCCAAGCCGCCAGCGACCATCGAGGAGTTCATCGCCGACCTCAAGACGGTCAAGGACAAGACCAACAAGATCCCGATCTCGCTTGGCGCCCAGTGGACCGCCGACCACCTGCTGGAGAGCGTGCTGCTCGGCCGCCTCGGCGTGGACGCCTACAACGCGCTGTGGAAGTCGGGCGCCGACTGGAGCTCCCCGAAGGTCACCCAGGCGCTGCAGGACTTCGCCACGATCCTCTCGTACGCCAACGCCGAGGCGGCCTCCACGGACTGGCAGCTCGCGGCGAAGAACGTCGTGGACGGCAAGGCGGCGTTCAACGTCATGGGCGACTGGGCCGCCGGGTACTTCAAGGAGCTCGGCAAGACGCCCAAGACGGACTTCGACTGGGCTGCCGCGCCCGGCACCGACGGTGTGTACATGTGGCTGTCCGACAGTTTCACGCTGCCCAAGAACGCCCCGCACCGTGACGCCGCGGTCGCCTGGTTGAAGGAGGCCGCGAGCAAGGAGGGGCAGGACCTGTTCAACCCGCAGAAGGGCTCGATCCCCGCCCGCACCGATGCCGACACGTCGCTGTACAAGGACTACCTGGCATGGGCGCTCGAGCAGTGGAAGAACAGCAAGCTCGCCGGGTCGATGTGGCACGGTGTCACCGCGAACAACGCATGGCACACCGACATCGACACCGCGGTCGGCCTGTTCCTGAAGAACAAGAACACCGCCAAACTCCAGAAGGCGCTGGTGGACGCCGCGACGAAGGGGATCTCCGCGTCGTGAGCGGTCCTCTGGTCTGAGGATCGACCCCGGTGGGGCCGCCGGCCTGTTTGGGCCGGCGGCCCGCGGCCATGGTCGAGGAGGGAGACGCGTGCGCCGCGCACGGACCTGGCTTCCAGGCCTGATCCTGTTGTCGCCGTCGATCGTCGCGATCGGCGTCTTCGTCTACGGGCTCATCGGCTGGAACCTCAAGGTCGCCCTGAGCAGCTGGCACACGGTGATCTCCCCGCAGCGGTTCGTCGGCTTGGAGAACCTCACCGAGCTGTGGGGTGAGGAGCGGTGGAACGGCGCCGTCCAGCACGCGGTCCTCTTCACGGTCGTGTTCGTCGGCGGCGCCATGCTGCTCGGCTGGATCCTCGCGTTGCTGCTCGACAAGGGGCTCCGGGGCGAGGGCGGGTTCCGAGCGGTCTACCTCTTCCCGATGGCGGTGTCCTTCATCGCCACCGGCATCGTCTGGCGATGGCTCATGAACCCCGCACCCGGTGAGCGGGCGTCCGGGCTGAACCTGCTCTTCGACAACGTCGGGCTCGGCTTCCTGTCCAACGACTGGTGGCAGAACCCGACCTGGGGCATGGGCGCGATGGCGATCCCGGCGATCTGGCAGATGTCCGGGTACGTGATGGCGCTCGTCCTCGCCGGCCTGCGCGGCGTGCCGGAGGAGCTGCGCGAGGCCGCGCGGGTCGACGGCGCCTCGGAGTGGCAGGTCTACCGCAAGGTCGTCATCCCCCAGCTGCGGCCGGTCACGCTCGCCGCCCTCATCATCCTCGGCCACATCTCTCTCAAGGTCTTCGACCTGATCGTCGCGGTGTCCGGCAAGCAGATCATCACCGACGTGCCGGCCGTCTACATGTGGCAGATGGTGTTCGATGCCCACGACTTCGCCAAAGGCGCGGCGATCGCGACGTACATGCTGCTCGCCGTGGCCGTGTTCATCGTGCCCTACCTGATCTACACCGTCCGCACGGAGCGGCGCCCATGACGACGGTCACCCGGGTGCCGTCGCCGACCGTGCTCGAGCGACCAGCGCGGCTGGGCAGGCGGGCGCGTCGTGCCGTCCCCCAGGCTGCCAAGCTCGCGCTGCTGCTGGTGTTCGTCGTGCTCTTCCTGATCCCGATCTACGTGCTGCTCGTGACGAGCTTCAAGCCGCTCTCGGAGGCCGACCCGAGCCGTGCCTGGAGCCTGCCGACGGCGTGGACCGGCGAAGGTTGGAGCGCCGCCTGGACCGCCCTGGCGCCGGCGTTGTGGAACAGCGTCAAGCTCGCCGTGCCCGGCGCGATCATCTCGTCCGTGCTCGGCTCGATGAACGGCTTCGTGCTGTCGAAATGGCGCTTCCCCGGCGCGGACGTCGTCTACATGCTGTTCCTGTTCGGCATGTTCATCCCCTACCAGGCGGTGATGATCCCGCTGGTGCAGCTGATGACGAGGGCGCACCTGATCGGCGGGATCCCGGGCCTCATGCTCGCCCACGTCGTGTACGGCATCCCGATCTGCACGCTGATCTTCCGCAACTACTACGCCTCGATCCCGAACGAGCTGACGGAGGCCGCCCGCGTCGACGGTGCCGGGCTGCTGCGCACCTACCGGTCGGTGATCCTCCCCAACTCGGCGCCCGCGTTCGCGGTGACGCTGATCTGGCAGTTCACCTCGATGTGGAACGACTTCCTGTTCGCGGTGTTCCTGACCGGGCCGTCGAGCTGGCCGACCACGGTGCGGCTCAACAACATCGCGGGGTCCATGGTGGTGCCGTACAGCCAGCAGATGGCCGCGGCGCTGCTCGCCTCGATCCCGACCCTCCTCGTGTATCTCCTGCTCGGCAGGTTCTTCATGCGAGGTCTCATGGCCGGAGCACTCAAGGGCTGACCGCACCCGACGTCATGTCGCTGTGCCCGGCGGCATCCTACGACTCGGGATCGCGCGCGAGCACCGACCGCCCGCCGTCGACGGGCACGGTTGCGCCGTTGATGAAGCTCGCAGCATCCGACAGCAGGTAGGCAACGGCGGCTGCGACCTCCTCGGGGCGCCCCACCCGGCCGATCGGATGCAGCAGGCGCATCTCCTCCTCGATCCGCGCGACGGCCGCGGGCTCCTGCTGGCCGAGGAACGCCTCGTAGCGCCCGGTGCCGACCGAGCCCGGCGCAACGGCGTTGACCCGGATGCCGCGCGACCCGTACTCGACAGCCAGCGCGCGGGTCAGCCCTAGGAACGGCTCATGCTCGCCGCGGTCACGGTGGCGTGCGGGCCGGTTTGCGGTGCAGGCGGTAGTGGAGCACGAGGAAGGGGAGCCCGAAGACCCAGAAGGTGTGCTCGGCCCGCAGTTCGTCGTCCTGGACGTAGACGTCGAGCTGCTCGGCGAGGCCGTGCACCGCCAACGCGGTCAGCTCCCTGCTGGCCGGGTCGATGTAGGTCAGGTAGTGGCCAGGCTGGTCCAGGTCGCTGCGGCTGGTCAGCACCAGGCCACCACCGGGGCGAGCGTGGGGCACCAGCGTGGCCGTGAAGCTCGCCTGCGGGAGCGGGAAGCCGACGCTGACATACCCGCGTCCGGCATGGCGGTAGGTGGTGTAGATGCCGACGTAGATCGGCTCGTCGTTGTCGGCGAACGACCGGATCCAGCCGCGGACGGCCACGACGTCATCCTGGGCCGGGATAATGGTGTCGATGCGGCCGCGAATCCCCCGCAACGCTTCCCGCTGGTTCATTGGCACGCTGGCCTGCCCGAGCGGGCGTGCCACCAGCGTCCGGTACAGCAGGTAGCCCGGACGCACCCACAGCCGCCACTGCGGGACGATGTCGAGGGTGAACCGCGTCGTGTGCTCGTAGAACTCCCGGACCCGCGGATCGACGTCCGCGGGAGCGAACTGCGGCCCGGCCAGCGCATCGAGCGAGGCGACGATGCCGACGTCGGGTGCGTCGCGGAGGTAGGTGCCACCGAGCACCTCGGCCAGCTCGCGGACGTAGCCGGTCCCGACGTAGCGGGTTCGGGCTTCCAGGGGCACGACGAAGGGGAGCTCCGCTGCTCGGACCCGCTCGGCCAGCAGGCGCACCTGCGCGTCCCGAAACAGCAGCGCCGACAACACCCGGTAGGCCAGCACCGTGCTGCTGGCCACCGCCGATCCTGGTACGGGACGCGTTCGCGCAGCCAACGCCCGGCCCACCGCGGCGCCCACCAGCGGCCCCAGCGCCACCTTCTGCGGACGGAGCCCGAGCGCGCCGGCGACCGCCCCGGCCGCAGCCCCCACCGCGACGGGTCCGTCGGTGGGGGCGGCCCCGTTGGCGTGGGCTCGCTTGGCATCGCGCATGAGCCATTCGTGGTTCTTAAACTCCTTGACGTGATAGAGGTTCACGTCTCCCTCGAAGGACCCAAGGATCGCTTCGACCACGAGCGGGCCGGCGTCCGGGCCGGCGTCGTCGTCCACGCGGAGCGCCCGGCCGAGCTCCCGGCGGAACCCGGGGTCGTCGCGGAGCGGGGACGCCCAGACCCGCTGCAGGATGAACCAGTAGGCGCCGATGAAGCCGAATTGCAGCGCCTCGTAGGGCAGGCTCGGCCCCGCGATGCTCGTGGTCGGCGGTGCCGGCTCCCTCGGGGACTCGGGCTTGCTCAGACATGGTCGGACACCTCTCAGTGTTTCCTGCTGGCAGGACGCTTCCGCGTTCTTGCCAGCAGGACGCTCCGGCTGCCGGCCTGATACATCGGCCCATGCCGCGGGGCGCTTTGCGAGGAACCCGGCGCTGAGCACCAGGGCCTTGCCCGTCCCTGCCCCGCGCCGAGCTGCTCACCCGCATGCTATCGTCGGGCCTTCGCCCGGCCAGCCTCGCCGAAGCCGATGATCGACACATTCTTCCTGGCCAAGAGCTTTGTCACCCTGCTGGTGATCACCGACCCGTTGGGGACCGTCCCCATCTTCCTGGCCATCACGGCCGAGTGGGGCGCCCGCGAGCGCAACCGGGCGGCATGGCAGGCGGTCGCCGTGGCCGCCCTGGTCATCGCCACCTTCGCCCTGTTCGGCCAGCAGATCCTCATCTACCTGGGGATCTCCGTCCCCAGCTTGCAGATCGCCGGGGGGTTGCTGCTGCTGGTGGTCGCGCTGGACCTGCTGCGCGGGGAGATCGAGAGCCTCTCGGGCGGTGCCAGGTCCAACGTCGCCTTCGTCCCGCTCGGCACGCCGCTGCTGGCCGGGCCTGGCGCGATCGCCGCCATCATGGTGTTCATGCGCCAGGCCGAGCACGGCGACCAGCGCCTCGGGGTCGCGCTCGGGCTGTTGGGCGTGCTGGCCGTGCTGTACCTGTCCCTGCGGTTCGCCGGCCTGCTGCAGCGGGTCCTGCGCCAGGCTGGCATCGACCTGGTCACCCGCATCTCGGGCCTGCTGCTGACCGCGATCGCGGTACAGCTGGTGGTCGACGCCGTCCGGGAGTTCGCGCGTGCCGGCCTCTAGCCGCAATGCCAGGGACCTACGGCGGCCATGCGGAGCGTTTCCCTGGTCAGGACCACTGAGGGTTCCTGGCGTGGCGCTGCGGCGGGGGCGCCGGTCGGGCCCCAGCAGCGTGTACGCCCGGGCCTGTCGGTCGGTGCGGGGCTCATGCTGCGGCCTCCAGCGTCAACAGAGCCTTCTTGGCGTCGGTGCCGCCGACGTACCGGCCGACGGTCCCGTCGCTGCGCACCACGCGGTGGCAGGGCACCACGACCGGGAGGGGGTTGGTCGCGCAGGCCGTGCCGACGGCGCGCACCGCCTTCGGGTTGCCGACGGCGGCGGCGATGGCCGCGTAGCTGGCGGTCTTGCCGTAGCCGATCTCGGGCAGGTGGGACAGGACGGTGCGACGGAAGCCGTGCGAGAGCTGAAGGTCCAGCGGGAGGTCGAACAGGCTGCGCCGGCCGGCGAAGTACTCCTCGATCTCCCTCGCGGCCATGTCCAGGCGGGCCGGAGCGCGCAGCACCCGGGGGCTGACGCGGTTCGCGAGCTGGTCCAGGACCATGTCGTGGTCCTCGCGGGGGTAGGCCACGCGGACCAGGCCCTGCTCGGTCGCGGCCAGCAGCAGCGTGCCGACGGGAGTGTCGATGGTGCGGTAGGCGACGTCGAGGATCCCGGCATGGTTCGCTGCCGCGACGAGGCGGGCGTGCAGCCGGCGCTGGGCCTCTTCGTCGACCTCGGGGAGCGCGGCGAACAGGTCGCCGTCGCCGGCCCTGGTCGTGCGTGCGGTCATCATCGGGCTTCTCCTTTCAGGTAGGCCTTTCGTAGTGCGGTGATGCCGTCGGCGGCCGCTCTCCTCGCCGCGTCCGGGCTCCCGCCCAGGACTGCGGCGACATCGGCGTACGGCAGGCCGGCGAGGTAGTGGTAGGCCACGGTCTGGCGTTGCTTGAGCGGGAGGGCTTTGAGCGCGGCCCACAGGTCGGACTCCCAGCCGCCGGGCATGCCGTCCTTGCTCGGCTTCTCCGGCAGGTCGTCGGTGGGGACCGCCCGTCGGGACTCGGCGCGGAGCTGGTCGACGGCCTTCCTGTGGGCGATCGTGACCAGCCACGCTTCGACGTTGCTGTCCGGTCGAAGGTCCGGGTAGGCCTGCATCGCGGACAGGAACGTCTCCGACCAGGCGTCGTCGGCGGCCGTGGGACCGAGGACGGCGCGGCATACGCGCAGCACCGTCGGCCCGTACTCGGCCACGATCGCTTCGAAGGGTTGCAGTCCCATGCCTGGTAGACGTCTTGGGTCGGTCGGATGTGAGGTTCGCGATCTCAGAACAGTCTTCCCTGTCGTGGGCCGGAGGGGCGCTCCAGGTCGGCGAACGTGAGGGTCGCCCCACCAGAACGGGAACGTGAGCAGGTCGTCAAGCCCGAGGCGCTCCAGGTCGGCAAGCGTGAGGGTCGCCCCACAGTGACCTGTCGACCGGCACCACGTGACCAGGCGCCCACCACGGCGACCGGCCGGCGGTCCGGCGCCGCTGGCCGCTCCTGGGCCGGCTGTTGTGGATCCCGCGGCGGTGTGGTTCAACTCGGAGGGTGAAAGCCAGCGTCTATCACGCGCCGGGTGACCTGCGGATCGAGGAGCTCACCCTGCCCCCGCCCGGCCCCGGGGAGGTGCTGGTGCGGATGCTCGCGTGCGGGATCTGCGGCAGCGACCTGCTGGACTGGTATGTCTCGCGGCGGGCGCCGGTGGTGCTCGGGCACGAGCCGGTCGGCGAGGTGGTCGCCGTCGGCGAGCCCGCCCCCGCAGGCTGCGACGTCGCGTTGGGGACCCGCGTGGTCGTCCACCACCATGTCCCGTGCTTCGTGTGCGACCGCTGCCGACGCGGCCACCACACGCTCTGCGAGACCTTCAAGCAGACCCGGATCCGCCCGGGAGGCTTCGCCGAGCAGATCCTCGTCCCGGCCGAGAACGCACGCCTGGACCTCCTGCCCGTCCCAGCGCAGTTGCCGGCGGAGACGGCGACGCTGGTCGAGCCGCTGGCGTGCTGCATCCGGGCGCAGCGTCGCGCCGGCGTGGGCCCGGAGACGCGCCTGCTCGTGGTGGGCGCCGGGCAGATGGGGCTGCTGCACGTGCAGGCCGCCAGGGCGCGAGGCTGCCGGGCGGTCGTGGTGGCCGAGCCGCTCGAGGGGCGGCGCACGGCGGTCGCCCGCCATGGGGCGTTCCCGGCCGAGGCGACGGCCGGAGCGGTCCTTCAGGCCATGGGAGCGCGACCGGACGTGGCGGTCGTGTGCACCGGCAAGCCCGACGCGTTCGTGCTCGCGATGCAGGCGGTGGACGAGGGGGGGCTCGTCCAGCTGTTCGCGCCGTCCACGCCCGGCACGGCGCTCACGGTCGACCCCAACGAGCTGTTCTTCAGGGAGATCACGATCCAGACGAGCTACTCGGCCGGGCCGCTTGACACCCGCGAGGCCCTCCGGCTGCTCGCCGACGGCGCGGTCGTCGCCGAGGGCGTGATCACCCACCGCTTCCCGCTCGCAGACACCGCACGGGCGCTCGAGACCGCCCGCTCCGGTCAGGCCATCAAGGTGGTCGTGGTGGGGGACACGCGGCCATGAAGGCGGCGCTGCTGTATGGGCCGGGCGACCTGCGCATCGTCGAGGTGGCGGCGCCCGAGCCCGGCCCTGGCGAGGTGGTGCTCCAGATCCGGGCCGCCCTCACCTGCGGCACCGACCGCAAGATGTACCTGCGCGGCCACCCTGCCCTGGGCCCCTACCCCTCCCGGTTGGGCCACGAGTTCGCGGGCGTGGTCGGTTCGGTCGGCGAGGGCGTCGCCGGCTTCTCGCCGGGCGAGCCGGTCTTCTGCGCCGACTCGGCCCCTTGCGGCGCGTGCTTCCAGTGCCGTGGCGGGCGCCCCCGGGAGGCAGGGGCGCCGACCAGGTCTTCGAGGCGGTGGGCCGGGCCGAGGCCTGGGAGCTCGCCATCGAGATGGCACGGCCGGGCGGCGTCGTGAACCTCTTCGGGGGCTGCCCACGCGACAGCCGCGTCCCGGTCCCCACCTACCGGGTCCACTACGGGGAGCTTCGCCTCCAGGGCGCCTACCACCACACGCCCCGATGCATCGCCCAGGCGCTCGGGCTGCTTGCCGAAGGGCCGGAGCCCTGGCCCGAGCTGTGCGGGCCCCGGATCGCGCTCGGGGCTGTGGGAGGCGGCGCTCACCGGCGCCCTCGCCAGCGCGCCGCTCGGCAAGTATCTGGTCGTGCCCGGGGTCGAGCCGTCGGCGTCCCCGGGGGGAGACCCCGATGCGTGACGTGGGTCGAGCCATCAGCGGCGAGGACTGGGTGGAGCGGGCCGGCCGCGCCGCGGCCGGTGTGCGGCGCCGCGTGCTCGCCCACACCGTCCGGCGGGGCGAGGGGTACCTCTGCCAGGCGTGCTCGGCCGCGGAGCTCCTCGCCACCCTGCTGTTCGCGAGCGGCGTGGCGGTGGTCGCCGCCGTGGTCACGCCCAGCCAGGACCCGATCAGCCTGTTCGCCATGGCGATCCCGATGTGGGTCTTCTACTTCGCCGCGGCCGCGGTGGCGAGGTTCGTCATCGAGCCTGCACGCCAGCGGCGGCAGTGCGACCATCGGTGGGACCGGTGCTCCGCTTCTGACCGCCTCAACCGCTGCTGGCCTGACCAACCCCCGGATGTCGCTTGCCTGATCGATCAGCTGACGATCGCTTCCGCACTCGCAGTCAGCGGGCGGTGCCCCTGGTCGCTGACGCTACGCAGCGGGTGGGGCAGCGTTGGGCCGTACCCGGCTACGTGCTGGGCGCCCGCTGACCCTTGGCGCAGTTAGGGATCTCTCGCTTTGCGGAGGAGGTAGGGATGAGCGGCCTGCTACGGACCGCCGCCGACCTGGCCAGCCCGTGGGCGTATATCGTGCTCGGGTTGCTCGCCGCCGCCGAGTCGGCCGCTTTCGTTGGGCTGGCCATCCCGGGGGAGACGGCCATGCTGCTGGGCGGCGTGCTCGCCTTCCAGGGCCGGGTCAGCCTGCCGGTGATGATGGCCGCTGGCGCGGTCGGCGCGGTGATCGGTGACTCGATCGGCTACGAGCTCGGCCGCCTGTTCGGAACGCGGCTGCAGCACAGCCGGCTGGGCCGCCGGGTCGGCGAGGACCGCTGGGCCAAGGCCCAGGCGTACCTGCGGGCCAAGGGTGGTCGGGCGGTGTTCTTCGGCCGTTTCGTCGGGGTCTTGCGGGCGCTGGTCCCTGCCCTTGCCGGCATGTCGGGCATGCTCTACAGGACGTTCCTTCCGTGGAACGTGGCCGGCGCGATGATCTGGGCGCCCGGCTTCGTCCTGCTCGGCTATCTGGCCGGCGGCTCCTACCAGAAGGTCGAGCAGGCGGCTGGTCGGGCCAGCCTGCTCCTGCTCCTCATCCTCGTGCTCGTCGGTGGGATCGTCTGGGCGGGGCGGTGGCTCACCCGTCATCCCGATCGGGTCCGCGCGATCGTTGACCGGCAGCTCGCCCGGCCCCGCGTCGCTCGGCTACAAGTTCGCTACCGGCGCCAACTCGACTTCCTCGCCCGCCGGCTACGGCCTGGCGGCGCGCTCGGTCTGTCGCTCACCGTCAGTGTCCTGGCCCTGGTCGGCGCCGGCTGGGCCTTCGGCGCGGTCTTCCAGGACGTGCTCGCCGGCGATGAGCTCGCGCTCGTCGATCGACCGGTGGGGACCTTCTTGGTCGCCCATCGTGAGGCCTGGCTTACCCACCTCATGCGGGCGATCACCGACCTCGGAGGCGCCACCGGGCTCATCCCGCTGATGCTGGCCGTCGGGCTGGCCTGGCGGTGGCGGGCAGGCACCTGGCGACCGCTCGGCCTGCTCGCCAGCGCCTACGCCGGCGCCTGGGCGCTCCAGGTCGCCGTCGAGCTGCTCGTCCACCGGCCCCACCCACCGGCCTCGCTGGCGCTTGTCCCGTTCTCCGGCTACGGCTTCGCCTCCGGGCACGCCGGCGAGTCGGCCGCCGTCTACGGGATGCTCGCGTCCTTGGTCGCCAGCTCCAGTGCCCGTTGGGATCGCAAGGTCGCCGCCTGGGCAGTGGCAGCCGGACTGGTCGCCCTGGTCGGCCTGTCCCGCATCTACCTGGGCGTCAGCTGGCTGACCGACGTACTCGGCGGTCTTGCACTCGGAGGGGCGTGGCTGTTCGCCCTGCTCACCCTGAGCCGGACCGTGCATGAGCTGCGCACCGGCCACGACACGGCTCAACCAGCAGCCCACGCTGGAGGACCGCGCCAGCGGCGGCCCACCAGGAGGGCCGGGGACAAGGCTACCTGAGGGCGTCCCGAATCTTCGCCCCGGAACGGGAGACCACCCGCGGCATGAAGGCGGCGTAAGGACCAGGTGTGGCCGAGCGGCTCCTCATCGTCATCTCATCCGAGTGGCGTCGGCGCCGACGACTACCTGGTCAAGCCGTTCGCGTTGCGGGAGCTGCTGGCGCGGCTGCGGGCGCTGGCGCGCCGCGGCGCGGGCGAGCGGCCGGCCGTGCTGACCGTCGGTGGCCTGCGGTTGGACCCGGCCGCCCACGCCGTGTCCCGGGACGGGCAGCCGGTGGTGCTGTCGGCCCGCGAGTTCGCCCTGCTCGAGTTCTTCATGCGCCATCCCGGGGAGGTGGTCACCCGCACCCAGATCCTCGAGCACGTCTGGGACTTCAACGATCCGGCTTGCGTCGGTCGGAGGCTGCGGGAAGGAGGTCGTCGAAGGGCCCGCGCTCACGGGAAGCCAGTACCGGGCTGTCTACCTGCGCGGACGAGGCTTGCCACGCCGTGTCGCCGTCTTGTCGACCCTGTCGGTCAGCACCCGCAGCTCCTCCTCCAGGTAGGCCGTGAGCCTTTCGACGTCGGGCACGAGCTCCCGGCACGCGATGACCCCGAAGAACAGGGTGTCCCGGTAGCTCATTGCCGTGATGTTCAGGCCCTGGCCGTCGACAATCGCCGACAGCGGGTAGTACGCGAGCAGTTCGGCGCCGGCGTAGTACAGCGGCACGTTGGGGCCGGGGACGTTCGAGATGATCAGGTTGAAGAGGCTGGCCCGTTCGACCAGCCGCAGGCGCGCGGCCATCCGGGCGGCCTGTCCGGCAAGCGCCGGCATCGCGAACTGGGTGACGTCCGCGAGCAGGTGCGCCGGCAGCGCGTCGTGCTGCTCCTTGGCGGCGCGCATGGCCTCGTGCACCACCCGCAGGCGGTCGCGTGGATCGGCAAGCTGCGTCGGCAGGACCGCGAGCATGGTGGAGACGCGGTTGCCGTGGCTGCCCTTCTGCTCCTCGGTCCGGACCGAGACCGGTACCGCGGCGATCAGCGGGCCGTCTGGCAGCGCGTCATGGTCGGCCAGCCACCGTCGCAGCGCGCCCGCGCACAACGCCATGACGACGTCGTTGACCGTCACCCCGAGCGCGCTCTTCACGCGCTTGACCTCCGACAGCGGCAGGTCGCAGAAGCCCCACCGCCGGTGCTGGGTGATCGATCGGTTGAACGGCGTCCGCGGCGCCCGCAGACCGGGCTGCGACAGGATGGCCTCCCCGTCCCGTCCCAGCAGCCGGTCGACCAGTGGCAACCTCGGCCGTGCCGGGCTGGCCACCAGCGCAGGCGCCGACCGGAGCAGGCCGACGGAGAGCCGCGCCACGCGGAGCGGGTGGCGGGTGAGCGACACGCCGCTGCGCGCGAGCAGCTCGACCGCGCCCGGTTGCCGCTCCGTCCGGCGAGGTGGCGGGTCGGGCAGCTTGCGGCCCTCGGGCGACAGGTCGAGCAGCGCGGCGAGGATGTCGTTGCCGGACACGCCGTCGATGGCCGCATGGTGCACCTTGCTGTAGATGGCCGCCCGTCCACCCTGCAGCCCGAAGATCAGGTAGATCTCCCAGAGCGGCCGGCTGCGGTCCAGCGGCCGGGCGTGCAGGCGGGCGGCCTGCTCGGCGAGCTGCCGATCGCTGCCGGGGGAGGGCAGGGCAAGTTCCCGGACGTGGAACTCGATGTCGAAGTCGGGATCCTCGATCCAGTACGGCTGGTCCAGGCCCAGTGGCACGTCGACCAGGCGGCGGCGGAGCAGCGGGACCAGTGGCAGCCGGGACTCGACCACCCGGGTGAACCGCTCGAGCGTGAAGGGCTCTGGCGCGGTCGACGGGTCGACGATGCAGACGCTTCCCACATGACCGAACACCGTCCGGGTCTCCATGGCCAGGAACGCCGCATCCAGTCCGCTCAGCTGCTGCACGTGGTCACCCCCGGGCGCCATCGACCAAGCATCGCACAGCGTGGCGTCGCGCTCACCATGCGGCCCTGTCCCGCTCGGCGTCGACCATGGCGGTCAGGGTCTCGTGAGCGGTGTGCGCCGGCGCCCAGCCGAGCTCGCGGCGGGCCTTCGTCGTGTCCATGAGCATCGGATGCCGCGCGATGTGCACCCACTCCGCCTCCGCTGGAAGGAAAGGAAGCCTCTCCACCAGCCTCGAGGTCAGGCCGACCAGCGCGCCGGGGACCGGGACCGCGTGGCCGCCCAGGGCGCGGGCAAACTCGCTCATCGTGATCTCACCGTCCCCGGCGAGGTTGTAGGCCCCCGGCGGCCCTGCGCCGACGACCGCCGCGCAGACCGCGGTGGCGACGTCGTCGTGGTGGATCAGCTGGAGCCGCACGCCAGGGTCGGGAAGCACGGGCAGGAGGCCGGGCATGCTGCCCAGCACCCGCCGTGCCGCGTCGGGCAGGCGCTCGACGGCCCGGCGCCACGGCAGGCTCCGGACCAGCAGCGTCGCCTCCGGCCCGGCCACGATGCACGGCCGCAGCACATACACCTCCAGGTCGGCACCGGCGGTGACCTCGGCCAGCAGTGCCTCGCAGGCGGCCTTCTGCGCGGAGTAGTAGTGCTCGGGCGAGCCACGGGCGGGGACGTCCTCGGTGAGCGGCACCGGGTTGTCGGCGTGGTAGCCGTAGGCCGCCAGGGACGAGGTGTACACCAGCCGGCGCGGTCGATCAGCCGAGACGGTGGCCTCGAACACGTTGCGGGTGCCGGCGAGGTTGATCCGCTGGCTCTCCTGGCGTGAGCCGACGATGACGTACGCGAGATGCACGACCACGTCGGCCTCGGCCACCAACGCCTCGACCGCGGCCCGGTCCAGGACATCGCCCTGCCGGTACTCGCTCTTGCGCCAGCCTCGGGACGCCGGGTCGAACGGCCGGCGCGCCATGCCCAGGACGCGCTCCACGCGGCCTTCCTGTTCCAGCGCGCGGACCACCGACGTGCCGATCTCCCCGGTCGGTCCGGTGACGGCGACAGTGAGCGCCATGGCCAGCCTCCCCCGCAGTCGCTGAGCTGGACGGACAGCTTCTTCTCGAGACGTCGTGGCGGCCGGCGGCGTGGCGGCCGGCGGCGGCCACGGTCGCCGATGCCCGAACTCACCGCCTGGTCGGCGACCTGAGCACCTACCGCGTCTGCTGCAACCATCATGAACGCGGTCATACCGGCAGTCCACGCCGGGAACGTGGCCACCGACGGTCTCGAGCGAGGGATCACGGTGGGCCGGTTACCACCACGGGCGCTCGAGGGCGCGGTCTGAGCCGCGGGTGCGGTCCAAGGCGCCGAGCGCACGCAGGTCGTCATCGCCGAGCGCGAAGTCGAACACCTGGGCGTTCTCGACGATGCGCTCCCGGCGCACCGATTTCGGGATGACGGGGATGCCTCGCTCGATCGCCCAGCGCAGCAGGACCTGCGCGGGTGTGCGGTGCCGCCGCGAGGCGATCTGGGTGATCGTGGGATTGGTGAGGTCGCGGCCGTGGGTGAGCGGGCTGTAGGCCTCAAGGACGATCCCGCGCTGCTGGCAGGCGGCAAGCAGCCCGCGACGGAACTGGAAGGGACTGAACTGCACCTGGTCGACGGCGGGGGCGATCGTGGCCACCGCCAGGACCGCATCCAGGTCGTCGGCGGCGAAGTTGCTCACCCCGATGGCTTTGGCCAGGCCGTGCTGGACGGCACGCTCCATGCCCGCCCACGCGCGGGTCGGGCCGCCCTGCGGCCAATGGACAAGGTACAGGTCGACCTGGTCGACGCCGAGCCGTTGGAGGCTGGCCTCGAGTTCGCGCTCGGGGTCGCGTCGACCCGGCCGGAACTTCGTGGTCAGGAAGACTTCCTCACGGGGCACTCCGGAGGCGCCAAGCGCCTCCCCGACGCTGCGCTCGTTGCCGTAGGCCTGGGCGGTGTCGATGTGTCGGTAGCCTGCCTGGAGTGCCCAGCCGACGGCGCTGCTGGTCTGCGCGCCCTCGGCGGCCTGCCACACGCCCAGGCCCAGCAGCGGCATCGTGAGTCCGTCGGCGATGCGGCGTCCCGTGGCGTTGCGGCCTGCGGCAGTCGTGTTCTCGTCGGCCATGGTGTGCTCCTGGTGACGGCTCCGGGAGCCCAGTGTGCCGGCGGTCGGACCTGATGGTCAGAGAGACGGGCCACGGCACACCCTCAGTGTGGGTCCACCACCGACCGGGTGGGTCACTGTGTCCAGGGCCCCGGAAGGCCTTGCCGGTGGCATGAAACCAGGTCAGCGGCCCGATGCTGCTCGACGTCCGGGGCGCGTTCTGCTGGCCGCGTTCCCCTTGGCCAGCCCCCCTCCCTCCACCGCCTCCACCGCCGGCTGACCGGCGGTGTTCGGCAGCGCGGCTCAATAGCCCAGCCTACGCGTACCCCTGCCAACGCTTCGCCGCCGTCCTCGCGGTCGCCGGCGCATGACTTGGGGCCATCGTGGGTCGCTCCTCCTTCGATGTCGGGCTCTCTCATCCCTTTCTCCATGCCGGTTTGTCCCGGCGCTCTAACTGTTCAGGTCGGTCCCCAGGCCCTGTGCTGGTGGTCCCGTGGGGCTTGACACATCGTCTCGGTTGATCGTCGACACAGGTCTCGGTGATCCTTGACATCGCCGCTTGGCCCGAAGTGGCTCGGGCGCCCAGGGTTGCGCTATCGGCAGGGTGGGAGGTGGCGGCTGGCTTCGGCCGTTTCGTTCTCTCGCTCGGCAGGGGTCGGCCCCACATGGTCGAGGTCGAGGAGCTGCTCGGCGTCGGCGTAGCCGGTGCCGGTCTCCATGAGCCGGTTCCAGTTGGCCCGGATTAGCTGGCCGACCTGGTCGTGCGGGCGAGCAAGGAGCTGGGCGGCGTACCGGCCCGCGATCGGACCTGCGTGGATGGTGTCCTGGACGTAGGTCGTGCCGGTGATCGAGTCCGCGAACGGGTCCAGGTGGGCGGCCAGGCGGGCCGCCTCGGGGCTGGCCTGCGCTGCCAGCCACATCTGCACGATGGCGCGTGCCTGGCCGCGGAGCGTGCACGTGGGAGCGTGCTGTGGGTTGGAGGTGTCGGCTGGGGCCTGCACGCCGACCGCCCAGGCGGCCAAGTCCAGGCCGAACGCAAGCTCGGCGATCCCGACCGCCCGCCCGCGCGCCCAGCCGCCGTAGGGGGTCGCGATCGAGCCGGGCACCTGCCCGCCCTCGACTCGCTGGGCGACCAAGCGGGCGCGGGCCGCGACCTCGCCGGGCACCTGCGCGAGCACCGCTTCGGTCACCCGCCGCCAGGAGGGGATCAACTCCTCATAGCCCGGGTTGGCGCAGTACCGGATGCCCCGGTGGGGCTGGCACACCTGCTGCTCGGCGGTGTAGCTGGGGGCGGTGGCGTAGGTGAGCGTCTCGAACAAGGCCACGCCACCCGCGGCGGCCGCGATGGCGACGGCGGCCGCCGCCAGCGGCGCGAGCACGCGGGGCAGGCGCGCCGCCAGCCGCCCGGCCCCAACGCCGGCGGCGCCAGCGGCCGCGACCAGCAGCGGACCCAGCGCAAGCTGCCACCAGTCCGGCCAGCCCACCCCGCCGATCGCCTTGTAGGCCAGCACCGCGCCCAGGGCGAGCGCGGCGGCGAGCAGCGTGGGCGCCACGGTCGCGCCAAGGGCGGCCTGCCGACGGCGAGCAGCGCCAGCCAGCGTGGCTGCGGTGCCCGCGGCCAGGAGCACCAGCGACAGGTCGATGACGGCGAGGTCGTGCTCGACCAGCACCGGGAGGTCCTGGGCGGGGAAGGCGACCAGCGCCGCGATGGTCAGCGCCGCAAACAGCCCAAAGGACAGGTGCCGCTCGGGACGGCCGTCGCGCCAGCGCGCGTACGCCCGGAAGGCTTGCCTCACCGCGCGAGCCTACGTCCAGGAGCAGCGGTGTCAACGATCACCGAAGCCATCCGTCAACCTCACCCCAGGCAACACCCAGGTCCCAGGCCCGACCCCGGGGCCGACCGCTTGCCCGCGCGAACCACAGCAGGGTAACGCTGCCCTGCCGTGGCCCACCGGCAAGCGGGCCCCACCCCGTTTGCCCGGAGGCCATGCTCCCCACGCGAGCTCTGGACCTGGAGGCGGTGCCGCCCTGGGCGCCCCCGTCCGCCTCAACAGGTCACGTGGAGCAGGCCAATCACGGCGCCCTCGGCCTGGTTCCAGGCCGGGATGACCTCGGGCGTCGGCAGCAGCTCCACCTGGCAGCGGTTCCGTGCGAAATAGGCGGTCGCCTCCTCCGACAGCACCACCGTGCCGTACTGCCCCGCACCGATGAGGAGCCTCGCCGCCCCCTTCTGGTAGACGTGCCTGGCCTCGGCCAGCGAGATGATGTGCGAGGTGCCATAGACGGCCTTGGACAGTTTTTTCTTCCGCTTCGCCACCTTGCCGCCGAGCCGAATGAGCACGTCGTGGGTGAAGAGCTTCCCGTCGATGGTGACCGAGCCAAACTGGGTCCGGTCGATCCTGGGCTTCATCGTGCACGTCACCACCCTCGCCGCCCATGCCGCAGGCGCGCCGCCCGCTCATCCCTCGACCGGCTCAGCGCCCTCTGCCCTCGAGCACCCGCCACCGGCGCAGCCACCTGGTCAGGTCCGAGGGGGTGATGATCCCCACCACCTCGCCATCTTGGACCACCAGCACCCGCCCGGCCTCGCCGTCCTCGAGCTTGCCCATTACCTGGTCCATCCGGGCATCCGGCGCCACCACGACCTGGTCGCCGAGCGGGACCATGAGATCCCGCACCCGACGGGTGGGCCACTGCTCCCTCGGCACCCGCCGCACCCCACGCAGGGTCAGCAGGCCGATCGTCCGCCCCTGCTCGTCGACCGGGAACGCGCCGTGGTCATAGCGCATGAAGTAGTCGTCCACGGCGTCCTGCAGAGACAGGTCCGGCGGGACTCGCAACAGGTCGCCGGCCATCACGTCCTCGGCCTCCACGCCGCGGAGCATGTCCCGGAGCTGGAGCTCCTGGTAGGAGGCCCGGGCGGCCTGGACCAGGAACCACCCGATGAACGCGAACCAGATGCCACCGGCGAGGCTCCCGGCCAGCAGGGACGCCACCCCTGCGGCCACCAGCAGCCAGCCCACGGCCTGGCCGGCCAGGGAGGCGACCCGGGTGGCCCGACGGAGGCTGCCGGTGGCCTTCCAGATGGCCGAGCGCAGCAGCCGCCCGCCGTCCAGCGGGAACCCCGGGACCAGGTTGAACCCCGCCAGCAGCAGATTGGTCCACCCGAGATAGCCGAGAGTCCCGACCAGCGGTCCCGGCAGGACGTCACGGCCGAAGCCGGCAACGACCCCGAACAGCGCCGCGAGGATCGCGCTGGTGAGCGGCCCCACCACCGCGATCAGGAACTCGTCGCCCGGCCCGCGGGACTCGACCCTGGCCCGGGTCGCCCCGCCGAACAGGAACAGGGTGATGTCCTGGACCCGGATCCCCCGGGCCTGGGAGACCAGCGCGTGGGCCAGCTCGTGGACCAGGACCGAGCCGAAGAACAGCACCGCGGCCAGGATGGCAAGCCCGACCGCTCCCCCGGTTGACAGGTCCCCGTACACCAGGGAGGCCCGCAGGTACATGCTGTAGGTGACGAGCAGGGCGATCACCGCCCAGGAACTGTCGATGCGAACCTCGATGCCGGCGATCCTGCCCACCCGCCATGATGTTCCGAACATCGCCGTCAGCTCCCTCAGCCGGTCATCTCACCTCAGCCGGTCATCTCCCACGCAACGCCGCCACCTCGATGCCGGCGCCAGACGTCAACGCTCCGCCCTTCTCCAGGATGTGACGGGAAATCAACGGCGTGCTCCCGGCTGCCAGTGGACACAAACAGAAACTACTCGCACGGCATCTCGGCACGCCCCCTCGTCTACCAACATTGTCGATGCAAGCACACGCATCCATCCTCAGGGCTACCCACCCCGTCGTCAGCCGGGCTCGACTCCAGATCTGGCCTGACGCTCGAGGGTACGTCGCGGCAAGGCACCTCCAGACGGTCGGTTACGACCCGAGGCCTCTCTGCCGGCACCGACCCTGGCCAGGGGACCAGCCTGATGCCACCACAACCGGTGTCAAGGCAGCACGACCACGGGCCATCGTGGTACAGCGGGCCTGATGGTGACTGCCCTCAGGTCCGCTGCCGGCCCCTGTCCCGGGAATCGGAGTTAGGGGTCCCCGCGGTACAAGTTTGAGTCTTCTGCGTGGTTGCGACAGGTTCGCCAGGTGGAAGGAGATTCGGCACTCGACGGGGTCGTGGCGGGGATGCTGGACCGGGTCCTGCCGCACCTGGGTGAGCGGCAGCGGCGCCTGGTGTGCGGGGCGGCCGCCCGCGCGCTCGGCCGCGGTGGGGTGACCCGGGTCGCCGAGCTGGCAGGGCTGTCGGTGCCGACCGTGCTCCGCGGCGCCAGCGAGCTGGACGGCCCACCCGACCCCTACGGGCGCACCCGCCGCGAGGGCGGCGGGCCCAGGCGGCTGGTCGAGCGCCAGCCGGGCCTGCTGCAGGCGCTGGACCGGCTGGTCGACCCCGACACCCGCGGCGACCCCCAGAGCCCGTTGCGGTGGACCTGCAAGTCCACCCGCCAGCTCGCCGACGCGCTTGGCGCGCAGGGCTTCCAGGTCTCAGACGACACGGTCGGGCGGCTGCTGCGCGAGCAGGACTACCGGCTGCAGCGCACCCGCAAGACCCTGGAGGGCGCCCAGCACCCGGACCGGGACGCCGCAGTTTGGCTACGTCAACGACCAGGCCAAGGTGCAGCTGGCCGCCGGGCAGCCGGTCGTGTCGGTGGACACCAAGAAGAAGGAGCTGGTCGGCCAGTTCCACAACCCAGGCCGGGAGTGGCAGCCGGTCGGGGAGCCCGTCGCGGTGGGCGTGCACGACCTCCCCGACGCCACGCTGGGCAAGGCGATCCCCTACGGGGTCTACGACCTGGGGCGCAGGCAGCGGCTGGGTCTTGGTCGGCACCGACCACAACACCGCCGCGTTCGCCGTCGCCGCGCTGCGGCGCTGGTGGGAGCAGCTCGGCAAGCCGGCCTACCCGCAGGCCGACCGGCTGCTGGTCACCGCGGACGCCGGTGGCAGCAACGGCTACCGGCTGCGGGCCTGGAAGACCGGGCTGGCCAGGTTCGCGGCCGACACCGGGCTGACCGTGACGGTGTGCCACTTCCCACCCGGCACGTCCAAGTGGAACAAGA
>Ga0210378_10000020_pt1 | contig 77105 bp, 76 predicted proteins | sample PLM1_60_b1redo_FD_155465 | JGI IMG/M metagenome (GOLD analysis project Ga0210378, IMG submission 155465) | Groundwater sediment microbial communities from an aquifer in East River, Colorado, USA - PLM1_60_b1 redo | ecosystem: Environmental > Terrestrial > Soil > Riparian zone | place: USA: East... | reverse complement strand
ACCCGACCAGCCCCACCGAGATCGCCTACTTCGTGCCGCCGGCCGGGCACAACCCGGTCAAGCCGTCGCAGCGGGGGGTGCTGTCCCAGACGCCCCAGGTCTGGGGGGTGTACTACGACGCCGAGCGGGACCTGGTGCTGGGTAGCGACATGAACACCGGCCTGTGGATCCTGCGGGTCACCGCCTAGCGACGCCCTCCAGGACCTCCGGTTGACGGGGCGGAGCCCCTTGGCGGGTCGGCAGCGACATCACCTCTTGACCGCAACGGCACAGAGCGGCACAGTCAGGATGAAAGTGGCTTCCTTGGTGGGTTGGCTTCGCAGGAGATGCCGATGCTCGGCCCTTCCAATGTCCCCTGGTGCTCCACGACCCCACATGTGGCCTGCGCGGTCACCGTGCCCGCTGGCCCTGGGCACGCGCGTGCCCCCCCTGCGGCTGGCATCGACCGCTCCCGGTCGTTCGACCCACAAGGAGGTGGGTGAGGTGCGATCTCTTCGATGGACGGTCCTCATCGCGGCCCTGGCCCTGGTGGTGGGCACCGCGTTTCCCGCGTCGGCAGACCATGCAACGCGGCCGCACACTCCCAACATGCATACGCTGGGGCACAGCCCCCAGCCCGGCTCGTTCCTGGTGCCAGACGGCCAGCGCACCGTCAACTCCGACATCGCCTTCTGGGGGAACCTGGCCTTCAACGGCAACTACAACGGGTTCCGGATCATCGACATCACCGAGCCGGGTGACCCTGTGTTGCTGTCCCACACCCTGTGCAACGGCGACCAGGGTGACATCGCCGTCTGGCAGGACATCCTGGTCCGGTCGTGGAACACGAAGCGGGCCACGGCCAGGGACTGCGACGGGCAGGTCGTGCCCGCGGGCTGGGAGGGCGTGCACGTCTTCGACGTCAGCAACCCCGCCGACCCCGAGCTCGTGGCCGCGGTCGAGCTGCCGTGCGGCTCCCACACCGCCACCCTGGCGCCGGATCTCGCCAACGGCCGGGTGATCGTCTACAGCAACAACTCCAGCAGCAGCGGCTGCACCCCTACTGAGCCCGGCCAGACACCCGCCCAGGCCGGTGACTTCATCGACGTCGTCGCGGTGCCGCTCGACCACCCGGAGAACGCCAGCCTCATCCACCGGGAGCCGCTCGCCGGCCCGACCGACACGACCGTCGCCACCGGGTGCCACGACATGGGCGTGATCCTCGGTAGCGTCAACCTGGCCGCCTGCGCCAGCGCCGACACCACCAACGTGTTCGACGTCGGCGCCAACGCCCTGCCGGGCGGCAGCCTGGCGGACCCGGTGTTCCTGTACACGATCCAGGAGCCTGGCGTGGACGGCCACGCGGGCCGGTGGCACTCCGCCACGTTCACCTGGGACGGCAAGGTGATCATCCTCGGCTGGGAGCCCGGTGGTGGCGCCGCGCCCGAGTGCGAGGCGACCGACCCGCCGGTGAAGAAGAGCATGTTCTTCTACGACGCCCGCACCGGCGCCAAGCTCGGCCAGTGGACCCTGCCGCGCCCGCAGAGCGCCGCGGAGAACTGCACGATCCACAACTACAACACCGTGCCGCTGCGCAGCGGCCGGTACGTGGTGGTCAGCGGCAACTACCAGGCCGGGACGTGGGTGACCGACTTCACCGACCCGGCCAGCCCGGTCACGGTGGCCTGGTCGGACCCGCCGCCGCTGGTGCCCACGCAGCTCGGCGGCGCCTGGTCGTCGTACTGGTACAACAACTTCGCCTACGAGTCGGAGATCACCAAGGGCCTCAACGTCTTCCGGGTCAGCGACCCGCGCCTGGCAGGGGCGCGCGTCCTCGGCCACCTCAACCCCCAGACCCAGGAGTTCACGATCGGCTGACGGTTCATCGTGGGCCTCCCTTCGGGGAGGCCCACGTCCTCCCCGTTCGAAAACCCCGGAGGGTCATCGATGCGGAGGCGACCACACCGAACCGTCCCAGGCGTCCAGGCTGCCGCTCCAAACCCCCAGATCCAGCGTTCGCAGCGGCCGCGGCCGCACGCGGCTGCGCCCGCGGCCGCGGCCATCGGGCTCCTCGACCGTATGGGCTTCACCTTGACCGTATGGGCTTCACCTCGCGAAGGAGTGGTGTCGATGAGACGGACCCTGCGCATCTCGCTTTCCCTCCTGGCCTTCCTGGCTCTCGTGCTCTGGGCGCTCCCGGCGGGCGCCGACCACCCCGGGCGCTACACTCCGAGCCCCGAGAGCACCAGCAAGAACATGAAGCTGCTCGGGTCCGCGCCGAGGACGAACCCGGCGTCCTTCTACCGCAACTCCGACCTCGCCTTCTGGGGACGGCTGGCGTTCGCCGGCAACTACGAGGGCTTCCGCGTGATCGACGTCTCCGACCCCGAGGCGCCGGTGGTGCTGGCCGACGTGAGCTGCCCGGGCCAGCAGCATGACGTGTCGGTCTGGAAGAACCTGCTGTTCCTGTCGGTCGACCGTCCCCTCACCGCGCCGGAGTGCGGCTCGCCACAGACGCCGGTGGTGGGCGGCGTAATCACCCCAGGGTTCGAGGGGATCCGCATCTTCGACGTGGCGAACCCGAGCAACCCGCGGTACGTCGGCGCGGTCGCGACCGACTGCGGCTCGCACACCCATACCCTGGTCCCCGACCCCGACGACGCCAGCCGCGTGCTCCTCTACGTGTCCTCCTACCCCGCGTCGGCGCTCGGCCCGACGCCGTTCGGCACCCAGTGCTCGCGCTCGGACCCGGGCCACTCCAAGATCTCGGTCGTCGAGGTCCCCCTGGCCGCCCCGGCGCAGTCCCGCGTCGTCGCCCAGCCCAGCTTCGAGCTGAACGACTTCGGCGCCCCCGGCTTCCGTGGCTGCCACGACATCACCGTCTTCCTGCAGCCGAGGGTCGCGGCCGCCGCCTGCCTGAGCGAGGGGCAGATGTGGGACATCTCCGACCTGGAGCACCCGCGCACCACCGCGCGCGTCCACAACGCCAGCGTCCAGATCTGGCACAGCGCGGCCTTCACCTGGGACAACCAGCTCGTCGTCTTCGGGGACGAGGCCGGCGGCGGCGGGGCGCCGTTCTGCAAGGCCAGCGACCCGTCGACCGTCGGCGCCGCCTGGTTCTACCGGGTCGCCGATCTCGACAACCTCTCCGCCACCGCCCAGGAGCAGCCGCTGGGCCACTTCAAGATCCCGCGGCCTCAGGGGAACGTGGCCAACTGCACGATGCACAACTTCAACGTGATCCCGGTCGACGGCCGCTACGTGCTGGTCTCCGCCAACTACTCGGGCGGCACGTCGGTGGCCGACTTCACCGACCCCGCCAACGCCAGCGAGATCGGGCACTTCGACCCGCACGGCGCGAACACCTGGTCGTCGTACTGGTACAACAACTTCATCTACACCAACGACTCCGGTCGCGGCGTGGACGTCGTGCTGCTGTCGGACCCTGCGCGGGCCGGGGCCCGCAAGTTCCCGTACCTCAACCCCCAGACCCAGGAATTCACGATCGGGTGAGCCAAGGCGCCCGCACGAGTGGGGATGGGCGAACCGCCGCCCATCCCCACGATCCTTTGCCTCGTCCAGACCGCACACCCTCTCCCACGGGCTTGCACTCCGCATCGGGGAGGCATCCACCACCGACCGGTGGCAGTGGCCGCTGCCCGACGGGGAAGGCTTGCACTCCGCATGGGGGAGGCATCCACCGACAAGCGTCGCCATTCGCAGGGGAGGTAGCGATGAAGCGGAGGTTCCTTGCTGGGTTGGCCCTCGTCGTGCTCGGCCTCACCACGCCAGCTGTAGCCCGTGGTGACGTGGGCGTCGGGCCGGGCGGTGGGACGCCGGCCACCTCGTCCAAGTTCACGCTCGTGGGCGCGACCCCGCTGTTCGACCGCGGGATGAACGCCGCGGTTGCGGCCTACGACCACTATCTCTACGTCGGGAACCGCACCGACGGCTCGAGCCGGTGCGGCATCGGCGATCCGCGGCGGGACGTGAACATCGACTCGTGCCCGCACCCGCATCCGGGAATCCTGATCGCCGATGTCGCGGACCCGGCCAGCCCGACGGTCGTCGGGGAGTTCGGCGACGAGTTCGCGACCGGCGTCAACCAGGGTCAGACGTCGCGGGAGCTGCGCGTATGGCCGCAGCAGAAGCTGCTGATGGCCATGTACTTCCGCTGCAGCACGGCGATCCACGCCTGCCCGCCCAGCCCCGACACCTGGCGGATCCGCTTCTTCGACCTGACCGACCCGGTGCACCCCACGCTCGTGGCAACCTACGTCCCGTCGCGGAAGCCGCACGAGATGTACCTCTGGCTCGACCCGAAGAACCCGGCGCGGGCGCTGCTGTGGCTGTCGACGCCGACGACCTCGGCCAACCCCGCGAGCGCGAACCTGGTCATCACCGACATCAGCCGGGCGCGTGAGGGCGTCTTCACCGAGATCGCCAAGGGGAACTGGAACCAGCTCTTCCCCGGCGCGTCGAACCCGGCGACCTACGACTTCGACCTCGCGCTCCACTCGATGACGCCGTCGGTCGACGGGACGCGGACCTACCTGGCCTACCTGCGCGGGGGCTTCGGCGTGCTCGACACCAGCAAGGTCGCCAACGACCAGGTCCCGGCCGGGACGGTGGAGTCGCTGAACGACGACCTGCTGACGGCAGCACCGTTCCCGACGTGGGGGACCGGGCCGCACTGTGCGGGCCATACGCCCGCCGGCTGTGCGGAGAGCCACTCGGCGGTGCCGCTCCCCGGCCGGCCGTTCGCGATCACGATCGACGAGGTCTACGGGACGTTCACGGCGTCGTCCTTCGGCTGGCCGTGGGGCTGGATGCGGACCTGGAACGTCGCCCAGCCGCGCCAGCCACGCCTGCTCGGCGAGTACAAGCTCCTCCAGAACACCACGGCGTACACGCCCGCGCCGGGCGAGAACGAGTTCACGTCGTACTCGTCGCACAACCCGACGCCGACGCGGAACCTCGTCGTCGACTCGTGGCACTCGGGCGGCCTGCAGGTGATCGACGTGTCCGACCCGGGGCTGCCGGTGCAGGCCGGCTGGTTCTCGCCGGCGCCGCTGCCAGCCGTCGCCAACGAGGACCCGGCCCTGTCACGCGGGCCGAACAAGGTGGTGATGTGGAGCTTCCCGATCGTCAGGGACGGCCTGATCTACGTCGTCGACATCCGCAACGGGCTCTTCGTCCTCCGCTACACGGGGCCCCGCGCAACCGAGATCGACGCGATCCGGTTCCTCGAGGGGAACTCCAACCTCGGCGACGCGCTTCGCATCGCAACCAGCGCGAGGTAAAGGAGCCGACCCGGCGGGAGGCCGGCAGCCGGCGCCGGCCTCCCGCTTCCTCCGTCACCTGCCGCCAGGCCACCGCGACCGCGGCGTCCCCGACGAACGGCGGGTCCCGGTGAGCAGCTCGGAGCCGCCCGTTGGCGAGAGCATCGCGGCAGCATCGTCGTCTTCGGGCGTTCGCTGGTGCCTGGGCTTCGATCGGGCGGTGCCGCGTTCAGGGCCGCGCGCGGGCGAAGCGGCGCAGGCGCAGCGAGTTGCCCACCACGCTGACGCTCGAGAACGCCATCGCCGCGCCGGCGATCATCGGGTTCAGCAGGCCGAGGGCGGCGAGCGGGAGGGCGGCCAGGTTGTACCCGAACGCCCAGCCCAGGTTCTGCAGGATCGTCCGGTAGGTCCGTCGGGACAGCTCGATGGCGGTGGGCACGCCGGCAAGGTCGCCGCGGAGCAGGGTGAGGTCGCTCGACTCGATGGCCACGTCGGTGCCGGTGCCGATCGCGATCCCCAGGTCGGCCTGCACCAGCGCGGGCGCGTCGTTGACGCCGTCGCCGACCATGGCCACGACCCTCCCCTGGGCCTGCAGCCGGGCAACCTCGCCCGCCTTGTCCTGGGGGAGGACCTCGGCCAGGACCCGGTCGATGCCGAGCTGCTCGGCGATCGCGCGCGCGGTGCGGGTGTTGTCGCCGGTGATCATCGCGGTCTCAAGGCCCATGCGGTGCAGGCGGGCGACGAGCTCGGGCGCGTCCGGCCTGGCCGTGTCGGCGACGGCGAGCACGCCGCGCACCTCACCGTCCCAGCCGACCAGCACGGCCGTCCTGCCCTCACCCTCCAGCCGGTCGACGGCGTCGTCCAGGGCCTCGGGCAGCAGCAGGCCGGCGTCGCCCATGAGCTTGCGCCGGCCGGCCCACACGGTCGTCCCGTCGACCTGGGCACGCGCCCCGTGCCCGGCCAGCGCCTCGAACGCGGTCGCGGGGGGCAGCACCCCGACCCGCGTGCCCGCCGCGGCGGCGACCGCCCGCCCGATCGGGTGCTCGCTGTCGGCCTCGACGGCGCCGGCGCGGCGCAGCAGCTCAGCCTCGCTGACCCCGGCGCGGGTGACGACGTCCACGAGGGCCATCTCGCCCCGGGTCAGGGTCCCGGTCTTGTCGAGCACCACCGTGGTGATACGGCGGGTGCGCTCGAGCGCCTCGACGCTCTTGATGAGCACCCCGAGGTCGGCGCCGCGCCCGGTGCCGACCATGATCGCGGTCGGCGTGGCCAGCCCGAGCGCGCACGGGCAGGCGATGATCAGCACGGTGACCGCGGCGGTCAGGCCCTGCCGTGGGTCGTGGCCGACGGCCGCCCAGGCGGCGAAGGTCACCAGCGCGAGCGCGATGACGGCCGGGACGAACACGGCCGACACCCGGTCGGCGAGCCGCTGGACCCGGCCCTTGGACGCCTGCGCGTCCTCGACGAGCCGGACGATCTGGGCGAGCGCGGTCTCGGCGCCGACCCGGGTCGCCCGCACCGTGAGCACGCCACTGGTATTGACGGTCGCCCCGGCGACCGGGTCCCCGACGGTCTTCTCGACCGGCACCGACTCGCCGGTCAGCATGGACTCGTCGACCGCGCTGGCGCCGGCCACCACCGCACCGTCGGCCGGCACCTTCTCACCGGGCCGGACCCGCAGCAGGTCACCCACGGCGACCTGCTCCACCGGCACGAGCACCTCCGTGTCGTCGCGCAGCACGCGCGCCTGCTTGGCGCCGAGCTCGAGCAGGGCGCGGATCGCCTGCCCGGCCCGGCCCTTGGCGCGGGCCTCGAAGTACCGGCCGAGCACCAGGAACGCGATGATCACAGCCGCGGACTCGAAGTAGAGGTCCTGGCCGCCGGTGACGAGCTGTGCGACCGAGTACCCGTAGGCCGCGAGCGTGCCCAGCGCGATCAGGGTGTCCATGTTGGCCGTGCGGCGCCGGGCCCGCCGCGCCGCCTCGTGGAGGAACGGCCAGCCGACCCAGAACTGCACCGGTGTGGTGAGCGCGAACGCGGCCCGCCTCGCCCAGGGCTCGTGCTTGAGCCCGCCGGGCAGCATCGCGACGGCGACCGTGGCCAGTGCCAGCGGCCAGGCGACCAGCAGCCGCCGGCGCCAGCCGGCCTCGGCCCGCTCCTCGACGCTGGCCGTCCCCTCGGCGGGGGCCCCGGCGGCGGGAGTGATCCGGTAGCCGATGCGCTCGACCGCGCCCTGCAGGTCCTCCACGCGGACGGGGCCGTCGTAGGCGACCCGGGCCTTGCCGGTGGCGAAGTTCACCTCGGCACGCGCCACCCCGGGCTGCCTGCCGAGCACCCGCTGGATCCGGGCCGCACACGACCCGCAGGTCATGCCCTCGACGTCGAAGTCGACCAGGGCCGGCTGCAGCGCGTCCGCCTTCTCGTGACGGTCGGTGTCGGTCATCGTCGGTCAGCCTCGAGATCCCGGGGGTGGGTCGCGCTGCTCACTGGGCCGGCACCTCGTAGCCCTGCGCTTCGATCACCTTGACCAGCTGCGCGCGGTCGACCGACGTCTCGTCGTAGGTCACCGTCACCGTCCTGGTGGCGACGTCCACCGTGGCGCGCTCGATGCCGACCGGCGCCAGCGCCCCCTCGATCGAGGTCTTGCAGTGGTCGCAGTGGATCTCGGGGACGGAGATGGTCTCGGTCACCATGGTGGCTGCTCCCCTCACGCGTGTGGCTCGTCCCGGGCGGGCGAGGTGCTCGTCGTCTGGTGTCTCGCCGAGACTACACTATACCCCCGGAGGGTATTACCAACCAGTTTATCGAGGGGGGTTTCGACCGGCCGTCAGGATCAGGGCGGAACGGGTTGGCGGGGAGCAGGCTCAGACCCGGCCGTCGCCGAGCAGGTTCTTCTCGACGAGCCGGATCTGGTGGTCGTAGGTCGGCGCGCTCTGGTCCCACAGGCTGCGGGTTCGCTCGGTCTCGTCGTGGGCGGGTCGACCGGCGGGTGCGGCCGCGACAGCGGAACCGGGAGGCAGGGCAGGTCATGACCGTACGAGTCGGGCGATGGCGGCCGATGCCTCGGCCACCTTGGCCTCGGCGTCCGGGCCGCCGGCCGAGATCGCCTCGCGCACGCAGTGGCCGAGATGGTCGTCGAGCAGCTCGAGGGCGACCGATTGCAGCGCCTTGGTGGCGGCCGAGATCTGGGTCAGCACGTCGATGCAGTAGCGGTCCTCGTCGATCATCCGCTGCAGGCCCTGGACCTGGCCCTCGATCCGGCGGAGCCGTCGCTGCACGTCATCCTTGTGGTCGGTGTACCCGCGCATCCCTTGATCCCCTCGCTGTCCTGCCCTGGTATACCCCTCTAGGGTAGCAGCGGCGGCGTGCCCGCCAACGGGCCTCACGACCTCGCGCGGGTCTGAGGAACCGGCGCCCATACCGCGAGGGCGCTTGCCACATACCCCTGGGGATTGCTCTCGCAAGCCAGAGACGTAGCCCTCGCAAACCACAGGACCTCGACGGAGCGCGAGGGCATCGACGTGGGCCTGCTGGCCGAGCGCCGCGCCGAGCTGGCCGCCGGGTGACGCACGGCGGTGTTCGTGGCGGCGGTGGGTCGCAGTGGGGCTAGGGCAGCGGGAAGGTGAAGGCGGCCGTGTGGACGTGCCCCTCGCGCTGGAACTGCAGGAACAGGCGGTAGCGCCCTGAGCCAGGGAACGTGACCTGGAACCCGATGAGGTTGCCCGAGCGGGCGCTGCTCGAGGACTCGTGCGCGTGCCCGGGACTGCCCGGCTGGTCCTGCGGGTGCACGTGGGAATAGGCCAGATCACCGGCGCGCAGCGCGACGAGATGCCCCTTGGCCCCCAGGTAGGGCTCGAGGACCACCGGCCTGCCGTTTCGTTCGACCTGGAACCGGAGCTGGGCTGCCCAGACGGCGCCTTCGACCCTCGCATGCGCCTCCAGCGTCACCGTGTACCCGTCGACCCTGGCGATCCCGTGGGGGGACGCGAGCCTGGTCGGGGCATACCGGCCCGCGGCCAGCAAGTCGACGCTGAGCGCGTAGGCGCCCTTCGGGGTCGCGAAGTCCGCGAACGCCCGGTACTGCCCGGGCTTCGGCAGGGTGAGAGGGACGGTCCAGACCCCTCTGGCACCCAACCCGGGATGGACGTGCTGGTAACCGGTCAGGTCGTGGCGAACCACGATGAGATGGAGGAGCTTTTCGTGGGTCCGCTCGAACCGCGTCACGGGACGGCCGGCGGCATCGACGATCTGGAAGGCGAGGGTCTGCATCCGGCCAGGGCTGAAGCGCGTGTCGCGAGGCTCGATGATGTAGCCGTCCGATGCCGACGGCTGGTCACCGATGCCTTCATTGGGAGGCGCGCTCTCGTGATGGCCCTGGCCCTGACCCGACAGCATGACCGACGGGGCTGCGGCGTCCGTCTCGGCCGGAGCCGCCCCATGATGGGGGCGCGGGACCAGCATCGCGGCGGCCAGCGTCGCCAGCATCGTTCCGAGCAGGACGACTCGTCGAACGTTGCTCATAGGTCCTCTCAGCACTGGCGGGCACCGTCCACATCTGGGGGTAATGGTGTAGCGACAACCCCTAACGAGTGGCCAACGACGGGCGGTAGTAGGAAACGCCTCGGCACCCGGTCCCTCCTCTGCCCGGCCGTGTCTGAAGCTCATACCCCAGCATGAACGGGCTGCGGTTCAACGACCTGAGCGCTGGCGAGCCCCACGCGCTCCGCCAGCTCCACATGACCGTCCCGCGGGTCGAGCTGCGCCGGCGGCTCTCCGCTCGCATCAACGCCGAGCTCCTGGAGTGGCTGGACAGGCCGCCGCGTTCCCAAGCGACCACACGGTTTCCATAGTCCCAGATCGAAGGGTTGGGGACCTGGCTGTCGGCTGGAGTTCCTCCTGGACGCGGCCACAACTCTGCATGTGATGACGCGGGTCCCCCGTCACTGGAACTGGCTGCGTAAGGGAGGGGTCAAAATAAACAACCTGTCATCGACCGATGCACCCGTCCTTTTCAAGTTCGATGGTCGCGGCCAGGAGTTCTGGCCGGTAGCGTTAGCGGATGAGGCCGGCGGTGTTCGCGACCCTGTCAGCCGCTCGACGCCGTGCAGCGACACGACCAAGTCATGCTCCACGGCTCCCCGGGGCCGGTGTTCACCTCGCCCAGCGCCCGCCCTGGGCGAGCAACTTGTCCAGTCGGGCTGTCAAGATCGCGACGGTGGTCTTGCCGGTCAGCCGGTAGGCGACCACCCCGTCACGGTCGAGGATGAACGTGGTCGGCAGCGCGAACGCTCCCAGCTTCGACGCGGTGGTGGAGGCGGGGTCGAACAACGACGGGTAGGGCACCTGGAACTCGCCGGCGTAGGCTCTGGCCGCGGCCTTGTTGTCGCGGATGTTGACGCCGATGACCTGCACGCCCTTGGTCCGGTAGGCGCGCGCGACCGCGGTTAGGCTGGGCTGCTCGGCCCGGCAGGGGCCGCACCAGCTCGCCCACAAGTTGACCACCAGCACCGAGCCCCGCGCGGAAGTCGAAGACCACGGTGCACCGTCGGCCAAGAGCCGCCCTTCGAACACCACCACTCGGTGGGCGACGTCGGCCTCGACCGCTTCCTGGCCGGCCACCGTGAAGCTCTGCTCCTCGGCGCCGCCGGGGCGTTGCTGGTTGAGCAGGTGGTGCAGCAGCACCGCCGCCAGCAGGCCGAGCAGGACGAGGCTTGGCAGCAGCCGCCGAGCCATGCGACCACGGCCCGACAACACGGGTTCTTGGACGGGAGGTGTCTCCGACATGGTATAGGAGACAATCTACGACTCGATGCCGAGGCGCCGCCAGAAGGCCGACGGACGCTACCCGCTCCCGCTTCCGCGGGCGATGCGTCCTGTGTCACCGCCGTCTCGCCACAGCTGTGGTCAAGACAAACCAACCCGACCGGCCATTCGGGCGGCGTCAACGCTGTGCCTCCGTCTGGATTGCGACAACACGTCGTAGAATCTCCCTCCACACAATGTCGAGCGAGAGCAGCGGACCGCTCCGGGGTCAGGCCTTGGTGTCTGTCGGCCTGGGGTCATGACCGGCGTCCACGATGGAGGGGGTTCGTGAAAAAGCTCCTGGTCGGCATGGTGCTCATCCCGCTGTTCATCCTGGGCATGGTTGTTGGCGGCCTGTCCACCGGCATCCTGGGCGGGAGCACGCCCAGCGCTGGCGCTCTGGCTGACATCCCGCCCGGCCATCTTGCCCTCTACCAGGCGGCCGCCGACACCTGCCCTGGCCTGCCCTGGTCGATCCTTGCAGCCATCGGCAAGGTGGAGACCGACCACGGCCGCCTGTCCGCGCCCGGCGTCACCTCGGGAGCCAACTTCGCGGGGGCGGCCGGGCCCATGCAGTTCGGGATCGGCGGCAAAGCGGGCAACACCTGGGGCGGGGCGCCGGTCCGGGCCGTCCCTCCCAGCGTCGGTTCCGGGGTCGACGGCAACGGTGACGGGATCGCCAGCGTCTACGACCCGGCCGACGCGACCCTCGCCGCGGCCGGGTACCTGTGCCGCAACGGCGCGGAGCGGGGCGCCGACCTCAACCGGGCGATCTTCGCCTACAACCACGCCGACTGGTACGTGACCAAGGTCCTGGCGGTCGCCTCCGGCTACGCCGCCTCCCCGACCAGCGGGGCCGCCGGGCCGCCGTCCGGACCGGCTGTGGAGCACGCGGTGGCGTTCGCCTACAGCCAACTCGGCAAGCCGTACCTGTGGGGCGCGGAGGGCGACGACTTCTACGACTGCTCCGGGCTGATGCTGCGTGCCTACCGGGAGGCCGGGGTGAACCTGCCGCGGACGTCGCGGGAGCAGTGGTACGCGGGCGCCCGCGTCCCCAACCCGGCCGACCTGCAGCCCGGCGACCTGGTGTTCGGCGCCCGTGACCTGGGCGACCCTTCGACCATCTACCACGTCGGCATGTACATCGGCGCCGGCAACATGATCGTGGCGCCCCACAAGGGCGCCGTCGTGCGGATCCAGCCGGCGATCCGCGGCGACTACATCGGCGCTGTCCGGCCGACTGCCGCGGCTCGCTGACTGATCAAGTGCAACGGGTGCCTTCTCACCTGTCGAAGGCCGGCTGTGCCGTGCGCGTCATCTATCCCTACTGGAGGGAGATCTGGCTCGAGCGTGTGCGGTGAGGAGCCGTGCAGGGCTGCCGGCTTCGCGGTCGTGGGTAGCGCATCTCGCCAGTCGCGAGACGGCCGCCGCCACACGCTCGCCCACCCCAGGCGGGTCGGTGCACCCATGCGCATGATTCTACGACAGAGCGTAGTGTGAGGGAGCCTCGACCAGCTACGGCGGCCGGCACGGGCCGACTACCCCGATCTGGAGGCTCGAACCGGCGTTGCGGTTAGCGAGGGCTGCGAACGAGCGCGTCCCGCCAGGGGCTGGGCGCAGCGGCGCCCAGTGTGCCCAGGACCGCGGCGAGCCACAGCCAGGCCGCCAGCAGCGGCCAGCGCTCCAGCCGGGGTAGACGGCAAAGCAGCGCGGGCGCCCGACCGCCAGGGCGACGCCCGACACCGCGACGGCAAGAGCGGCGTCACCGCTTGCGCCCGGGATCCTGCCCGCCAGCCTCCAGGGCATGGCGCAGCGCGTCGGCCTGGTCGGCGGGCAGCTCCTCGGCGAAGCGCAGCAGCACCGCGGGGGCGTCGCTGGCGGTGCCGAGCACCGCGGCCATCAGGGCGGCCGTGTAGGCCTCGCGGGAGCGGACCGCGCGGAAGGTGGCGGCCCGCCCGTGGCGCTGCTTGGTGAGCATGCCCTTTTTGACCAGCCGGTTCATCACGGTCACGACGGTGGTGTAGGCCAGCGGTCGCTGGCGGGCGAGTGCGTCGGCTACTTCTCGCGCGGTGACCGGGCGGTCATGGGCCCAGATCTGCTCTATCACCGCTGTTTCCAGCTCCCGCAGGCCTCGCACGTACACGCTCGTCCTCCTGGGGCGCCGGCCTACCGGCGACCTCCCCGCCCGGCCTCGGTGGCCGGGCGGTCACCGCTGGATGGGTGCCCCGTCGGGTGACCCGATCGGGTCGCGGCGCCGGATGCGCGACCCATCCATTTCCTCCTTGTGTGGCCGTGTGCGGCATGGGGGCTTGGACCCGGTGACAGGGCGCTGCGTCGAGCCCGTCGTGGCGGGCCGCGCATGCTGATCTTCTACATCGCGTCGTAGTATAGCTTGGTGGACGAGCATGGGCGAGCTGCCCGCGCGACCGGCCCGGCCCGGGCGGTGCTGCACCTGAGCCTGGCCGGCCTGGTCGCCTTGGCGTTGCTGGCCGCGGCCGTGACGACCGTGCAGCGTCGGCTGGAGCGGCCCGTGCCCGGCGACCTGCTTGCCGCCGCCGACCAGCCGGCCGGTGAGGTCGCGGTCGAGCACCGGGTTACCGTGGTCAGCGGTGCCCGGCTGGCCGCCGACCCGCCAGGGGAGGCGTTTCGCTCTCTGGGCGGCTTCGGGTGCCCATGACCCTGTCCATCTCGGCCGACGGGGTGCTGCGGGGGCCGCCGGGTCGGCGCCACGACGGCCACCCAGCTGCGGACCGCCATACCACCCACCGCGATGTGCCGGCAGGTGAGGGTGCCAGGCCCATCCCGCCAGCCCGCCGTTTGCTACGCTGTGTAGAAGATGAGCCGGCGGTCCCGTCGCCGGAGGAACCAGACGGACGGGGGCGGCTCAGGGATCCGGTGGGAACGGCATGGAGGATGCAGGCATGATGGGCGGCGGCATGATGGGCGGAATGGCCGCGGTGGTGTGGCTGTGGGTCGTGGTCGCCCTGATCGTGCTCGTGCTGGTGGTCGTCACGTCCGTGTGGCTGCTGCGCACCGGGCGCGGCCCCGCTGGCGGCGCTGTTCCCGACGCCCGCCGCCATGTGGACCTTCGTTACGCGCGCGGTGAGGTCGACCGTGACGACTACCTGCAACGCCGGGCGGACCTGGAGGGGAGCCGCAGATGAGCAAGGGCAGGACGCGCGGGGGCCCGGCCAGGCCGGCCCAGCGCACCAGCGCGAAGGCCAAGGGCAGCACCGGCGCCAAGGCCCAACCCACGCCGCGGCGCCCGACCAGGCGGCCGGCCCGCCGCCGCGCACCTGTGGGCCCGCTGCTCGCGGTCGGCCTGGTCGCCGTCGGGCTGGTCGCCTGGCTCGTCCTGCGCGGCGGTGGTGGCGGTGACCCGGGACGGCCGGTGGTCGGTGGCGACCTGCACTCGATCGCGGTCAGCCCGACCGACCCCAACCGCATCTGGGTCGGCGGCCACCAGGCCGCCGCCGCCTCCACCGATGGCGGCGTGACCTGGGCCGAGGTGCCATCGTTGGCCGGCGCGGACCCGATGGGCTGGGTCATCGACCCGGCCGACCCGGCCCGCCAGTACGTCGGCGGCCACCCCGGCTTCAAGGTCAGCACCGACGGCGGCCGCACGTTCACCGCCCGCAACGACGGGCTGCCCGCCACCGACGTCCACGGTCTTGGCCGCGACCCCAGCAGCGGGCGGCTGTATGCGGCCGTGGTCGGCAAGGGTCTGCTGGCCAGCGACGACCAGGGCAGCACCTGGACCACGGTCAACCCGGCCGTGCAGACGATGGGCCCGATCCTGGTCGACCCCAACGATCCCAAGCGGCTGTACCTGTCGGACATGCAGAACCTGCTGGGCTCCGAGGACGGCGGACGCTCCTGGCAGCGCCTGGGCGCCATCCCCGGGGCCATGTCGCTGGCCCAGACGGGTGACGGGAGCCTGTTTGCGGCGGCCAACGGGGCGGTGCTGAAAAGCACCGACCGGGGTGCTAGCTTCGCCCCGCTCGGCGCCCTGCCGGTCCAGGTTTCGGCGGTGGCGGTCACCCCCGACGGGCGGCGGCTGTATGCCGCCGGGCTCGACGGCAACCAGGCCGTGGTGGTACGAAGCGACGACGCCGGCGCCACCTGGCAGCTGGCCACCAGGTAGCGCCGGGGAGCGGCGGCTGCGAGCGACCACTGCGTCACGATGCCCCGTCGGACGTTCACCGGTGGCGCTGAGGCGGCGCCCGTGACCCCATCCCCGTCCGCTCACGCGCCGGTGGCACACCCGGTGACCTCCTGCGGCTCACTGCCGCCGTGCTCAGCGTGGGCGCTGCGCCACCGAGCCGGTCACCGTTGAGCGCATCGATGTCCTCAACGCCACCGGCACGGCCGTTCGCGTGGCCAGCTTCTGGGTCGCTCCGACCGTCGAGGGTACCGCTCCCGTCCTTGCCAGCGGCCGGGGCCGAGACACGCCGGCGAGCCGCGCCGGGTGGTGGCCAGCCGACGGGGTCGTTGTCTCCCCGAGCTCGACGCGGCTCGCGCTCGCCGTCTACGCCGACCTCCAACCACTCCAGCCCGGCCACTTCGCCATCAACGCCCTGCGCGTCACCGTGAGCGACCGCGACGGGCTCCGCACCCAGCCGTTTGCCACGGTCGTGCAGGTGCAGGTGGTCGGACCCGACCGCTGACCGCCCACATGCTCGGGCGCCACGCCCGCCGATGGCGGCGGCGGTCAGCGAAGCAGGGCCGCGTGCGCTTGCTGGTTGACCCACAGGACAAGCACGGTGACGGCCCCGACGCCCCAAACGACCCGGCTGGGTTGCACCCGAACCTCCAGCCACCGGCCGCTCAGCCGGCCGACCACCCAGCGGCCCAGCAGGAGCGCCGCACCGGCCACAAGCAGCGGGCTTGCCGGGTTGTAGGTGAAGGCCCGGCCGAGCTGGCCGCGCAGCACCGCGACCGTCCCGCGGGTCATGCCGCACAGCGGGTCCATGACCCCCAGGTAGTGCAGGGGCCCGTGCAGGTCGACCGGTGGCAGCCCAACCACCGCCAGCACCCCGACGGCCAGCGGCGCCAGCGCGGGATGGCGGTCCTCCCGTACCCAGCGGACGCCGGGCACGCCTGATCGTCGGTCCGGCGGCGGCATCTCCTTGCGGCAGGGGACGCACCAGGAGGCCCAGACGTTCAGCACCAGCGGGCGGCCGCCCACGCCAGCAGCAGGAAGGGGACGGCCAGACCGGCGGCATACACGGCCAACAGGGCCGCGCCGACCGCAGCGGTGCGGCTGCCGGCGGCGATGGTCAGCAGCCCGGCAAGCACCGGGCCGATACAGGGGGGTCCAGCCCAGCGCGAACGCCGCCCCCAGCGGGGCCGCGAACCCCGGCCCACGCGGCACCCGGTGCAGCGCAACCAACCGCCGCTCCCCGGCCAGCCCCGGAATGCCCGCGCCGAGCATGGTCGCGACCCCCATCGCGGCCACCAGCAGCCCAGCGGCCTGCACCAACACTGGGCGGTTGCCCAGCAGGGTCGCCCCGAGCCAGGACGCGCTGACGCCCAGGGCGGTGAAGGTGGCGCCGAACCCGAGGGTGAACAACCCGGCCGCGGCCATGGTGCGCCGCGGGCTGGCCTGGCGTGGATCCCCACCGACGTAGGCGACGTAGCCGGGCAGCAGCGGCAGGCAGCAGGGCGAGGAGAAGCTCACCAGCTCAGCCAGGAACGCGGCCATGACCAGGAACGCGGCGCTCACCCAGCCCACCGTCCGCCTTGGCCGAGCAGCTTGTCCAGCCGGGCCGACAGGATCGGCACGGTGGTCTTGCCGGTGAGCCGGTAGGCGTTGACCCCGTCGCGGTCCAGGATGATCGTGGTTGGCAGCGCGAACGCCTGCAGTGTCCCCGCCGCCAGGGCGGCCGGGTCGAACAGCGACGGGTAGGGGATGTTGAACTCCTCCACGTAGGCCTTGGCGGCGGCCCGGTTGTCGCGGATGTTGATCCCGATGAACTTCACGCCGCGACCACGATAGGTCCGGGCGACCGTGCTCAGGCCCGGTTGCTCGGCCCGGCACGGGCCGCACCACGACGCCCAGAGGTTGACGACCAGCACCGACCCGCGCGCCGACGTCGACGACCACGATGAGCCGTCGGCCAGCAGCTCACCCTGCACCTCCACCACCCGGTGGGGGATATCGGCCTCGACCGCCTCCTGGTCGGCGACCGTGAAGCTGGCCGTGCCGGTTGCCTCCACCCGGCGCTGGACCCGCAGCACGCCGACGACCAACACGACAAGCACCAGCGCGGCGAGCACCAGTCCCACGACCGGCCATCGCCGAGCGATGCCGGAATGCGGCTGAGAGACCGGCGGTGACCCAGACGGCGGGTCGTGGCGGACGGCTCGAGGGTTCGACATCGTCGTGCAGTTATACTACGACGCAGCGTAGAACCACAGGTCGCGACCGCGCCGAATGACGGCTGACTCGCCGTTGGCCGCCACTCTTCCCGGTTGGTTAGAGGCGGACGAGAGCGTGTCAACGCTGGGAAGGTCCGGTTGTCGGGGTTCTCCGAGGTGCTCGGCCAGTTCGGCACCGGTGACGGCCAGATCGCCCTGCACGGCACCTCGGATACCTCATCTCTGGGCCAGGAGATCTCCCATGGCTGTGTTCGTTTGAACAACCAGGCCATCACCATGCTGGCTCGGCTGCTCCCACTCGGCACCCCGGTCATCATCCACACCTGAAATTCGGCCCGGCTTCGACTCGATGCGGCTACGATCCGATGTCGTAACCAGGCGCCTCGCGGGGACTGGTTGGCGGCAGTTACACTGCCGCCATGCCTGCGTTCCGCCGACCCGGCGTGCCACCCCTGTGGCCATCGGCCAGGAGTCCTGGGCCTGCGGTTCGGCTCCCATGGCCCCAGTTCAGCCGTTTCTCCGGCCCGGCCGCCTATGTCCTGCTGGCCGCCTCGGCAATGGCTGCGACCGTTCTCGTAGTACTTGCTGTCACAGCCACCGAACGTCTTGCCTACCGGGACCGGGTGCTCCCGGGCGTCCGCTTGGCCGGCGTCAAGGTCAGCGGTCAGCGACACACGCAGGCGCAGGCCGCGATTGCCGCGGCCGCTGCCCGCCTGGAGCGTGATCCGATCGTGGCACGCACCGGACCGACCTCGCTCACCCTCGCGCCGGCGGTCGTCAGCGTCGAGGTCGATGAGGTCGCGACGTCCCGGGCGGTGGAGGGGGCCGGTCGGCAGGGAAACGTCCTGGGTCAGCTGCTCGGCCCCGTACTGCGCCGGCTGCGTCCGGTCGAGACGCGGTGGATGGTGCGCTACGACCGGGCGGCCCTGACGCGGGTCGTCGACCGCTGGGCCGGGCGGCTGGACCGCAGAACGCTCGACGGAACCGTGCGCATCCAGGGCACGTTGGTCGTCCCGGTCAACCCCCGCCCGGGCCGGACGCTTGACCGGGCCGGTGCCGTCAGCGCCATTGCTGCCGCGCTGAGCCGTCCGGGTGCCCGTGCCGTCGACCTGCCCACCCGCCAACTCCCGCCGAGGATCGGTCCCGACGAGGTGGCTCGGGTTGCCGGCGAGGCCCGCAGCCTGCTCGCAGGCCCGGTCACGGTCACCGGGCAAGGCCGTCGGCTCCTGCTCGAGCCGGTGGCGCTCGGCAGTGCCGTGCGCGTGCGCGCGGCAGGTGCGCGGCTGTCGCTCGGGCTGGAGGAGGAGCGGCTGCGTGTGGCCTTGCGGGGCAAGCTTCGCGAGGTCGAGCGGCGCGCCCGCGATGCTCGCTTCCGCGTCGCCGCCGGCAAGATCACGATCATCCCATCCGTGGCGGGACAGCAACTGGACCTGCGGCCGGTCACGGCCGCGATCCTGCGCGGCGAGCGCACCATAGACGGCTCGCTGCAGGCCGTCGAGCCCGAGCGCGACACCGACTGGGCGCGGTCGCTCGGGATCCGCGAGCGGGTCTCGACCTTCACCACCAGGCACAAGCCCGGGCAGCCACGCGTGCTGAATATCCACCGTGCCGCCGACCTGCTGCGCGGTCGGGTCGTCGAGCCGGGCGGGCGGTTCTCGCTGAACCAGGTGATCGGCCCCAGGACACCGGCCCGCGGTTTCGTCCGGGCCCCTGTGATCGCCGACGGCGAGTTCAGCGAGGACTATGGCGGTGGCGTGAGCCAGCTCGCCACGACGACGTTCAACGCCATCTTCTTCGGCGGCTACAAGTTCCTCGCCTACCAGCCCCACAGCTACTACATCCGGCGTTATCCGATGGGCCGCGAGGCGACCGTCTCCCTGCCCGCCCCGGACCTCGCCTTCGTCAACGACAGCCGCTCTGGAATCCTGATCGACACCTCCTACACCGACACGGCGATCACGGTGACCTTCTACGGGTCGCGCGAGGGCCGCACGGTGCGCGCTGAGGGACCAACGATCCTCGCCACACGGACACCGGACGATACAGTCGAGGAGATCGAAGACCCGAACCTCCCGGCGGGAAAGGTCATCAAGGAGCCAGCGTTCGTCGGGTACGACGTCGCGGTGTTCCGAGTGATCACCGAGCCGGGCAAGCCGACCCGGCGGGAGCGCTTTTTCACCCGTTACAAGAGTTCCAACCCCAAGATCATCCGGGGGACAGGCGCCAGCGTCTGAGCCCGCCGTGCACTTGACACGCTTGCCACAAGCTCCCGACTGAGGTCGTTGGGGTGCCGCCGGCAGCAGCCGCCGCTGAACAGGCGGGGTCGCTCATCCGGCGCCCACCGTCGGTTCATCGGTGCCACCGGCCGTCGGCGGCCAGCAGCTTGTCCAGCCGCGCGGAGAGGATGGGAACTGTCGTCCTGCCGATGAGCCGGTAAGCGGCCACCCCGTCGCGGTCGAGGATGAGCGTTGTCGGGACGCCGACCAAATCCAGCTTGGCCGTGTCACGGATCGCGACCGGCTCCGAACCGGTCCGCCCACCCATCGACGGGCTCACCGACGTGCCGGTGTGGACCAACCGCGAGGCCACCACCCTCAGGGAGATCCCCGGGCGGGTGCTCATGGTCGGCGGCAGCGCGGTCGGGGTCGAACTCGGCCAGTTCCTCGCCCGCATGGGCGCCAAGGTCACCATCGTCCAGCGCGGCGACCGTCTCCTGGACCGTGAGGACCCCCGCGTCGGCGAGCTGACCCAGCAGGCGCTGGCCGCCGACGGTGTGGACGTGCGCACCGGCCGGCAGGCCGTCCGCGCCCGCCGTGACGGCCAGGCCACCCTGGTCGAACTCGACGACGGAGCCACGGTGGCCACCGACACCATCCTCGGCACCACCCGACGAGCCAGCTACCAAGGCATCCCCCGGGTCGTGTTCGCCGACCCCGAGATCGCCGCCGTCGGCCGTACCCACACCCAGGCCCAGCAGCACGGCATCACCGTGGCCAGCGCCGAGGTCGACCTCCCCGAGGCGATCGCCCGCCCCTGGACCTACGAGACCAACCCCCGCGGCACACTCGGGCTGCTCGCCGACCGCGACCGCCGCATCCTCGTCGGCGCCTGGGCTGTCGCACCCCAGGCCGGCGAATGGATCCACACCGCCGCCCTCGCCATCCGCGCCGCCATCCCGATCGACACCCTCCTCGACGGCGTCGCCCAGTTCCCCACCTACAGCGAGGCCTACCTCAACGCCCTCGAAGCACTCCCCCGATAGGCCCTGAACGCCGGTAGGCCCTGAACGCCCGAAGCGCTGTTGCGTCGCTGTGACCACGTGGAGCAGGGAGACTGCCGGCGTGAGGACCCGCTGCTCTCGCCGGTCGTGGAGACCTCCGGGGGCTCCGCCGTCACTCCTCAGCGCAGGTCCAGCTCCCGCCGGGCCGCACCGGCGGAGCCGCCCGGGCTGGAGCCGGCAAGGGTCCGGGCCAGCCAGACGACCCCGGCGGCCAGCAAGGCCAGCAGCAGGATCGCGAACACCGCCCAGAACCACATGAACGCGGTGCCGCCGCCCATCATGTCGTGCATCTCTCGCTCCTTTGTGTAGGACAGCCAGTGGTGCAAGCTCTACATGGAGTTCTGGGCCACCGCGACGCGCGCCCCTGGCTGCGGCCCAAGTTCGCCGCCCAGTACCAGGCTTGGCGCACCGCCATCGTCGGGATGCTCCAGGCCCAGGCCGATGCGCTCGCGATCCCCTCGGATGCCTCGGCGGACGAGGCCGCGAGCACGCTCATCGCGCTGTTCGAAGGCTACGTACTGCAGAAGCCGATCGACCCCGAGCGGTTCCCCGAAGACTTCTTCGCCACCGTGCTGCTGCGCTTCTTCGGCCACCTCACCGAACCCAATCCACACCAGCCAACCAGCCAGCCATTCCCAAGCCCCAACCAGCGCGGTACCGCAGCAGGCAGCAGCCGGTAGGCCGGCACTGACAAAACCTGAGGAGGCCGGCGGTCACCCGGCGGCAGCAGGACAGGGTTCCCACCGGCACGCAATCCAGGCACGGCGACGGCCAGTCGCGGTTGCGTCGTGCCTGGTGCCGTTCAGCGGAGGTTCGCGCCGAGTGTTGGCATCACGTCAGGCAGAGACCCGCGAGGTCGAGAAGTCCCACGTGCCCCAGTGTGCTGGCAAGGGCTACGGTGGTGGTGAGCCCCAACAGCGTGACCGGTAGGTACACCAGTACCCGCCATCTCAGCTCAGTACGGCGCTCCGGGATGGTCCGCAGCGCCTCGATGCGCTCGACGACGGTGGCCGGGGTCAGGAAGGCGGCCACCTCCGGCATCGCCACCGCTTCGGCCACGCGGAGCAGGGCCCCGTACACGCTGGCCCGCCCCTCGGCGGCGCCACTGGCCGCCTCCTCGTCGGCCCACCGCTCCAGTGCGCAGCGCAGGGCGACCAAACTGTGGCGGACGTAGGGCAGCAGGCCGATGCTGCGCCCGATCGTGCTGGCGAGCAGCAGGTAACGCTGGTGACGGTGGCGAAGGTGCGCGGCCTCATGGCGGAGTACAGCCGCCAACTGGTCGGCCGGGAGGGTATCGACGAGCGCGCTGGAGAGGATCACCTGGGCGGGCTTGCCCTCCACGCTCAAGGCGATCAGCTGATCGCTCGGCAGGACGACTACCTCGTGGCCGCTTCGTGCGTCGCGCCAGCCGACGCCCGGCTCGACCCGTACCGCCCGGCAGGTGCGCCGAGCCCGGACCACCGCTCGCCCGGCCAGGATGGGTAGAACCACTGCAGCGACAGCCGCTCCGGTTCCTGCAACCGTCCCACCCAGCACGAAGCCGCCCAACAGCCGCTGGCACAGTTCGGCGATCGCTCCCATACCGGCGGCGCGCAGCGTGACAGAAAGGCCGGCCAACGCCAGCGCCGTCTCCAGAAGGAATGCTCCGATCCCGAGCAGGACAGCACAGAGCTTGGCCCACTCGGCGGGACGGAGACGGCGGCCGACCGGCCGCGCCCATGCCGGCATGGCCAGGAGCCCGAGCGCGCTCAGGAGCAGGACCGCGGTCACGGCGCCCGGTGCCCCTTGAGCAGGCGGCGGAGCTGGTCACGATCGCCCGGGTCGATGACGTCGAGGAAGAGACTGAGGGCGGCCGGCCGGTCGCCTGCTTCGGCGAGCACCTTCTCCATGCGAGCGGCCGCGTACTGCTCTCGGGTGAGTACGGCGTGGTAGGCGTAGGCGCGGCCATCGCGTTCACGCTCGACCCGGCCCTTCTTCCACAGTCGCACCAGAATGGTCATCACGGTGGTGTAGGCAAGGGCATCGTCGTTGAGCAGTCGATGAACCTCACCCGGGGTCAGCCATGCGCCCTGGTCCCAGAGGATCCTCATGACCGCAGCCTCAAGTTCGCCGGTGGAACGCTTGGCCATTTGCTTCCTTGCGTCTGGGCTGGGCGACAAGCGGCCCCGATGATTCGCTAGTCGACCAGGGGCGCTGGAAAAGTCATACAGAGCGTAGTAGCGTTCTCCCACCAAGGGCAAGAACCCCCACCTGCCTGCCGTCCCCCCCGGCCCCACCGGTGGCAGGGCGCCGTCCTGGGGACGGATCGGGAATGTCATCCGCTACGCCTACGCGCAGCTTGGCAAGCCTTACCAGTGGGGCGCCGATGGTCCCGGCTCGTTTGACTGCTCCGGCTTCACGATGATGGCGTGGGCGCAGGCGGGCGTGGCGCTACCGCACTCCAGCCGCGTCCAGATCGGGGTCGGTCGGCGCGTGTCGCGGAGTGAGTTGGCGCCCGGCGACTTGATCTTCCGTAACAGCCCGATCTCGCACGTGGCTTTGTACATAGGGGGTGGGGACCAGATCGCCGCCACCCACACCGGCAGCACGGTCAAGCTGCAGTCGGCCTTTGGCGGCGACATCGTCGGCTACAGCCGCCCCATCGGCTAGGCGCGTCACGGTGGCTCGCCGGACCGCCGGCGAGCCACCCTCAAAGCTGGACACGTCGCCCTTTTCCCAGCGTAGCCCACCTTTGGTGAGCATCGGGACGGAGCCGGCGGGAGTGCTTGCACTCCGGTCGCTGGCGTGGCAGAACCCCTCCCGCACGGCGTGACCACTTCCCCGTCCGCCGGCTCAAGGGGGGCTTGAGGTGCAGCACCTTCGGCTTGTCGTTGCCATGCTCGCGGCTGGCGCCATGCTCGTGGTTCCCGCCAGCCGGGCGGCGGCGGAGACACCGGCCCGCAAGATCGCCCGGCTCCGGGCCGAGGCGGTCAAGGTCCAGACCACCATCGACCGGATGAACGACCAGATCCAGGGGCTGGTGGAGGACTACAACACCAACGAGGACGCGCTCAAGGCCACCCTGGCCGACGAGCGGGCAACCCGGCGGCGGCTCGAGGCCGCCGAGGCGCAGCTGGAGGAGGCCCAGCGCACGCTCGACGACCGGGTCCGCGCCATCTACATCACCGGGCCGGTCACCGGCCTGGGCCAGTTCCTCGGCGTCCACGACGTCCACGAGGCGCTCACCGCGGCCCGCTACCAGGCCGGCGCGGTGGCGGCCGACGACGTCGCCATCGCGCGGGTGACCCAGGCCAAGGCGGTGCTGCACTCGATCGCCGCATCCCTGGCCGCCCAGCAGCGCGAGCAGGAGCGCATCCGGGCCCGGCTCACCGCCCAGCGCGCCACCATCGAGGGCAGGCTCGCCGCGCAGCGGGCCTACCTGTCGCGGGTCAAGGCCGAGGTCAAACGTGCGGTCGAGCAGGAGCGCAAGCGGCAGGAGGAGCTTCGCCGGCGGGCGCTGCAGCGCCGGCTGGCCGCCGAGCGGGCCGCCCGCGCCCGTGCCGCCGAGCGGGCCGCCCGCGCCCGTGCCGCCGCACGGGCGCGCGATCACCGGCATGCGACCACCCCGTCGTGGGGTGACGTGCCGCTGCCGCGGCGGGGAGCCGCCAGGCAGGCGATCGCGTTCGCGCGGGCGCAGCTCGGCAAGCCCTACCTGTGGGGTGGCACCGGACCCGACCGGTTCGACTGCTCGGGGCTGACCATGATGGCCTACCGCAGCGCCGGGGTGTCGCTGCCGCGGACCTCCCGGCAGCAGTGGTACGGCGGCCCCCACGTGCGCAGCATGCTCGACCTCGAGCCCGGCGACCTCGTCTTCTACGCCTACGACCTGCGCGACCCCTCCACGATCCACCACATGGGGATGTACCTCGGCGGTGGCCTGATGGTCGAGGCGCCCTACACGGGCAGCGTCGTGCGGGTACGCTCGATCAACCGGCCCGACTACATCGGGGCGGTCCGGCCCACCGGGTGATCCGACACCCGCCGTGCCCGCGCCGATGGCCGGGTGGGTCAGCCACGATCCCCGCGGATCTCGGAGTGCACGGCCCAGGTGCGATTCTGCCCTGGTTGGCGTTAAGCATGCGCACGTGACCTGTCGTGACTGTGGCGCCGAGACCCGCCTGCCCGAAGCGACGCTCAGGGAGCTCACCCAGACCGTGAAGCGTCGGCACGGGTTCCGGGCCTGACTTCACCCATCACGCGATCGACGGGCTCTGTGCGAGGTGCCAGGCGGAGTGAGCATGCTTCACCGCGCAGAGGTGACCGGCGTGGTAGCCGGAACGTCGGGGTGCTGGTCCAGCCCGACGGTCCGGCGCAGGCGGCCGCCTCCGGTGAACAGGAGCACCATGCCGAAGACGGTCGCGCCGGTGAGCACGATGGTCGTGCCCGAGGGCACGTCGAGGTGGTAGCTGAGGTTCATCCCGACGAACCCGCAGACCGCCCCGATGGCGGTCGAAAGTGCAAGCATGCGGCTGAAGGAGTTGGTGAGCATGCGCGCGACGACCGCTGGGATCACCAGCGTCGCTGCGACCAGCGTCACTCCGATGACGGTCAGGGTGGACAGGATGGACAGCGAGAGCACGAACATGAGCAACGCGTCCATCCGCGACACGCTCACGCCGGAGACGTCGGCGACCTCGGGATCGAACGTCGTGAACAGCAGGGCACGGTAGCGCAGGAAGACGACGGCGGCGGTGAGCAGGGTGACGCCGAGGATGACGAGCACGTCGCTGTCCTTGACGCCGATGATGCTGCCGAACAGCGCCGCGTCGAAGGTGGGGCCTCGGTTGCCGAACTTGGTGAGCAGGGCCACACCGAGCGCGAAGGAAGCGGTCGTGATGACACCGATGGCGGCGTCGGAGCCGATCGCCCGCTTGCGGGCGACCTGGTTGATGGCCAGCGCGCTCGCAAGGCCCCAGATGCCGGCGCCGATGAAGTAGTTGAACGAGACGACGGCGCTTGCGGCGAACCCGCCGAAGATGGCGTGGGAGAGCCCGTGGCCGATGTAGCTCATGCCCTTGAGGGTGATGTAGACGCCGATGAGCCCGCACAGTGCCCCCGCCAGCGTCGCAACGACCAGGCCCTTCACGAAGAACTCGTAGTGGAACGGCGCGAGCAGCTCGCTCACAGGACGGCCCTCGCCGACGGGCTCGGGTCGGGAGCGTACCGGTCGACCACGACCGGTAGCCCGCAATGCTCGAGGACTTCCATCCGGGCCCCGAAGGTCTGCTCGAGGACGCTGGCGGTGATCACCTCGACGGGCGCGCCGGTGGCGATGACATGGTTGCGCAGGCAGATGAGATTCGGCAGATGGGCCGCCATCCCGTTGAGGTCGTGGGTGGTCAGCACCACGGCGAGCCCCTCCTGGTTCAGGTCGTCGAGCAGGTGGAGCATCTCGTGCCTGGTGCCGACGTCGACCCCGGAGGTGGGCTCGTCCATGAGCAGCAGCTGCGGACGGCGCAGCAGGGCGCGGGCGATGAACATGCGCTGCTGCTGCCCGCCGGAGAGCTCGCGGATGTGCCGGCGGCCGAGCTCGGCGATGCCAAGGCGCTCGAGCACGTTGGCGACCTCGGCCTTCTCGACGCGGCTGGCCCAGGGCAGCAGCCGACCGGTTGTCCTGGACATGAGCACGCACTCGTCCACGGTCACGGGGAAGTTCCAGTTGACCGTCTCCAGCTGTGGCACGTAGCTCACCGAGGTCCGGACCGGCCGGGTCACCCGTCCCCGGGTCGGGCTGACGGTGCCCAGGAGGACGCGGAGCAGGGTGGTCTTGCCCGAGCCCGACGGCCCCACGATGCCGGTGAACTCCGCCGGTCGCACCGCCAAGGTGACGTCGCACAGGACCGGCTCGGCGCCGTAGCCGAACGTCACCCGGTCCAGGGAGATGAGCGCGTCACCGGGCTGGGGGATCACTGGGGATAGGCGGCCTTGTCGGGGGCCACGTCTCTGGTGTCGAGCTCGGGCAGCGTCGTCGGGTTGCCACCGAGGCCCTTGATCATGGTCTGGTAGTCGTAGCGCATGAGCCCAAACCAGGAGTGCTCCGGGTCGCCGGGCTTGCCGGGCAGGTCGTCGTCGCGCAGGGTGTCCTCGTAGCGCGCGCCGGTCTCCTCGCCGATCTGGGCGAGCACCTTCGACGGGAAGACCTCGGAGCCGAAGATCACCGGCACCTTGTGCGCTCTGATCTGGTCGATCAGGGCGGCGACCTCCCTCGGGGTGGGGTCCTCGAAGTTCTTCGGCTGGATGGCGCCGATGATCTTCCAGCCGTAGTCCCTGGCGAAGTAGGCGTAGGCGTCGTGGTAGGTCAGCAGCTCCCGCTCACCGCCCGGGACCGTCTCCTGGTCCTTCCTGAGGGCGTCACTCAGGGCAGTCGCCTTCCGCTCGAATGCGGCGTAGTTCGCCTCGTAGGACGCCGCGTTGCCGGGATCGCGCCTGACCATCTCGTCGCGGACCACCACGGCGTACTTGACGGCGTACAGCGGGTCCGTCCACAGGTGGGGGTTGGGCTTGCCTTCCTCCTTGGGGAAGGAGAAGTCGTAGATGTAGTCGGACTCGGGCAGGACCGTGGTCCCGATCTCGACGATCTCCGCCCCGTCCTTCTTGTTCTGCTCAGCCAGCTCGCGGGTCGGGTCCTCGAGCTGGAGGCCGTTGACGAAGATCACGTCGGCCCTGCTGAGGACCGCGGCGGCGCTGGGCGGCGGCTCGAACGTGTGGCTGTTGGTGCCCTCGGGCACAAGCCCGGTGACATCGGCCTTGTCACCCACCACGTTGGCGGCGATCGAGGTGATCGGCGCGACGGTGGTCACGATCTTCAGCTTGCCACCTGCCGTCTCCGACACGTCGGTCCCGGATCCCTCGGAGCGACAACCGGTGAGGAGCAGCAGCGAGAGCACGGCGAACGAGAGCAGGGCGACGGCTCGGTCAGTGCTGTAGCGGTGTCGACTGCGCATGCCATGAAGTTACAGCGGCTGCATATCAGTTGCAACAACTATGCAACAGCATCGGTGCTTCACATAGCCGAGGCGCTCGCGGCCATGACTAGTGGACGGCGAGACCAGCACCGGGATGGGAATGGCTCGCGCGGGAGTGTCGCGGCGGCGATCAGGCGGCGTTGGCGCGGCGGCGGCGGACGCAGCTGTCGGCGGCCCACTGGCTGGTCGTTCCGGGCGCGGCCGAGCCGCCGAGTGCCCGAGCGCAGCTCGCGCTGGCCTGTCCGTCGGCGACGGCGCAGACTGGACCTCGCTACCGCCGAGATAGCAGGACGACTCTTCGGCTGAGGGGCGCCGGGCGGTCGCCCGACGCTCAGCGGTGAACCTCCGGCCACGGCCATGCCTCCGCGCTCCTTCGGCGATCCATGGAGGAGCGTGCGGGCCGTCAGCGGTGGCGGCCGGCGCGCGTTCGTGTCCGTGTCGGCACCAGGGGTGAGCGAAGGCCGGCGTGGTCGAGCGTGGCGCGGAGGCGCTCGGCCTCCTGCTGGTCCAGGCGGAGGGTCACCCGGGGCGGCCCCCCGGTCCCGTCGGCGCCGGCCTGGAGCACCGGGCGGGGGTCGCCCTGGGCGTACACCGCGGTGTCCAGCGAGTAGGGCCCGTAGGTCCGGACCAGCTCGAGCTGGCCAGGCCGGCGCAGGTCCAGGCGGATGGTGTCGTCGGGGCCCGGGCGCCGCCGGTACCACGGGGCCGGCGGCGGGTCCGCCGCGGCGAGGCGCTCCAGCTCGGCGGCGGCCTGCTGGACGGCCTCGGGCAGCTCGTCCAGGTTGGTCAGCCAGCCGCTGCCGACCACGCCGACCGTGGCGTGCGACAGCGCCGGCCCGAGCTGCTCGAGGGCGAGGCTCCAGGCCAGCCAGACCTCGTCGCGCCCCAGGCCGCTGGCCAGCGTCCAGGTCGAGCGGCCCGCGGCCGGGGCGCCCCACGGGTCTGACGGGGCCGCCTGAAGCGCGCGAGGCCGGTCCGCGGCCGGGGCGCCCCAGGGGCCTGACGGGTCCGCCTGAAGCGCGCGGGGCGGGTCCGCGGCCGGCGCGTCCCAGGGGTCTGACGGGGCCGCCTGAAGCGCGCGAGGCCGGGCGGCGCCCGGGGCGGGCCCGTCCCCACCGCCCGGGCCGTCCCAGGGGTCCTCCGGGCGACCGGTCGGCGGGCCGGCCCCGCCCGCCCCGCGGCCCGTCACCGCGGCCGCAGGGGCGCCCTCCTCCCGGACCGGCTCGTCCCGGACCAGCATCGCGGCGAGCACGGTGGTGAACGGCACGGCGGCGATCAGGCCGACCGACCCGCACAGGGTCCGCACCACCTCGACCGCCACCACCTCGGTGGTGACCACCGCGCCGAGCGGCTCGTTGGCGGTGACGAACAGCACCAGGAGCGGGAGCGAGGCGCCCGCGTACGCCAGGAACAAGGTGTTCACGGTGGCGGCGACGTGGTCCCGGCCGACCGCGAGGGCCCCCCGGACCAGCTCGGCGGTGCGGGCGGCGGGGTTGGCCCGGTGCAGCTCGGACACCAGCGACGCCTGGGAGGTGGTGACGTCGTCCAGGACGCCGAGGCCGCCGATGACGATGCCGGCCAGGAGCAGCCCCCGCAGCGAGATCCCGCCCAGCTCGAAGTTGGCGTTGCGGGCCTCGTCGCTGGTCAGCCCGGTGAGGGTGGCCGCCGACACGAACACCGCCGACAGCAGGGCCGTGAGCCCCAGGGCCAGGGCCGTGCCGACCACCGCGGCGGTCGTCTTGGGGGCCAGGCCGTGGGACAGGTACAGCGACACGATCATGATGGCCAGGGCGCCCACCAGCCCGACGCTGACCGGGCTGTGGCCGGCCAGGATCGACGGCACCACGAAGCCGACGATCACGGCGCCCGACAGGGCCAGGCCGGCCAGCGAGCGGACGCCCTGCCAGCGGCCGAACGCGACCACCGCGCCCACGAACAGGGCGGCCAGCAGCACCATGGGCCGGCCCCGGTCGACGTCCCGGATGCCGTAGAAGGGGGGCTGTCCCGGCTGCTCGAGCGCGGCCAGCCTGACCCGCTGGCCGGCCCGGAAGGTGTCGCCGGTCAGGTCGGCGGCGCGGAACCGCACCACCTGGCCGTTGTCGGCCCGCCGCGCCTCCACGTCGGCGCAGGTCGCGTTCTTGAGCGCCTGCTCGTCCTGCTGGCAGGCGACCGTGGTGACCCTGGTGAGGGTGGCGCCCACGATCCTGGTGGGGTCGAGGTCCCGGTTGCCGACCAGGGAGCGCCCGTCGGGCCACAGCACCACCGCGCCGGCGGCGACCCCGACCGCCAGGAGCGCGACCAGGGCGAGCAGGATCCGGTGGCCGGCCGGCACCGGTCGCACGGCGCTCAGCCCCCGCCTCTCGGGCCCTCGGTCATGGTCCTGGCCATCTCGCGTCCACGGTCATCGTCCTGGCCATCTTGCGTCCACCCTTGGATCCGGTGCTCGAGGGGCGCCAGCCTATCCTCCCGGCCGGGCCGGAGCGTCGGCGGACCTCGGCAGGCGCCTGGCGCGCCCGGCCCCCTATAGCGCGGTTTTTCCCTTCGGCCACGGTCGTGCTAGGGTCCGCGTCGAGCACCGGGCCTGCCCCTCACCTGCTGGCCCGGGCGCTCACAGCCCCTTCCTCTGCACCCGTTCCCCCCAGACGGAGGAGTAGAGAGTCTTGTCAGTTCGCCATGTCCTCGCGGGTGGGCTCGTCGTCGCGTGCCTCGTCGGGCTCGCGTCGCCCGTGCGCGCCGACCAGGTCGGTGACGCCAAGGCCCGCCAGCGCGCGTTGCAGGAGGAGCTCGACGCGGCCACCGTCGAGCTGGCCGACATCGACAGCCAGCGCTACCTGGCCGCCCAGAGCCTCAACGCGGCCAGGAGCCGGCTCGGCCGGTCGCGCTCGGAGCTCGACGCCGCCCGCCAGGCCCTCGCCGAGCAGCTCGCCTCGCTCTACAAGTCGGGCGGGGCCAGCCCCCTGTCGAGCCTCCTGGCCAGCGACGTCAACATGCTCGACCGGGTCGAGTTCGAGACCATCATGCTCGAGTCGCGGACCGACGCGGTGGCCAACGCGCGCGCCGCCGCCGACTCCTACGAGCGCGCCATCCGCGAGGTCAACGCGGCCCTGGCCCGGTCGGTCGCGCTGCAGAAGCGGGCGACGTCGACCGCGACGAAGCTCACGGCCAGCTTCGAGAAGGCCAAGCAGACCGCTGACAAGCTGGCCGGCTTCAACAAGACCGTCCTGCTCGGGGGCAGGTTCGTGTCCTGCCCGGTCTCACCGCCGTACTCGTTCATCGACTCCTACGGCTTCCCGAGGTCGGGCGGTCGCCGCCACAAGGGCGTCGACATCATGAACCCGTGGGGCAACAAGGTGCACGCCGTGGTCGACGGCGTGGTCGGCCGGCAGACCAGCAGCGCCCTGGGCGGCCTCTCTCTGTACCTCCAGGGCGACGACAACACCGAGTACTACTACGCGCACCTGTCCAGGTATGCGTCGCGCACAGGCCAGCGCGTGAAGGCGGGCGAGCTGATCGCCTACAACGGCGACACCGGGAACGCCCAGTACACCGCCCCGCACGTCCACTTCGAGGTCCACCCGGGCGGCGGCGTGATCAACCCCTACCCCTTCGTCAAGAGCGCCTGCGGCTGACCCCAGCCCCGCCTGCGGCTGACCCCAGCCCCTCCTATAGAGGAGTGGGCGTTCCGGTAGAGGAGTGGGCGTTCCGGGTCTCCGGTCGTATGCTGAGCCAAATGCGCGTTCAGGGGACAGGACGTCGCCTTCCGCTCGCGGGCGCCGCGGTGGCGGGGGCCGCATTCGGCCATACCCTGCTGTACCTCGTCGCCGTGCCCGACACCCGGGCCCGGATGACGGTCCTGGCCGAGACCGGCCACGGCTACTGGTCGGTCGCGGTCGCCGCCGCGATCGTGCTCGGCCTCCTCTCCCTGGCCGGCGTCGCCGCCAGGCACCTGCTGGCCGGGCTGGGCCGGACAGGCGAGCCGCCGGGTCCCGGCGGCCTCGGGTCCATGGCACGCCGCCTCGCGCTCCTGCAGACCGGCATCTTCCTGGTCCAGGAGGCGATCGAGCGGCTCGCGGCCGGGACGCCACCCAGCCTCCTCGAGCACGACGGGGTGCTGCTCGACGGCATCTTCGTCCAGGTCCTGGTCGCCCTCGGGGTCGCGGCCGTCCTCCACCTCCTCGGCCGGGCCGCCGAGGCCGTCGGCCGTGCCCTCCGCCGGCCGGACGCGCCCGGCCGGCACCTCGACCTCGGCCAGTGGCCGGCCCTGCCGGCCCGTACCTCGCGCCGCCCGGGCGCGTCCGGCCACATCCGAGCGCCTCCGCTCCCGCAGGTCTCCTAGCGCGCCGGTCAAGTATCGGCAGGCGGTGCGCACGCCGCAGGGCCAGGGCAGCCCAGAACCCGCGCAGGGCCAGGCAGCCCAGAACCCGCCCGCCGTGGGTGCTTGACCGGGCGCTGGCGGAGCTGCTCCACCCGTCACGGCCGGGCGTCATACGCCGGCCGACCGGTCGTGGAGCTCCAGCCTCGCCATCCGGCGTCCGCGGACCGTCCGGATGGGTCCCACCGCATGCCTGGACAGACAGGAGATCCCATGAGAAGACGTTTCGCCCCGTTCGCGGCCGTCTTCGGCCTGGCCGCGTTGCTGGTCCCCATGGCGGCCCTGCCCGCCTTCGCGCACGGGCAGCACAAGGTCGGCAGGCTGAACCTCGTGGTCGGGTTCGGCACCGAGCCCGGCTACGCCGGGGAGGCCAACAGCGTGCAGGTCATCCTCTCCCAGGGCGGCAAGCCCGTCACCGACCTGGGCGGCGGTGGCCTGAAGGTGGAAGTGACCTCGGAGGCGTCCGCCGGCCAGAAGCTGGCCATGGAGATGGAGCCCTACTTCGAGGTGGGTGAGTTCGGCACGCCAGGCGACTACCGGGCATTCTTCATCCCCACCGTGCCGGGCAGGTACACCTTCCACGTCACCGGCACCGTCAAGGGCAAGAAGATCGACCGGAGCTTCACGTCGGTCAAGGACGACTTCGCCGAGATCGTCGACCCCGCCACCGTCCAGTTCCCGGCCAGGAACCCGACCACCGGGCAGCTCGCGCAGCGCCTCGACCGCGAGGTCCCGCGCCTCAACAGCGCCCTGGAGGCCAGCCGGGCGGCCGAGCAGCGGGCGCGGGACGACGCCAGGCAGGCGCGTGACGACGCCGGGCTGGCGAGGATCCTGGCGATCGTCGGGATCGCGGTCGGCGTGCTCGGCCTGGTCGCCGGTGGCATCGCCCTGGCCAGGAGGCCGGCGGCCGCGGCGGCCGAGCCCAAGGCGCGCGCCGGCTCGCCTGAAGGGCGCGAGACCCCGGCGGGGAGGGCCTGACCTGTTGCGGCGCCCGGTCATCGTCGTCCTGCTCGCAGGCCTGTGGCTGCTCGCCACCGGCCCGGCGGCCGGTGCGCACGCGGTCCTGCGCGGCTCCGACCCGGCGGGCGGGACGACGCTCGACCGGGCGCCGCAGGCGGTGACCATCACGTTCAGCGAGGTGCCCGACCCGAAGGTGTCGAGGATCCGCGTGCTCGACACGGCCGGTCGCGCGCTGGAGGCGGGACCAGCGGCTCCCGTGCCCGGCAGGCCCACGCAGCTCCGGGCCACGCTCGGCCAGCTGCCCCGAGGGATCTACACGGTGAGCTGGCGGGTGCTGTCCAAGTCCGACGGGCATGTGACCGCCGGGGTGTTCGCGTTCGGCATCGGGGTGAAGGTCGGCGCCGTGCCCGCGGCCCAGGCGGCCACCGCCTCCAGCTCGCCGCCGCCCAACCGCCTGGGAGTCGCCGGACGCTGGGCGTTCTACTGCGGGCTCGTGCTGCTGGTCGGGGCGGCCGCCACCGGCCTGGTCGTCTTCGACCGCCGCCTGCCCGGTCCGTGGCGGCTGCTCCTGGCCGGCGGGCTCGGCCTGGCCGTGGTCGGGCTGGTCGCGACGGCCCTGGCCGAGCGGGCGGACGTCGGCGTGCCGTTCGGGGAGCTGCTCGGCTCGAGCGCCGGCCGGGGCCTCGTCCGCCAAGGCGCCGCGCTCGCGGTGACCGCCGCCGTGCTCGCGCTGTTCCTGGCTCGGCCGCGCGCGGGCGGCCTCCTCGCCGCCGTCGGCGTGGCCGCCGCCGCTGCCATGGCGACGCACGTGGCCGCCGGCCACGCGGCCGGCCAGTCCTCGGTGCGCTGGCTCAACCTGCTGGCCCAGACGGTGCACCTCGTCGCCGTCGGGGTCTGGATCGGGGGGCTGGTCTGGCTGCTCGCCGGCATCCGGGACGGCGACCACCCCGCCCGGGGAGAGACGGTCAAGCGGTTCTCCGGCATGGCCGGGCTCGCCCTTCTCGTCGTCGCCGTGACCGGCGTGTTCCGCGCCTGGAACGAGACGAGGGACTGGAGGCGCCTGCTCGACACCAACTACGGGCGCACCTTGGACGTCAAGGTGGTCCTCGTCGTGGCGCTCGCCGCGCTCGGCGCGCTGAACCGCCGCCGGATCATCCCGGCGCTCGCCAGCGGAGCCTCCCGCCTCGGGACGCTGCGCCGCGTCGTACGGGTCGAGATCGGTGTCGCCGCCCTCGTGCTGCTGACGACCGGCCTGCTCACCGAGCTGCCGCCGGCCAAGTCGGTGGCGACCGCGACCAGCCGGCGCGCACCCGCGAACGTGCAGGTCCGCGGCAACGACTACGCCACCAGCGTGCTGGTCGACCTGGTCGTCACGCCGGGCACCGCCGGCCCCAACAGCTTCCAGGCCAGGGTGGTCGACTTCGACACCCGGGCGCCCTTCCCGGCACGGCGGGTGGAGCTCCGCTTCAGGCTGCCGTCCCGCCCCGACCTCGGCGGGTCGACGCTCGAGCTGACCAAGGAGCGCGACGGGCTCTGGACCGGCCAGGGCGTCCCGCTCTCGATCGACGGCCGCTGGAGCATCAGCGCGCTCGTCCAGGGTGCCGGCACCGCCGTGACCGTCCCGCTCGAGCTCCAGACCCGCCGGCCGGACGTGGCCACCGCGACCACCCAGCAGCTGCAGGTGTCGCAGATCCCCGGGCAGCCCACCATCTACACGGTCACGATTGCAGGGGGCCGTACCATCCAGAGCTACATCGACCCCGGGAAGCCGGGAACCAACCAGGTGCACGCGACGTTCTTCGACGCGAAGGGGAACGAGCAGCCACAGGCGAGCGTCAGGGTCACGGCCACGCCGGGATCGGGCGCAGCGCCGGTCCTCAAGCTCCTCCGGCTCGGCCCCGGGCATTTCGCGGCCCAGGGCAAGCTCGGCCCCGGGCGGTGGACCTTCGACATCGGCGCGACAGCCCGGGACGGGACCGTGGCGACCGCACGCTTCGAGCAGGTGATCCGGCAATGAGGACATCCATGCCATCCCGACGGACCAGGCTGGTCCTGCCCGTCGCCTTCGTCCTGGCCGCCAGCCTGGCGGCCTGCAGCAACGCCGAGCAGGCGCCACCGGCCGCCCCGGCCACCTCCACGACCCTCGGGGAGCGCCTGAGCAGCCCGGCTAAGCTCGCCATCGTCACCCCGCGCAACGGCCAGACGGTGCCAAAGGGCGACGTGCGGCTCAAGGTCGACCTCGACAAGGCCACGATCGTCAACGTGACCACGACCAACGTGCGGCCCGACCAGGGCCACGTCCACGTCCTGGTCGACGGGCAGCTCGCGGCCATGAACTACGCGCTGGACGGCAAGCTGCCCGCTCTGGCGCCGGGCCAGCACGTGATCCGGGTGGAGTTCGTGGCCGCCGACCACCTGCCGTTCGACCCCCGGGTCTTCACCCAGTCGGCCTTCCTGGTCGAGTGAGCTCCGCCCACCCCGGCCAGGCCGGCCCGGCCGCCGCTCCGGCCCCCGTCGCGGGGTTCGGCCTCCGGCTTGCCGTGGTCGCCGCCGGCTGCGCCTGGCTGCTGCTGCGTCCCAGCCTGTGGGCGCTCCCGGGCGCCACGGCCGTGCTCGCCGCCGGCTACCTCGCCCTCGGGATGGCGGCGGCCCGGTCCCAGGGGCCGGCCTTCCGGGAGACGGCTCCTGGGGGGACGGCCGCTAGGGAGACGCCTCCTGGGACGACGGCTCCTGGGACGACGGCTCCTGGGACGACGGCCGCTGGGACCGGGCCGCTTCCCTGGCCGGCCGTGCTCGCCGCCGGGCTCGCCGCGGTCGCGGCCGCCAGCCTGGCCGGCGGACCGGCCTTCGCCCTGCGGGCCGACCCCGCCGCTCTCGCTCTCGTGACCCTGGCCGCCGTGGCCGAGGAGGCGCTGTTCCGCGGGGCCCTGTACGGGCTCCTGGAGCGCCTCGGCCCGGTGGCGGCCATCGCCGGCTCGTCCCTGGCGTTCGCGCTCCTGCACGTCCCGCTCTATGGTATGGCCGCGCTCCCGGTCGACCTCGGCGCGGGCCTGCTGTTGTCGTGGCAGCGCTGGGCGTCGGGCCGGTGGACCGTACCCGCGGCCACCCACGCCGCGGCCAACCTCCTGGCGGTGATCCTGCGGTGAAGTCGATCCGTGACCGGACTCTCATCATTGCCCTCCTCCTTGCGGCCGCGCTGCTGGCGGCGTCCTGCACCAGCGGCGACGACCCGGTGACCATCGGTGCGATCTACCCGCTGTCGGGCTCGCAGTCGGTGGGCGGGATCGAGGAGTTCCGCGGCGTCAAGGTCGCCGCCGAGCTGGCCAACAAGCACGGCGGCGTCCGCGGCCGGCCGATCCGGCTCGACCAGGTCGACGTGCCGGTCGCCGAGGCCGCCCCCGGCGCCGTGGCCCAGCTCGCCGACCGGGGGGTCGAGCTGCTGCTGGGCAGCTACGGCAGCACCATCTCGAGCCCGGCCGCGAGCGCCGCGGTCGGCCGCGGCCGGCTGTTCTGGGAGACCGGCGCGGTGGGCAAGATGGCCGGTGCGGACGCCGATCCCGGTGGCCTGGTGTTCCGGATGGCGCCAACCGGTGGGGTGCTGGGGCGCTCGGCGATCTCGTTCGTGGCCGGGCAGCTCGCCCCGAAGCTCGGCCGCGCGCCGGGCTCGCTGCGCTGGGCGGTGGTCTCGGTCGATGACGTCTACGGCGAGGCGGTGGCCGAGGGCGCCCTGGACGAGCTGCGCCGGCGCGGGCTGCGGGTGGTCGGCGAGTTCGCCTACGACCCCAACCGCTACGACCCCAAGGCGGCCGTCCGGCGCATCGCCGCGACCCGGCCGGACGTGCTGTTCGTGGTCGCCTACCTCGAGGACGGGGTGGCGCTGCGCCGCGAGACCGTGCGCCAGCACGTCCCCCTGCTGGCCAGCATCGGCACCTCGTCGAGCTACTGCATGCCCCAGTTCGGCGCCGAGCTGGGGCGGGACGCGGTGGGGCTGTTCGCCTCCGACAAGCCCGACACCCACGGGATCAACCCCAAGGGCCTGGCCCCCGACGCCCGCGCGCTGCTCACCGAGGCGGACGCCGCCTACCGGGCCCAGTACGGGGAGTCGATGACCGCCCCGGCGCTGGCCGGCTTCGCGGGCGCCTGGGCCCTGTTCCACCACGTGCTCCCCAATGCCAGGTCGATGAAGCCGGGGGACGTGGCCGCCGCCGCCCGCGCCGCCAGGGTGCCGCCGGGCGCCCTGCCCAACGGCAGCGGAGTCCACTTCGGCGCGCCGGGCACGATCGACGCGAGCGCCAACCTTGCCGCCAGCAGCGTCATCTGGCAGTGGGCGGGGGTGAACCGCCGCGAGGTGGTCTGGCCGCCCCAGTTCGCCACCGCCCCCCTGAACGCCCTCCCGATCGCGCGATGAGCGGGTCGGGGCCGCCCGGGGCCCGGTGGGCGGTGCTCGCCGGGCTCGCCACCGCGCTGGTGTACGTGGCCGGCGCGGTGGTCAGCGGGTCGCTGAGCCCGCTGGCCAGCCGGCCGTTGCTGGACGGCCTGGCCCCACCCACCGCCTACCGCTGGGTGAAGCCGCCGCCGGCGCTCGCCGCGACCAACAAGCAGCCGACCCCGATGCACTTCACGCTCGCCCTCGGCCCCAAGGGGTCGGACGTGGGCGCCTTCTCGACCCAGGACGGGCAGTTCAACATGGTCTTCGGCGAGGGCGCCTTCGCGCCCCGCCCGGGCCAGTCCGAAGTGGCGTTCGACGTCGTGCCGCTCGACCCGGCCTCGGTGGCGCCGGTCCCGAGCGGGCTGCTGGCCGCGGGCAACGCCTACCGGTTCACCGCCCGGTACGTGCCGTCGCGCCGTCCCGTGGACGCACTCGCCGGCGAGGTCAACGCCGGCGTGGTCTACCCGCTGCTGGCGGCCCCGGTGGCCAGCCCCTCCGGACACGTGCTGCTGTACTCGCCGGACGGCAAGGCGGCCTGGACCCGGCTGCAGAGCACCGACGCGCCAGGCGTCCACCAGGTCAGCGCCCGGGTCCCCGGCCCCGGCCACTTCATCGTCGCGATCCCGCCCGGCTCGGCCACCTCGGCCGGCCACAGCCTCGCCGACCGGGTCAGGAGCGCCCTGCCCGTCGTGGCCCTCGGGATCCTGATCGGGGCCGCCGCGTTCCTGATCGTCGGCCGGACCGAGGTCACGCGGTGGGTGGCCGCGCGGCGCCGGCCCGCCGAGCCGGCCGCGCGCCGGCCCTCCCCGGGCAACGACGCCGGCGGCCAGCCCAGGCCGAAGCCGAGGCCGGCGGGGGGGAAGCGACCGGGGGACGCCAAGCGCCGGAGGCGGCGGTGAGCACCCGCCGCCGGACCGTCGGCCGGGGCTCCCTGGCCCGGCTCAGCCTGGCCCTGCCGCTTGCCGCGGTCCTGGTGGCCGTGCCCGCCGGTCCGGCGGCCGCCCACGGGGTCGGGGTCGGTCTGCGGCCGACCAACTACCTCACCACGGTCACGGCGATCACCCCGCCCCTGCCCGGCCTGGGCGTCCGCATCCTCGAGGCGGGCGACAAGATCGAGGTGACCAACCGCACCGGCCAGGAGGTGGTCGTCCTCGGCTACAACCAGGAGCCCTACCTGCGCATCGGGCCGGCCGGGGTGTACCGGAACGAGCGCTCGCCGACCACCTACCAGAACCAGTTCTCCACCCCGCCGAAGGCCAGCCAGATCCCGCGCGACCTCAGCCCGTCGGCCACGCCCGAGTGGCGGCGGATCGGCCCGGGCCCGACGGCGGTCTGGCACGACCACCGCAGTCACCGGGAAGGGCTGGAGACTCCACCCGAGGTCCGAAAGGCCCCAGGGCGCAGGCACGTGGTCGTGCCGAACTGGCAGCTCCCGATCCGGCAGGGGCCGCGGACCTTCATCGTCAGCGGCAGCATCACCTGGGTCCCAGGGCCGTCCCCGTGGCCCTGGGTGCTTGCCGCGGCCCTGCTCTGCGCCGGGGTGGTCCTTGCCAGCCGCACCCGGCGCTGGCGGGAGGCGCTGGTCGCGGCGACCGCCGCCGCGGTCGTTGCCGACGTCCTCCACACGGCCGGGTCGTGGATCGCCTCGACCGCGTCCGGCGCGGTCAAGGCCTACGGCATGAGCGTGTCGGTCGCCGCCTGGGTGGTGGGAGCGCTGGCCGTCGTGCGGCTGCTGCGCGGCCGGGACGAGCCCGCCCGCACCTACCTGCTCCTCGCCGGCGTGTTCCTGCTGCTCGCCGGGGGCGTGCTCGACCTTCCGACGCTCGGCCGGTCCCAGCTCCCGTCGGCGCTCGGGCCGACCGCCACCCGGGCTGTGGTCACCGTCGTGCTCGGCCTGGGCGCGGGCATCGTCGTCGTGGCCCTGCGCGGCCTGCCCAGACCGGTGCGGCGGCGAGCCGGAGCGGCCAGGCGGCCTCCGCAGCAGCGCTGACCCGCATCCCGCCGCAGCAGCGCTGACCCGCATCCCGGGGCGGGCGTTTGCATCCGCCCGCAAGAGGGAGGTAGCTTAGGCGAGCCTAAGTTAGGTTCGCCTAAGTCAGTGCGCCCCAAGCGGCGCCCGAGCTGGAGCGGTCGCGTGTTCCAGAACTTCCTGCCGAACTACCTGATCGGCCTGCGCGAAGGGCTCGAAGCCGCCCTCGTCGTCGGCATCCTCGTCGCCTACCTGGTCAAGACCGGCAACCGGGACCGGCTGCCCCCGATCTGGGGTGGCGTGGGCGCCGCGGTCGCGATGAGCCTGGCGTTCGGCGCCGCCCTCACCTTCACCGCCGCGTCCATGTCCTTCGAGGCCCAGGAGGCCTTCGGCGGGACGCTGTCGATCGTCGCGGTCGGCTTCGTGACCTGGATGGTCTTCTGGATGCGCCGCGCCGCGCGCTTCCTCAAGGCCGAGCTGCACGGCAAGCTCGACGCCGCGCTCGCCGTGGGCACGGGGGCGCTCGTCCTCACCGCGTTCCTCGCGGTGGGCCGGGAGGGCCTGGAGACGGCCCTGTTCCTGTGGAGCGCGATCTCCTCCACCGGCGGCAGCACGGCCGGGCCGATCCTCGGGGCCGCCCTCGGCCTCGGGACCGCCGTGCTCCTCGGCCACCTGCTCTACCGGCGGGCGGTCACGCTCAACCTGGCACGGTTCTTCACCTGGACCGGCGTCGGGCTCGTGGTCGTCGCCGCCGGCGTGCTCGCCTACGGCGTCCACGACCTGCAGGAGGCCGGCATCCTCCCCGGCCTGGACAACCTCGCCTTCGACGTCAGCGCCCAGGTCCCCGCCTCGAGCTGGTACGGCACCCTGCTCAAGGGCGTCCTCAACTTCAGCCCCGCCATGACCTGGCTCGAGCTGGCGACCTGGGTCGCCTACCTCGTGCCGGTGCTCTACCTGTTCCTGCGCCGGCCCCGGCCGGCCACGGCCCCGGCCCCGGCCGCTGCCACGGGGCAGCCCGAGGCCGTGCGGGTGCGGGCGGAGCCCGCCTCCCGGCCCGAATGACCTCCTTCCCGCCCGGTCCTAAACGCCCGGTCCCATCGCCCGGTCCCATCGCCCGGTCCCATCGCCCGATCCCAGGAGCCTCCCGTGCTGCTCTCGTTCCTGCCACGCCGGCCCGCCGCCCGCGGCGCGACCATCCTGCTCACCAGCCTGCTCGCCCTCGCCGGATGCGGCGGCGGCTCGTCCGACAGCGACGCCAAGGCGTCGACCGTCGAGGTCAAGGCCGGGGACAAGAGCTGTGAGGTGGCCACGGCGAGCCTGCCCGCCGGGACGCACCGGTTCGCGGTGACCAACACGGGCAGCCAGATCACCGAGGTGTACGTCTACGGCGAGGGCGACCGGATCGTCGGCGAGGTCGAGGACGTCGGCCCGGGCACCAGCCGCGACCTCACCGTCGAGCTGGCAGCCGGGAACTACCAGGTGGCGTGCAAGCCCGGGATGCAGGGCACCGGGATCCGCTCGGCCCTGACCGTCTCCGCCGGGGCCGCGAGCTCTCCGACATCCTGAGCAAGGAGCAGGTAAATCCTGAGCAAGGAGCAGGTCAAGACCCTGGCCACCGAGGTCGACGCCCTGAGCCAGCGAGCCGGTCGGGTAGCTCGGGCGAGATGCTCGGGGGCGCCGGCATGCCGGCGCCCCCAAGCCACAGGCAGACCTGGTTGCTACGGGTAGACCTCGATCCGCAGCAGGGCGCGGACGTGCTCGAAGTGGTTGACGATCGTGGCCTGGGGGCTCCCGGCGAACAGCAGGCCGACCGCGAAGTCGTCCTGGGTGCCGGGCTGGGAGCCGGGCGCGGAGCTGAGCACCAGCGACCCGGAGTCGCCCCCGGCCGAGATGTTCGTCGTGACGATCTGGTCGAGGAACCGGGCGATCCGGCCGCTGCCGTAGTTGACGTCGATCGTCGCGTTGGTCGCGATCACACGGCCGAGCGTGAAGTTCGTCGTCCGGCCGGTCTTCTTGACCCGGTCGCCGACCCGCAGCCGCGCGCGCTGGTACCAGCCGCGCGGCACGCCGCTCCAGTACACCTCGCGCTCGAGGTCGTGGAACTCCCCCTCGGCGACCGCGGCGTCGACCAGGTTGCGATGCAGGGCCCGCGCCACGGGCGGCTCGAAGGTGATCGGCACGAAGCGGCTCAGCCGGGCGATGCGGTCGGCCGGGTCGGTGCCGCCGTCAAACGGCCCGGGCTGCAGGATCGGATCGCCGATGTGGGCGTCGTTGCTGTTGGCCAGGACGTGGTTGTTGCTGAGGATGTAGAACTTGGTCGGGATGCCCGTCCCGGGTGCCGGGGGGTTCACCGTGGCCCCCGGCAGGAAGTCGTACACGCAGGTGGCGATCGTGCCGGCGGTGATCTTGACGTGGCCCACCGAGTAGCCGCCCCGCGCGGGGCGGGCCCGGCGGGCGAGCGCCTGGACGCCGACCTCGAGCTCCTGGCCGGCCAGGCCCTCGACCAGGCGGCTCTGGTCGCGCTCGCTGAACCGCAGCACCGCCCGCTGTGGGCTGCCGAGCTGCGTCGGCTCGCCGATGCCGTCGCGCGGCTCGGCCCCGGCGCGCTCGCGCAGGAGCTGCTGGGCCATCACGGTGCCGATCGCCACGACGTCGGTCTGCTTGCCGGCGAGCTCGGCCGGGACGCGCTCGGCCTCGGCCACGTCGAGCTTCTGCTCGACGAACACCAGCAGGGCATCCTTCCCGGTCGGCTGGTTGTTCGTCCACTTCACGCCATGACCGAACCCGATCACGTTCGGTGGGCGCCGGTCGGGATCCAGCAGGCGCTCGGTGGCCGCCTGCACCACCGCGCCGTCGAGCTCGGCACCCTGCGGCATGGCCATGCGATCCTGGTCTCCACGTGCAACCGTCAACGTTCCCCCCTGTCGTCCGCGTCGATGCGGCGTGCGCTAGTCGGTCAGGCCGGGCGGCGGCGCGCTCGGCTCACCGATCTCGACTACCTCGGTCGGAAAGCCTTCGATCTGCTGGGGGATCACCTCCTCGGGCGAGAGCTGCGACCCGGGCACCTTGCGGCGCACCAGGACGACGATCACGTCCCTGCCGTCCACGGTCTCCGACGACACCCCCACCACGTTGGGCAGGGCGAGCAGGTGCTGCTCGTGCCGTTGGCGGACCTCGTCGATACTCCTCACGACCACCTCCGTGACGAGATTAGGATGCTGGGGTTGCTTGCCTTGCTTGTCAAGCGTCTTCTTCTCGCTCGATACGGCCGATCTACCAGATAAACGCGCGCACGCTCCTGAGGAGGCGGATGCTGCCCGATCGCTGCCCATGGTGCGACGCCGACCTGACCGGCGACTCCATCCTCGACGCCTACCGGGCCATGGCGGGCGCGACCCATTTCTGTCGTGTTGTCGGGCTGAGCGACGGTGCCGCGGTCTACGCCTGGCGCTGCCCCGAGTGCGCGTACATCTGGACGCCCACCGAACCGCCGCCTGCAGGACCGTTCCACCCGTTCACGATCGTGGTCGACCGCTGATCGCCTCCTCGAGATCCTTGCGGTAAGCGCCCTCGCCAGGCCATCGCGGTTTGGTGCAGCCAGGGGATCGTGCGGTCCACCCGCCACCGCCGCTGAGGCGGTCGTTGTCGCCAAGACCTTGTGCCCGGCTTCACGACATGTCCACAGGTACAACCCAGCCGATGCCGACCACTCAGGTCAATTCGGCTAGACTGGTGTCCCCATAGGGGACAACAAAGGAGGGTCGGATGGCACAGGACTCGACGGGCGAACCGTACTTGACCCCGGCGCAGGTGGCGGAGCTGCTCCAGGTCTCACCCAAGACGGTCGCGCGGTGGGCGAAACTCGGCAAGCTTCCCTGCCTACGCACGCTCGGGGGCCACCGACGCTACCCGCAGGCTGCGATCTTGGCGCTCCGTGAGGCGCTCACCAGCGAACCGCGGTCTGCCTGAGCGGCCCTCAGCACCCGGCCCGCCCAGCCGTCCACGTCGCAGTGGGTGTCGCAGTGGGTCAAGACCGCCGAGCAGATCCTCGAATCGATCGCCGCCTACCGCCGGCGACTTGCGACACCAGGTAACAACTCAGGACGCTGGCATCCCTCCTACAGGTGGGTTGCGCGCTCGTGGCCGCGGTGCTCGGGCAGCTCGAGCTGGAAGGTCGAGTGCTCGATGTCGAAGTGCCCGGCCAGGCAGTCGCAGAGGTGGTGGAGCACGGCCGGGCCGGCGGCGCCCTCCTCGAGTACGACATGGGCCGACAGCACGTTCATACCGCTCGTGATCGTCCAGGCGTGCAGGTCGTGGACGTCGGCCACGCCCGGCGTGGTCGCGATGTGCCTGCGCACCTCGTCCAGGTCGACGTCCTTCGGCGTGGCCTCGAGCAGCACGTCGACCGCGTCCCGGAGCAGGCTCCAGGTGCGTGGCAGGATGAGCAGGCCGATCAGGGCCGAGGCGATCGTGTCGGCGGCCCGGAAGCCGGTGGTCGCCACGACTACGGCGGCGACCACCACCGCGGCCGACCCCAGCAGGTCGGCGAAGACCTCCAGGTAGGCACCGCGCAGGTTCAGGCTCCTGGCCTGGCCGCCGCGCAGCAGCCACAGCGAGGCGGCGTTGCCGGCCAGCCCGACGACCGCCACGACGAGCATCGGACCACTCGCGATCTCGGGAGGGTCGGCCAAGCGCCGCGCGGCCTCGACCAGCACGGCCAGGCCGACGCCGAACAACAGCACCGAGTTGACCACCGCGGCCAGGATCTCCAGGCGGTAGTAGCCGAACGTGCGGGCGGCGGTCGGGGGCCGGCCGGCGAACCAGATCGCCAGCAGGGCCAGGCCGATCCCGGCCACGTCGGTGAGCATGTGGCCGGCATCGGCGAGCAGGGCCAGGCTGCCGGTGGCGAGGCCGGCGACGGCCTCGACGACCAGGATGGCCAGGCTCAGGAAGAAGACGGCCAGCAACCGGCTCCGGCCGGCTCCCGCGGCGCTGGGGCCGTGGGCATGACCCATCAGCCGGGCGCCCGGCCCAAGCCCCTCGCCCACGCCGGTCCTGGCCGCTCTCCGCTCATGCTTCACAGTATCGTGCCCTACCGGCGGAACCGTCGAACACGCCACCGGAACGCCGCGGGCGGGCGCGGGTGTCGGCCCGCCGCGGGATGCCGTGGTGGCGCCCGGCCGACCCACGGAGCGCCGCCGCACCGGGGCGGACCTTACAGCGGGCGGCACAGCGGGCGGCACACCGGGGCGGACCTTACAGGTCCTGAACGCCGCCGTCGACGACGACTACCTGACCCGCGGCACAGCGGGCGGCACACCGGGGCGGACCTTACAGGGGGCGGGCCGGCCTTGGCGCGCTCCTCCGGACGCCTTCGGGCCTGCGCGCTGGCGGGGCCGCGGGGCGCTGGGGGGTGGGGGGACGCTGGCGCGCACCGGCCGGCGCGCTGCCGGGGTCCGGCCGGCCCTGCATCGCCGGGACCCGCGGCGCTCCGGGGCTTCCGGGGGCTCCCGCCGGGCCGGCGAGGGGGCGGACCGGGCGCCCGCGGCCGGTGGCCGTCCGCGGGGCCCCTGCCCGTCCGCTGGGGTGGGCCGGACCGGGCCGGGCCGCCCCAGGGCGGGCGGCCCGGTCCGTCCGCTCCGCGGCCGCTCTGGCCCCGGCGGCCGGGAGACGGGCGGGCGGGAGCCAGCGAGTGGTGAGCGCGCCCAGGACAGCGCCGTAGACCCAGTGCCCTGCCATGGCCCCGACCCCGACCACGGGCGTCAGTGGGAAGAAGTGGACCTGGGCCACGGGCCAGATCGCCAGGACGCCGAACAGGCCCAGGCAGATGAGCGTCCCGTAGGCGATGCCGAAGCGGACGCCGCGCCACGGCAGCATGGCGAACGCGAGCCCCATGCCGCCCCCGTTGCCGAGGAAGCGCCAGACGTACCCCCAGAGCCAGTTGGCGTCGGGGTCGAGGAACAGCAGCTGGCCGATCCGGGGGATGGGGTCGTCCCACGTGCCGACGAGCACCAGGCCGAGCCGGAGCATGTCGTAGATGCCGGTCGCGATGATCCCGGCCAGCCAGCCGACCAGCGCACGGCGCCCCCAGGTGCGATGGCGGAAGCCGGTCAGCAGGATGCAGGCGACTGCGGGGACGAGCATGAACCGGGCGCCCGCAGGCAGCGGGAGCATCTCGGAGTAGGCGGCGGCCAGCGAGGTGATCGCGGCGAAGCCCAGGGCCAGGAACACCAGCCGCGGGTACAGGGACGGCAGCGACAGCAGCGGCTGCAGCGCCGCGAGCAGCCGCTCGTCCTCGGCGGCGGCCCTGCGCGCGGTCGTCTCCTGCCAGCTCTCGTGCCCCCCGGCCCGCTCGTGGCGCCCGCGTGGTGCCGGCGCAGCCGCGCCCGCCGTGGCCGCGCCCTGGCGGCCTCGGCGCTCCTGGGCCCGCTCGTGCCGCCCACCACCCGGTGCCGTCGCCGTCGCTGTCACCGTCGCTGTCGCCGGGACCGGGCGGGTCGCCGGGAGCCTGGGGTCAGCCGGTCCGGGGCGCGGCCCTGACCGGGGGATCCTGGGGTCGGCCGGTCGGGGGCGCGGCCCGGGCGCGGGGGGGCGGGCGCCGCCGTACGGCGGCGCGCCGCGCCGGTATCCGGCGCCCGCCGGGCCCTGGCCCGGCGCGGGGCGGCGACCGACGGAAGGATCGAGCAGCCTGGGGTCGGCGAACCTGGCGCGCGGGTACGGGAGGTCGGCCTGATCCGGCAGAGGATGCGGCCGTGTGTCCGGCCTGCCGATCGTCTCGGTCACGTCGATCCAACCCCTTCTCGCAGCCGTCGACCGGGCGCGCGGCCAGGCCGCGCCGGTAGGGGCACGGCAGGGCGCGGGTTCGTCTCGCAGCGACAGGTCGGCGTGACACCACGTGGGGGCGTGGGGTCACCGGCTTCGTCCGGGTGGGGATGGGGGTCCCCAGGGGAGCACCACTCTACGAGCATCAGCCACCAAGTCAACTCGGCAGGAGCCGCCGATCCTGACAAGGCCGGGTTGCGGTAGGCTCCACGGCACCATGAAGGGCGTCATCCTCGCCGGGGGCAGCGGCACCCGCCTCCACCCGCTGACCCGCATCACCAACAAGCACCTGCTGCCCATCTACGACCGGCCGATGGTGACCTACGCCATCGAGGCGCTCGTGAAGGCCGGCATCGGCGAGATCATGCTGGTCACCGGCGGTACGCACGCCGGCGAGTTCCTCCGCCTGCTCGGCAACGGCCACGAGTACGGCATCGACCGGCTGCTCTACGCCTACCAGGAGCGGCCTGGCGGCATCGCCGAGGCCCTCGGCCTGGCCGAGCGCTTCGTGGACGGGGACCGCGTGCTCGTCATGCTGGCCGACAACGTCATGGAGCGGTCGATCCGGCCGTTCGTCGACCACTTCCGCCAGCAGGAGAAGGGCGCCCGCATCCTGCTGTCACGGGTCGAGGACGCCGCCCACCTGCGCCACCTGGGCGTGCCCGAGCTGGACGGCGGCGGCCGGGTGGTCCGCATCGTGGAGAAGCCGGAGGACCCGGCGAGCACGTTCGGCGTCACCGGCATCTACTGCTACGACCCCACCGTCTTCGACGTGATCCCCACGCTGGTGCCGTCGGGCCGGGGGGAGCTCGAGATCACCGACGTCAACAACTGGTTCGTTGCCGAGCAGACCATGGAGTACGACGTCCTCGACGGCTTCTGGGGCGACGCGGGCGAGTCGATCGACGCGTACTACACGGTCAACGACTTCGTACGCAGGAACGGCGTCAACAGGCCCTGAGGAGCTCGATGTGCCCGGCGGGGCCGCTGTGGCGGACGGCCTCGCCGGGCGCACGGATTCGGGTCGCATCCCCCCCTTCGCCGCCGGTGGCACCGAGCGGGTTAGCCGGACAAGCAGTCTAAGAGTACTGAATCAAACGAATGGTGCAAGACCGAATGGTGCAAGACCCCGAAGATGACGGCGCCGAGGAGAGGATGACGGCGCCGAGAGAGGCGGGGGGGCTCGCGCGCGGCGCCGGTGGCGGGCCAGACCTCAGACCGCCGCTACGAGCCAGACCTCAGACCGCCGCTGCGAGCTCTGCGACCAGGTCTGCTTCCAGCGGGCGAGCTGGGCGATCTCGGCCTGGCGGCCCGACTTGACCTGCTCGGCCAGGCGGCGCACCTCGGCCAGCGAGCCCTCGGCCAGCTCGGTCTCGGCGAACCTGACCGCACCCTGGTGCAGCGCGGTGAGCGCGCCGGCGAAGGCGAGGTCGAACTTCGTGCCGGTGAGCGCGTCGAGCTGGTTGAGCTGCTCGTCGGTGAGCAGGCCGGGCGGCAGGGTCTCGCTGTCGGCCCCCTCGGGCTGGACCGGCTTGTCCCACTGCTCGAGCCACTCCTGAGGTTGCGTCGATGCGAAGCGGGGTCGTGCTTCCCAACATGGGCGTGTGCGCGGATGCCGCGCTCGTGGCCGAGCTGGGCCGGGAGGCGGAGGAGGCGGGCTGGGACGGCGTCTTCGTCTGGGACGCGCTCAACGTGCCGATCGAGGACCCGTGCAACCAGGCCGCATACGACGCGTGGGTCGCGCTCGGGTTGCTCGCCACCGGGACGCGGAAGGTGAGGAGAAGAGCTCCCGCGCTGACCAGCTCCCGCGCTGACCAACCTCCGCGCTGAAGAGCTGGGGCCGCCTCAGAGCAGGTCGGGCCGGACCCAGTCCTTGCCGAGCAGGTGGGCGTCGAGGAAGGCCAGGACGGTCTGGTACCAGACGCGCGCGTTCTGCGGCTTGAGCACCCAGTGGTGCTCGTCCGGGAAGTACAGGAACTTCGCGTCCACCCCGTGGCGGCACAGGTCGGTCCAGAGCCGCAGGCTCTCGCCGATCGGCACCCGGTAGTCGCCCTCGCCGTGGATCACGAGCATCGGGGTGCGGATCCGGGCCGCGTGCCGGTCCGGGGACCAGTCCAGGTAGCGGCGCTCGTCGAGGTCGGGGTCGCCGAACTCCCGCTCCCACCAGGCCGCGTGGTCGGTGGTGCCGTGGAACTGCCGGAGCGACCAGATGCTCGCGTGCGTGACGATGCAGCAGAAGCGGTCGGTGTGGCCGGCGACCCAGTTGGCCATGTAGCCGCCGAACGAGCCGCCCATCGCGGCGGTCCTGGTCCCGTCCACGTCCGGCCGGGCCACCGCCGCGTCGACCGCGGCCATCAGGTCCGTGTAGGGCGGCCCGCCCCAGCGGCCCCGGCCGCGGTCGACGTACGCCTGGCCGTACCCGGTGGACAGGCCCGGGTCGGGCAGGAGCACGGCGTAGCCACAGGCCGCCAGCAGGTGCGGGTTCCAGCGCCAGCTCCAGCCGGTCCACGACGACAGGGGGCCGCCGTGGATGAACGTGACCAGCGGCGCCGGGCGCTCGCCGGACGCCCCGGCGGGCAGGACCAGCCAGGAGCGGACCCTGGTGCCGTCGCCGGCGGTGGCCTCCACCTCGGCGACGCGGCCGGGCACCTGCAGCGGGAGGCCGGGCGTTGGCAGCGGACGCGGCGCCTGGTCGGCCGTTGCCGTGTCGAGCACGACCGCCTCGGGCGGCGAGGCCAGGGACGACCGCAGGGCGTACAGGCGGCGCCCGTCGGGCGCCGGGCAGAGGTCGGTGTAGGCGCCGTCCGCGGCGAGCCGGGTGACCCGCCCGGCCGTCGTGCCCGGAGCCGTCCCGGCCGGGTCGCCGGCGGTGCCGGAGGCCGGGTCGCCGGAGGTGCCCAAGGCCAGCTCGCCCTTGGTGCCGGAGGCCGGGTCGCCGGAGGTGCTGGAGGCCGGGTCGCCGTCCAGCTCGACCCGGAACACCGGGGTGCGGCCCTCCTGGTCGGCGACGAAGAAGACCGCGGAGCCGTCGGGCGCCCAGGCCGGGGCGGACGGCCACGGCTCGAAGCCGGGGGTCAGGTCGCGGCCCTCGCCGGTCGCGAGGTCCACCAGCCACAGGGTCAGCGACGGCCCCGAGTCGGGCGTGCCGTGCCGGACGTGCTGGCAGACCGCGAGGCGCCCGTCCGGCGAGCAGGCCACCTCGTCCACGGACACGCCCGGGTCGTCGAGCAGGACCCGCTGCTCGCCGCCGCCCGTGTCGATCGCAACCAGCCGGGTGCGTGGGTTGCGCGCGTCGTCGACCTTCCAGGTGGTGACGACCGTGGAGCCGTCCGGGGTGACCGAGAAGCTCGCATCGTCGAGGGCGTGCCCGGGCGCCGGGGTGAGCTGCCGGCCCGGCTCCATGCGGCCGTCGTCGGCGGGCGGGGGCGGCGCGGCGAGCAGGCGCGGCGCTCCTGGGCCGAGGTAGCGGTCCCAGAAGCGGATCGGGTAGCCCTCGAAGAGCTGGGCGCCCACCCCGGCGTCGGCGGCCGCCTTGATCCGGCGCTCCTCGTCGTCCAGGGTGCCGGCGGCCGGGTGCAGGCGCGTCGCGTACACGACGGTGCCGGCGTCCCTGGCGACGGCCACGGCATCGATCCCGGCCGGGGCCGACGCGACCGCGCGCGCCTCGCCGCCGCCCGCCGGCAGCAGCCAGATGGCGGCCTTCTCGCCGTCCCCGTCCCCGTCCGCGTCCGGCTCGGTCTCCGGGTCCTTGCGGGCCGAGGTGAACACCAGCGAGCCGTCGGGCAGGAACGCGGCGCCGCCCTCCCCCGGGGCCGAGCGGGTCAGCCGGCGCGGCGCCCGGGCGCCCCAGGGGTCCAGCTCCCACAGGGCGGTGACGAACCTCTTGCCGTCGCGCGCCACCGTGGCCACCGGCGCGACCAGGCGGGTGCCGTCCGGCGACAGGGTGAGCCCGGCCACCCGGGGCAGTGCGAAGTAGGCGTCGAGGTCGAACCGGGCCTCGTCCGGCGGCCGACTCATCGGCCGTCAGCCCGCGAGGTCGCCGGCGAGGTCGAGGTCGGTGGCGGCGGGCAGCGCGCCCCGCGCCGCGTCCAGGGCCTCGCGGACGGCTCGGCCGTAGACGGTTCCGAGGAAGGCGTAGCCGGCGCTCGACGGGTGGAACAGGTCGGCGCTGAACATCTCGCGCTTGCCCCGGAAGGCGTCCCGGGTGTGCTGCGCAACCTCGAACACCTGGATGCCGTGGGGACAAAGCACGGACTTGTAGACCCTGGTGAGTGCCCACGCCCGCAGGCCGAGCAGGTTGCGCAGCGGCCAGTGGAAGCAGCGCGCGACCGAGGCGGGCGGCAGCCCGGAGACGACCACCACGGCGTGCGGGGCCACCGTGCGCAGGCCGGCGGCGAGCAGGTGGAGCTGGGCGCGGACCTCGCGGGTGGGGGTGCTGTGGGTGATGTCGTTGGTGCCGACGCAGACCAGCACCACGTCGGGGTCGAGCCCGGCGAGCCGGGGGAGCTGCTCCCTCACGACGTTGTGGAGCCGGGAGCCGGACACTCCGAGGGCGTGGAGGTCCACCCGGTAGCGGTCGCAGAGCGCCTTGGCCACCCCGTAGGCGAGCGTGTCCTCGGCCGAGTCGGCGCCGACGCCGGCCACCGAGCTGTCCCCGAGCACGGCCACGGTGAGCGGTTCGGCGTCCTCGGGGCCGACCATGCCGCCGATCTCCAGCACGGGCGTGGACGGGACGAACTTGTGGTGCATGGCCGCCCACACCTCGGCAGCCAAGGTCGTGACCATCGCTCCACCGGCCAGCAGCGCGGCACGGCCCACGTACCGGAACCGGATGCTCATCGTCCCCCTCCTCGCCCAGAGCGTACGACTTCCTGTCTGGTTCGAGGAGGACCTGCACGCTTGGGGGGAATGTGCGCGATCGACGGCGGGGCCGGCGGCCCAGGCCCGTCTGGGACGGGGTCGTCCTCACCGACGGGCTGGAGCGGGCTCATGCCGCCCTCCGCCCCGGAGCGGGCCGGTGGTCGGTACGGTGCCGGCGCGGATCGGATGCGCTCGCCATCGTGCCCTCGGCTTCGAGTGCCTGGTTCCTCTGCTCCAAGTGTAACCAGGCCGTCGAGAGGGCGAGAGCCTTTTTGCCGGGCCGGGGCGGCCGCGTTGCTGCGTCCGCCCCGGCCCTGGTCAGCCGGGCCGCACGAGGGCCTCGAGCTGGCTCGGGTCGCGCACGTAGCGGCCGACCAGCTCGGCCGTGCAGGCGTCGATGCGCTGGTGCAGGACCCGGCGGTAGACCGACAGCTCGACCTCGGCCTCGACCAGGCCCCGCTCGACCTGGGCCAGCTCGGCCAGGTGGTTCCAGGGGATGGGGGTGTCCCACAGCGTCCCCAGGCCGGCCACGGGCCCCGTCCCGTCGTCCAGGCCGACCAGCGTCCACGCCGGCGAGCGCCGCCGTGCCGCCGAGCGCCCGCCCCCGGCCAGCCGGGCCAGGCTGCCAGGTGCCGGCAGGCCCCCCTCCAGGCCGGTGCGGACCAGGTCCAGCCGGCCCTGCACGAGCTGGCGCCAGTAGCTCACCCGGCGCTCCTCCTCCTGCAACGACTCGCGCAGCGCGCGCAGGCCCGCGAGCGGCTGCTCGCGCAGCCGGTCGGCGAAGGCGTCCTCGGTCACGGTGCCCCTCCCGCTCCGCGTTGCCGAGGCGCGCTCGCCACCCCGGCGGGTATCCCTGGAGGAACCTCGGCACCTGGACGCCGCCGCTTCAGTCCCGATCCTGATGCCGCCGCAGTGGCCCGGGACCGCGGGGCGCGCATACCATCCCGGCCATGGCCGATTCCTCCGACGCACCCGTGGCCCGGCGGCGCGGGCGCGAGTCCAAGAAGGCCCGCCTGCAGCGGGCCGCCGAGATCCAGGCCCGGCTTGCGGCCCGCTACCCTGCGCCCACCACCGCGCTCGGCCACGGCTCGGCCTGGGAGCTGCTGGTGGCGACCATCCTGTCGGCCCAGTCCACCGACGAGACCGTCAACAAGGTCACCCCGGAGCTCTTCGCCCGCTACCCCACCGTGGCCGACCTCGCCGCGGCCGACCGGGAAGAGCTGGAGCGCGCGATCTACCCGACCGGGTTCTACCGGAGCAAGGCGCGCTCGATCCAGGGGGCCGCCCGGCACCTGCTCGACCACCACGGCGGCGAGGTCCCCGACCGGATGGAGGACCTGGTCCTGCTGCCAGGGGTCGGGCGCAAGACGGCCAACGTGGTGCTCGGCTCGTATTTCGGCCGCAACGAGGGGGTCGTGGTCGACACCCACGTGGGCCGGCTGTCGCGCCGGCTCGGCCTGACCGCGCGCGACGACCCCGAGAAGGCCGAGGTCGACCTGATGGCGCTGGTCCCGGTCGAGGAGTGGACGAACTTCTCCCACCGGCTCATCTACTTCGGGCGCGAGGTGTGCACGGCCAAGGACCCCCGCTGCGACGCGTGCGAGCTGGCCGACCTCTGCCCGTCGGCGTTCCGGGTCGGCCGCTGGGCCAAGCCGGCCCGAACCCCCCGCAAGCCGGTGCGCACTCCCCGAAGGCCAGCAGGCGCAGGCCGGACCCGCGGGGCCGGGGAGCCCGGGAGCGGGCCAGCACCCGACCTGGAGGTCGCCGGGGCCGGGGAGCCCGGGGGCGCGCCAGGGCCGGGGGAGGCCATGGAGCCACCCGGTGCTGGTCCGTGACGCGATGACCCCGGACCCGGTCACGGTCCGGACCGGGGACCCCGTCGGCGCCGCCCTCGGCGCGCTGCGCCGGGGGCGCTTCCGGCACCTGCCGGTGGTGGAGGACGGCGAGGTCGTCGGGGTGGTCTCCCTCGCCGACCTGGAGGGCGCCCTGGGTCCGGTCGACGGGACGTCCGAGACGCTCGAGGACGCCGGCGGACATGCGACCGGCGACGTCCTGCAAATCACAGCAACTCAGGCCCGATGCGCCGGCGGACCTCCCCGGCCACCTCGCCCGGGGCGGCGTGGCGCCCGGTCGCCGCCTTGGAGAAGACCAGCTCGCCGTCCAGGGTGACCTCGAACCGCCCACCGGTCGCGGGCACCAGCTCGAGACGCTCCAGCACGGGTGCCCAGCGCAGCAGCTCCGCCGCCAGACCGACGGCCTGTGGTGTGTAGTTTCAGGGAACGCAGAACTCGATGGCGATGCGGTGCCGAGGTTGCAGGACCACCGGGCGCCTCCTGACCGGGGTGTAGGCAGATGGATTCCCCCGCCACCTTACGGTGGTGGGGCCCAGTCCAGCTTGAGCCGGCCGCCCAGGTAGGCCGCCAGGCGTTCGGCCTCCTCCTCGGCGGCGCGCCGGACCCGGTCGGGGAGCTCGACGAAGGGCTCGATCTGGAGGCGGAGGCGCACCAGGAGTTTCTGGGCCGTGGCGGGCGTCATGCCCCACCAGCGGGCGTAGTCCTCCCTGGTGACCGGGCCCGAGGCGGCCAGGAAGCGGCGGGTGATCTCGAGCATGGCGGCGTCGGGGTCATCCTCGCGCTCCAGGCCGAGCCACTGGTCGGGCCGGGCGAAGCGGACGCGCTGCCCCTGACTGGGAGCGAAGCAGAGGTGGCCGCGGAACGAGGCCGGCTTGAGCGTCGTGCCGAAGCTGTCGGCGAGCTTGCCTCCCGGCTCGGCCGAGCCGGTGAGCCGGCCGACCTCCCCGGCCAGCTCCTCCCGGGTCAGGGTGCGGCCGTCGAGCGCCCTGGCCACCGCGGCCATGAGCTGCTCGAGCTCCTCGCGGGTGAGGCCGAAGTAGCGCAACCAGCTCGAGCGCAGGTAGTGCCGGTAGGTGCTGAGGCCGGCCTGCCACAGCGGGTACTCGGCCGCGGGCAGCAGGTGCAGCGTGCCCCGCATCGCCCAGGTCTTGACCAGGCTGCGCTCCTCCCACAGCGCGCGCTGCACGGCCTTCGGGTCGAGGTCCTCGACGCGGGCCCACAGGGTCAGCTCGGCCGAGGACATCACCTGGGCGTGGAGCCCGGCGAGGTCGGCGACCACGTCGAGCATGGCAGCGCCCGGGGCGCGCTCGTGGAGGTGGTGGCGGTGCACCCGCCAGGCCCGCACCTGCTCCCAGCCGACCCGCGGCGCAGGCTCGCCGTCCTTCTTCCTGGTCGTGGGCATCGGTTCACCGTGTCGCGGGCGACGGCCAACCAGTATAACCGGTATCGAAGCCAGAACGGGCCCACCCCCCAGATCCAGGAGCTGACCATCCGCCACCTGACCGGCCTGGACGCGATGAGCCCGTGAGGTCCGGGCGCCGTCCGGCGGGATCGGCAAAAGGGGTCAGTTTCAGCACACTCTCTGGCTGGGTACATCCGATGCTGCCGTGCCATGCCATCAGCTCCCGCCAGATGGGATGACCACAGCGAATGGAGGCAAGATGCAGCGCGACCGGCCCGCGCTTCGCGAGCATGCGCAAGCGCTTCGCCGGCCGGGCCGATGCGTAGGCGCTTCGCCGGCCGGGCCGACCAGGTCGTCGCCGCCCGCCGTTTCGTGGCCGGCATCCTTTCGCGCCGTGGCTCGCACGCCGACGAGACCGCCCGGCTGCTGGTGACCGAGGCGGCCACCAACGCCCTGCTCCACTCCGCCTCGGGCGACGAGGGGGGCAGCTTCGAGGTGCGCTGCGACGTCGACGACGACCGCCTGCTCAGGGTCGAGGTCCACGACGCCGGCGCCCTCACCGGGCCCCGGCGCCGGGTGCACCAGCTCGACGCGCTCACCGGCCGCGGCTTCGAGCTGTTCGACGCGCTGGCCAGCCGTTGGGGCCACAGCGGCGGCGTCCGCGGCCGCGTGGTGTGGTTCGAGCTGGACCTGTAGACGCTCGACCTCCCGGTGGTTGCGGGGCCTGGATGCCGGTGCTAGCGTGCCCTAACAACTGTTAGTTAGGAGCCCGTGTGACCGCACGCCGGCGGCAGATCGAGGACGTGGCCAGCGCCCTGTTCGGTGAGCGCGGGTACGCGGCGACCAGCATGCGCGACATCGCCCGCGCGCTCGACCTGCAGGGCGGCAGCCTCTACGCGCACGTCCCCTCCAAGGAGGCGGTGCTCTGGTCGATCGTGGACGACGCGGCGCGGCGCTTCCATGCGGCGGTGGGGCCGATCGCCGACGGGCCCGGTCCCGCCGTGGAGCGGCTCCGGGCGATGATCCACGCCCATGTCGGCGTGCTCGCCGAGAGCCTGGAGCGGGCCAGCGTCTACCTGTTCGAGTGGACCTTCCTGGCCCCCGAGCGGCGCGAGCAGGTGGCCCGATCCCGGGCCGCCTACCAGGCCCGGTTCGAGCGGGTGATCGCCGAGGGCGGGGCGGCCGGCGAGCTGGCCGGCGCCGACGCCAAGCTGGCCGCCATCTTCGTCCTCTCCGCCCTGAACGGCCTGCCGCGCTGGTACCGGCCTGACGGGCCCCTGCCCCCGGCCGCGGTGGCCGAGCAGTTCGCCGACATGGTCCTGCGCGGGCTGGCCTCGCGCGTCCCGGACGAGACCGCGCCCGGCGCCCGGCTGCCGGTCGGGTCCGGCGGGTAACGGGCAAGGCGGGTAACGGATGCACGGACAAGGCGGGTAACGGGCACGAGGAGACGAAGGCGCCAGAGCAATGGGAGAGCAACCAGAGCAACCAGAGCAACCAGAGCAATGGGAGAGCGAGGGAGCGCGACCATGAACGACCCCGCGCGGCTGCAAGCCTTCAACCGTCACGTCGCCTCGGGCGGCAAGGTCGAGCCGGGCGACTGGATGCCCGAGGAGTACCGCCGGGCGGTCGGCAAGTTCGTCGAGATGCACGCCAACTCCGAGCTGATGGGCGTGCTGCCCGAGCGCGAGTGGATCCTGCGCGCCCCGACCCTGAAGCGGAAGCTCGCCCTGACCGCCAAGGTGCAGGACGAGGTCGGTCACGCCCAGCTCCTCTACCGGGTCGCCGAGGACCTCGGCAAGCCGCGCGAGGCGATGCTGGCCGACCTGCTCGCCGGCAAGACCAAGTTCCACAACGTGTTCCACTACCCGACCAGGAGCTGGGCCGACATCGGCATCATCGCCTGGCTGGTCGACGCGGCCGCCATCGTGGCCCAGCAGGCGCTGCGCGAGTCGTCCTACGCGCCCTACGGCCGGACGATGAAGAAGATCTGCTGGGAGGAGTCGGTCCACATCCTGCACGGCCGCGACGTCGTGCTCACCCTGGTGAACGGGACCGGGCGGCAGCGGGCGCTGGTCCAGGACGCCCTGGACCGCTGGTGGGGCCCGCTCATGCAGATGCACGGCCCGCCCACCGACCCGGCCAAGGACCGGGACCTGGCCTGGCGCATCAAGAACAAGGACAACGAGACGCTGCGCCAGGAGTTCCTCAACGTCTACGTGCCCCGCATCCGCGAGATCGGCCTCGAGATCCCCGACCCGGAGCTGGGCCAGGACCCCGAGACGGGTCGCTGGCACTACACCGAGCCGGACTGGAGGGAGCTGTACGCGGTCGTCACCGGCCACGGCCCGAAGTCGGCCGAGCGCCTCGCGTTCCGCCGGCTCAACTACGAGCAGACCCGGTGGGTGCGCGACACGGTGCTCGCCGCCCCCAGGGCCGCCGCATGAGCGCCAGGGGCCCGGGGGCTGCAGCCGAAGGCGGTGGCCCCCGGCCGGATCCGGGCGGGCCGATGGAGGTCTACGAGGTGTTCCGGCAGGAGAAGGAGGGCGGCCCGATGGTCCACGGCGGCAACCTGCTCGCCCCCGACGGCGAGCTGGCCGCCCACTACGCCCGCGAGCTCTACGGTCGGCGCCAGGAGTCGGTCCGGCTCTGGGTGGTGCGGCGGTCCGACATCCGCGACGTGGCCGACCCCGACCTGCTGCAGCCGCCGCTGGACCGGTCGTTCAAGAAGCCGGTCGGGTACTCGACCGGCATCAAGCAGAAGCTGGCCGAGGCCCGCGAGCGCGCGGGCGGCGCAGAATGAGCGCGCAGGCGCACCCGCGGCCCGTGCGGAACCCACCCGTGGCCGTGCGGAAGAGGGGTGCGCCGATAGTCGACTACCTCGACACGGCGAACGCCTACCCCGGGAGGGGTGCGCCGATGAGCACGGCGGGCGCACCCGCGGCCTCGCGTGGAACGGGCGCACCCACGGCCTCGTGCGGAAGGAGGGTGCGCCGATGAGCGCGCTTGCGGCCCCGGGGACCGGCCCGACCGGGACGGGCGCCACCGGACTCGACGACGACACCAGGGACGCCCTGGCCGAGCTGCTGCTGTCCATGGCCGACGACGAGTTCGTGCTCGGCTACTGGGACTCGGAGTGGACCGGGATCGCGCCCCTGCTCGAGGAGGACGTGGCCTTCAGCTCCCTCGCCCAGGACGAGATCGGCCACGCCAAGGCCCTGTACGAGCTGCTGGCCGGCCTGACCGGCGAGCCCGCCGACCGCATCGCCTACGGCCGCGAGGTCGGCGGCTACCGCCAGGCCGCGCTGCTGGACCACGCCCGCGGCGACTGGGCGTTCTCGATAGCCCGCCGTTTCCTCTATGACACCGCCGACGCGGTCCGCCTGGACGCCCTGGCCGGCTCGTCGTACGCACCCCTGGCCGGGCTGGTGGCCAAGATGCGGCGCGAGGAGCGCTACCACCTGGCCCACATGCACGCCTGGATGGTGCGGCTGGCCCGTGGCGGCGAGGAGCCCAGGCGGCGGCTGGCGGCCGCCTGCGAGCGGCTCTGGCCCGACGCCCTGACCGTGCTCGCGCCGCCGGCCGGGGAGCGGCGTCTGCTGGACGCCGGCATCCTGACCGAGCCGTTCGCCACCTGCCGGCAGCGCTGGCTCAAGGAGCTGGCCCCGCTGTTCGAGGAGCTCCGGCTGCCGTTCCCGTTCCGCGTGGCCGGGGCGGGCCGGGCCGGGCGGCCCGGCCGCCTGGAGCCGGCCTTCCCCGAGCCGGGGCCGGAGGGCCGCACCGAGCACGGCGACGACTTCCGCTGGCTCTGGGGCGAGCTCACCTCGGTGTACCGCTCCGAGCCGGGCGCCACCTGGTAGGCGTGAGCATGAGCGCCACGGCATCGGCCGAGCTGGAGCGCAGGGTCTGGGAGGCCCTGGCCGAGGTCCCCGACCCGGAGATCCCGGTCGTCTCCGTGGTCGACCTCGGCATCGTCCGCACGGTCGAGGTCGGCCCGGACCGCATCCGGGTCGAGATGCTGCCGACCTTCGTCGGCTGCCCGGCCCTCGAGGTGATCAGGCGGTCGATCGCCGGCCGGCTCGCCGGCATGGCCCGGCGGGTCGAGGTCGAGCCCACCTTCGCCGAGCCGTGGACCTCCGACCGGATCACCCCCGAGGGGCGGCGCAAGCTGCGCGAGAGCGGTTTCGCTCCACCCGGCCCGCGCCCGGCCGACGAGCCGGCCGGCCGGCCGCTGTTCGCCACCATCGGCGTGCGGCCTGTGGCTGGCTCCCCTGAGGCGACCGTTGCTGCCTCCCCTGAGGCGGGCGAGGCCAGCTGCCCGTTCTGCGGGTCGCGGGACACCGCGCTGGAGAACCCGTTCGGCCCCACGCTCTGCCGGGCGATCTTCTGGTGCAACGCCTGCCGCCAGCCGTTCGAGCAGTTCAAGTCGGTCTGAGCCGTCCCAGCTGTCGGCCTGGGCCGTTCCAGCTGCGACCGGAACATTAGAAGGCATTGCGTGCGGACGGCGCGGTAAGGTCCAATCTCCGAAATGCAGGGGACCATGGTGGGGCCCCGCATTGTGGGAGGTGGGACTCTTGCAACGAGCAGCCATGATGCTGCGTGTACTCGCCGCCGGGGCCGTGCTCGCCCTCGTCGCGACCGCGTGTGGCTCGGAGAAGGGCACGACCGAGGGCCAGACCGGGGCCAAGAAGGGCGGCACGATCGTGTTCGCGGCCTCGTCCGACCCGGTCAGCCTGGACCCGGCGTTCATCTCGGACGGCGAGTCGATCCGGATCACCAACCAGATCTACGAGGGTCTGGTCAAGACCAAGCCAGGCGGCACCGAGATCGAGCCCAGCCTGGCCAAGTCCTGGACGTCGAGCGACGACGCCAAGAGCTGGACCTTCGAGCTGCAGCAGGGGGTCAAGTTCCACGACGGGACGCCCTTCAACGCCGCGGCGGTCTGCGCCAACTTCGACCGCTGGTACAACTTCAAGGGGCTGCTGCAGAGCGACTCGGTCTCGTACTACTGGGTGAGCTTCTTCGGCGGGTTCAGCGACAAGAAGACCCCCAGCCTCTACGCGTCCTGCGAGGCCAAGGACGAGGACACCGTCACGATCAACCTGACCCAGCCGTCGGCCTCGTTCCTGGCCGCCCTGTCGCAGTCGGCGTTCTCCATCGGCAGCCCCGACGCGATGAAGAAGTACGAGGCGGACAAGGTGTCGGGCACGGCCGACAGCCCGAAGTTCGACGGCAGCTACGGCCTGGAGCACCCCACCGGCACGGGCGCGCTCAAGTTCGAGTCGTTCGCGGCCAACGACAAGACCGTGCTGGCCCGCTACGACGAGTACTGGGGCGCGAAGGCCATCCTCGACAAGGTCATCTTGCGCACCATCCCCGACCTCCCGGCCAGGCGCCAGGCGCTCGAGACCGGTGAGATCCAGGGCTACGACAACGCCGACCCCGGCGACGTGGAGGCGCTTCGCGCCAACTACCAGGTGATCCAGCGGCCCGCGTTCAACGTCGCCTACGTCGGCTTCAACCAGAAGAAGAAGCCGCTCGACAACCCGAAGATCCGCCAGGCCATCGCCCACGCGCTCAACCGCGAGGCGCTCATCAAGGCCAAGTACCCGCCCGGCTCCGAGGTGGCTAACGAGTTCATGCCGCCCGAGGTGCAGGGCTACAACGAGAACGTCACCAAGTACGACTACAACCCCGACAAGGCCAAGCAGCTCATCGCCGAGTCCGGGGTGAAGAACCCGACCCTCGAGTTCTGGTACCCGACCTCGGTGAGCCGGCCCTACATGCCCGACCCGCAGGCCAACTTCCAGGCGTTCAAGGCCGACCTGGAGAAGGTCGGGTTCAAGGTGGTGCCGAAGTCGGCCCCGTGGCGTCCGGACTACAACAACATCACCCAGTCCGGCGGGGCAGCCGTGTTCCTGCTCGGCTGGACCGGGGACTTCGGCGACGCCGACAACTTCGTCGGGGTGTTCTTCCAGAAGTTCTCGCCCCAGTTCGGCTTCGAGAACAAGGAGATCTTCTCCATGCTCGACCAGGCCGAGCGGGAGACCGACGCGGCCAAGCGGGTCGAGATGTACAAGCAGGCCAACGACACGATCATGAAGTTCCTCCCCGGTGTGCCCTACGCGCACACCGGGCCGTTCCTGGTCTTCGCCAAGAACGTCAAGGGATACGTGCCCAGCCCGGTGACCACCGAGCTGTTCGCCACGGTCTCCCTCGGCTAGCGCAAAGGAGGAGCGTGCGCCGGGGCGGTCCAGCTCGGGCCGCCCCGGCGTCACCACACGGTCGTGCTGAAGTTCACCGTCCGCCGGCTGGTCCAGCTCATCCCGATCCTGATCGGGCTGTCGATCCTCGTGTTCGTGTGGATCCGGGCCCTGCCCGGCGGGCCGGCCGAGGCGCTGCTCGGCGAGCGCGCCACCCCGGAGGCGATCGAGCGCGTGCGCGAGCTGTACGGGCTCGACCGCCCGGTCTGGCAGCAGTACCTGTCCTACATCGGCTCGGTCGCGAGCGGCGACTTCGGGCAGTCGGTGCTGAGCCGGCGCCTGGTCAGCACCGAGATCCGCGAGCGCTTCCCGGCCACCATCGAGCTGACCATCGCGGCCATGATCTTCGCGATCGGCATCGGCATCCCGCTCGGGTTCCTGGCCGCCAAGCGCTACCAGCGTCCCCTGGACCACCTGTCGGTGGCCGGATCGCTGCTCGGCGTGGCCATCCCCGTGTTCTTCCTCGGCCTGCTGCTCAAGTACGTGTTCGCGGTGAAGCTGCACTGGCTGCCGACGGTGGGCCGGTCCAACGCCACCTCGACCGCGCCCCACCCGACCGGCTTCTTCGTACTCGACGCTATCGTCACCAACGACCGGATCGCGCTGGTGGACGCCGTCCGGCACCTGATCCTGCCCGCGATCGCGCTCGGGACCATCCCGCTCGCGATCATCACCCGCATCACCCGGGCCGCCGTGCTCGACGTGGTGAACGAGGACTACGTCCGCACCGCCCAGGCCAAGGGCCTGGAGCCGCGGGTGGTGGACCGCAGGCACGTGCTCAGGAACGCCATGTTGCCGGTGGCCACGATCATCGGGCTGCAGACGGGCCTGCTGCTGTCGGGCGCCATCCTGACCGAGACGGTGTTCGCCTGGGGCGGCATGGGGCAGTGGATCTACCAGGCGATCTCCTACCGCGACTACGCTGTGCTGCAGGCAGGCATCCTGTTCCTGGCCGTCGTGTTCGTGCTCGTCAACCTGCTCGTGGACCTCTCCTACGCCCTGCTCGACCCCCGGATCCGGGTCAGGTGAACCAGCATGAGCACGGCGGGCGCACAGGAAGCCGGGCGTGAGCCGGAGGAGCGCCGATGAGCCTCGCCGAAGCCGAAGCCAAGGAACTCCACGTCGAGGGCGAGCAGCTCGTCGGCCGCTGGGCCGACGCGCGCCAGCGCCTGCTCCACAACCCGGGCGCCGTGGCCGGCCTCGTGCTCATCGCGCTGTTCGTGCTCGTGGCCGCGCTCGCCCCGCTGCTGGCACCTCACGACCCGGGCCAGCAGGACCTCTCGCTGATCCGGCCCGGGGTGGTCCCGGGGCCGTCGGCCGAGCACTGGCTCGGCGTCGACCAGCTCGGCCGCGACATCCTCTCGCGCATCATCTACGGCGCCCGTTCCTCGCTCGTGATCGGCGTGGTGTCGCTCGGGTTCGGCGCGCTCCTCGGGCTCACCCTGGGCGCGCTCGCCGGCGCGATGGGCGGCTGGGTCGACACCGTGATCATGCGCTTCATGGACATGATGCTGGCCATCCCCGGCCTGCTGCTCGCGATCGGGGTGGCCGCCGCGATCGGGCGCAGCCTCACCGCCGTGATGCTCGCCATCGGGGTGGTCAACGTGCCGATCTTCGCCCGCCTGCTGCGCGGCTCGATGCTGTCCCAGCGGGAGAGCGACTACGTGCTGGCCGCCCGCGCGCTCGGGGTCAGACAGTCGCGCATCGTGCTGGCCCACGTCGTGCCCAACTCCATCGCCCCGGTGATCGTGCAGGCGACCCTCGCCCTGGCCACCGCGATCATCGACGCGGCAGGCCTCGCGTTCCTCGGCCTCGGCTCGGCCGACCCGGGCGTGCCGGAGTGGGGGCGGATGCTCGCCGAGACCCAGTCCTTCCTGCAGAACGCCCCTCATGCCGCCATCTTCCCCGGCCTGGCCATCGTCGTCTCCTGCCTCGGCTTCTACCTGCTCGGCGAGGGGCTGCGCGAGGCCCTCGACCCCAAGTTCCGGCGATGAGCACGGCGGGCGCATACGAAGCCCCGCGCGGCGAGGGGAGGGCGCCGACCACCATGCCCCTGCTGTCGGTCGACGACCTCGGCGTGGTGTTCCAGCGCCGCGGGCGGCGCCCGGTGCGCGCCGTCGACGGCGTCAGCTTCGATGTCGAGCCGGGCCAGACCATCGGCCTGGTCGGCGAGTCGGGCTGCGGCAAGAGCGTCACCTCCCTGGCTGTCCTTGGCCTGCTGCCCAAGCGCGGGAACCAGGTGAGCGGCTCGGTCCGGTTCGGCGGCCGGGAGCTGCTCAGGCTGTCCGACGCCGAGCTGCGCGAGATCCGCGGCCGCGAGATCGCGATGGTGTTCCAGGACCCGATGACCTCGCTCAACCCGGTGCTCACCATCGGCCGCCAGATCACCGAGGTGCTGCGCAGGCACTTCGGCCTCAAGGGCGAGGCCGCCACCCGGGAGGCGGTGTCGCTGCTCGACTCGGTCGGCATCCCGGCCGCCCGCCGCCGGGTGCGGGACTACCCCCACCAGCTGTCGGGAGGCATGCGCCAGCGGGTCATGATCGCCATGGCCCTGGCCTGCCAGCCCAAGCTGCTGATCGCCGACGAGCCGACCACCGCGCTCGACGTCACCATCCAGGCCCAGATCCTGGACCTGCTCCGGGTACTGATCGCCGAGCGCGACACCGCCCTGCTGCTGATCACCCACGACCTCGGCGTGGTGGCCGGCATGTGCGAGACCGTGCACGTCATGTACGCCGGGCAGCTCGTCGAGTCCGCCGACTGCCACGAGCTGTTCGCCCGCCCCCGCCACCCCTACACGGCCGGGCTGCTCGCCTCGGTGCCCCGGCTGGACCAGCCCCGGGGCACGGCCCTGAACCCGATCAAGGGCTCGGCCCGCGACACCATCCCCTGGGCGTCGGCGTGCGCGTTCGCGCCCCGCTGCGGCAACCGCGTCGGCGTCTGCACGGAGGAAACGCCCGTGCTGGCCCCCGACGGCCTCCCCGGCTCCCAGGGCTCCGGCGTCGACCACCTGCTGCGCTGCTTCAACCCTGTCGGGACCGACGCCGAGGCCGCCGAGGCCAAGGAGCCGATCGCGTGAGCACGGCGGGCGCCGACGCGGCCCATGGAGTCGATCGCGTGAGCGTGGCGGGCGCCGCCGCGGCCCAGGGAGCCGGTCGCGTGAGCACGGCGGGCGCCGCCGCGGCCTCGCGCGGGAGGAGGGGGCGCCGGTGAGCCTGCTGGAGGTGCGCGGCCTCAAGGTCCACTTCCCGATCACCGAGGGGCTGCTCTTCGAGCGCAGGATCGGGGCCGTCCACGCCGTCGACGGCGTCGACTTCGACCTCGACCGCGGCGAGACCCTCGGTCTGGTGGGCGAGTCGGGCTGCGGCAAGAGCACCGCCTCCAAGGCGATCCTGCGTCTGGTCGAGCCGACCGAGGGCAGCGTGCGCTTCGACGGCGTCGACGTGACCGGGCTGGGGGGCGACGAGCTGCGCCGGCTGCGGCGCCGCATGCAGATGATCTTCCAGGACCCCTTCTCGAGCCTCGACCCGCGCCAGAGCGTCGGCTCGATCCTGTCCGAGCCGATCCGCACCCACCGGCTCGCGGGCGACGGCGACGGCAAGGGCGTTGACGCCCGCGTGCGCGAGCTGCTCGAGGTGGTCGGCCTCCCGGCCGAGGCCGTCGGCCGCTTCCCGCACGAGTTCTCCGGCGGCCAGCGCCAGCGCATCGGCATCGCCCGCGCCCTCGCCGTCCGGCCAGACCTCATCATCTGCGACGAGCCGGTCTCGGCCCTGGACGTGTCCATCCAGGCCCAGGTCATCAACCTGCTCGAGGAGCTGCAGGAGGAGTTCGGCCTCACCTACCTGTTCGTCGCCCACGACCTGGCCGTCGTACGCCACATCTCCGACCGGATCGCGGTCATGTACCTGGGCAAGATCGTGGAGGTGGCCCCCTCCGACGAGCTGTACGACCTGCCCCTGCACCCCTACACGATCGCCCTGCTCTCGGCCATCCCCATCCCCGACCCCGAGGTCGAGCTGCGGCGCGAGCGCATCCTGCTCACCGGCGACCTGCCCTCGCCGGTCGACCCCCCGCCGGGCTGCCGCTTCCACACGCGCTGCCCGTTCCGCCAGCCCACCCGCTGCCACGACGAGGTGCCCGAGCTGCGCCCCCTGCGCACCGGCCACACCGTCGCCTGCCACTGGGCCGAGGAGATCCAGGCCGGCCGGGTGCAGCCCCACGAGGTCCCGGTCGAGGACACCGACCCGCAGCTCACCGGCGCCTGAGTCTCCTGGGACATGGGCACAGCAACCGGATCAAGCTTCGCGACCGACAGGTGGCCGGCCGCGCCGGGGGGTGATCCAGCTCTCGGCCGGCCACACCTGCGGCGAATGACCGTGCAGCCAAGGTGAGATCCTCCATGGAACAGGGCTCAGCCAGGTCGGCGGCATGATCGGCCTGTTCGGCGGAGCCAGGCGCGGGACGGCGGCTGCCGGGTCGAGGCAGTCCCGAGCGCCCCCGCGCGGCGACGTCACCGAACTGTGACCATGTGGGGGGGAACCGGTGGGCGCCGGGCGGCGTGTCCCGGGTGGATGGGAGAAGCTGGCTGGCGGGAGGTACTGGTGGCGACCGGCGACGACTTTGAGCGGTTCTTCGCCGCGACCTACCCCCGCCTGGTGCGCCAGCTGTTCGCCGTTGTCGGCGACGTGGGCGAGGCCGAGGACGTCGTGCAGGAGGCCTTCGCGCGGGCCGCGGTGCGCTGGCAGCGGATCTGCGCCTACGACGACCCGGAGGCGTGGGTGCGGCGGGTGGCGCTGAACCGGGCGCGCAGCAACCTGCGCCGCAGCCGGCGGGCGCTGGCCGCCCTGGTGCGCACCGGGCCCGTCGCCGACGTGCCCGAGCTGTCGCCCGACGCCACCGCGGTGGCCATGGCCATGCGCCGCCTGCCGCTGCGCCACCGGGAGGTGCTGGTCTTGTACTACGTCGTGCAGCTGTCGGTCGGCGAGACGGCCCGCCAGCTCGGCATCCCCAGCGGCACGGTCAAAAGCCGCCTGGCCCGTGGCCGCACGGCACTGGCCCGCCAGCTCGGCGAGGAACGACAGGAGCTTCGCCATGCGTGACGACCAGCTGCGAGCGCGCCTGCTCGCCTACGCCGACGAGGGCGGCCAGCCACGCCGCCCGGCCCCCAGCCCGGCCGAGCTGCGCCGCCGGGGCTACCGTGCCCTGGCGGCTGCCACGACCGCCGCGGTGCTGCTGGTCGGGCTGGCCGGCGGCGGCGCTACCGTGCTGGCTGGCCGCGTCGGTGGGCACCGGGACAGCGGCCTGGTCGGCCAGCCCCACCCCGCGACGCTGCCCAGCCAGCCACCGGCCAGCCCGACCAGCACACCCGGCACGGTAGCCCCCGGCACCGCGCCGAGCAGCTCCGCACCGGCCCCGCCCGGGCGGCTGACGCCGGGCAGCGCGGTGACCCCGACGGGGATGGGCCCGGTCGAGTTCGGCATGACCCTCAAGCAGGCCGAACGCGCCGGCGGGGTGCGGCTTGTCGGGCTGGGCGACACGTTCGGCGACTGCTCCTATGTGGTGCCTGCCGGTTGGAAGGTGCACGTCGGTGAGCTCGTGGTCGACCCGGTGGCGTTCATGGTCAGCAGCGGACGGATCGCCCGCGTGGACGTCCAAGCCGGCCGCACCCCGACGTCGGCCGGGGTCCGGATCGGCAGCACCGAGCCGCAGGTCCGGCGGGCCTACCCGGGTCGCGTCACCGTGGGCCGCAACTTGTACGGGACCCGCCTGCTCACGGTCGTCCCCGCCGACCCCGCCGAGGCCGGCTACCGCATCGTGTTCGCAAGCGACGGCCAGAAGGTCATGTACTTCCACGCGGGGAGGCTCCCCGAGGTGAACGCCCAAGAGGGCTGCGCCTGAGCCGCCCCACCAGGGCGCCCCGCGGTGCGGCTCCACGCCTTGGCGGCTTGCCAGGGGCGGCGACGCCGAATCCGGTAGCGCCGGCTTGCCCGAGGCGCCCGCCCGTGGCGCCACGTCGCGATGGTCGGCTCGCCGAACGTCGTTCGCTTCCTCTACGACGGCTTAGAACAGGTAGCGCGCGACCTCGCGGGCGATCTGTTCGGGGTCGTCGCCGAGCTGCGGCGGCAGGTTCCGGTTGAGCCAGAGGGTGGCGAGCCCGTGGACGAGCGACCAGGCGGCCACGGCCGCCCGTACGTCATCGCCGCCGGGGTCGCTGGCGAGGTCGGCGGCCGGGGGGTACAGCAGCGACCTGGCCGCCTCCCGGGCGCGCACCAGCTCGGGGTCGTCGGTCCGGTACAGCTCGGGGCGGAACATCACCTCGAAGTGGGCGCGGTGGGTGACGGCGAAGCGGACGTAGGCGACGCCGACCTCCAGGAAGCTGCCGGTCGTCTCGTCGGCCTCGCGCAGCGTTGCGGCCAGGCGCCGGAACCCGTCGGCGGCGACCGCGGTCAGCAGCCCGGCCTTGTCGCCGAAGTGGTGGGCCGGGGCGGCGTGGGAGACTCCGGCGCGGCGGGCCAGGTCACGCAGGCTGACCGCGGCCGGCCCGACCTCGAGGATCGCCTGGATGGCGGCTTCCAGCAGGACTCGTCGGAGGTCGCCGTGGTGGTAGGGGCGAGCGTCCTTGCCGGCTCGAGGAGTTGTGGGCACACCCCGAGTCTACCAGTGATCTTGCCATTGACAAGATCGAGGCCGAGAGCTATCTTGACGCTGACAAGATCGGCTCGTGGAAGGAGACATGATGGCGGAGCAGACCACATCTGCGGGATGGACCTTCCGGATCGGATCGACAGCGGGCATCGCCGGCGCGCTGGTGGCGATGGTCGGCAATCTCATCCACCCGGCGACACCCAGTGGGGACCCCGAAGGCGTGGCCCGGACGATCGCCGACAGCGAGATCTGGGTCCCTGACCACCTTGCGATCGTCCTCGGGTTGATCCTCATGCTCGGCGGCCTCGTCGCCATCGGCCACTCGATCCAGGGCGGGCTCCCAGGTGCCCTGGCCCGGTTGGGATCGGTCGCCGCGGTCGCGGGCATCACCGTGGGGCTGATCCTGGTCACCCTCGACGGCCTGGCGGCCAAGCAGATCGCCGAGGCATGGGCCACGGCGCCTCCCGAGGAACAGGCGGCCGCGCTGCGGCTGGTCCTGGCCGAGGAGACCATCAACTTCGCCCTGGCCGCCCTCTTCAACGTCCTCTTCGCCGGCGTGACCTTCATCCTCTACGGCCTCGCGGTGGCGTGGAGCCGGCTGTACCCGCGCTGGCTGGGATGGGTGGTCGTGGTCGCCGGACTCGGCTCGGTCGTCGCCGGCCTGGTTCAGGCGTACGTCGGCGAGTCCACCACGGTGACCAGGGTCCTGACCATCATCTTCCCCACCGTCATCACCCTGTGGGTGGTCCAGATGGGAGTGCTGCTGTTCCGGAAGGCGGCCTCACTGGAGCGTGCCATCGCGCGGGAGCTCTGAAGCGGCGCGCACGGGCAACGGGGGACCCCGTCCTGCAGGATCCTTGGCGACGGGGGCGAGCACCTCGGCCAGGCGCCGGACCCGGGCGTCGGCGGGCAGGTCGTCCAGCAGCACCGGCAGGGGCAGCGACCAGTTCGGGCGCTCGACCGTGGTGCCGGGGACGTTGGGCCGGTCGGGCGCCTCGACGGCGTCCTCCAGGGTGGCCGCCACCAGCATCGACGGGGTGCGGGCCAGGAAGGCGTAGAGCGCGGCGAGCACGGTGGCGACGTCCCGGGCGCCGCCGGGGTCGAGCAGGCCCTCGGCCTCGAGCAGGACCAGCAGGCTCTCGACCTCCTCGCGCCGGTCCTCCTCCGCCTCGCCAGCCCGGTCCGGGGGGACCACGCCGATCTCGCGGAGGTGGGCGAGGTCGGCGCCAGACAGGAAGCCGGCCACGGTGGGCAGGTCGTGGGTGGTGGCGGTGGCGAGCGCGAGCCGGGGGTAGCCGGCCGACGGGCACCGAGCGGCACCGTCCGGGCTGCGCTCGAACCAGGCGAGCCGGTAGGACAGGACGTCCTCGGCGGCCAGTCGCTCGCGCACGCCCGGCTCGACCGTGCCGAGGTCCTCGCCCACCACCAGCCCGCCGGCCCGGTGGCTCTCCAGGGCCAGGATGCCGAGCAGGTCGTCGGCCGGGTAGCGGACGTAGGTGCCCTCGGTCGGCGGGCGGCCCTCGGGGATCCAGAACAGCCGGAACAGCCCCATGACGTGGTCGATGCGGAGCCCCTGGGCGTGGCGGAGGCCGGCCCGGATGGTGTCCACGAAGGGCGCGTAGCCGCAGGCGGCCAGGCCGGCGGGCACGAACGGCGGGATGCCCCAGTCCTGCCCCTGGGGACCGAGGGCGTCCGGGGGCGCGCCGGCGGTGATGCCCGAGGCGAGCTGGCGCTGGAACGACCAGGCGTCGAACCCGCCCGGGTCGACCCCGACGGCCAGGTCGTTGACCAGCCCGACCGCCATCCTGGGGACCGCGGCGAGCTGCTCGTCGAGCAGCCACTGCAGGTAGGCGTGGTAGCCGACCTCGACCGGGTGGTCGTCAGGCCAGTCGATCACCGCGGGGCCGGCCGGGTCGCGGTAGCGGGCCGGCCACGCCCGCCAGTCCTCGCCCAGGGCGTGCTGCAGCGAGCAGAAGGTCGCATACCGGTCGAGGCCCGGCGTTGCGGCCCGGTAGGCCCGCAGCCGCCCCGACCGCTCGGGGTCCCGGGCCAGCGCGGCATGGCAGAGGCGCAGCGCCTCGTCCTTGAGCCGGGCCACGGCCTCCCGGTCGATGCGCCCGGCCTCGGTCAGGCGCCGTCCGGCCCCGGCCAGCTCGCCCAGGCGGGCGCCCTCGGCCGGCCCGAGCCGGCCCGCCTCGGGCACGTCCTCGACCCGCAGGTAGAGCGGGTTGCGGAACACCCGGCTGGACGGGTAGTAGGGGCTCGGCTGGGCCGGGGAGGCGGCGTGCAGCGGGTTGAGCAGCGCGAACCCGGCCCCGAGGGAGCCGGCGAACAGGCCAAGACCGGCCAGGTCGCCGAGGTCGCCGGCACCCCAGCTCGCCCGTGAGCGCAGCCCGTAGAGCTGCACCGTCAAGCCCCAGGCCCGCCCCTCCTCGCGGAGCTGGGCGGGCAGGTGGCAGCGGGGCGGCGCCACCACCAGCAGGGTGGCGCCCTCCGGGCCGAGCACCCGGTGGTAGCCGAGCGGCAGGTCGCCGGGCAGGGACTCCGGCAAGGGCCGCTCCTCGCCCGTCTCGAGCACGAGCCGGAACGGCCCGCCGGTCCAGGTCCCGACCCTGGCCGGCCCGGGTGAGCCCGGCCACCCTGGGCAGGGCGAGGAGCCCCTGGAATCATGGCCGGACGCTGCGGCGGGTCCGGAGACGGCCGGTGGCGGGCTACCGGACGCCCCGGCAGGCAGGGAAGCTCCCAGGAGATGCGTGGCTGGCGTGGCCGGAGCGCCCGGGCCGCTCCGGAGCACCACGACCGGCGGTTGGCCACCGGCCCCCGGTGGCGGGACCAGCCCGGCGTCCGGGTCGACGCCCATGCCGTCGAGCACGGCCCGCAGGGTGGCCTCGGTGACCTCGTACCGGCGGCCGGTCGCGTCGGAGAACGAGGTCGCCACCCCGAGCGCCTCGGCGCACGTTCTGAGCTGGTCAACGGCCATGCGCGTCACCTTACCGCCTGCCGGGATTTCACGGCGGTTGCGGGACTACGGCAGACTTGACGCTACGATGACCAGGAAACGCCGCTGATGGTGGTGGCCGGAGAGCCCGTCTGGCCCGGCCAGCCCTACCCGCTCGGAGCGACCTGGGACGGCGAGGGCACCAACTTCGCGGTCTTCTCCGAGGGTGCCGAGGCGGTCGAGCTCTGCCTGTTCGACGAGGCGGGCGCCGAGCGCCGCATCGGGCTGCCCGAGGTGACCGCGCACGTCTGGCACGGCTACGTGCCCGAGGTCGGCCCCGGCCGGCGCTACGGCTTCCGCGTCCACGGCCCCTACGACCCCGACCACGGGCACCGCTTCAACCCGGCCAAGCTGCTCATCGACCCGTACGCGCGGGCGGTCGAGGGCCGGGTCGACTGGGACGACTCGGTGTTCGGCTACCGGGTGGGCGCCGACGACCTCGTCCGCGACGACCGCGACAGCGCACCCCACGTGCCCAAGTCGGTCGTGGTCCACGACGCGTTCCCGTGGGGCGAGGACCGCAGCCCGAACGTGCCCTGGGCCGACACCATCATCTACGAGGCCCACGTGCGCGGCTTCACCATCCGCCACCCCGACGTCCCCGCCCACCAGCGCGGCACCTACGCCGCCATGGGCTCCCCACCGGTCGTCGAGCACCTGCGCAGTCTCGGCGTCACCACCCTCGAACTGCTCCCCGTCCACCACTACGTCTCCGAGGACGCGGTCGTGAAGCGGGGCCTGACCAACTACTGGGGCTACAACTCGATGGGCTTCTTCGCGCCCGAGGCGCGCTACTCGTCCACCGGGAGCCGGGGCGAGCAGGTCCGGGAGTTCAAGGCGATGGTCCGCAACCTGCACGCCGCCGGCATCGAGGTGATCCTCGACGTGGTCTACAACCACACCGCCGAGGGCAACCAGATGGGCCCCACCCTGTCGTTCCGCGGCCTTGACAACCGTGGCTACTACCGGACCATCGACCAGAACCCGCGCTACTACATGGACTACACCGGCTGCGGCAACACCCTGAACGTGCGCCATCCCCAGGTGCTCGCGCTGATCATGGACTCGCTGCGCTACTGGGTGACCGAGATGCACGTGGACGGGTTCCGCTTCGACCTGGCCAGCGCGCTCGCCCGCAGCTTCCACGAGGTCGACCGGCTGTCGGCCTTCTTCGACCTCATCCACCAGGACCCGGTGGTGAGCCGGGTGAAGCTGATCGCCGAGCCCTGGGACGTGGGCGAGGGCGGCTACCAGGTCGGCAACTTCCCGGTCCTGTGGACCGAGTGGAACGGCCGCTACCGCGACACCATGCGGGACTTCTGGCGGGTGGCCCGGACCGGCGTGGCCGACGTCGCCTACCGGCTGACCGGCTCGTCCGACCTGTACCAGGACGACGGCCGCCGGCCCTACGCCAGCATCAACTTCGTCACCGCCCACGACGGCTTCACCCTGAACGACCTGGTCAGCTACAACGACAAGCACAACGAGGCCAACGGCGAGGGCAACCGCGACGGCGACAGCCACAACCGCTCGTGGAACTGCGGGGTCGAGGGGCCCACCGACGACCCCGAGGTGCTCGCCCTGCGCGAGCGGCAGAAGCGCAACTTCCTGGCCAGCCTGCTGCTGTCGGCCGGGGTGCCGATGCTGGTGGCGGGCGACGAGCTGTCCCGCACCCAGCAGGGCAACAACAACGCCTACTGCCAGGACTCGGAGATCTCCTGGGTGGACTGGGAGCTGGGCGAGCACGCCGAGCCGCTGCTCGAGTTCACCCGCGCGGTCATCGCGCTGCGCGCCAGCCACCCGGTCTTCCGCCGGCGCAAGTTCTTCCAGGGCCAGGCCATCCACGGCTCGGGGGTCAAGGACATCGGCTGGTTCACCCCGGACGGCACCGAGATGGACCAGGCCGACTGGGCCGCGCCCGACGTGCAGACGCTGGGCGTGTTCCTCAACGGCCAGGAGATCCCGCACCGCGGGCCGCGTGGCGAGCGCATCGTGGACGACAGCTTCCTGCTGCTGCTGAACGGCGGGCCCGAGCCGGCCATGTTCACCCTGCCCGGCCGCCCCTGGGGCAAGGAGTACGAGCTGGTACTGGACACCGGTCTGGCCTTCGTGCTCCCGGCCGGGGCCGACGCGCCCACCTACCTGGCCGGCGAGGAGCTGTCGATGGCCTCCCGCTCGGTCGCCGTCCTCCGCAAGCGCGCATGACCCCCGAAGTTCTTGGTACATTGGTACCAGGAACTTGCGCGCACCGGAGGTTCGCCGTGTCGGCATGGATCTACCTGACCGTCGCCATCCTGGCCGAGGTGACCGGGACGGTCGCCCTGCGCTACACCGAGGGCTTCTCCCGCCCGCTCCCGCTCGCGATCGTCGTGGCCGGCTACGGGCTCGCCTTCTACCTGCTCACACGCACCCTGAAGGAGCTGTCGCTCGGCCTGACCTACGCCGTCTGGGCCGGCGCCGGCACCGCGCTGGTGGCGCTGGTCGGCATGCTCGCCCTCGACGAGCCGGTGAACGCTCCCAAGCTGCTCGGTCTGGTCCTGGTGATCGCCGGCATCGTGAGCCTCAACCTCGGCGGCGCCCACTGACCGGGACGAACGCAGCCTGGTCCCCGGCGCGCGAGGCCGGCCGGCGCGAGCGCGGGTTGCGCAGGCGGCGGGCGATCCTGGAGGCGACCCTCGGGATCATCGGCGAGCAGGGCACCGCGGCCGTCACCCACCGCGCGGTGGCCGCGGCGGCCGGCGTGCCGCTGGCCGCCACCACCTACTACTTCGCGTCAAAGGACGACCTGCTCGACCAGACGCTGCGCTTCGCGGCCGAGGAGGAGCTGGCCGCCCTGGAGCGCGACGTCCTGCCCGCCCCGGACGCCGCCACCCTCTCCGAGGCGGTCGACCGGCTCTGCGCGGTCGTCTGGCACAGCTACCGGACCCGCGGCCGGGTGCGGGCGCTCGCCCTCTACGAGATCTACCTGGAGGCCGCCCGCCGGCCGGCCCTGCGCCCGGTCGCCCAGGAGTGGAACGAGGCGTGCGTGCGGCTGCTCGTGCCCGGGCTGCGCGGGCTCGGCATCGCCGAGCCCGAGGCGGCCGCCCGCCTGGTGCTCGCGATGCTGGACGGGTTCATGATCGAGGACCTCGGCACCCACCAGCCCGGCTTCGAGCAGCGCGTCCTCCGCCCGAGCGTCGAGCGCCTGCTCCGCGCCCTGGGCGGCGCCCCCGACTGAGGGAGACCCGGAGCCCTCCCGCCGGTATCGTCGGGGCAGACCAGCCGATGCCAGCGCCAGAGGGCAGGCCAGCCGATGCCAGCGCCCAGAGGGAGGAGCACCACCTGACGGCCCCGCAGTCCACCTACCGCGTCCAGCTCTCGGCCCGGTTCCCGTTCGAGGCCGCCCGCGCCGTCGTCCCCTACCTGGCCGACCTCGGCGTCTCCCACCTGTACACGTCGCCGGTGCTCCGGGCCAGGTCCGGCTCGCCCCATGGCTACGACATCGTCGACCCCACCCAGGTCGGCCCCGAGCTGGGCGGCGAGCCCGGCCTCCGTGCCCTGGTCGGGTCGCTCCGGGCCCACGGCATGGGCCTGGTCGTCGACCTCGTGCCCAACCACATGGCCGCCTCGGCCGAGAACCCCTGGTGGGTCGAGACCCTGCGCCACGGGCGGGCCTCGCCGTACGCCGAGGTCTTCGACGTCGACTGGGAGGCGGCCCGCGGCCGGGTGCGGCTGCCGGTCCTCGGCGGCCCGCTCCAGCAGGTGGCCGGGGAGATCGAGGTCGGCGGCGGCTGGGTCCGCTACCACGAGCACCGCTTCCCCCTCGCCCCGGGCACGACCCGCCTCGACGAGCAGCACTACGAGCTGGTCGACTGGCGCCGGGCCGCGGTCGACGGCAACTACCGGCGCTTCTTCGACATCGACGAGCTGGTCGGGGTCAGGCAGGAGGACCCGGAGGTCTTCGAGCTGACCCACGCCACCGTCCTGCGGCTGGTGGCCGAGGGGCTGGTGGACGGGTTGCGCATCGACCACGTGGACGGCTTGGCCGACCCGGCCGGCTACCTCGAGCGCCTGGCCGGCCGCGGCGTCCCCTGGGTCGTGGTCGAGAAGATCCTCGAGTCGAGCGAGCGCCTGCCGCCCTGGCCGGTGGCCGGCACCACCGGCTACGAGTTCCTCGCCCTGGCCGACGGCCTGTTCGTCGACCCCGAGGCGGCCGGGCCGTTCACCGACCGGTACGCAAGGCTCACCGGCCGGGACCCCAACTCGGTCGCCCTGGCCGTCCGCTGCAAGCGCGCGGTGCTGGCCCGCTCGTTCGGCGGCGAGGTCGACGCGGTGGCCAGGCGGCTGGCCGGGGACCGGGCCGGGAACCGGGCCGCCGTGGTCGAGCTGGCCGCCCAGTACCCCGTCTACCGGACCTACGTGACCGACCGGGCCTCTGAGGCCGACCGGGCCGTGGTCGCCGCAGCCCGCGGCGCCTGCGAGGACGGCCTCTGGGCAGACGGGGAGGCCGAGGACGACCCGGCCGGCCGCCGCCCTGCCGCTGACGGGCGTGCCAGGGACGACCCGGCCGGCCGCCGCCCTGCCGCTGACGGGCGTGCCAGGGACGACCCGGCCGGCGAGGGGTCCGGGCTGGCGGTCGGACGGCTCGCCGCCGCCCTGTGCCTGGACGACCCGGCGGCGGACCCGGAGGCGGTGCGCCGGTTCCAGCAGCTCACCGGCCCGGCCATGGCCAAGGGGGTGGAGGACACCGCCCTGTACCGGGACACCCGCATGGTGGCCCGCAACGAGGTCGGCGGCGACCTGGCCCGCTTCGGCCGGACGGTGGCCGAGCTGCACGCCGCCAACGCCGAGCGGGAGAGGCGCTGGCCCCGCAGCCTGCTCGCCACCTCCACCCACGACACCAAGCGGGGCGAGGACGTGCGGGCCAGGCTCGCCGTGCTCACCGCCCACCCCCAGCGCTGGTGGGAGCTGGCCGAGCGCTGGACCGGCCGGCTCGCCTCCGGGGTCGAGCCCGCCGACGCCCTGCTGCTGTGGCAGACGATGGCCGGTGCGTGGCCGCTCGAGCGAGAGCGCTGCCTCGCCTACATGGAGAAGGCGGTGCGCGAGGCCAAGCTGCGCACGAGCTGGTCCGACCCCGACCCCGCCTACGAGGCGGCCGTGCGCGGCCTGGTCGAGCGCGCCTACACCGACCACGCCTTCCGGGCCGAGCTGGACGAGCTGGTCGCCGAGATCGCCCCCGCGGGCCGGGTCAACGCCGCCGGCCTCGCCCTGCTGCGGCTCACCAGCCCCGGCGTGCCCGACACCTACCAGGGCACCGAGGTCGAGCAGCTCACGCTGGTGGACCCCGACAACCGGCGCCCGGCCCCGTTCGCCGCCGACGGGTCGCTGAAGTACCGGGTCACCCGGGCCGCGCTGCGCCTGCGCCGCGGCCGGCCGGAGCTGTTCGCCGGCTACCGCCCGCTGGCCGCCCCCGACCGGCTGGTCGCGTTCGCCCGTGGCGGCGACCGCCTGGCCGTGCTGGTCAGCCGTTTCGGCGGGCCGCCCCCGGCCGAGCGGGTAGACCTTCCCGCCGGGCGGTGGCGGGACGTGCTCACCGGCGCCGCCCTGCCCGGCGGCCCCACACCTGCCGGCGACCTCACCACCGAGCTGCCCCACGCGCTGCTGGTGCGGGCCTGAGAGGCTTCCAGGCGTTCGAGGAGGGCGGGCGCCCCCGGGAGCGGATCGTATGCGAGCGGTGCGACCGCCACGGGCGGTCAGCGCGGCGGGTGGAGCACCCGGCGGTCGGTCGCCACGCGGCCACGGCCGCGACCGGCAGCCCCGGCCGCGACCGGCAGCCCCGGCCGCGACCGGTAGCCCCGGCCGCGACCGGTAGCCCCGGCCGCGACCGGTAGCCCCGGCCGTGGCGCGGCGAGCTGGTTTCGGGAGGGGCCTGCCGGGTAGGCTGCTGCACTGGTTTCGCCCGGATCATGCGATTGACCACGATCTGCGGAGTTCACTGGCCCGGGACCGGAGATGACCCTCGACGCCGACCTCCTGCGCGCGGCAAGGGAGCAGCGCGACCGGCTGCGAGGGCTGCGGCACGAGGTCGGCCGGCTCACCGACGCGTTTCACCGCCAGATCCGGCTGCTGTACAAGGCCGGCGGGTCGCCGTGGGAGATCGCCGACCGACTCGGCCTCCCCGACGAGCAGGTCCGGAGGATCCTCGGTACCGGCACCGCGGACGACCCGGGTGCCGCCGCCGCGAACGGCCCACACCCGGCCGGCGACACCGGCGGCGGGTCCGACCAGCAGGGCGGCGGGTCCGTGCCGCAGGGCGGTTCGCCGCCCGCTGCCGGAACCGGCGGTCAAGCTGGGCGAGCGGCTGGGCGGGGGGCTGTCCGATTGTCCCTGGCCTGCTCGTTCTGCGGGACAGGCAAGGGCCAGGGGCGCAGGCTGGTCGCCGGCCCCGGTGTCGCCGTGTGCGACCGCTGCGTCCGGCTCGCCCTGGAGGTCGTCGTCGAAGGCGTGGGCCGGGAGCCCGGGCTCCGGCTGGTGAACGGCGAGGGCCCGGAGCAGGCGTCGGCCTGCAGCTTCTGCCACAAGGCGCTCCGCCGGGTCGGGCGGCTGGTGCGCGGCAGGGACGGCGTCCACGTCTGCGGGGAGTGCCTCGACCTCTGCGCCGAGATCCTGGCCGAATAGGCTCGCTCCTGGCTGGGCTGGCTGGGCTGGCTGGGCTGGCTGGGCTGGCTGGGCTGGCTGGGCTGGCTGGGCTGGCCGACGCCTGGCGGCCCTACCGCACCTGGGTCGTGCTGCTGCTCAGGGTCCTGCTCGAAGCCGAGACCCACGAGA
>Ga0210378_10000019_pt1 | contig 82777 bp, 72 predicted proteins | sample PLM1_60_b1redo_FD_155465 | JGI IMG/M metagenome (GOLD analysis project Ga0210378, IMG submission 155465) | Groundwater sediment microbial communities from an aquifer in East River, Colorado, USA - PLM1_60_b1 redo | ecosystem: Environmental > Terrestrial > Soil > Riparian zone | place: USA: East... | reverse complement strand
CCCCGAGGAGGCGACGATGCCACCGACCTGACCATACGTCTCTGGTGGCCGCCACTGGGCAGATCCCATGGCCACCAGTGGGCAGATCTCATGACCGTCTCCGGGCAGTTCTCAATGGCCCTTGACAGGGGACGCTTCCGAGCGCGTCGAAGGCGTCGCGAGCGGCACGCAGTGGGGGGCGGGTCGCTGCTCAGCCTTGCCGCCCTTTCCAGGGCCGCGACCGCAGCGGCGATTGCTCCCCGCCGCTCCGCGCGTGCCGCGACCGCCTCCAGCGCCGCGGCGGTCGTTTCATCCGGCCCGACGGCCGCCGCAGCCCGATGCCAGACCTGCCGATCGGGCTGGTCGACGAGCACATCGGCCAACGCGGCATGAGCGGCGTGCCGCTCGGCGACGCCGGCGGCTTGTGCAATCGCCGCACGCACGAGTGGGTGACGAAAGCGCAGCTCGGTCACATCGACATCGATCAGCCCAGCTGAGACGGCCGGCTCCAGCGTGTCGAGCGGGGGACCACCGCCGTGCAGCGCAGCCGTGGCGTCGATGATCTCGGCCAGCGAGCTGTTGTCTGCGAGCGCGGCGACGAGCAAGAGCCTGCGCGTCGCGGCTGGAAGCTCGGAGGCCCGCGTTGCGAATGCTCGTTCCAGCCGCTCGGTGAGCGGCACTCCACCGGGTGCCGACGCCAGCCTCCCAGACCGCTCCGCACCCAGGGTGGCCGCTAATTCCAGCAAGGCAAGTGGATTGCCCGCTGCCTGTTCGAGCACTCGTCGGCGCACCGCCAGGTTGAACTGCTGGCCAGCTCGATCGAGCAGGGCGATCGCGGCTGCCTCGTCCAACGCTCGCAGCTGAAGCATCGGAAGGTCAGGCGCTGCGAGCGGACTCTCGTATCCCTCGCGAAGCGACATCAGGAGCACGATCGGTTCTGACCCGAGCCGCCGAGCGACGAAGGCGAGCACATCGCACGTTTCACCATCAAGCCAATGAGCATCCTCCGCCACGAGCAGCAACGGCCTGTCCGCAGCGGCATCTGCGAGCAACTCCAACGCGGCGAGCGCGATCAAGAAAAACTCTGGAGCGGCGCTATCGGTAAGGCCGAACGCCGCCTGGAGCGCGACGCGCTGCGGCGTCGGAAGCTGGTCCACTCCAGCCAGCAACGGCCCCAGGAGGTGGTGCAGGCCGGCGAACGGCAGATGCGCCTCTGCCTGGAAGCCGGCGGTCGTCAGCACCGTCCTGCCGCGCTCCTTGGCGCGCGCACTCGCTTCGCCCAGCAACGCGGTCTTGCCGAGGCCGGCCTCACCGCACACCACCAGCGCTCCGCCGCGCTGCCCCGCCTTGTCGATGAGGTCATCGAGAACGCGGCGCTCGGCCTCACGGTCGACCAGCGCTGAACGCCTCATGTTCACAACATCATCTGCCGGGGTGATTCCCTCAGACAAGCCGGTGCGGAGGAGCCAGTTGCTCAACCGGTTGCCTCGGGCTGGCGCACGTCGCCATGCTGAGGCCATGCATGGCCCTCAGCGCAACGACCTCTCCCGGCCGGAGCAGCGGCTCTGGAAGGCGTGCTCCCGGGGTGAGCTCGTCGACCTGCACGGCGAGCTGGTGGCCCAGCGGTGCCGGATGGATTGGATGTCGCTGTACGGAGCGCGCATCCGGGACGGTCTTGGCCTACGTCTGTGACGGGCTTGGGACCAGCGCGTCGCTCACGGGGAGGGAGCAGGGTGGCCGGCTCGACCTGCGCGCCACCGGTGGTACAGGGCAGCTCCAGGCGGCCTTGAACGGGTCGACCGTCACAGGCACGGTGACGGTGGCCGGTTCCGCGCCAGCGCCTGTCCGGAATGTTGCGCGTGCAAGTATCCTTGTACTGGGCGACATCAATGCGTCCCGGTCCCACGTAGAGGAGCGGTCATGCCAGCCATCAACGCCGACACCATGGTTCTCCCACGAGTCCCCGACCCGGACCCGACGGCGGCGGACCGCCCCGTGGTGTCCGTGACGACGGCACCCTCCGGCCTGGAAGGCGAGGGCTTCCCGGTCCGCCGGGCCTTCGCCGGAGTGGATCTGGCCACCCTCGACCCCTTCGTGCACATGGACCAGATGGGCGAGGTCGACTACGCCCCCGGCGAGCCCAAGGGGACACCGTGGCACCCGCACCGCGGCTTTGAGACCGTCACCTACCTGCTCGACGGGATCTTCCAGCACCAGGACTCCAACGGCGGCGGCGGCCTGATCACCGACGGCGACACGCAGTGGATGACGGCAGGTCGCGGCATCCTCCATATCGAGGCGCCGCCGGAGGAGGTCGTGGTGCGCGGCGGGCTGTTCCACGGCTTCCAGCTCTGGGTCAACCTGCCCGCCCGGCTGAAGTGGAACCCGCCGCGCTACCAGGACATCCGCGGACGTGCGGTGACCCTGCTCAGCTCGCCGGACGGCGGCGCCCTGCTGCGCGTGATCGCTGGCGAAGTCGCGGGCCAGCAGGGTCCAGGCATCACCTACACGCCGATCACGCTGCTACACGCGACTCTCGCCCCGGGCGCGCAGCTCCGACTGCCATGGCGGGCGGACTTCAACGCGCTCGTCTATGTGCTCGCTGGTTCCGGTTCGGTAGGCCCCCGTCGGTATTCGGTTGGCATGGGCCAGCTCGCCGTCTACGGCCCTGGTGACGTCGTCACGGTGGATGCCGCTGTGAGCCAGGAGAGCCGCAGCCCGCAGCTTGACGTGCTGGTGCTCGGCGGCCTGCCGATCCGCGAACCGGTTGCCGCCTACGGGCCGTTCGTGATGAACACCAGGGCGGAGCTGATCCAGGCGTTCGAGGACTACCAGGCCGGACGGCTCGGCACCATCCCGGCCGAGCCCCGCCCCGGCCACGAGGTCCTCCGCGACACCACCACCGAGCCGCAGTAGCGCCCCGGTACCCGAAAGCCGCCAGCAAGAGCCGGACGAAGGGAGGTTGCCCAGCTCTTACGCGCACGGGGCTTCTCGCCCGGCCCGCCGCCACGACGTCGCCTGCCGGTGCTCACCGCCATGGATCTGCGAGCGTGACCCACTCGGTGATCACGCTCACCCCAGCGGTGGTCTGGCAGTACAGCCGGAACGGTGTAGGTGGGACGGGTCGGATCACGAAGCCTCCTGCCTGGTTGACCGTCCGGGTTGTGCTGTGGCCGCGGGCGGGCTGCACCTCCACCGTGGCGGCTTGGCGGGGCCAGAGCTGGCCGACGACCGCGTCCTCTGTGACGGCGAGTTCGATCTCCATTCCTGTCCTGGTCGCGCGGTAGGTCAGCTGGCGCAGACGAGCCAGGTCGTCGGCGCGGGTGCCCGTGAGCGCCGGCGTGCGGTCGGTCGCGGAGTCGTAGGTGAGGGCGGCGAGCTCGGCGTCCAGATCCTGCCACGGAAAGGCGCGCTTTCCGGTCTCGACGAAGCTGGCTGGCACGTCGCCGGCGCGCAGTGCCTCGCCGAGCATGCGGAGCAGCCGGTCGTCATCGACCCACCACTGGTCGGGCATCCCCGTCACCTCCCTCCGCGTTCCCGACTTCGGTCGCGCCAGGCCGAGGCGCCGGCAGACCGACCACACCAGCGGCGCGAAGTGTTCCACGAGCTGGTCCCAGGCCTGCCGGTCGCCAGCACTGGCACGCCTGACGAGTGCGGCCAGGTCGTCCAGCATGGGGCGCGGCCTCCTCTCGTCGCGTGGACCCCGCATACCACGCTTCGCAGCGCGCACGGCCAGAGATCGTCGTCGCCCGACCTCAGGAGCTCAGGAGCTGAGCAAGGGCCTCCCGAGCACTTACGCGTCCAGGGCGGATGCCGGCCGCGATCCTCCCGCTGAGGGTGGCGGCGGCGAACGAGGTCCCGTCCCAGGTCGCCCACGCTGGCGCGAACGGTGCTGTCTTCTCTTTCTTGGTATCCACCTTGCCCGTCTTGGAATCCTTGATCAGCCTCTCGGCCAGGACTTCACCCTCCAGGTAGGTGCTCTGGACGTGGACGCCGACTTCGCTGTGGTCGACCCATGGCGCGTGGTCCGGCGACCCCTCCGGGCCCGGAGGGCTGAACCAGGCACGCTTCCCGTCGGCGTCCACCTCCTGCTGCGGCCCGCGCGCCCACCGGATGATCCCGTGCTGGCCCGCACGCTCGCGGAGCTGCGGATGACGGTGATGGAGATCAACCAGGAGCGGGGCGCCGGCCGCAGCGTCGCCAGCCTCCTGCAGCGCCAGGTCGCCCTCGAGCGGAAGATCCGCGACTACTCCCGGCAGCAGCGTGGCAGCCAGGCGCGGGACCCGGCGGACCCGGTGTCGTTGCAGCGTCTCGGCGACACCCTCGGCGAGAGCGCGCTGCTGGAGTTCATCCAACTCGACGGGGTGCTCCACGTGATCACGGTCGTGGACCGATCCGTGCGGCTCCGGCGCCTCGAGCCGGTGGAGGCGGTACGGGACCTGGTCGACCAGGTGCTGTTCGCACTTCGGCGCCTCGCCCACCACCGCACCAGCGAGGCCAGCCGCGCCGCCGCCGCGGCTCTGCTGCGGCACGCCGCCGAGCGGCTGGACGCGATGCTGCTGCGGCCGCTCGACGCTACGATCGCGGACCGGCCGCTATTACTGGTACCGACCGGGTTCCTGCAATCCCTGCCGTGGTCGGTGCTGCCTTCCTGCGCCGGCCGACCCGTCACGGTGTCACCGTCCGCGGCCCTGTGGCACGCGGCCCGCTCTCACCGGTCGGCGGTGACCGGGCATGTCACCGTCGCCGCCGGCCCTCGCCTTCCAGGCGCCCAGGCGGAGGCGGAGGCGGAGGCGGTTGCCGCGATCTACCGGACCACCGCCTTGGTGGGCGCCGCGGCGACCAGCGCGGCGGTGACAGCCGCGCTTGACGGTGCGGCGCTGGTCCACCTGGCTGCGCACGGGCAGGTACGCGTCGACAACCCGCTGTTCTCCTCGCTGCTGCTGGAGGACGGCCCGCTCACGGTGTACGACCTGGAGCGGCTGGAACAGGCGCCGGCCACCGTCGTCCTCGCCGCCTGCGACAGCGCGAGGTCCGTGATCCGCGCCGGCGACGAGCTACTCGGGCTCAGCGTGACGTTCCTGTCCCAAGGCACACGCCAGCTCGTCGGGTCGGTCATCTCGGTGCCGGATGCCGAAACCACGCCACTGATGGTGGCGTTCCACCGCCTGCTCGCCGCAGGGCATCCGGCTGCGACCGCGCTCGCCCGCTCCCAGCAGCAGGTCGGCTCCGAGGACACACGGGCGATGGCCGCAGCAGCCGGGTTCGTCTGCATCGGCGCGGGACTCGACGCGCCGTGCTTCCGAGGTTGAGCGCCTCCGGGCTGATTGGCTGGCTCAGCCCCGTGTGGGACCGCTCGTGCGGTCGTGGCTGAGGTGGGTCTCCTGCGCTTGCGCCGTGGGTTCAGCCGGTGGCGCTCGGCGCCGTCGCCCCGTTGCCCGACCGGGCCTGCTGCGACGCGGCGTCGGAGGGCGGTCGCCCGGTCTGTGGCGGGACCTGTGGCGAACCCTGGGGCGGGACCTTGGGCGGCTGCTCCTGGCCGTCGTTGGAGAGCATCGTCGCGGCCTGCTTCTCGAGCCGGCTCAGGAAGCGCTCGGAGAGGCCCAGGACGACCGCCACGCCGAGCACGCCGGCGGTCGGCGATCGCAGATCGGGGAGCTCGGTCGCCAGCGCGCTGAGCTGCAGCACCCCCGCGGCCTTGAGCAGCGAGATCAGCATCAGGCCGGCCCAGGCTGCCAGTGCCCCGAGGACCGGCGCGCAGAACAGCGGAGCCCACGAGCTGCCGTAGGTCATCGGCACCTGCCGGGAGAACACCAGCCGCTGCATGCGGCTCACGATCCCGCCGATGGCGCCGGCCACGAGCACGACGCCGTAGCCGAGCGAGACGAGCGCGCCGAGGGGCAGCAGCGCGGCGAAGACCAGCCAGGTGGCCCGGTTGTACAGGCCGGAGAGCTGCGCGGCCTTGCCGTTGGACGTCTCGTAGACCTCACCGAGGAGCTCGTCGAGGTGCGCGCGGAGTCGCTCGTCGAATTGGCTGTCTGGCGTGTCGTCGCAGCTGTCCAGCAGGGCGCGGGAGACCTCCTCCCAGCGCGCGCGCCGCTCAGGCGCGAGCTCGGCGAGCTGGCCGAGCGCCCGCTCGAGGCGCGCTCGCAGCTCCTCCTGGCTCAGCAACGGGAGCACGAGCCGCTCGGCCTCGTGGATCACGACCCACGTGCCGATCTGGTCGGCGCCGTTCCAGCCGAGCAGCTGCTTGAGGCTCGTCTGGTGATTCGTCGAGGGGTGGTCGATGGCCGTCAGCAGCTCGCCGAGCGCCTCCGAAGCCCCCTGTCCGGTGCCGGCCCCAGACCGGCCACGGATCTTCTGGCGTAGACGCTTGCCCATCGCCGTGGACTGCGCGTCGTTCCAGACGATGTTTGGGCGCGCGATGTAGAGCCAGCGCGCGAGCTGGACGAGCGCGAGGTAGGCGAGCAGTAGGCCCAGGCCCAGTATCGAAGCGTTCATTGCAGATCTCCTACCGTGTAGGGGGGAACCGGTGGCCCCCTGATACCCCGGCCGCTAAGGATGTGGGCATATGAGGGTTCGGTCAGTTGCGCCGACTCAAGGCGAGCTCCCCGGTATTCGTGACGGACAGATCAAACGAGGCACCCGCGCGGGCCTCGAACGTCCCCTCGCCGGCGAGGGTGTACTCGCTGCCGTCCGGCGCCTGGAGGGCGCCGGCCATGCGTAGTGGTGGGAGCCCTCCTCGACCGAGAACCCGATCGTGGCGCTGGGGTCGGTGACGTCCGCCCGCAGGATCCCGACCTGCCGGCCGTCTACGGTCACCTGGATCTCCTCTTGAAGGGCACCGTCGGTGAGCTGGTCGTTGAACTGAACGGTCACCGCGTCCACCCTGGAGGAGGTCGCCGGGTCGGACGAGCCAACCCCAGCAGGACGAACCCGGCCCCGGCCGCCATCGCCGCCGGCTCAGCCCCGACACCTGCTGCTGCGTACCGGCGAGCGCGACGGCCGGGGGTGGCCGCCGGGGAGCACCACCGCTCGCTGGAGGCGACCGCCGCGCTGCTGCTTGACGCGGCCGCGCTGACGCTGGCCCACACCCCACCGCTGGCACCCTTGGCCTACACCCTGACGGGGCTGGCGCTCGCGCCGGTCTTCCCCACTTCACCGATGTGAGCAGTCGCGTCCATCTAGGTCCCGGGTTCCCCGCCACCGCAGCGGGGGTGTCGTATCGTGTCCTCATGCCCGCCCGAAAGCAGGTCCTGGAAGTCGCCGGCCGGGAGCTGACCGTCACCAACCCGGACAAGGTGTTCTTCCCGCGCACCGGGCACACCAAGCTCGACCTGGTCCGCTACTACCTGGCAGTGGCCGAGGGGGCGTTGCGCGGGGTCGCGGACCGGCCGATGGCCCTGAAGCGGTTCGTGAACGGGGCCGAGGGCGAGTTCTTCTTCCAGAAGCGGGCACCCGAGTCCAGGCCCGAGTGGATCGACACGGTCGAGCTGCGCTTCCCGTCCGGGAGGAGCGCGCGCGAGGTCGTCGTCCAGGACGCCGCCGGGCTCGCCTGGGTGGTCAACCTGGGCTGCATCGACCTGAACCCCCACCCGGTGCGCGCCGACGACCTCGACCATCCCGACGAGCTCCGGGTCGACCTCGACCCCGTGCCGGGGGTGCCCTGGTCGCAGATACTCGAGGTGGCCCTGGTGACCCGGGAGGTGCTCGAGGACTTCGGCCTGGTGGGGTGGCCGAAGACGTCCGGCTCGCGCGGGTTCCACGTCTACTGCCGGATCGAGCGACGCTGGACGTTCGGGGAGGTCCGCCGGGCCGCGGTCGCGCTCGCCCGCGAGGTCGAGCGGAGGGCACCGGACCTGGCCAGCAGCAAGTGGTGGAAGGAGGAGCGCCACGGCGTCTTCCTCGACTACAACCAGAACGCCAAGGACCGGACGGTCGCCTCCGCGTACTCGGTCCGCCCCACCTCCGACGCGCGGGTGTCCACGCCGCTGCGGTGGGAGGAGGTGCCCGGCTGCCAGGCGGAGGCGTTCACGATCGACACCGTGCCCGAGCGGTTCGCGCGGGAGGGCGACCCCTGGGACGCCATCGACCAGGCCCCCGGCGCGCTGGAGCCCCTGCTGGAGCTGGCGGCGCAGCACGAGGCGGCCGGGTTCGCCGACGCCCCGTGGCCACCGCACTTCGCCAAGCAGGCCAGCGAGCCCGACCGTGTCCAGCCCTCCAAGCGGCGCAAGCGCGCGGACCAGGCCACACCGGAGGGAATCGTGCCGCCCCCGGCACCGGGCAAGGCGAGCGGGCCCACCGGGCGGCGCCGGACGACCGCGCCGCTGATCGAGATCGCCCGGGCGGCCACGCAGGCCGAGGCGCTGGAGGGGCTGGAGCGGTGGAAGGCCCGGCACCCGGGAGCCTGGGACCACCTGGCCCCGGCCGACGTGCTGGTGGACTCGATGCGCGGGCGCAGCAGCACCTGGACACGGATCCGGCTGAACCTCCGCAACGTGCCGGAGGCCGAGCGCCCCGCCCAGGAGGCGCTCGAGGTCGACTACGACCCGTGGCGGTAGCCGGGGCCGGGCCCCCCGCTGGGCGGTAGCCGGGGCCGGCCCCCCGCTGGGCGGTAGCCGGGGCCGGCCCCCCGCTGGGCGGTAGCCGGGGCCGGGCCCCCCGCCTGGGCGGTAGCCGAGGCCGGGCCCCCCGCGTGGGCGGTGGCCGAGGCCGGGCCCCCCGCGTGGGCGGTGGCCGGGCCGTCCTTGACCTGCTCGGCGGATGGCGGGGTGAGGTACTGGGTCTCGACCTTCAACCTGGTCCGCACGTCCGCGGCGCTGTACATCCACCGCAACACCCTGCTCTACCGGCTGGGCAAGATCGAGGAGGCGAGCGGGCGGACCCTGCGCGACCACCGGGCCAGCCTGGCCCTGTACATCGCCTGCCTCGCCGACCAGCTCGACGAGCTGGACTGAACGGCCACGAGCGGTCAGGAGACGGAGGTCGGGGCGGTCAGGAGACGGAGGTCGGGATGGAGACGCCGACGCCGCCGCGGGTGTCGGCGCCGTAGCGCCGCTTCTCCCGCTCGAGGTCCAGCGGCCCGATGCGCTCGCGGGCGGCCAGGGCCTGCTCGTCGAGCAGGCCGGCCGGGACGATCCAGGCGACCTCGAACTCCAGGCCGTCGGGGTCCCTGGCGTACAGGCTCTTGGTGGTGCCGTGGTCGGACGCGCCCACGAGCGCGCCGACCCGGGTCAGCTCGGCCGCGAGCCGCTCCAGCTCGGCCAGGGTGTCGACCTCCCAGGCCAGGTGGTACAGGCCGACGGTGGCCCGGCCGGCCTGGGACGGACGGGCCTCGGCGCCGACCTCGAACAGGCCGAGGTCGTGGTCGTTGGTCGACCCGGGTGCCTGCAGGAACGCGGCGCCCGGAAGGGCCATGACCGGGCGGAAGCCCAGGACGCCGGTGTAGAAGGCGACGCTGCGCTCCAGGTCGCCGATGTAGAGCACGGCGTGGTTGAGACGGTGGATCGGCATGGCAGGTCTCCTCGAGGGTGGCTCGACGTCCCGCTCTTGCCTACACCATACTGACGCCGCGGATGCGCAACCTTGCCGAGCGTACCCGCCAGGTGTTTGGCCCGGACCCTTCCGCGGGTATGCTCACGTCTCTCCCGGACCGGCAGTACCGTTCCACACGGCATTGCGCGGATCAGCTGTCGAGCAGGCCGGGCGTCGTGACGATGGCACCTCTCGAAGGCTGCCGACCGAGGTGATCAGAGGTGGTCATCAGTGTCCTACGCGACCGCGATCCGCAACATCACGCTGCAGTTCGTGCGCACCAGGAAGCAGGAGCTGGACGCCGGACGGCCGTACTTCCTGCGCCTGCAGCCGTGGAGGCCGGTCGGTGAGCGCGCCGTGCCGGCCGGGGGCGCGTGGTGCGTGCTGTGCCGCTGGCGCGGCGAGCGCTTCGACGGGCTGGCCCACAGCGAGTCCGGCCTCTGCCCGCGCTGCGGCAGCATCGGCCGTGACCGCATGCTGTACCTGTCCCTGATCCAGCGGGTGCCGCGCCGGCGCGGCCTGCGCATGATCGAGACGAGCCCGCGCCTGGGCGAGAAGTACCGGCAGGCCATGGGCCGCCGGGCCGACTACGTCACCAGCGACTACGACGGGCGGGCCCACAGGGGCACGATCAAGCTCGACCTCGAGAAGATCGACCTGCCCGACGACTCGCTGGACGTGCTGCTGACCGCCCACGTGCTCGAGCACGTCCCCGACACCGACGCGGCCCTGAGCGAGATCCACCGCGTGCTGCGGCCCGGCGGCCACCTGCTCCTGCAGATCCCGCTGCTCCAGGCCGTCACCGCCCCGCCGACCGAGCCCGAGTTCCACGAAGACAACACGCCGGTGTTCTGGCGCTTCGGGCTCGACCTGACCGGGCGGCTGCGCGCGCACGGGTTCACCACCCGGCTGCTGGTGACCGAGGAGCTGGCCCGGCGTGTCGAAGCGCGCGACGTGGACTGGCCCGACCCGCCGTTCCCCGAGGTCGACGCGAACGAGCTGGTCCTGCATGCCGACCCGGACGACCTCACCGTGGTCGCCAGCGACGCGCTCGCCGCGCGGGCCTGGCTGCGGCCCTGCTACATGTTCGCCGTCTGGCACTGCCAGAAGCCGGGCTGACCCCACCCGGCCGCGTCCAGGCCAGGTCGGGACGCGGCGGGCGACGCCGCCTCGCCGGGCTCAGCCGGCCGAGGCCAGGGCAGCCTCCACCACCTGCCTGGCCTCGTCGAGGATGCGCTGGAGGTGGTCGTCGCCGAGGAAGCTCTCGGCGTAGATCTTGTAGACGTCCTCGGTGCCCGACGGCCGGGCCGCGAACCAGCCGTGCTCGGTGGCGACCTTCACCCCCCCGATCGCGCCGCCCGCCGGCGCCGAGGTGAGCACGGCGGTGATCGGCTCGCCGGCCAGGTCGGACGCTTGGACGTGCTCGGGTGACAGCCGCTTGAGGGCGGCCTTCTGCGCGGGCGTGGCCGGCGCGTCCACCCGCTTGTAGACCGGGTTGCCGAACCTGGCGGTCAGCTCCTGGTACAGCTCGCCGGGGTCGCGGCCGCGGCGGGCGGTCATCTCGGCCGCGAGCAGGCAGCAGATGATCCCGTCCTTGTCGGTCGTCCAGGCGGCGCCGTCGCCGCGGAGGAACGACGCGCCGGCGCTCTCCTCGCCGCCGAAGCCGATCGACCCTTGGAGCAGCCCCTCCACGAACCACTTGAAGCCGACCGGCACCTCCACCAGCTCCCGGCCGAGGTCGGTCACCACCCGGTCGATCATGCTGCTCGAGACCAGCGTCTTGCCCACGGCGGTCGCCGGCGGCCAGTCCCGCTCCCCCCCGAACAGGTAGGCGACCATCGTGGCCAGGTAGTGGTTGGGGTTGAGCAGGCCGGCGGCGCGGGTGACGATCCCGTGCCGGTCGGCGTCGGGGTCGTTGGCGAAGGCCACGTCGAAGCGGTCCTTCAGGCCGAGGAGGCCGGCCATGGCGTAGCCGGACGAGGGGTCCATGCGCAGCCTGCCGTCCCAGTCGGCCGACATGAACCGGAACGTCGGGTCGGCCCGGTCGTTGGTGACCGTGAGGTCGAGGCCGTACTTCTCACCGATGGCGGCCCAGTAGCCGAGGCTGGCGCCGCCCAGCGGGTCGACGCCGAGCCGGAGCCCGGCCCCGCGGACCGCCTTCATGTCGACCACCGCGGGCAGGTCGCCGACGTAGGCGGCCACGTAGTCGTGGCGGTGCACGGTGGCCGCGGCGCTGGCCCGCGCGTACGGGACCCGGCCGACCCGGTCGGGTTCGGCCAGCAGCTCGTTGGCCCGGTCCTGGATCCAGCCGGTGACGTCGGTGTCGGCCGGCCCGCCGTTCGGGGGGTTGTACTTGAAGCCGCCGTCCTCGGGCGGGTTGTGCGAGGGGGTCACCACGATCCCGTCGGCCAGGTGCTGTCCGAGCCGGCGGTCCCGGTTCCAGGTGAGGATCGCGTGGGAGATCGCCGGCGTGGGCGTGTACCCGTCGGCGCTGTCGACCATGACGTCGACCTCGTGGGCGGCGAGGACCTCGACGGCGGTGCGGAAGGCCGGCTCGGACAGCGCGTGGGTGTCCCGGCCCAGGAACAGCGGCCCGTCGATGCCCCGCTCGGCCCGGTAGCGGCAGATGGCCTCGGTCATGGCCGCGATGTGGGTCTCGTTGAACGAGCCCTGGAAGGCCGAGCCGCGATGCCCGGAGGTGCCGAAGGCCACCTGCTGGGCCGGGTCCGACGGGTCGGGCCGCTCCTCGTAGTAGGCCCGGACCAGCCGGTCGACGTCGACCAGCATCGACGGCTCGGCCGGCCTTCCGGCGCGCTCGCTCACGGTCACGGTCGCTCACCCCACTCCCTTGCTCGACCCGCGGCCAGGATCCGCGCCGGCCCTGGCCTGGTACGGCCCGACCTTGCCATTGATCGCGGAAGGCCGCCAGCAAACCGCGGGCCGATCGGCGATCATGCTGGCGAGCCGGAGGGCGTCGGACGGCCGGACCGCACGGAACGCTTCCGGCCGGCGCGGCCGTGGGGGATACTCGGCCCACGACACAGGCGCCTGTCAAGGAGGACCCCATGCCCATCGCCACTCCTGAGGTGTACGCCGAGATGCTCGACCGGGCCAAGGCCGGGGGGTTCGCCTACCCCGGGATCAACGTGACCTCCTCGGAGACGCTCAACGCCGCCCTGCGCGGCTTTGCCGAGGCGGGCAGCGACGGCCTCGTGCAGGTCTCCACGGGCGGGGCCGAGTTCCTGTCCGGCCAGCAGCTCAGGGACATGGTCGCCGGCGCGGCAGCGCTGGCCGAGTTCGCCCACGTCGTGGCGGCCAGGTACCCCGTGCACGTGGCCCTGCACACCGACCACTGCCCCAAGGACAAGCTCGACGGCTACATGGGCGCGCTGCTCAAGCTGTCCCAGGAGCGGGTCGCGGCCGGCGGCGAGCCGCTGTTCCAGTCCCACATGTGGGACGGCTCGGCCGTGCCGCTGGAGGAGAACCTCCGGATCGCCCAGGAGCTGCTGGCCGAGTGCGCCTCGGCCCGGGCGGTCATGGAGCTGGAGATCGGCGTGGTCGGCGGCGAGGAGGACGGCGTGGTCGGCGCGATCGACGAGAAGCTGTACTCCACCCCGGAGGACGCGCTGGCCGTGGCCGAGGCGCTCGGGGTCGGCGAGCGCGGCCGTTACCTGCTGGCGGCGACCTTCGGCAACGTCCACGGCGTCTACAAGCCGGGCAACGTCAAGCTGCGCCCCGGGATCCTGGACGACATCCAGCGGGCCGTGGGCGCCCGCGTGGGCCAGGAGCGGCCGTTCGACCTGGTGTTCCACGGGGGCTCGGGGTCGCTGCTCACCGAGATCCGCGAGGCGATCGGCTACGGGGTGGTGAAGATGAACGTCGACACCGACACCCAGTACGCCTTCACCCGGCCCGTCGCCGACCACATGTTCACCCACTACGACGGGGTGCTGCGGGTCGACGGCGAGGTCGGCGACAAGAAGAGCTACGACCCGCGCACCTACATGAAGAAGGCCGAGACGTCGATGACGGCCCGGGTGGTGCGGGCCTGCGAGGACCTCATGTCGGCCGGCACCTCGCTCGCCGGCTGACCCGGCAGGCCTGGAGGGGCCATGCCCGCGCAGACGACCGCGCTGATCGAGCGGATCCGGGCCTCGGTCGTCGGCGACGACCAGGTGATGGACGGGCCGTACGGCCCGCGCCGGGTGACCTACGCCGACTACACCGCGTCCGGCCGCGCGCTCGGCTTCATCGAGGACTTCGTCCGCGCCGAGGTCCTGCCCCGCTACGCCAACACCCACACCGAGAGCTCGGGCACGGGGCTGCAGACGACCCGCCTGCGGGAGGACGCCCGCCGGATCATCCGCGACGCCGTCGGCGGCGACGACCAGACGGTCGTGCTGTTCTGCGGCTCGGGCTCGACCGGCGCCATCGACAAGCTCATCGGCATCCTCAACCTGCGCATCCCCGCCGACCTGGACGACCGTTACGACCTCTCGGCCCGGATCCCGGCCGCAGAGCGGCCGGTGGTGTTCATCGGGCCGTTCGAGCACCACTCCAACGAGCTGCCCTGGCGGGAATCCATCGCCGAGGTGGTGGTGATCGGCGAGGACGCCGACGGCCACATCGACACGGCCCGGCTCGAGCAGGAGCTACGCCGCCACGCCGACCGGCCGCTCAGGATCGGGAGCTTCTCGGCCGCCTCCAACGTGACCGGCATCGTCTCCGACACGCCCACGATCGCCGCGCTGCTGCATGAGCACGGGGCGCTGTCGTTCTGGGACTTCGCGGCCGCCGGGCCCTACGTCGAGATCGACATGGGCTCCCCGGACGCCGGGCCGGCCTACAAGGACGCGGTCTTCCTCTCGCCGCACAAGTTCATCGGCGGCCCGGGCACGCCCGGCGTGCTGGCCGCGCGCCGGGAGCTGCTCCGCAACCGGGTCCCGACCGTGCCGGGCGGCGGCACGGTCGCCTACGTCAACCCGACCGAGCACCGCTACCTCGCCGATCCCGTGCAGCGGGAGGAGGGCGGCACGCCGGACATCGTCGGGGCGATCCGGGCGGGCCTGGTGTTCCAGCTCAAGCAGGCGGTCGGGACCGAGACGATCCGGCTGCGGGAGGAGTCGTTCATCCGCCGGGCCATCGCCTCCTGGCAGGCCAACCCCAACATCGAGCTGCTCGGCAACGTCCGGGCCGAGCGGCTGTCGATCGTGTCGTTCGTGGTCCGCCACGGCCCCGCCTACCTCCACCACAACTTCGTGGTCGCGCTGCTCAACGACCTGTTCGGCATCCAGTCCCGGGGCGGCTGCTCGTGCGCCGGGCCCTACGGCCACCGCCTGCTCGGCATCGACATCGACCGGTCGCACGAGTTCGAGCGCGAGATCGCCCGCGGCTGCGAGGGCATCAAGCCGGGCTGGGTGCGGGTCAACTTCAACTACTTCATCTCCGAGGCCGTGTTCGCCTACCTGCTCGCCGCCGTCCACCTGGTCGCCGACCAGGGCTGGAAGCTGCTGCCCGAGTACGCCTTCGACCCCGCCACCGCCCTGTGGCGCCACCGCCGCGGGCTGGTCGAGCCCCCGCTGCGCCTGCGCGACCTCTGCTACGACCAGCAGGGGCGGCTGCGCTACGAGGTGCCCACCGAGCGCGCTCCGGAGAGCGCGCTCGCCGGCTACCTGGACCAGGCCCGGCGCCTGTTCGCCATGGCGCCGGGCCCCGACGGCCAAGCGGGGCGACACGCGGCCGCGGCGCTGTCAGCCGACTTCGAGGCGCTGCGCTGGTTCGAGCTGCCCCCCGAGTGCCTGGCCGGCCCGCTCCCCCCGGGAGGCTCGATGGTCTAGGGAAGGTCGTCCCGCTCGTAGCGGCGCTCCTCGATGATCGGGCGCTCCTCCACGATGGTGTCGGGCCCGCCGAGGGTCCGGCGCCGGCGGTAGCGCGAGTTGCTCGACAGGAACAGCGTGAGGGCGAGCCCGACCACGCCCGCGAGCATGAGGATGATGCCGACGACGTTGATGTCGAACCCCGACGTGGTCCAGTTGACCGCGAACGTGAGGATCGCGCCGATCACGATGAGAAAAATGCTGGCGCCGAGAGTCATTCCTGCTCCTTTTCGCACGGATGAACGCTCTGCTGGAGGCGACTACCCATCGCCGACGAGCGGGAAACGCGGGCCCGCGGGGCGGCGCCGCCCGCTGCCCGGATTCCTGCGGGAACATGGCAATTTGACACTTCCGGACGGAACCTGCACGTTGGTCGCCCTTGGAAGGCCGGTTCGTCAGGGGGATCGAGATGCAGGCCCGGCGCCCGCGGCAACAGCCCGAAGGGGGGCACGCGCGGTGATCGGGCCGGCGTTCCCCGAGGTGCTCGCCGCCGCCGTCCGCGGGGACGAGCGCGCGTTCGCCAGGCTCTGGCTCGACCTGCAGCCCCCCCTGCTCCGCTACCTGCGGGTGCTGGCGCCCTCGATGGCCGAGGACCTGGCTGCCGAGACCTGGCTCGAGGTGGTGCGCGGCCTGGGCCGGTTCACCGGCGACGAGCTGCAGTTCCGCTCCTGGATCTTCCTGATCGCCCGGCACCGGACGATCGACTGGCGGCGCCGCGTGGCCCGCCAGGTGACCGAGCCGGTGCCCGTGGACGAGCTCGCCGACCTGGTGGCACCCGACGATCCGGCCGCCGCGGCCCTCGACGCCATCTCCAGCCGTTCCGCCCTCGCCCTGATCGCCACCCTGACCCAGGACCAGGCCGAGGTGGTCACCCTGCGCGTGGTGGCGGGCCTGGACGTCGCCCAGGTGGCCGAGATCGTGGGCAAGCCTCCCGGCACGGTGCGGGTGCTGGCCCATCGCGGTCTGCGCAGGCTGGCAGAGCGGCTGGGCGAGAACGCCCGCTCGGGAAGGGCGGTGTAACGCCATGGCCGACGAAGACGCTTTCTCGTCCGAGATGCGCCGACTCCTGAACGACCCGGACGGGTCCGACCCGCTCGCCCTCGACCGCGCCACGGCCGAGCGGCTGCTGGCCGGCGAGCTCGGCCCGGCCGACACGCCGCCCGCCTACGCCGGGGTGGCCGAGGTGCTGGCCGCGGCGGCCGGGCCGCCGACCATCGACGAGCTGGCCGGGGCGGCACCCGCCCTGGCCGCGTTCAGGGCCGCGCGCCCGCCCGCTTCCCCTCGGGCGGAGCGCGGCCGGGCGACCCGCACGCCGGCGGAGCGCCGGCGTGCGACCCGGAGGCGCCCGGCCCCGGAGCGCCCGGCCGGGGCCGGGCGCCTCCGGGTCGGGCTGGCCGCGCTCGCGGTGGCCGCGGCGGTCTCGGTCGGCGGCACCGCCGCGGCGGTCACCGGCAACCTGCCGGCACCGGTGCAGCGGCTGGCCCGCGCGGTCCTGCCCGGGACCATGCACCAGGCACCCGGGTCCTCACCCGCCCCGGCGGACCGCCGGGCGGACGGGCAGGCCCCGGAGACCACCAGCCGGGCACCGGGCACCTCCACGCGCGCGACCGGCCCGCCGGCGCTCACCGGATCGGCCGCGCGCGGCCTGTGCACGGCCTGGTCGGCCGGCCAGGGCGACACCAAGGGCAAGCAGCTCGACTCGGCCTCGTTCCAGGCGCTCGCGGCCGCCGCGGGCGGCGCGGGCAACATCCCCGCCTACTGCGAGCGCATCGCACCCGTCCCGTCCGGCTCCGGGCCCGGGCAGGGAGGCTCCGGGCAGGGAGGCTCCGGGCAGGGCCAGCCGGGCGGCTCCCCCAGGGACGCGACCCCGGCCGCGGCCACCCTGCGCGAGCTGTGCAAGGACTACCTGGCCGACAAGACCAGGAAGCTCGACGCCGACGCGCTCGCGACGCTCACGGCCGTCGCCGGCGGCGCCGACCAGGTCCCCGCCTACTGCGAGCGCATCGCCGGCTGACAGCAGTGGGGCGGCAGGGGCCTGTATCTTCGCCCCCTGCCAGCTTCGCCTCTGCCAGGGGCCCCGGCATCTTCGCCCCTGCACCGTCCTCCTCCCCGGGGGCCTGCCGTGCCCGACGCCCGCCAGCCGAACGAGCCTGCCGAACCGGGACCAGGGCCGGGCCCTGCTCGCCCGGCGGAGCTGGTGGTCCTGCTCGCGCCGGACGGACGGCCCGTCGGCGAGGCCGACAAGGCGGCCGTGCACGGCCCGTCGACACCGCTGCACCTGGCGTTCTCGTGCTACGCGTTCGACCGGCGGGGGCGGCTGCTGGTCACCCGGCGGTCCCGCGCCAAGCGGACCTTCCCCGGGGTGTGGACCAACACCTGCTGCGGCCATCCCGCTCCTGGCGAGCGGGTCGCCGGCGCGGTGCGGCGCCGGCTGCGCGACGAGCTCGGCCTCGTCCCGGCCGACCTGCGCCTGGTCCTGCCCGACTTCGCCTACCGGGCCAGCGCGGGCGGCGTGGAGGAGAACGAGCGCTGCCCGGTGTTCCTGTGCCGGGTGGACGCCGAGCCGACGCCCGACCCGAGCGAGGTCGACGGCTGGCACTGGCGGTCCTGGCCCGACTTCCTCGCCGACGCGGCCAGCGCGGGCAGCGGGCTGTCCCCCTGGTCGCGCCTGCAGGCGGTCCAGCTCGACGCCGAAGGCCACGTGGCCCGGTTCCTCCGGGAGGGCCTGCCCGCCCGACCCGCGCCCCGGGCGACGCATCAAGCCTGATCGCACAAGGGACTTGTGCGAGAAGGGCCGCGCGGTGCAGGATCACAGACGTACCAGGCTCGGCCCCCCCGGCCTGGTACCGGGCGGCCGGCCGGGTCGCACCCGGCCGGCCAGCCCTCGACCCTCACGCCCCGGGCGTCGCCGCCCGTAGGGCCGCCTCGTGGACGTAGGCCTTGTCGTCGAGGAAGGCGCGCCGCCACAGGAAGTACTCCGAGCGGGGGCGGTCGTCGGTGATGTCGGGACCGGGGCCGGTGAACGCGGTGACCCCGGCGTCGCTGAGCCAGTCGGCCCGGCGCACGGCACGGACCCAGCCGGCCGCGTCGGTTCGCGGGAAGTCGGGGACGTCGGCCAGGTCGCGAAGGCCCGACTCCGAGCCGAGGACCCGGGCGACGTCGGCGTCGGCGAACTCCATGGGCGCGTCCGACCCGAGCAGGTAGGCCCCGTGGCGGCCGGGCGAGAGCAGCACCCGGGTGTGGGCGAAGACCCGGTCGACGGTGCGGACGTGCGCCTTGAAGTCGTCGAGGGGCAGCGCGTACGGGATCCACAGCAAGAAGACCCCGCCCGGGTTCAGGCGTGCCCTGCCCTCGGTCAGGAACTGCCGGGTGTAGAGGACGACCGACCCGGCGCTCTCGATCGGTGGGGCCGGGTCGACCGCGATCATGTCGTAGCGCTTGCTGGAAAGGCGGACGTAGTTGCGCCCGTCGCTCACGATCACCCGCCCGTTGGGGTGGCGCAGGTAGCGGTCGGCGTCGGCGAAGAACACCGGCATGCGGCCGGGCACGGTCGGCGACAGCTCCACCACGTCGGTGCGCAGCCCGAGCTCCAGGCCCGAACGGTAGGTGCCGCCCATCCCGAACGCGACCACCAGGAAGTCGCGCGCCTGGGGCCGCAGCGCCTTGGGCAGGTAGGCCATGAGCTTGGTGTCCACGGTGAGCGAGGTCACGCCCACCCCGCCGATCAGCAGCCGGCGGCTGTAGCCCTCGCCCGCGGCCGTGTCCACGGTGGCCAGCTCGTCCTCGGCGTGGGTGATGGCGTCGCCGGTGGCCCGGAGCCCGTTCTCGGTCACGGTCCGCGTGACCGGCAGGTCCAGCGCGGAGGCGACCAGGGCGAGGGCGGCCACGCCGGCCAGGCCGACCCCGGCCAGGCGCTGGGCACGCCGCCGCCAGGCCGGCTCGGTGGCCACCAGGGCGGCGCCGACCAGCAGGTCGACGGCGCCGAGCAGGAGCACCGACGCGTTGGTCCCGATGGTGCCGGCGAGCAGGAAGGCGGCGCTGAACGAGCCCAGGATGGACCCGGCGGTGTTGGCGGCGTAGAGCAGCCCGACGCTGCCGCCCGCCTCACCGGTCGAGCGGGTCACCAGCCGGCCGGCGAGCGGGAACCCGTAGCCCATGAGGAAGGTCGCGGGCAGCAGGACCACCACCGCCTCCAGCACGAACGGGTAGGCGCCGGCCACGCCGCTGCCGATCGCGACGGTCGCCAGGGCGACCAGGCCGACCCCTGCCAGGCAGAGCCCGAGCGCCCCGACCCGGTCCCGGTCGGGCCGGGACCGGTGCCGGTACATCGCGCTGCCCAGGGCGATCCCGAGCAGGTACACGGCGAGGATGGTGCTGAAGATGTAGATGTTGGAGCCGGTGCCCTCGGCCAGCATCCGGGTCCACAGCACCTCGAGGCCGAGGGCGACGAAGCCGGACACGAAGGTCGCGCCGAGCACGATCCGGCGGCGCCGCCGCGTTGGGGGCGCGGCGGCGGCGCCCGCAGGCACGGCGCGCTCGGACCTGGCCGGCCAGGGCGTCTCCCTACGCCCGAGCAGCAGCGCCCCGAGCCCGGCCAGGACGTTCAGCCCGACCGCGACGTAGCTGGTGAGCCGGAGCCCGAGGAGCTCGATCAGCACGAACCCGGCCAGCAGCGTGCCGACCATGGCCCCGAGGGTGTTGGCCGCGTAGAGCTCGCCGATGCGGGCGCCGGTCTCGTCCAGGCTGCGGACCAGGTGGCGGGTGAGCACCGGCAGGGTCATGCCCATCAGGAAGGTCGCCGGCGCCACGGCCGCGAACGCCAGCGCGAAGCGGACCATGGCGAGCGCGGCGGGCGCCTCCACGAGCTGCCCGTACAGGCCCCGGTAGGCGTCGCCCAGGCGGCCGAACACGAACGGCAGGACCAGGCCGAACGCGGCCACGCCGAGCTCCAGGGCGCCGTAGCGCCGCAGCGGCCGGCTGACGCGGTCGGCCAGCCGGCCGCCGACCAGGCTGCCCAGCCCCAGGCAGGCCAGGAACGCGGTGACGATGGTGGCCACGGCCTGGGTGGTGTTGCCGAACACGAGCACCAGCTCGCGCGACCACACCACCTGGTAGACCAGGCCGGCCGCGCCCGAGGCGACGAACAGGGCCAGGATCGGCCGGCGCAGGGGCGTGGCGGCGGGGCTCGGGGGACGGGCGGGGGCGGTCTGGACGGCCACGACGGCTCCTCGTCGGCGCTGGGACTCGGAGGGCGAAGGCTTGCAGATCGAGGGCGGAGCGGGCAACCGTTGCCGCAGAGGGGTTCAGCCCGCCGTCGCCCGGCTGAGCCTCCCCTCGACAGTCGCCTCCTCCGTCAAGGCTGGGCGGGGGCGGTGGGCTGTTGCTGCCGCCTTCGGCGGCGGACCCGGCGGACCAGCGCGTACCCCGCCCAGGCGAGCAGGAGCAGCACGACCATCACGAGGATCGGGAAGAACACCGCGACCAGGCTCATGCCGAGCGAGATGGCGTCCTCGAGGGCGCTCACCACCGGCGTGCCCACGCCGGCGGTCGAGGCGTTGACCACCGGGCGGACACCCGCCTTGCCGGCGTGGACGAGCCCGGCCACGACGATCCCGAGCGCCCAGCCGACCCACTGGTGCTCCTGCATCCAGGTGGAGGCGTCGGCCTGCTCGGCAGCCGCCGTGGCCGCGAAGATGGCGCCGCCGGCCGCCGGCCGCACGAACGTCTGGACCATGTCGTTGACGTGGTCGACGACCGGGACCTTGTCCAGCACCAGCTCGGCCACGAGCAGCACCGCGCCGATGCCGAGCACCCAGCCGCTCTCGAGCCACTGGGAGGACTCGGGCAGCGTGACCACGTCGGTGTAGCGCCCGAGCACCCCGACGATGAGCAGCGGGATCCAGGCGTTGAGGCCGGCGGCGGCGGACAGGCCGAGCCCCGTGAGCGACGCGAGCAACCCTTCCACCTCCAGCCGGTGCGGTGCGGCAACGTCTGGCCTTGGCGTTCCCGGGCAGGACCCGCACCACACGCGAGGTTGCCGGCAGCCGGGCGCGGCCCGGTGACGTTCTGGTGACGGTCTGGACACGGGCGGCCTGCGCGGTGGTTGGCGGCCTGCCTGATCGGGCATCCTCGGGTGGTGACCGACTCCCTCCTCGCCTCCGTCCACGCCTTGGCCGCGGCCGCCTCGGGCGGCCGGGAGCTCACCGGACTCGCCGGCTGGGTCGTCGACGTGGTCGGCGCCCTGGGCAGCTTCGGCGTGGGCGTGCTGGTCGCGCTCGAGAACCTGTTCCCGCCCATCCCGAGCGAGCTGGTGCTGCCGCTCGCCGGCTACCTGGCCAGCACGGGCCGCATGGCCCTGATCACCGCCATCATCGCCGCCACGGCCGGGTCGGTGGCTGGCGCGCTGGCGCTGTACTGGGCCGGCGCGGCGGTCGGCCGGCCACGGCTGGTCCGGATCATCGACCGGGTCCCGCTGGTCGACGTGGCCGACCTGGAGCGGGCCGAGGCCTGGTTCGCCCGCTACGGCGGCATGGCGGTGCTGCTGGGCCGGCTGGTCCCCGCGGTGCGCAGCCTCATCTCGCTGCCCGCCGGCCTCGAGAAGATGCCGCTGCTCCGGTTCATCCTCTACACCACGCTCGGCAGCGGCGTCTACAACGTCGTGCTGATCAGCCTCGGGTACGCGCTCGGGGAGCGCTGGGAGACCGTCGGCCGGTACAGTGACTATGTCAACTACGCGGTCTACGCGGCGATCGTGCTCACCGTCGTGGTGCTCGTGTGGCGGCGGCTGCTGGTCCGGCGCCGCGACGCGCAGGGTTCGGACGCGTCGGCGCGCTGACGTCGCCGTCCTGGTGCGTCGTCGCCGAAGCACGCTGGCGGTTGGGAAACGTACTCCGGCGACCAGGCATCAGAAGGTCAAGGGTCACGTCGAGCCGCTCGAGCCCAAGGTCACGTCGAGCCGCTCGAGCCCGCGGACGATGTAGGCTGGCCGCCAGGCTGGCTCGGCGGCCAGCTCCATGCCGGGCAGGCGGCGGAGCAGGGTCGCGAACGAGACCTCGAGCTCCAGCCGGGCCAGGGGCGCGCCCAGGCAGAAGTGGGTGCCCGCCCCGAGCGACAGGTGCGGGTTCGGCGCCCGGGCCACGTCCAGCGCGTCCGGCCGCGCGAACACGGCCGGGTCGCGGTTGGCGGAGCCGAACAGCAGCCCCAGCTCGGCGCCTTTGGGCACGGTGACGCCGTGGACGTCGGCGTCTTCGAGGACCCAGCGCTCGAACATCTGCAGCGGCGTGTCGTACCGCATGAGCTCCTCGACCGCCCGTGGCACCAGCGAGGGGTCGGCCCGGACCCGCACGAGCTGGTCGGGGTTGCGGAACAGCGCCCACCAGCCGTTGCCGGTGACGTTGACGGTCGCCTCGTGCCCGGCGTTGAGCAGCAGGACGCAGGTGCCGACCAGCTCCCCCTCGGTGAGCCGGTCGCCCTCGTCGGCGACCCGGGTGAGGGCGGTGACCAGGTCGTCGGCCGGGCGGGCGCGCCGCTCGCGGACCAGCGCGAGCAGGTACCCGGAGAACTCGACGCTCGCCTGCACCGCCCGCCGGGCGGCCTCGTCGGTCGGGTTCAGCTCGTACATGCCGCAGATCCCGGCCGACCATGGCCGCAGCAGGTGCCGGTCGGCCGCTGGCACGCCGAGCATCTCGGCGATGACCGTCACCGACAGCGGCTCGGCCACCGCGGCCACGAGGTCGGCGCTGCCCGCGCCGGCCACCTGGTCGACCAGGCCGTCCATGACCGCCTGGACGCGGCCGCGGAGCCGCTGGACCATCGGCGGGGTGAACGCCTTGGAGACCAGCTTGCGCAGGCGGGTGTGGTCGGGCGGCTCGCGGTCCAGCATGCCGTTGCGGATCAGCTCCCAGAACGGCGCGTGCCAGCCGGGCTCCTCGGGCCGGCCCATCTCGGCGTGGGTGGCGACGTGGAGGTAGGAACGGGCGAAGCGGCGGTCCCGCAGCAGCGCGTTCACGTCGGCGTAGCGCGGCACGAGCCAGTGGTCGGTGGCCTCGTCGTAGTGGACCGGGCCACGCTCCCGCAGCTCGGCGTAGACCGGGTAGGGGTCGGCGACGAACGCGAGGTCCCACGGGGCGAAGCCCAGGGCGCCCGGCGTCGTGCTCATGCCCACCTCCCGCGTGCCGACCGTCGCCCGCCGGTCGGGACCGGCGGGGCTCCACCAGCTCCAGTATGCGCCGGGTATGCGCCGGTCCTGGATGTGCCCGGGCGCGGGTTGCTCTACGCTTCGCTCATGCAGTCCAACCACCGGCGCTGTTCGAGGAGGTCCGCTACGACGAGGAGGGCAACTGCGTGACCGGCACGCTGGCCTCCTACGCGATGCCGAGCGCGGCCGACCTGCCCGGCTTCGAGACCATGCACACCGAGACCCCGACGCCGCTGAACCCGCTCGGCGCCAAGGGCATCGGGGAGTCCGGCACGATCGGTTCGACGCCCGCCGTGCACAATGCCGTCGTCGACGCCCTCGCCCACCTCGGCGTGACCCACGCCGACATGCCGCTCACGCCCGAGCGGGTCTGGCGCGCGATCCAGGCCGCCAGACGCTGACCCAGCCGTCCTCGGTCGCTGAGCTACGCCACGCGCGCCAGTGCCCGCTTGCCGGCCTCCTCGACCAGGACGTCGAACAGCCCCTGCTGGGTCGGGTCGGTCGCGGCACTGGCCTCCGGGTGCCACTGCACGGCGACGAGCCAGCCGCTGGTCAGCTCGATCCCCTCGACGATGCCGTCCTCGGTCCACGCGGTGGCCACCAGCCCGGCGCCGAGCCGGTCGACCGCCTGGTGGTGGCGGGCAACGGCGTGCACCGTGGTGGCGCCCGAGGCGACGGCCAGGCGGGTGCCGGGCTGGATGCGCACGTCGTGGATCACCGGGTCGCCCCCGAGGGGGTCGCCGTGGGAGACCAGCCCGGGCAGGTCCGGGAGGTGCTGGTGGAGGCTGCCACCGAGGGCGACGTTGACCGCCTGCAGCCCGCGGCAGACTCCGAGCAGGGGCAGGTCGAGGCGGCGGCAGGCCCGGACCAGGCTCAGCTCGAGGTCGTCGCGCTCTGGCTGGACGTCGAAGTCGGCCGCGTGCGCCTGCGCGCCGTAGCTGCCCGCCTGCAGGTCGCCGCCGCCAGTCAGCAGCACGCCGTCGAACGGGGCGAGCACCTCCTCGGCCGGCGCCGGCTCGCCCGGCGGCAGCAGGACCGGCCGGGCCCCGGCGCGGCGCAGGGCGTCCACGTACGTCTCGGCGACCGCGAACCCTCCCGGCCGCCAGCCCCGTACCGCGCCCGCTTCGACGTGGGCGGTGGGAACGGCGATCAGGGGGGTGGTCATCGGACGTCCTTTCCTTTCCTCGGTCTGGCGACGACTCCTCGGTCGGGCAACGACGACGGCAGCATGAGCAGCCTAATGCGGCCTGCCATGACACCGAGCGACCCAGCGCCGCCGGTGATACCAGCGTCAAGGCTCGCTGTCCCTGGGCGTCGATGCCGCGGGGCAGCCCGTGCCGGGTCGACGTGCAGTGTAGGGAAGCAGGCCGGCTGGATCCAAGAACCGCCATAGACCGACGTACGTGAAGTTCAGGGCAGATGCCGCCATGTCCGGACAGGCACGCGGATCAGCCAGAAGCCGGGCAACGCTGGCGCACGGCCGACGAGGACTAGATCATTCGTAGTCACAACAGGCCATGCACAAGGTTGTCCACAGCTGTGGATGACAGCTGCCGAGACCCGCCGGGGCGTGGAACCGAGACCCGCCGGGGCGTGGAACCGAGACCCGCGGGCATGGAACCGAGACCCGCCGGGGCATGGAGCCGGTGCCGGACCTGCGGTACCATCGAACACATGTTCGAGAACCGACCGGGGCAAGGGCAGGCGAGATGTCCGAGGACGCCGACCACGAGGTCATCGACAGCCCCCAGGCGCTGTTCCGGCACCTGTACGAGGCGCACCACCTCCAGGAGGCCCGCGACCTCGACCCGTACACGGCGCCGGTGCAGTTCTGGATGCGCAAGCACAACGAGCTCGAGCGGGAGGCCCGGCCGAACGCGGGGACGCGAGCGGACCGGCGGGCGGGGACGCCCGGGGACCGGCGGGCGCCGGAGCCTGAGGACCGGCGGGCGCCGGAGCCTGAGGACTGGTGGGCGCCCGCGCCTGGGGAGAGGCGGGCGCGGGCCGGTGTCGATGTCGAGCCCTTCGAGGACCCGCTCGTCGAGGCGCTGGTGATGGCGCTCGTCGGGCGCGGCCACGACGAGCGGCGGGTGCGCGGCTTCGTGCGGTCCTACGTGAGCCCGGACGGCGCGCGGACCGGCGCGGACGGCGTGCGGGCGTGGTTCGTCGGGCCGGTCCTGGACGCCATCGCCGACCGGCTGGCGGCCGGGCCGGACACCCCCGCCGGCCCGGCCGCCCATCCCACCCCGGCCGGGCGCGCCGGTCCTGGCGCGCCCACCGCGCCGGACGCCCGGTCCGGGCCGGGCGGCCGGGCGCCCGCCCCGGACGACGTGATGGCCATCGCCGACGTGCTGCAGGGGCAGGGGCAGGGGCGCCGCGGCGGCGGGCCCAGCCGCGACAGCCGCCCGGGCCGGGCCCCTGCCCCGGACGACGACGTGATGGCCATCGCCGACGTCCTCCAGCGCCGCCGCACCGGGCAGGGCGGCACCTGACCGCAGGGTCGATCGGCGGGCGTCACCCCTGGCCCGCGCCGCGCGGCCACCGGCGCGGACGGTGCGCACGGATCTCGTGAGCGACTCGTTGGCGCGGTCGTGCACGGTGTGCTCCGCCTCGCCTGCGGGAAGGAGGAGCGCCCATGGCTCGCGTGCTTGATCAGGAGGAGGAGCACCTCCACGCGGCCCTCGCCTACGCCGAGCGTGGCATCCCGGTCCTGCCACTGCACCACCCGGTGGTCGCCAGGCCGGCGGCCCCGGGAGCACGGGCCCCGGTGGCCTGCTCGTGTGGGAACCCGGCCTGCCGATGGGTCGGCAAGCATCCGCTGGCCGCGCGCGGCCTCGAGAGCGCCACCACCGACCCCGACCGGCTCACCTGGTGGTGGCGCCGCTACCCGCTCGCCAACGTGGGGCTTGGCACCGGCGTGGCGTTCGACGTGCTCGACGTGGACAGCTCCCAGGCGGCCAACTCGCTGCGCTGGTTCACCGTGGCCTACGTGGCCAAGGGCCGCGGCCCGCTGGCGCGCACCGGCGGCGACGGGTGGCACTTCTACCTGGCGCCGACCGGGCTCGGCAACCTGCACCCGCGCGGGCTCGGCCGGATGGCGTGGCGGGGCCGGGGCGGCTACGTGGTCGCGCCCCCGAGCCGGCACGCCAGCGGCGCGGTCTACTCCTGGGTGCGCGACCTGGACACGCCGCTGCCCGAGGCGCCCCTGCCGCTCCGCTGCCCCTACGGGCAGGACGTGCTGGAGCGCTGGCTCGCCGAGGTCGCGAGCGCCCCCAGGGGCGAGCGCAACTGCACCCTCTACCGGGCCGGCCTGCGGCTGTACAGCCTGGTGGCCGGCGGGCTGCTCGACCGCGAGCAGGTCGAGGAGGGCCTCATGGTGGCGGCCGAGGCCTCGCGCCTGGCGGTCGAGGAGCCCACCCGGACCCGCAGGACGCTCGCGCTGGCCGAGCGGGTCGGCTCGGCGCTGCCCGCCGGGGAGGGTGAGCACCATGGCTGACACCGCCGTGCGTCCCCGGACCTGCGACTGGTGCGGCCGCCGGGGCACCCGCGGGTTCGAGGGGGCCAGGTGCGCCGACAGCGGCGCCTGCCACCGCCGCCGCGAGCGGACCGGGCCTGCCGCGCCGGCCCAGGGGGCCGACCGCAACCGGCTCCCCGCCCGCCCGGTCCTGGCCGAGGTGGTGCGGCTGGCCCGCCGCCGCCGGCTGTCACTGCGCGAGCTGCTCGGGCCGGAGCTGTTCGGCGCCTACGGCAACGCGCAGGTCGCCGGGACGATGAGCCTGGTCACCCTGGAGCGGTTCTGCGACGAGGTGCTCGGGTGGCATCCGCGGTCGCTCTACGGGGACGCCTACGACCAGGCCGCGAACCAGCCGCGCAGGTCCCCGCGGGGACGCGGCCGGCGCCCGCGGGAGGGTCCCTCCCGGTGCCCGTAGGGGTCCCTTGGGCTGGCGCGGCCCTCGCAGCGCCGCCTCGACCAGCCGGGGGCTCTACACTCCCTGTCAAAACACGCATAGACTCCGTCCCTGAGCATCCAGGCAAGCTAGGCAGCATCAGGCATCCAGGCAAGCCCGGTCCACGATCGTCGGTGCGGTGGGCGCACCCGGGCGGTACGGCGCCCGGTGACCACCGCCCCCACGGGAGCGCAGTCGGTATGGCCCAACTCGTGGCCGCAGGCCGGACCGCCGCCAGCACGCGGCGGAACCCCGTCGCGCGGGCCCGCACCACCGCCGGTGGGGAGGCCCGCGGGTGACGGCCGGGATCGACTTCCTTGTCCTCGGCCCCCTCGAGGCGCGCCGCCGGCAGCGCTCGCTGCGGCTCGGCAGCATCAAGCACCGCATGCTCCTGGCCAAGCTCCTGCTCCACCCGAACCAGGTCGTGTCCACCGACGAGCTGATCGACACGGTCTGGGGCGAGGAGCCGCCGCCGACCGTCAGGCAGTCGCTGCAGAACCACGTGGCCGCGCTCCGCAAGGCGATCGAGCCGGGCTGCGCTCCCCCGCCGCGCATGCTCGTCACCCGCGACCCCGGCTACCTGCTCGAGATCGACCCCGAGCAGCTCGACCTGCACCGCTTCCAGCGCCTGGTCGGCCAGGGCCGCCGGGCGCTCGCCGAGGGCGACGCGGCCACGGCGGCGAGCGTGCTCGAGGAGGCGCTGTCGCTGTGGCGCGGCCCCGTCCTGGCCGACGTGGCCGCGGCCGCCGACACGGCCTGGCCGGAGCTGATCGGGGTCGACGAGCTGCGCGTGGCCGCGCTCGAGACCCGGATCGAGGCCGACCTCGCCCTCGCCCGCCACCACGAGCTCGCCAGCGAGCTGGAGGCGCTCACCCGCCTGCACCCGCTCCGCGAGCAGCTCCACGGCCAGCTCATGCTCGCGCTGTACCGCTCGGGCAGGCAGGCCGACGCCCTGGCCGCCTACCGGGAGGCCAGGCGCACCCTCGTCGGGGAGCTCGGCATCGAGCCGGGCGTGGGCCTGCAACGCCTCGAGCAGGCGATCCTGGCCCAGGACCCGGCGCTCGACCTGCTCGTCCCGGCCCGCGCGGCCGACGACGCCGCCGCGGGCGAGGACGAGGACCGGCCGGCCAGCGAGGGCCAGGCCCGGGTCGAGGCGTTCAGCCCGACCGAGCGCAAGCTCGTCACCGTGCTGTTCGCCGACGTCGACGAGCCCGTGGGCGAGGCCGGCGAGCGTGACCCCGAGGACGTGTCGAGCATGCTGGAGCGCCACCTCGAGCGGGTCCGGGCCGAGGTGGCCAGCTTCGGCGGCACGGTCGAGCACACCATCGGGGGCACGACCATGGCCGTGTTCGGCGTCCCCCACACCAGGGAGGACGACCCGGAGCGGGCCGTGCGGGCCGCGCTGGCCATCCGCGACGCGCTCACCGGCGCCGGGGAGCGCGGCCCCGGGAAGCGTCGGGCCAGCGGGCCCTCCGGCGTGGAGCTGCGCATCTCGGTCACCAGCGGCGAGGCGCTGGTGACGGCCGGGACCGGCAGGGTCGACGGCGACCTGGTGGCCACCTGCGCCCGGCTGCAGCAGGCCGCGCCGGCCGGGACGGTGCTGGTCTCGGAGGCGACCGAGCGGGCCACCAGGCGGACGATCAGCTACGGCCCGGCCAGCCTGCTCGGGCTCAGGGGGCGGGCCAGGCCGGCGACGGTCTGGAGCGCGCTCGAGCCGCGTCGGCGGGCCGGGCTGGACGCCCTGACCGGCACCCGCGTGCCCCTGGTCGGCCGCGAAGGCGAGCTGCGCACGCTGCTCGGGTCGTTCGAGCGCGCCCGCGCGACCTGCGGCCCGCAGCTCGTGACCCTGGTCGGCCCGCCCGGGATCGGCAAGAGCCGGCTCGTGGCCGAGCTGGGGCACGCGCTCGAGGTCGACCGCGACCTCACCGGCTGGCGCCAGGGCCGCTCGCAGCCGTACGGGGAGGAGGTCACCTTCTCGGCGCTCGGCGAGATCGTCAAGGCGGAGGCCGGCGTCCTCGAGACCGACACCGGCGAGCGGGTCGACCGCAAGCTCGCCCAGGCCGTCGGCCACGCCCTGGCCGACGACCCGGGCGCCGCCGGCTGGGTCACCGGGCACCTGCGCCTGCTCGTCGGGGCCGGTGGGGGGCAGCCGCTGCAGGCCGCCCGCCAAGAGGAGGCGTTCGCCGCGTGGCGCCGGTTCCTGGAGGGCCTGGCCGCCCGTAGGCCGCTGGTCCTGGTCGTGGAGGACCTGCACTGGGCCGACGACGCCCTGCTCGACTTCCTCGAGCGCCTGCTCGACCCGCTGGACCCGGCCCGCTCGGCCACCCTGCTGGTGCTGGCCACCGCCCGCCCGGAGCTCCTCGAGCGCCGGCCGGCCTGGGGCGGCCACCCGGCCGCCACCACGGTCGGCCTCGAGCCGCTGTCGGTGGCCGACACCACCCGCCTGCTCGGCGCCCTGCTCGCCCACCACCAGCTCCCCGGTTCGGTCGGCCCGGCCCTGCTGGCCAGGGTCGCCGGCAACCCCCTGTTCGCCGAGGAGTATGTGCGCATGCTGCGCGACCGCGGCGGCGCCGGCCCCGAGCCGCACGCGGCCCACGATGCCGGGCCGCCCGCGGGCCGGGACGCCGGGCCGCCCGCGGACGGGGACGGCCTGCCCCGGGCACAGCCGGAGCTGCCGCTGCCCGAGACCGTGCACGCGATCGTCGCGGCCCGCCTTGACACCCTCCCGGCCGAGGACAAGGCCGTGCTCCAGGACGCGGCCGTGCTCGGCCGGTCCGCCTGGGTCGGTGCCCTGGCCGCCGTCGGCCACCACGACCGGGCCAAGCTCGAGGCCTGCCTCGAGCGCCTCGAGCAGCGGGAGTTCCTGTACCGGGCGGGACGGTCCTCCGTGGCCGGCGAGCGCGAGTACCTGTTCAGGCACGTGCTCCTCCGCGAGGTGGCCTACGGGCAGATCCCCCGGGCCGAGCGGGCCGACCGGCACCGCCGGGCCGCCGCCTGGCTCGAGTCCCTGGCCGCCGACCGGGTCGAGGGCCGGCCCGAGCACCGGGCCGCCGGCCTGGCCGAGCTCCTCGCCCACCACTACGTACAGGCGCTCGGCTTCACCCGGGCCGCCGGCCGGGGCGACGGGGAGCTGGCCGAGCGGGCCCGCCTGGCCCTGCGCAACGCCGGGGACCGGGTGACCGCCCTCGGCGTCCACGCCAAGGCGGCCCGCTACTACGCCCAGGCGCTGGAGCTGGGACCGGCCGGCGAGCTCGAGCGGGCCGAGCTGGAGCTCCGGGCCGGGGCGGCCCACTGCCACGCCGACGGGGGCGGCGAGTCCCTGCTGGCCCGGGCCCGCGACGGCCTGCTCGCCGCGGGCCACCGTGGTCGCGCGGCCGAGGCCGAGGTGCTGCTCAGCCAGCTCGCCTTCGTGCACGGGCACGACCGCTCCGACCACCTGAACCGGGCCCTGGCCCTGGTCGACGGCCTGCCGCCGTCGCCGTCCACGGCCGCTGTCCTGCGGGGCTGCATGATGCACCTGATGATCGCCGAGCGGCACGCCGAGACCATCCGGGTCGCCCGGAAGGCGCTCGCGATGGCGCGGGAGCTGGGGCTCCGGGAGATCGAGGGGGCCGCGTTCGGGACCATCGGGGCGGCCAGGGTGACCAGCGGCGACCCGGGCGGCATCGCCGACCTGGAGCGCGGCGTGGAGATCTGCGAGGAGCTGGCAACCTCCGACCTGCTGCCCTGGTGCGGCAACCTCGCCTTCGCGTACTCGATCCTCGGCGACCTCCCACGTTGCTTCGCGACTCGGACGGCGGCATGGCGGGCCGCGGAGCGCTACGGCTCAGTGCGCCACCTGCGCTGGATCGAGCTCGCGCGGGTGGCCGAACACTACTGGACCGGGCGCTGGGACGAGGCCGTGCGGACCGTGGACGCCCTGGTCGCCGAGACCGCGGGGGGGGCGGCGCACTACCTGGAGTGCGAGTGCCGGACCTGGCGGGGCCGGATCCTGCTCGCCCGCGGGGAGGTCGGCGCAGCGGTCGAGGACGCCGAGCAGGCGCTGCGGCTGGCCCGGGAGTCGGGCGACCCGCAGAACCTGGACCCCGCGTTCGCGCTGGGCGCCCGGGCGCTGCTGGCCGCCGGGCGCGCCGCCGAGGCCCGTCCGCTCGTCGAGGAGCTGCTGGCCGGCCTCGACGGACGGCTGCTCAAGCCCGACCTGGGCGTCGACTTCGCGGTCACCCTGGCCATGCTCGGCTATCCGGCGACCGTGCTCGACGACGCCCTGCCCTCGCCCTGGCTCGAGGCGGCCCGGGCGTTCGTGGCCGGGGAGCCCGGCCGGGCCGCCGCGGCCTACGAGGCGATCGGCTCGCGGCCCGACGCCGCCTACGCCCACCTGGAGGCTGCCCGCCGGCGGGCCGGCTTGGGCGGCGACCGGCCGCGGCTCGAGGGCGCGCTCGGGTTCTTCCGTGAGGTCGGCGCGGCCGCCTACCTCGAGGAGGCGGAGAAGCTGCTGGTCACGGTTGGATGAAGGTTCCCTCAGACGAACCGGGATGAACGAGGCGAAAGGTTCTTCTCCGGGAGAGAAAACTTTCTCTCGCTCTCCATGTCAGCAAGGAGTACGCTTGCCCTCATGGTGCTCTCAAAGCCCCGTGACCGCATCCTCTCGACGGCGACCACGCTGTTCTACCGGGAGGGTATTCTCGCCGTCGGCGTGAACCGGATCATCGCGGAAGCGGACGTGGCGCCCATGACCCTCTACCGGCAGTTCGGGAGCAAGGACGAGCTGGTCGCGGCCACCCTCGAGCAGTGGAGCACACAGTGGCTGCACTGGCTGGCCGACAAGCTCGACCGGTCCGGGGACGATCCCGAGGCTCGCTTCGCGGCGCTGTGGGACGGACTCGAGGAGTGGTTCTCGGCCGACGACTTCCACGGCTCGTTCGTGGCCAGCGCCGCCACCGAGCTGCGCAGCGAGCCCGACCATCCCGGGCACAAGGTGATCGCGGCGCACCGGCTGGCCACCCGCCAGCTCCTCGAGGACCTCGCCAAGGCGGCCGGCGCCTACGACGCGGCGGTCCTGGCCGCCCAGCTGCAGGTGCTGATCGACGGCGCCGTGGCGACCGCGGCGGTCGACCGCCGGCCCGGCTCGGCCCGCAGCGCCCGGCAGCTCGCCAACGCCGCCCTGGCCGCCAGCTCGTCGTAGGCGCCCGACCCCGCGGTAGCCCCCGACCCTGCCGTAAGCCGCCCTACCCTGCGGTAGCCGCCCTACCCTGCGGTAGCCCGCCACACGTCGACGCGTGCCCGATCAGCCCGTCCTGGCGTTCAGGGCGATCTCGGTCAGCTCGCGCGCGTGCCTGGCCAGCCCCGGCTCACGGTCGACCAGGGCGCCGACGATGGCCCCCTCGACCAGCACCTGGAGCTGGGTGGCGAGCCCGGCGGGGTCGTGGATGTCGGCCGCCTTGGCGAGGTCCTCGAGGAGCTGGCGGGTGGCCAGCCGGTGCGCCGCGATCACGGGGTCCCCGGGGTCGCGTCGCGGCCCGGCGGTGGCGGCGGTCACCGCCGAGGCGTGGAAGTCGTCGGTCGCGAACCACTCCTCCAGCACGTCCCACAGGACGAGCAGCCGCGACCGGGGGGTGGTCCCCCGGTGGGCGAGCTCCTGGCCGAGCCATTCGAGCCACCGCTCGCTCGACTGCCGGAGGGCCTTGGGTGGGTGGTCATTGTTGGCGTTGGCCATACCACTGCTCTGCGAGGACGCGGTCCGCGGCGTAGGTCGGACGCTTGAATCGAACGGGGCAAAGATCCGCGACATCCTTCTATCCGGAAGCCGCCAGATGCAAGTCATGCTCCTCCATCACCTTGCTGAGCTGCGAAGACGTCATCTCCTCTGGCCGGGTCGAACCGGTCGGCCACTTGACTTAGAGATAACGATCTCTATCATATAACTCCGGCGCCCCGGGGGCGCACCGAGCCGGCAGGGCTCTCGTCTCGTTCGTCCTTCTCGACGTGCTTTTAATAAATCGTTACTATGCAAAGGCACGTTTGAGGGATAACGTTCTCTATCACCACCTCGTACAGCGCGAGGGTGGCGCCGCTCACGGCAAGCTCGGCACAACCCGGAGGTGCCCATGCTTCCCACTCGCCCCCTGCGGGCCGTCCTCACGGTCATGCTCATGGCGTTCGCGACCGTGACCAGCCGCGTCCAGCACGCCCTGCTCCGCTCCAAGCACTGGCTCGTCGATGGCCCGGCCCTGCGGACGGCATCCACCGTCGCGGTCCGGGCAAGCGTCGCGGCCCTGGCCCTGGGGGCCATGGGGCTGCTCCACTTGTCGAGGTGGCAGTGGGGATAGCGGACCCCTGACGGGTGCGCCCGGCGGGCCGCCGGGCGCACCCGTCCACGTGTGGCCCCAGCCGCGGGGAACCGGGCGGACGCGGCGCCGGGCGGCTACGCTTAGGGCATCCGAACCGGTCGTGACGCCGGGGCGCGTACGGTCGGCCGGGTCCGGCAACCGAGGAGCCGCCATGGGTGAGCCCGCCCCGCCCGGCGCCGTCCCGGTGGGGGCGGAGCGCAAGCTCGTGACCGTGCTGCTCGCCGACGTGGAGGAGGCGGTCGAGGACTTCACCGAGCCCGATCCCGAGGACGTGGCGCGGATGCTCGCCCGCCACCTCGCGCGGGTCCGGGCCGAGGTCGAGGCGTTCGGCGGCACGGTCGAGCAGACGGTCGGCGGCCGGACGGCGGCCGTGTTCGGGGTCCCGCGCACCCGCACCAACGACCCGGAGCGCGCGGTGCGCGCCGCGCTCGCGATCCGCGACGCCCTGGCCGGCCCCGGACCGGACGGGCCCGGACCGGACGGGCCCGACCCGGACGGGCCGGAGGCCGGCACCCGCCCAGCGGTGCGGCTGCACGTCGCGGTCGCCACCGGCGAGGCGCTGGTCCGCCCCGGGTCGGCCGCTGGCCGCCAGCGGGTGCTCGGCGACCCCGTCACCGTCTGCGCCCGCCTGCTGGAGATCCAGCGGGAGGGCGCCGTGCTGGTCACCGAGGCGACCAGACGGGCCACCGAGCGGACCGTCAGCTACGCGCCGTCCGGTGCCGTCGCCCTCGGCGGCGGCCAGCCGGTCGCCGTGTGGAGCGCGCTCGGGCTGCGCGCCGAGGCGATGGAACAGGACGGGCAGCGGCCCCCCCACCCGCTGGTGGCCCGCACCCGTGAGCTCGGCCAGCTGCTCGACCGGTTCGCGGCCGTCCGCGCCACCGGCACGCCCCGCCTGGTCACGGTGGTCGGCCCGCCTGGCATCGGCAAGAGCCGGCTCGTGGCCGAGCTGGCCGCCCGGGTCCGCGCCGGCCCCGGCCCGGCCGCCTGGCGCCAGGGCCGCTCCCTGCCCTACGGCCACGGGGTGACCTTCTGGGCGCTGTCGATGATCGTCAAGGCGCAGGCGGGCATCCTCGAGACCGACACCGCCGCGCAGGCCGAGCGGAAGCTGGCCAGGGCCGCGGCCGCCGCCGTCCCCCACCCGGACGTCGCGACCTGGGTGGCCGGGAAGCTGCGCCGGCTCGTCGGCGCGGGCGCGCCGGCAGGGCCGGCCTCGGGCGACCGGGAGGAGGCCTTCGCCGCCTGGCGGCGCTTCCTGTACGGGCTCGCCCGGCGCCGCCCGCTCGTGCTCGCCGTCGAGGACCTGCACTGGGCCGACGACGCCCTGCTGGACTTCCTGGAGCGCCTGGTCGCCCCGCAGGCCCCGGCCGAGGCGGGCCCCATCCCCCTGCTGGTCGTGACCACCGCCCGGCCCGAGCTGCTGGAGCGCCGGCCGGACTGGGCGGCCGGCCCGCGAGGCGCGGCGGACACCCGCGGCTCGGGCGCGGCGGACATCGGCTCGGGCGCGGCGGACACCCGCAGGTCGGGCGCGGCGGACACCCGCGGCTCGGGCGCGGCGGACACCCGCAGGTCGGGCGCGGCGGACACCCGCGGCTCGGGCGCGGCGGACGCTGGCGGCCTGGTCGTCCTCGAGCCGCTCTCCGACCGTGACACCGGCCGCCTGCTCGCGACCCTCCTGGCCCGACACGGGCTGCCCGGGACCGTCGAGCCGGCCCTGCTCGCCCGGGTCGCCGGCAACCCCCTGTTCGCCGAGGAGTACGTGCGCATGCTGCGCGACCGCGGTGCCATGGCCTTGCCGGCGGGCGCGGCTCCGGCCAGGGCGGCCGGCGAGGCCAGGGCGGCCGGCGCGGACCCGGCCAGGGCGGCGGCCATTCCCGAGACCGTGCACGCGATCGTCGCCGCCCGCCTCGACGCCCTCCCGCCCCAGGAGAAGGCCGTGCTGCAGGACGCCGCCGTGCTCGGCCAGGCCGGGTGGGTGGGCGCGCTCACCCGGATCGGCGACCACGAGCGGACCGGCCTCGAGGCCAGCCTGCGCCGGCTCGAGCAGCGGGAGCTGCTGCACCGGACCGGGCGGTCCCGGGTCGCCGGCGAGGTCGAGTACGCGTTCAGCCACGTGCTCGTGCGCGACGTCGCCTACGGGCAGATCGTGCGGGCCGAACGGGCCGGCAAGCACCGCCGGGCCGCGGCCTGGATCGAGGCGCTCGCCTCCGACCGCACCGAGGACCGCGCCGAGCTGCTCGCCTACCACTACCAGGCCGCGCTCGGCTTCGCGCGGGCCGCCGGGCAGGACGTGCCCGGCCTGGCCGACCGTGCCCGGGCCGCCCTCCGGGACGCGGGCGACCGGGCCGCGGCGCTCGGCGCCTGGGCGACCGCGGCGCGCTACCACGCCCAGGCCAGGGACCTCTGCCCGCCCGGCGACCCGGAGCGGCCAGCGCTCGAGCTGCGCATCGGGCGCGCCCGCTGCCAGAGTGAGGGCGCCGGGCAGGAGGAGCTCGCCAGGGCCAGGGACGGGCTGCTGGCCACGGGCGAGCGGGCGCTCGCGGCCGAGGCCGAGATGCTGCTCGGCGAGCTCGCCTTCCTGCATGGCCTGGGTGAGGAGCGGGCCGCCCGCCTGGACCGGGCGCTCGCGCTGGCGGCCGACGCCCCGCCCTCCCGCTCCAAGGCCGCCGTGCTCAAGGGCTGCATGATGCACCTGGTGATCGCCAGCAGGCACGCGGAGGCCCGCGGCGTCGCCGAGGAGGTGCTCGCCATGGCCGGGGGCCTCGGGCTCCACGACCTCGAGGCCGAGGCACTCGGCACGATCGGGCTGGCCCGGGTCGACGCCGGCGACGCCGGCGGCCTGGCCGACCTGGAGCGCGCCACCGCGATCCTCGAGTCGCTGGCGTCCCCCGGGTCGATCGTGTGGCACCTCAACCTCGCCTACGCCCACGCCGCCCTCGGCGACCTGGCCCGCTTCCGGGCCGCCTTGTCGGCCGCGTCCCGGGCGGCCGGGCGGTTCGGGTCGATGCGGCGGCTGCGCCAGGTCGGGCTGCAGCGGGTCGCGGAGTGCTACTGGGCCGGCCGCTGGGACGAGGCGGTGCGCATCGTCGACGACGACCTGGCCGGGGGCGACCGGGAGCACTACTACCTGGAATGGGAGTGCCGCGTCTGGCGCGGGCGGATCCGCCTGGCCCGCGGCCAGGTCGAGGCGGCCCTGGACGACGCCCAGGCGGCACTGGCCCTGGCCAGGGACATGGCCGACCCGCAGGCCCTCGACCCGGCCCGCGCCTTCGGCGCGCGCGCACTGCTGGCCGCCGGCCGGACCGACGAGGCGAGGCAGACCACTGACGAGCTGCTCGCCGGGCTCGGCGGGAGCGTCCTGGCGCCCGACCTCGGCGCGGACCTGGGCGCGGTGCTGGCCGCGCTCGGCCACCCGGCCCAGGCGCTCGACGCGCGGCACATCCCGCCCTCGGGCTGGCTGGAGGCGGCCAGAGCCCTGGTGGCCGGCGACCCGCAGCGGGCAGCCGAGGTCTACGCCCGGATCGGGTCGCGCCCTGACGAGGCGTACGCCCGGCTGGCCGCCGCCGGCCGGGCCTGGGCCGCCGGCCGGGTCGACGAAGGCGAGGCCGAGCTGGCCGCCGCGACCGCCTTCTACCGCGAGGTCGGGGCCGGGGCCTTCCTGGCCGAGGCCGAGGCCATGCGGGCCCGCCAGCCCAGCGCCTCCAGGCCGGCGGCCCGTCCCCGGTAGGGCATACCCGGGGACAGCGGCATTACCGTCGCATTAGCGCCGGCTGCGACCTTCCCGGTATGCAGCGACCCACTCCCAAGCACCTGGCCGAGCCGCGCGGGTACCCGGCCCTTGCCCGCAACTCCGTGCTCATCGAGTCCCTCGGCGCGCTGCTCGCCATCGCCCTGGCGGTCACGCTGGTGGTGGCGCTGCTGGTCGAGCGCCCGGGGTCGCGCACAGCCGGGCGCCGGGCCCGGACGGCACCGCCGGCGTCCACGGCGGCCCCGGCCGCCGCCCCGGCCACCCCCACCGCCGTCTCGACGCCGAGCGTGGACACGACCAGACCGCCCGAGCGTACCGGGCCGCGGTACGACCCCGGCTTCGAGGCGGGCCTGGAAGGCTGGCGGCCCGTTGGCGGGGCGAGGCTCGAACGGCTCGACGCGGCCAGGAGCGGCTCGTGGGCGGCGAGCCTGGCCACCGGGTCGTCTCCCGACCCGGGCATGAGCGCCCCGGACGTGGCCAGGTGCGCGCCCAGGACCGCCTACAAGGCGTCCGCCTGGGTGCGGGCGAGCCGCCCGGGCACGACCATCACCTTCAACCTGCTCGAGTACGTGAACGGCAAGCGCCTCGCGGTCGACACGGTCGGCGCCGTGCTCCCCGGCACCGACTGGCAGCGCGTCGAGGTCGACCACTTCACCCATCACCCCAGGGCCAGGCTGGCCATGGAGCTTGTCGCCTCCGGCCTGCCGCCCGGGTCGAGCGTGCTCGTCGACGACCTCGAGGTGCGCGCGACCCCCACGTCGCAGACGCACACGACCACGCGGTGACGGCCCACCCCGGGCCGAGCTGAGCCCGCCCTCGGGGCGGGAGAGAGGATGAGAGCACATGCGGTGGTACCGGTTCCTCCTGGCCGGTGCGGTCACGGCCGCGCTGCTGCTGCCGTCGGCGGCCGTGGCCGAGGGCACGCGCGTCACCCTGGAGGACATGACCTGCACCGGCATCGGCGTCGTGGGCGCCGGCCTGCCTGCGGGCACCCTCCTGGACCTGGCCCTGGTCAACCGGGACAGCAACAAGAACACGGTGATGGTGCGCAAGACGGTACGGACCTCGGCCCAGGGACGGTTCGCGACCCGGATGGACGCCCGCCTGAACCGGGTTCTCAGCATGCGCGTGCTGGTGAGCGCGAAGGACGGCAAGCGGATCGCCTTCGGTGACCACGTGATGCGGCAGTACCACGCCATGTGTGGCCTGCCCTTCACCGGGCCCGGGCACGCCGGGCCGACGCTGCTGGCCAGCCTGGGCTCGGTCGGGCTGGGCGTGCTGCTGGTCGTGGCCGCCTCGCGCCGGTCGAGGGCGACGGGCACCCCCACGGCCTGAAGCCGCAGCCGCCCGCCTCGGCCCGGTCCCCCCTGTCCCCGGGACTGGCCCTGGCGGGCGGCTGCCCCTCCTCCCTCCCCGGCCTGTCGGCCCCGCGTCCGCGGACGCGGGGCCGACGGGCACCCGGGGGGACAGCCGGCTTCTGCGGGGACCAGGACCAGGGTCCGGGTCGCTACGGCCTGGCGCCCCTGGGCAGCGAGGCCAGGGCACGCTCGGCGCGGTGGAAGACCTCGTCGAGGTCGCCCGAGGCGTTCACCCGCCGGACCCGTCCGGCGTAGTGGGCCAGCAGCGGGGGCACGTCCCGCCGGTAGGCGACCAGCCGGGCGACCACCGTGTCCGGGTTGTCGTCGCTCCGGCTCTCCATGCGGGCCAGGCGCGAGAGCCGGGCCGAAGCCACCTCGTCGGGCACGACGAGCTCCAGCACCAGCTGGATGCGGCGGTCGTCGGGTCCCAGCAGGGCGTCCAGCTCGGCCGCCTGCCTGACCGTGCGGGGGTAGCCGTCGAGGATGAACCCGTCGCCGAGCTCGGCGGTGACCACCTGCATCACGGCCCGGTCCGGCACGGCCTGGCCGCGGCTCACCTGCTCGGCGATCCGGTGCGGGTCGCCCTGCTCGACCGAGGCGCGCAGCAGGCGGCCGGACGACACGTGGGGGACGCCGAGCAGCTCGGCAAGGGACGGGGCGAGCATGCCCTTGCCTGCCCCAGGAGGTCCGACCAGCAGGACGCGGCGCAGCTCGGTCACTGCCGCTTCCCCGGCGCGGGGCCGCTCCGGACGGGGACGCTGGACTCGCTCATGTACAACTCGCTCATGTACAGAGTGTACGTGCGCCGCGCCCTGCCGCCGAACGGCACCGGACACGTCGGTGGGCAGGGAATGGCCATCTCAGCTCACGCTCACGCCGATCAGCCGGCCGATGCCGAAGGTGGCCGAGGCGGCGACCGCGCCGACCGCGAGCTGCCTGGCCCCCGACCGCAGGACCGAGCGGCCGGTCAGCAGGCTGATGCCCGCGCCCACCAGGAACAAGGCGAGGGTGGACAGCACCACCGAGCCGGCGAACGCGGCCCCGCCCGATGCCAGCAGGAACGGCAGCACCGGCACGCATGCCCCACTCGCGAACGCGGCGAAGCTGGAGGCCGCCACCCCCCAGGGTGAGCCGAGCTCGTCGGGGTTCAGGCCGAGCTCCTCCCGGGCCATGGTGTCCAGCGCGCTCGACTCGTCGCGCATGATCCGGGCCGCCATGGCCTCGGCCTCCTCGCGGCCGATCCCCTTGGCCCGGTAGATCAGGGCCAGCTCGTTGGCCTCCTCCTCGGGCATGACCGAGATCTCCTCGGCCTCGAGGGCGATCTCCCGCTCGAACAGCTCGCGCTGGGAGGTGACCGAGATGTACTCCCCAGCGCCCATGGAGAACGCCCCCGCGAGCAGGCCGGCCAGGCCGGCCAGGAGGATCAGGCGGGGCTCGGCCTGGCCGCCGGCCACCCCCATGATCAGCGACAGGTTCGACACCAGGCCGTCGTTGACCCCGAAGACGGCCGCCCGGAGCCGACCCGACGTGTCGCCCCGGTGCCACCGCTCGCCGCGCACGATCGCGCCCGAACGGGCCGCGGACGGGGTCATGCCGGCCAGGACCTTGGCATGGATCCGCTCGTCGGTGGCCATGGCCCGGCTGGCCTCGGGCACGGCGTCGTAGTGCCCGGCGTCGGCCATCTCGGCCCGCTGGACCAGGGGGAACACCGCGCCTGGGCCGAACCGGCGCGCGAGGAAGGACAGCAGGCGCGTCCGGACCGAGCGGCGGTGCTCGCCCGGCCGCGGCTCGGGCTCCCCCAGCTCGGCCAGCTTGGCCGCCCAGTAGCGCGCGTGGCGCTCCTCGGCCCCGGCCAGCTCGAGGAAGATCTCGCGCTGCTCGCCGGTGGCCCGCTCGGCCAGGGCGCGGTACATCGCGGCACCGTCCATCTCGTCGGCCCAGTGCCCCCGGAACTGCCGTGCCTTGGACACCGCTCCCCCTCCGGTCCGCTCACGCCTCACACGTGGAGTGTTGGCCCTGCGGGCGGCCCCCGCAACCGCGCTGCCGGGTCAGGCGCCCGACGACGGCACCGACGCCTCCCCGGCCCGGTCCTCGTGGACGCCGGCCGCGCGCAGGGCGTCGAGGGCGCGCTCGTCGTCGTCCGGGCGGACCTTCACGGCCCTGGTGGCGTCGGTGAGCACCACCACCTCGAACCCGGCGGCCCTGGCGTCCAGCGCCGTGGCCTGCACGCAGTAGTCGAGGGCGAGCCCGACCGTGACGACCCGGCGGGCACCCTGCCGGGACAGGAAGTCGGCCAGCTCCTTGGTCCAGCCGGTGTAGCCGTCCTGGTCGCGGTCGCGGCCCTTGAACACCTGGAAGTCGGGCCGGACGTCCAGGTCGGGGTGGGCCTCCCAGCCCGGGGTGCCCTCGACGCAGTGGGGCGGCCAGGGGCCGCCCTGCGCCACGAACGAGCAGTGGTCGGCCGGGTGGGTGTCGTGGGTGGTCACCACGGTCGCGAAGCGGGGCGCGAGCCGGTTGATGACCTCCACCACCTCGTCGCCCCCGGGCACGGCGAGGCTGCCGCCGGGGCAGAAGTCGCGCTGGACGTCGACGACGATCAGGGCGTCGTCGGGGCTCGGGTCAAACGCCATCGGGTGCTCCCTCTCGTGTCGCCTGCCTTCGTGTCGCCTGCCTTCGTGTCGCCTGCCTTCGGCTCGGGTGCCGCCGGCCGTTCAGGTGCCGGTCACCGCGAGTACGGCGAGGGTACCAACCTGGTCCGCGCCGCCTGAAGCACGCGAGGCCTCGGACTGGTTGACGGCGGACGGCGCGGGGTTTGACGGCGGGCGGCGCGGCTGGCAGCCTGGACAAGCACATGATCGCATCGACGGCGCCTGGACCGGCGGCCGCGCCCCCTGGCTGGGGCCCGGCCGCCCTCACCACGCGTGCATGCGCGCCCATGGGGCTCGGCACCGGCAACTCGGCCGCCGGACGCCCTCCCTGTCGCCGGGCCGCGGCGCACCCCGTCCGGTAGACGCACCGCGGCCTGCACCACCGCGCCGGAGCGGACCGCTCCGGCGTGCACGACGCCCGTGCCCGACGCACACGTCCGAGGAGGCATCCCTATGGCCGACCGGGAGCAGATCTTGGTCACCACCGACTGGCTCGCCGAGCACCTGGACGACCCCGGCATCCGCATCGTCGAGGTCGACGAGGACACCGACGCCTACAACCGGGGCCACGTCCCCGGGGCGGTCGCGGTGAACTGGAACACCGACCTGCAGGACCCCCTGCGCCGCGACTTCGTCTCCCCGGAGGCGTTCGCCAAGCTGCAGGACTCCCTTGGCATCGGCAACGACACCACCGTCGTGCTGTACGGCGGCAACAACAACTGGTTCGCCGCCTACGCCTACTGGTACTACAAGGTCTACGGCCACCAGGACGTCAAGCTGGTGGACGGCGGGCGCAAGCTGTGGGAGCTGGAGGACCGCCCGCTGACCACCGACACCCCGGTCGTCGAGCCGACCAGCGGGTACAAGGTCGGCGAGGCCGACCTGTCGATCCGCGCGTTCCGCGACCAGGTCCTGGCCGACTACGTCGGTCGGGAGGGCGCCGCGCTGGTCGACGTCCGCTCGCCAGAGGAGTACCGGGGCGAGAAGCTCGCCCCGGACCACCTGCCCCAGGAGGCCGCCCAGCGGCCCGGGCACATCCCGGGCGCGGCCAACATCCCCTGGGCGAAGGCGGTGGACGGCAACACCGGCCGCTTCCTGGCCGACCAGGAGCTGTCCTCCCTGTACGGCGGGAACGGGGTCACGCCCGACAAGGACGTGGTCGCCTACTGCAGGATCGGCGAGCGTTCCGCCCACACCTGGTTCGTGCTGCACGAGCTGCTCGACTACCCGCGGGTGCGGAACTACGACGGCTCCTGGACCGAGTGGGGTTCGCTGGTGAACGTGCCGATCGAGCGCTAGGGCGCTGGCGCGCGTGCTCTGGACCGGGGGGCCCCGCCACGTGGCGGGGCCCCCGGTCGTGGTGAGGCCCGCGGTCGCCGGTGACACCCGGGGTCGCCGGCCCGCCTGGGGTCAGCTCGGCGGTCGCCAGGTCGGGTCGGGCGGGGGCAGGGAGCGGGTCTCGCCCGGGCCCCGCGGGCCAGCCGGGTTCCCGCCGTTCCAGGTCGACGGCCCCCAGCTCACGGTGGTCCGGGGCAGCAGGCGCAGCTCGCCCCAGCACTGCTCGCCGGTCGTCCTGATCGACTGGGAAGCCAGCCGGGCGGCCCACACGGCCCCGACCAGCGGGGCGATCACCTCGGGGATGACGATGCGGGCGAAGCGGGCCGGCATGAGCTTGGCGATCCGGGCAGCCGTGCGCCGGACCGCCGCCTCCGGCAGGGCGCGGCGCAGCGAGCGCCTGCGCAGCTTCTGCAGGCCGCCCTGGGCCTGCACCTCGCCGAGGACGCCGGCCACCAGCTCGCGGGGGGTGAGGACCCGCTGGCCGGCCAGGGCGCCCAGGTCGGCCCGGAGCTTCGCCTCGATGACGAACAGCAGCAGCACCTCGGCCAGGGCGGTGACGCCGACCGTGCCCAACGCGACTCCCGCGGCCGGCGGCACCGGGGACGTGGCGGCCGCGATCGCCTCCTGCGTGGCCAGGATCCCGCCGACGGCGATGGCGATCCCGGCCGCGGTGCGGGCGGACCGGTCGATCAGCTTGCGCGCGACCTCGTCGTCGCTCTGGCCCGGGTAGCGGGCGTGCAGCTCCTCCGGGGTGGCCGGCCGCACCTGGGCGGCTGCCTCGTCGAGCAGTGGCTGGATGCCGCCGCGGGCGACCTCGGAGAGCCGGCCACGGACCACGCCGACCGCGTCGGCGACGAGGCGCCGGATCGAGGGCTCGCCGCCCCCCGCCGCCGCCCGGTCGGCCAGGCGCTCCCCCCAAGGCTGGTCGCGACCGCCGCCGCGTTCACTGTGTGGATCCATGCTGGTGTCTTTCTTCCGCGCTGGTGTCTTTCTTCCGCCCCAGGGCCGGTCGAAAACGGCGATCTCGGATCGTCCACCGGCTGGTCGAGCCGGACCCGCCGAGCAAACCGGACGCCCGGCGGCTCGCGCACGGCGGTCGCGCACCCGCTCATGAGCCGGTCGAGCCGAACCCGCCGGGACCGCGGGCGGCCGGGGGCAGCTCGGCCGCCTCGACGAAGCGGGCCCGGAGCACGGGCTGGACCACGAGCTGGGCGATCCGGTCGCCGCGGCGCACGACGTACGGCTCGGTCGGGTCGGTGTTGAGCAGGACGACCTTCACCTCGCCCCGGTAGCCGGCGTCGATCGTGCCCGGGCCGTTGACGACGGCCAGGCCGTGGCGCGCTGCCAGGCCCGAGCGCGGGTGGACGAAGGCGGCGAACCCCTCGGGCACGGCAACGGCGACCCCGGTCCCGACGACCGCACGGCCACCGGGCGGGAGCTTCACGTCCTCGGCGGCGAACAGGTCGGCGCCGGCGTCCCCCGGATGGGCGTAACCGGGCATCGGCAGATCGGGGTCAAGACGGCGCACCGGCAGGTCGATGTCCACCATTGGACCCTACCACGGGGACCGGACCTGGAAAGGACAAGGGCCCCGGACCGCGCTTCCCCTCGCGGTCCGGGGCCCGCTCGTTCCCGGCCGCCGGCCGGGAAGAATTACAGCGATGTGATTATAGCGACTGCGGCCGGTTCGGCAAGCACCGCGGCGCGGGACGACCCGTCCTGCGCCGAAACGACGCTTCCACCGGCCGCCGGCACCTGCCACGCTGACTACCGGCGAGCACCCTGGGCCTGGAGGTGAAGCGCATGGAGCGAGAGCTCGACCGGCTGTTCGGACTGCCGCTCGACGCCTTCGTCGCGGCCAGGGACGAGGCCGCCCGCATGCTCAAGCGCACCGGGAACCCGGACGCCGCCGAGCGCGTGGGCGCGCTGCGCAAGCCGTCGGTGTCCGCATGGGCGGTCAACCAGCTCGCCCGGAGGCATCCCGACCGGCTCGGCCGGCTGCTCGAGAGCGGGGAGCGCCTGCGCGCCGCCCACCGGGCCGCCCTGGCCGGAGGCGGGCGCGCCCGCCTGGCCGACGCCTCCCGCGCCATGGGCGCGGCCGTTTCGGAGCTGGTCGAGACGGCTGCAGGGGAGCTGGAGGCGGCCGGCCGGCCAGCGTCGGAGGCCGTGCGCAACCGCATCGCGGGCACCCTGCACGCGGCCGCCCGCGGGCAGCAGGGGGCCGAGCTGGTTCGCCAGGGTCGCCTGGTCCGCGACCTCGAGCCCTCCGGGTCGGCCCTCGGGGGCCTCACCACCGATGCCGCCGGCCAGCCAGCCGGCGCACGGCCACCGGCCGACGACACCGCGGCCAGGCAACGCCGGCAGGACGGGCGGCGCGCACGCGACGAGGTGCGCCGGCGGGCCAGGGCGGCCGCGGACGCCGCCATCCTGGCCAGGCGCCAGGCCGAGCGGCTCCGACACGCCGCCGACCGGGCCGAGCAGGCAGCTGCCCGGGCCCGGGAGGCCGCCGACGCAGCCGCCGAGGCCGAGCAGGCGGCCAGGGAGCGCGCCGCCCGCACCGCCGCCGTGCTGGCCGACGCGGAAGCCCTCCCGGCCGAGTGACTGGCCGCCTGCTTCGAGGAGGTGGCGCGCCGGTGGCCCGCCCGCTCAGGCGCCGCTCATGCGCCGCCCGCTCGGCGCCGGTCCCCCCGCCGCCCGATCGTGGCGCCGGTCGGCCGTCCGGTCATGCGGCGGGCCACCAGCGCCTGAGCGGCGCGAATGCGCAGCGTACGCCCATGGTTAGCGCAACGGGCGCGCGCATGCTAGCGTCATGGCCGCAAGGGGTTCATGTTTCGCTTCGCATCCTGCGGCCGAGCTCGTCCCTCGCCGTCGGCGTCCACCACGCTGGCGTTGTTCGTACCTCCAAGCGATGGAGGGGAGGGACAAAGTTCATGACCGTTGGAACCGTGAAGTGGTTCAACGCCGAGAAGGGGTACGGCTTCATCGCCCCCGAGTCCGGCGAGGACGTCTTCGTACACTTCAGCGCGATCCAGTCTTCCGGCTACCGCTCGCTCAACGAGGGGCAGCAGGTCGAGTTCGACATCACGCAGGGGCCGAAGGGCGCCCAGGCGGCAAACGTGCGGCCGCTCGAGCAGTAGCACCGCGTGACAAAGGGCCCACCGGGACCGACGCGTCGGTCCCGGTGGGCCCTGCGGCGTCCCGGCGGTCAGCCCGCCCTTGGGCCGCCCCGGCGGTCAGCCCGACGACGACCTCGGTCCCGGTGGGCCCCGCGGCGTCCCGGCGGTCAGCCGGCGCGGCGGCCCCGCCGCGCGCGGAGGTAGTCCTGCACGACGTAGTCGCCCAGCCGCTCGCTCGACGGGGTGAACACCCGGCCCCCGTTCAGCCTGGCCAGGGCCTGGACGAAACGGACCAGACGCGGCTCGGTGTCGAGCATGAACACGTTGATGGTGGCGCCCCTGCGGGTCAGCCGGAGCACCTCGGCCATGGTCAGCTCGATGGTCTCCGGGCTCGGCGGCCACTCGAACCAGGGGTACCCGCCAGGCTGCAGGTGGGCGGTCGGCTCGCCGTCGGTGACCACCAGGATCACCGGCTCGGCGTCGGGATGGCGGTCGAGGTGCCGGCCGGCGAGCAGCAGCGCGTGCTGCAGGTTGGTGCCCTGCTGCTCCATGTTCGGGCCGAGGTCGGCCAGCTCGCCCGGCTTGAGGGTCCTGGCCACCGACGAGAACCCGATGATCTGGAGCGCGTCCTGCGGGTAGCGGGTCGAGACGAGGCTTTGCAGCGCGAGCGCGGTCGACTTGGCCGGCCCCCACGCCTCCCGCAGCAGCATCGAGTACGACAGGTCGACCAGGAGACACACGGCGGCCCGGGTGCGGTACTCGGTCTCGAGCACCTGGAAGTCGGCTGGGTCGAGGTGCACGCGGGCGGGCGTGGCTGGCGCCGTCCTCGTTCCATCGGGGGGGCCAGGAGCGCCCTCCCGGGAGCGGCCCCGGGCCTCGGGCCCGGCTGCATCGGGCTTGGGTTGCGGCCGGCCCGATCCATCGGGGGGGCCAACAGCGCCCCCCCGAACCCCCCCGGCCTCCCGGTCCCTTGTACCGACCCCCGGGTGAGCGGTTCCTGCGCCGCGCAGCACCGCGTTCTTGACGGTGCCGACCACGTCCAGCGGCTGCTCGTCGCCGAACTGCCACTGGCGGGAGCTCCCGGTCAGCTCGCCCGCGGCGCCGGCGCCGGGGACGTCGTGGTCGCCCCGGCGGCGGGTCTCGAGGCTCGAGAAGATGCGCCGGAGCGCGGTGGCGCCGATGCGCCGGATCGCCTTGGGGGTGAGCTTCAGCTCGCCGCGCTCGCGGGTCAGGTAGCCCTGCTCGGCCAGCTCTCGTTCCAGCGCGCGGAGCGCCTCGACGTCGGTGGCGGCGGCGCGGCCGAGCGCCCGCTCGACCGCCTCCAGGTCGATGTCGTCGAGGGAGGCGCCCGCGTAGCCCTGGCCCAGGCTCGCCTCGAGCGCCTCCAGGTCGGCCAGCTCCTCGAGCGCGGTGGTGGCGTCGCCGAGCCCGAGCGCCCGGTCGCCGCCCATGGCCGCGGGCTCGCCCCAGCGGAGCTCGGGCCGGCGCCACTGGAGGGCGCGGCCGAGCCGGTCCAGCTCGCGATCGAGCCCGAGGTCGGCCATTGCCGCCTGCATGAGCCCGGCCAGCTCCTCCCGCTGCTCGGGCGAGAGCGAGGCGAGCAGCCGGCTGGCCGCGGCCGCGCGCCGGGCGAGCGCGTCGACCAGCTCGTCGAGGTTCCTCGGGCGCTCCGGGAACATGTCCCCGTACTTCTGCATGAACTGGTCGAACGCGGCGGTGGTGTCCTCGCCCCTGGCGTCGGCGTCCAGCATCGCGTTCAGGTCGGCCAGCATGTCCCGCACCCGCTCGAGGTCCTCGCTGCTCGCGCCCGCGAGGGCCTGCCGCATGCCGCGGAACTGGGCGTCGAGCACCTCCCGGCGGAGCAGGTCGCGGATCTGCTCGTAGGTGGCGGCGGCCTCCGGCGAGCGCCACTGGCGTTCGGCGAGCTCGCGCACGGCCCCGGCGGTGTCGGGCGGGAGCTGGTCCAGCTCGGCCTCTGCCAGCCGGGCCGCGTCCGACGGGTCGGCCGCGAGCGCCCCCCGCTCCTGCTCCAGGGCCCGGTCGAGCAGCTCGCGGACCTGCTCCAGGGTGCCGTCGAAGGTGCCTCGCCCGCGCAGCTCGCGGCGGCGCTCGCGGACCCGGCGGAGCAGGTCGCGCAGGCCGCGCAGGTCCGGCATGCCCTGGCGGAGCAGCGACGACAGCGCGTCGCCGGGCCGCTCCCCCGCCAGCACCCGGTCGCCCAGGCGGTCGAGGGCGGCAGCCAGGTCGAATGGCGGCTCGAGCGGGTCGGGCCCGCCCCGCCACCGCCCGTAGCGGTAGGCCATCGGGCTACCCCCCTCCGTACACGGTCCGGCCCGGCAGCTCCTCCTTGGCCAGCCGCTTGGCCAGGTGCAGCCCTTCCATGGCGAACTCGAGGGCGGCCGCGGCCAGGCCCGGGGTCTCGGCGCCGTCGTCGTCGCCCAGGCGCCGCAGGAGCTGGGCCAGGCCGGGCACCGGCCCGACCCGTCGGAGCAGCTCGGCCGCTGGCACGAGGTCGCCGGTCTCCACCGTGGCGTCGTCGTCGAACCGGCGCAGCAGGCCGGAGACGTCCTGGCCGCCGAGCCGACTGCGGTAGGTGTCGGCCACGGCCCGCCGCAGCAGGTGCTTGAGCAGGTCGAGCTCGCGGCCCTCGTCGAGCTGGTCGAACTCGACCTTGCCGAGCGAGGTGGGCACCGCGGCGGGCAGGTCGACGATGCGCACGACCGGCACGGCCTCGCCGGTGACCGCGGCCCGGCGCACGGCCGAAGCCGCCGCGGTCTCGGCCGCCGCGATCGCGAAACGGGCCGACACCCCCGACCTGGCGTCGATCTGGGGCGCCTCGCGCACCCCGCGCGTGAACCTGGCGATGACCTCGAGGACGTGCTCGGGCACGACCGGCGTGCCGAGCGGGCTGCCGGCCCAGTCGAGCACGGCCTCCTGGCGCATCAGCTTCAGCTCGTCGTCGAGCCGGAGCGGGTAGTGGGTGCGGATCTCGGCCCCGAACCGGTCCTTCAGCGGCGTGATGATCCGCCCCCGGTTGGTGTAGTCCTCCGGGTTGGCGCTGGCCACCAGCAGCAGGTCCAGGGGGAGCCGGAGCTGGTAGCCGCGGACCTGGATGTCGCGCTCCTCGAGCACGTTGAGCAGCGCGACCTGGATGCGCTCGGCCAGGTCGGGCAGCTCGTTGACGCTGAAGATGCCCCGGTTGGTGCGGGGCACGAGGCCGTAGTGGACCGTCTCGGGGTCGCCGAGGGTGCGGCCCTCGGCCACCTTGATCGGGTCGACGTCGCCGATGAGGTCGCCGACGCTGGTGTCGGGGGTGGCGAGCTTCTCCCCGTACCGGTCGGCGCGGTTGCGCCAGCCCACTGGCAGGGCGTCGCCCAGCTCGGCCAGGCGGGCACGGCAGGCGGTGCAGGTCGGGGCGTAGGGATGGTCGTTGATCTCGCACCCGGCCACCACCGGGGTCCACTCGTCGAGCAGGTGGGTGAGGGAGCGGATGAGCCGGGTCTTGCCCTGCCCGCGCTCACCCAGCAGCACGATGTCGTGCCCGGCGAGCAGGGCCCGCTCGAGCTCGGGGAGGACCGTCTCGTCGAACCCGACGATGCCGGGGAAGCGGCGCCGGTCCGCGGCCAGCCCGGCGATCAGGTTGTCGCGGACCTCGTGCTTGACGGTCCGGTGGCGGTGCCCGGACGCGCGCAGCTCGCCCAGGGTGGTGTCGGCGGGAGGCGTCGGGGCCGGCACGGCATTGGTCATGGTTCCTCGCTCGCTACGCTGGTCGCTTCGTCGTCGGTGTCCACCCTCCGCCTCCACGCCCGGGCTGGCAACCGGTGGTCCGGCCGCGCCCACGCGGCCCCACCGCGGGGGGCCACGATGAGAGGCGGACGACCGCCTGCTCGTTACCGGAGCCGCTCGGCGACCCGCTCAGGCGGGCGGGGCGCTTGCACGCCACGCGGCACGTCCGAGCAGGGCGAACCCGGCCACGAGCCGTTCGGCCACGTCCTCGATGCCGCGCTCGCGCAGCACGGTGACGACCGTGCGGGCTTGCAGGGGCCGGTTGCACGCGTCCACGTCCAGGGGGACGTCGGTGCGGATCGCCATCAGCTCCCGGTTCAGCAGGTAGGTGCCCTTGTGGGTGACGAGGGCCTCGACCACCCAGGGGCCGAGCAGCCGCGCCACCCCGGCGGGGTCGGCCATGGCCGCCTCCACGTCGGGATAGGCGGCGAGCAGGCGGGCGGCGGTCACCGCGCCGATCCCGCGCACCCCGGGCAGGCAGTCGCTCGAGTCCCCGCGCAGGGCGGCGAGGGCCGGGTACTGGGCCGGTCCCACGCCGTACCTGGCCCGCAGCCAGCTCGGCGAGACCTGCTCCATACGCCCCCCGCCGAACAGAAAGAAGACCTGCACGGTCGGGCTGACGAGCGCGAACGCGTCCTGGTCGCCGGTTGCCAGGGCGGCCGGCACCATGCGCCTGGTGGCGAGCTGCGCGGCCGACCCGAGCACGTCGTCGGCCTCCAGCCCGTCGGGCACGGCCACGCACAGGCCGAGCAGCCCCAGCAGGCCGGGCAGCTCGTCGAGCAGCTCGACGAGGGCGTCGTCCTTGGGCGGGCGGGCCGCCTTGTACTGCGGTGCGCGCTGGCGCCGGACCGACCGGACCGGGTCGTCGAAGCCGACCACGCAGGCGGTGGGCCGGACCGTCCCGGCGATGCGGGCCAGCATGGCCACGACCCGCTCCAGGGCCGCGCCAGGGGGTGCCTCGGCACCCCCGACCGCGTGGAAGGCGCGGTGGGCGAGCCCGTTGCCGTCGACCGCGAGCAGGTTCGGGCCCGGGCGCCTGGGCGGGCGGCCCCGCCCGGTTCGCGGCGCGTCCCGGCGGCCGGCGCCAGGCTCCCCCTGCTCGGGCAGCATGAACAGCCGGAGGTCGTCGGCGGTGGGCGCGGCAGCCATGCTCAAAGACATACCCCGGGCTGTCCGGGCGCGCAAGGGACCGTGCGCCAGGCGCGCAAGGGACTCGCGACCGTGGGCCGGGCGCGCAAGGGACTCGCGACCGTGGGCCGGGCGCGCAAGGGACCGGCGCGCCAGGCGCGTGGGGACCGGCGCTCCGGCGGCACTCCGGCCGTGCGGGGACCGGCGCGGGCTGGCTACGGACTGGGCTGTCCAGGGTGGAGCAGGCCGGCTCCGGCCCGGGGGACCGGGGATCACGCCGGCCGACCCTGGCCCGGGAGGCCGGGGTCACGCAGCCCGCCGACGTGGTGGACCAGCAGCTGGTCCACCAGCTCCTCTGGGCGCTGGGGCCAGGGGAACGACGGCAGCGAGATGAGCAGCGAGGTGACCCCGTGGACCAGCGCCCAGAGCCCGAAGGCGACCACGAACGGGTCCTCGCGGCGGATCGCGCCCGCGTCCATGCAGCGCTGGACTGCCTCGACCAGGTGGCTGAAGGCGGCCGACTCCTGCACGGCCTGCAGGGCGGCCTCCTCCGGCATCTCGTCGCCCCGGCCCATGAACAGGATCCGGTACGCCTCGGCGTTGTCGAGCCCGAACCGGACGTAGGCATGGCCGCGGAGCCTGAGCGAGCCCAGTGGGTCGCTGGAGCCGGCCGCGGCCTCCTCGATCGTCTCGTCGAGCTTGCGGAACTGCTCCTCGCAGACCGCCCAGAGCAGCTCGTCCTTGTCGGCGAAGTGCAGGTAGATGGAGGGCGTGGTGACGCCCACGGCCTTGGCGATGGCGCGGATGGAGACCGCCGACTCGTCGCCGGTCTCGAACAGCAGGCGGGTGGCGGCGTCCAGGATCTCGGCGCGCAGGCGCTCGCCCTCCCCCCGCCGCGCGCGGTGGCGGCGGGGGGAGGCGGCGCGCTGCGCGTCGGCGGCCATCAGGCCCTGACCGGCTCCGAGTCAGGGTGCGCATGCGGCGCCGGCTCGGCCGGACCGCCCTCGGACAGGCCGATCCGGTCGTGGAGGCGGCGCAGCGGGCGCGGCGCCCACCAGTTGGCCTGGCCGGCCAGGCGCATGAACGCGGGCACCAGCAGCGCCCGGATGAGGGTGGCGTCGACCACGACCGCGAGCGCGCTGCCGATCCCGAAGAGCTGGATGAAGCTGACCTGGGAGGTCGCGAAGGCGAGGAACACCACAGCGAGCACGGCGGCCGCGGCGGTCACGATGCGGCCGGTCCGCTCCAGCCCCAGGGCGACCGCGGCCACGGTGTCGCCGGTGCGGTCGTGCTCCTCCTTGATCCGGCTCAACAGGAACACCTCGTAGTCCATTGACAGCCCGAACGCGATGCAGAACAGCAGCACGGGCATGGAGGTGTCGATCGTACCGGTGGCGGTGAACCCGAGGAAGCCGGCCAGGTGCCCCTCCTGGAAGATCCAGACCATGGCGCCGTAGATGCCGGTGAGCGACAGCAGGTTGAGGACCAGCGCCTTGGCCGGGATGACGACGCTGCCGGTCATGAGGAACAGCACCACGAAGGTGACCAGCGCGATGACCGCGGCGGCGGCCGGCAGGTGGCCGAACAGCGCGGCCTTGGTGTCGACGAGCTGGGCGGCCGGGCCGGCGACCTTGACCGCGAAGGGCGCCGAGAGGCCACGGACCCGCTCGACCAGGGCCTCGCCCTCGGGGGAGTTGGTGTCGACCGAGGGGACAACCGAGAGCCAGGTGGCGGTCGTGGCGGCGAAGCGGCCGGAGGCGGGGCCGGGCCCGGCCACCCGCCGGCCGTGCGCGTAGGTGCCGGTCAGGGCGTCGACCCTGGCCACCCCGGGCAGGGCCGAGAGCTCGCCGGCGTAGCGGTCGATGTCGGCGGCGTGCCCGGCCGGCCCCTCGGCGCCGGTGGTGACCACCGAGAGTGCGGCGGCCTCGTTGGATTCGAAGTTGGCCCGGACGGCGTCCGACACCTGGCGGCTGGGGGCCGAGACGGGCAGGACCCGGTCGTCGGGCAGGCCGAAGCGGACGTTGAGGAACGGGGTGCCGAGCAGGACCAGGAAGGCGACGACGGCGAGGGCGACGGGCAGCGGGCGCCGCATCACCGTGACCGCGATCCGGTGCCAGAGGCCCGGGCCGGCGGCGCGCCGCCGCCGGCCGAGCGGGAGCCGGAAGCGGTCGATGCGGCGGCCGATGAGGGCGAGCAGGGCAGGCAGCACGACCAGGGCGCCCACCGCGGCCAGGGCGACGACCGCGATCCCGGCGTAGGCGAACGAGCGCAGGAAGTACAGCGGGAAGACCAGCAGGGCGAGCAGCGAGACGGCCACCGTGGCCGCGCCGAACAGCACCGTCCGGCCGGCCGTGCGCACGGTGACGACCAGGGCGTCGCCGGCCTCGCGGCCGGCACGCAGCTCCTCGCGGTAGCGGGAGACGATGAACAGGCTGTAGTCGATGCCGAGCCCGAGCCCGAGCGCGGTGGTCAGGTTCAGGGAGTAGATCGACACGTCGGTGAGGCCGGCGAGGACGCGCAGCACCAGCAGCGTGCCGACGATCGCGAGGCCGCCGACGGCGAGCGGCAGGGCGCCGGCCAAGGCGCTTGCGAACACGACCACGAGCAGCAGCAGGGTGAGCGGGACCGAGATGGCCTCGGCCCTGGCCAGGTCCTCCTGGACCTGGGCGCCGATGTCGTGGCCGACCTGGAGCGAGCCGCCCACCTGGACCCTGGTGGCGGCGCCGTCGCGCCCGTAGGCGGCGGCCAGCTCCGCGATGCGCTCGTCCTGGGCCTGCTCGTCGCCGGTGACGCGACCGAGCGCGAGCGCCTGGCGGCCGTCCCTGCTCCGCAGCGCGGGCGCGTCCAGGGTCCAGTAGGAGCCGACCTGGGTGAGGTCGGGCTCGGCGGCCAGCCGCTCGGTGAGGGCGCGGCCCTCGGCCGCGGCCGCCTCGCCGTCCACCGTCCCATGCTTGGCGGTGACCAGCAGCACCAGGTTCGGGTCGCCGGCGCCGAAGGTGTCGCGCAGCACCGCCGCCGCCCTGCTGGACTCGGCGCTGGGGTCGTCGAAGCCGCCGGACTTGAGGCTGGCCACCGCCCCGCCCCCGAAGACCCCGGCGGCGACCACGAAGGCCAGGGTCGCCGCGAGGACCAGGAGCCGCCGGCGGAGCAGGAACCGTGCGAGCCGTTCGAGCATCGATCTCCTGACGTAGTTAGGTTAACTGTGTCAACTTAACTGCGTCAGGCTCAGCCGTGTCAAGCCCCGGATATGGGAGCATCTGGCTGACCGGTCACCGGCCAGGGTCAGCGCGGCACCGGGGCCGGCAGGCCGGCGACCACGGCGAGGAGCCGGTCCACCTCCTCCTCCGTGGTGTAGGGGGCCATGCCGGCCCGGACCAGGCCGCCGGAGGCGGCCAGGCCGAGGCGCTCCACGATCGTCACGGCGTAGAAGTTCCCGCTCCACACGTAGACGCCCGCGGCGGCGAGCCTGGCCGCGACCTCGTCGGGGTGGACGCCGTCGACCGTGAACGACACCGTGGGCGCGCGCTGGGCCTTGCCCACCTCGGGCCCGAAGCGGCGCACCCCGGGCAGCTCCCCGAGGCCGCGCCAGAGCCGCTCCAGGAGCCGGCGCTCGCCGTCGTAGACCGCGGTCATGGCCGCCACCAGCCGCTCGCGCAGATCCGAATCGGCAGGGGCGGCGGGCGCCAGATCGGCGGGAGGGGCGGGCGCCAGGCCGGCGATGAACCCCACCGCGGCGGTCACCCCGGCCAGGGCGGCGTGGTTCAGGGTGCCGGTCTCGACCCGCTCGGGCGCCGCGTCCCGCTGGGGCCGTAACCGGTCGGTGGGCAGCGCGTCCAGGGCGCCCGGCCGGGAGTAGAGCACGCCGACGTGGGGGCCGAAGAACTTGTAGGCCGAGCAGAACAGGAAGTCGGGGTCGAGCGCGGTCACGTCGGCCACGCCGTGGGGCACCCAGTGGACCGCGTCCACGGCGAGCAGGGCGCCCACCTCGCGGGTCCAGGCCCGGATGGTGGCCAGGTCGTTGACGGTCCCGACCGCGTTGGAGGCGTACCCGACCGCGACCAGCCGGGTCCGCTCGCCGACCAGGGCGCGGAAGGCGTCCATGTCCAGGGTGGCGTCCGGGCGCACCGGGACGTGCCTGAGCACGGCGCCCCGCTCGGCCAGCACCCGCCAGGGGGTGACGTTGGCGTCGTGGTCGAGGTCGGTGACGACCACCTCGTCGCCCGGGCGCACGCGGCGGGCCAGCGCGTGGGCGAGGGAGAAGGCGAGCGTGGTCATGTTCTGTCCGAACGAGATGGTGGCCGGGCCCGGCGCGCCGAGCAGCGCCGCCATCGCCGCCCGGGCGCCGGCGACCACCGCGTCGGTCTCGAGGCTGGACGCGAAGACCCCGTGGGCGTTTGCGTTGCTTGTCTGGTAGTAGCCGGTCACGGCCGCGATCACACCGGCCGGCACCTGGGTGCCGCCGGGGCCGTCCAGGTAGGCGACCGGGCGGCCGCCCACGACCCGCCCGAGTGACGGGAACTGGCTGCGGCAACGGCTGAGGTCGGGCATGGGCGCTCCTCGCGGAGTCGGGACGGTCCGTGAGGATCGTGCCAGAGATCGGCGCCCGGCCCGCCCGGCACACCTGGCCCGCCCGGCACACCCGGCCCGCCCGGCCCGGGCGGCGGGGGCGGCGGAGCGGGAGCGCTCAGCTACCCGGCCGGCGGCCCAGGGGGACGTGCACCATGGGCACGGGGTGTTCGGGCAGGGCGGGGGTGACCCCTGCCCTGCTCATGGCGGCCGGCTCACCCGTGCCCTCCCGGGTGAGCTCGCCGGGGACGACGGGCGGGTCGGTCGCCTCGCCGACCACGCCCGCCGGCAGCAGCGCCAGCGCGGTGACCCCCCCGTACCAGGAGTGGCGGAGCTGCACCCTGATCCCCTGCCGGGCGGCGAGGTGCCCGACGACGACGAAGCCGAGCATCTTGGCCAGGGCGAAGTCGGCGACGGGCGGGTTGCTCAGGCGCTCGTTGACCTTGATGAGCTCGTCGTCGGTCATGCCGACGCCCTGGTCCTCGATCTCGAGCACGTACCTGCCGGGCAGCGCCTGCCCCGCGACCCGCACCTTGGTCCCCGGCGGCGAGAAGGAGATGGCGTTGTCGACGAGCTCGGCCAGCAGGTGGACCACGTCGGTGGCGGCCCAACCGGCGACCTGGGCCTCCTCCAGCCTGACGACCTCGACCCGGTCCTGCTCCTCGACCTCGGCGGCGGCCGCGGCGACGACGTCGGCCAGGGCGATCGGTCCCCGCCAGCGGCGGTTGGGCTCCGCGCCCGAGAGCAGGATGAGGTTCTCGGCGTTGCGGCGCATCCGGGTGACCAGATGGTCCAGCTCGGTCAGGCCTTCGCGCATCTCCTGGTTCGGCGCCCTCTGGTAGAGCTGGCCGACCAGCTCGAGCTGGCGGCTGATCAGCCCCTGGCTGCGCCTGGCCAGGTTCAGGAACATGTCGCCGACGCCCCGCCGCAGCGTGGCCTCCTTGCCGGCGACCTGGACGGCGACGTGGTGGACGGCGTTGAACGACTCGGCGAGCTGCCCGATCTCGTCCCTGGAGCGGGTCTGGATGGGCGCGGCCGACTCGGCCGCCAGGTCGACGCTCTCCCCCTCCTGCAGGCGCCGCACGATACCGGGCAGCTTCCGCTCGGCCACCTCGTCGGCGGCGTCGCGCAGCCTGCCGAGCGGCCGGATGAGGGACCGGGCGGTGGCCAGCGCGAGCACCAGCGCGAGCGCGAGCGCGGCGGCGAGCAGGAAGCTGTAGAGCGCGGCGCGCCGGTCGGCGCCGGCCTTGATCCTCGAGCTGACCGTGAGCAGGTCGGCGCTCAGCCGCTGCTCGACGCCGCGGAGCAGGTCCAGCTGCACGGCCATGGCGGAGAACCAGGCACGGGGGTCGGCGGCGATCTGCAGGTCGTCCTCGCTCTCCAGCGCCAGCTCCCGGAGCTTCGCCACCCGCGCGACCTCGGGGCCGGCCACGACCCGCTCGTACAGCTCGTGCTGCTGCGGGGTGGCCGAACTCTCGAACTGGGCCGTGTAGATGGCCTCGGCGGCTGCGACCGAGGTGAGCTTGCCGTACTGGCCCGGCCTGAACCGGTGCCGGGTGAAGACGTCGTTGAGCAGCCCGTGCTGGGCGTCGGTGAAGTCCTTGGCCCGGGACAGGGCGACCGAGGCGGCCACCGCCCGGAGCAGCTCGGCGTTGTCGCTGGTCGGGGCGAAGCTGCTGTTGATGTCGAGCAGGTCGTTGATCGTGTCGGTGTACTGGTCGAGCGCCTTGCCCGGCGTGTCGATCGGGCCGTGCCCCTGACGGCTGGGGTTCTCCTCGCCCTCCTCCTCGTGCTTCTCGATGCCGGGCTCGACCGCGAGGTCCTCCGGCGTGATCGGCCTGGTGTCGATCGCCCGGCGCTGGGCCGGCAGGTTGCCGAGCTCCCGGAGGCCGTAGGCCACCCGCTCGGTCAGCCCGCGGTCGGTGGCGGGGAGGTCCAGCCGCCCGGCCGCGGCCTTGCAGGCGGACGCGGCCAGGTCGACCGCGCGCCGCTTGGCGGCCAGCTCCGGGCCGCCCGACTTCCGGTTGCTGCTGAGATGGCTGGAGGACAGGCTCCGCTCACCTTGCAGCTCGTGCACGAGGGGCGCGAGCCTCCCGGCGAAAACCACGAATTCGTTGACCCGCGCGGCCTTTGCGCTCTGGGCAAGATTGGACCGGATCCCGACCAGGGCAAGGGTCGTCAGGACGAGCAGTGGAGCGATCAGGGTGGCGATGAGCTTGGTCCGGATCGGCGCGTTACGAAACATCTGCCACCTTTCGCTGTCGACCGGAATTGGCGGCGGCACCGGGCGCCTGCGACGGGACCGCGCCGGCGCGCCGACACGGCCTCGGACCAGGGCGGGCGGGCATGGGGGGTGAAGCTCGCGGAAGCCTATCTTTCGCGCCATAGGGGCGCAACCATTCAAGACCGCCCGTCTGGCGCGTCAGGGTTGGCGCACGCAATTCAGGAACTATCGGGCGCCATGGCATTACCCTTGACGGAGGCGCCACGAACCCGATCCGGGAGACGGGCCGCCGCCGGCCCGAAGGGGCGAAAGCTCCCGCGGACCCTCAGGCGCCCGCGGCGATCGTCTGCTCGACCTGGGCCCGTCGCTGCGCGTCGATGCCGTCGGCGATGCCCTCGTCGGAGGCCATCAGCTCCTCGACGTCGACCGCCTCGAACGCCAGGACGCCCATGTCGGTGAAGGCCGCGCGGACCTTCGGGCCGAACAGGCCGATGTCGCGCAGGGTCGGCACGATGCGGGTGAACAGCAGGGTGCGGAACTGCAGGAAGGTGCTCGACTCCTTGACGAAGCGGATGCTCTCCTCGGCGTCGAGGTCGAGGTTGCCCCAGACCTCCTCGGCCAGGAAGCGGTCGCGCATCAGGTAGCAGGCCTCCACGCAGAACTCCTCGCGCTCGTCGCGCTCCCGGGCGCCGAGCTCGCGGTAGTAGTCGCGCAGGGCCAGGCGCCCGAACGCGACGTGGCGGGCCTCGTCCTGCATCACGTAGGCGTTGATCGCCTGGGCCAGCGGGTTGCGGGTCAGGTCGCGGATCAGCCCGAACGCGGCCAGGGCGAGCCCCTCGATCAGCACCTGCATGCCCAGGTAGGTCATGTCCCAACGGCCGTCGGAGATGACGTCGTCGAGCAGTGCCTTCAGGTGGGGGTTGATCGGGTAGGCGAGCTGGAGCTTGGAGTGGAGGTAGCGCGAGTACGCCTCGACGTGGCGGGCCTCGTCCATGACCTGGGTGGCCGCGTAGAACTTCGAGTCGATGTCGGGCACCGTCTGCACGATCTTCGAGGCGCAGATCAGGGCGCCCTGCTCGCCGTGGAGGAACTGCGAGAACTGCCAGGCCGTGACGTGGTGGCGGACCTGCGCGCGCCCCCGCTCGTCGAGCGACTCCCAGGCCCGCGAGCCGAAGATGGGCACCGACTCGTCCGGGGTGAGCAGCGGGTTGTCGAGGTCGACGTCCACCGACCAGTCGATCCGCTCGGCGGCGTCCCACTGCTTCTGCTTGCCCCGGTCGTACAGGCTGAGCAGCCGGTCGCGGCCCTCGTCGTACTCCCAGGAGAAGGTGGTGGTGCTGCCGCTCGGGACCTGCCAGCCGGTCTGCTCGATGGGAAGGGTGTAGATGCGCGTCGAGCTCACGTGACCTCCCATGGTCGGCGGTCGCCACCACCACCAAGGGTACGAAGCGTTGTGACACGGCGTCTACCGCGCGGATCCTTCCCGGTCGCCGCCCCGAGCTACGTGCAGGGCTGCTGATGGCCAGGGCTCACCCCTGGCCGGTGAGCAGGCGGGTCACCTCGCGGTAGAGGTCGTCGGCGGCCGCCGGGGAGTCGGCGATGCAGGTCACGCCGACCTTGCCGAAGCCGCGCAGCGCGCCGAGCAGGTGCAGGGTCGTCCCGGCCCGGGTCGCCGGGTCGTAGGCGAGGCCGGCCTGCCGCACCCGGGCCACCACCTGCGCCGGCCCGAGCCCCACCAGGTCGCGGGACTTGAGATTGTCGCTGGCCACGTAGGCCTTGGCCCGGCCGTCCGCGACGAGCTGGCCGGTGGCCGGCTCGTAGCGGCCCTCCGTGGCCAGCAGCGCCATCCAGAGCGGGTGGGTGGTGCCGCCGATGCGCAGGTTGATCTCGCTCAGGTAGGTCTCGACCCCGGAGGGGGTGGGCGCGACGACGAAGTCGATGCCGAGCCAGCCGATGACGCCCCGGGCCGCGAGCACCTCGCCGACCCGCAGCGCCCAGCGCTGGATGTCGAGCCGGTAGGCGTCGTCGGCCGGGAAGCGGCAGCCGAGGTAGACCTGGCCGCCCGGGCCGCCGAGGAGCTGGCTGTGGGTGGAGACCAGCTCGACCTGGCCGCCGGGGGCGACCCGCAGCTGCACGCTCGGCGAGACCAGGCCCGGTGCCTGGATCAGCTCCTCCACGATCGCGCCGCCCGCCTCCACCTTCGCCGCGAACGACGGCCAGGACTCCTCGGCCGCGCCGAAGGTGGTCGGGCAGTCGACCAGGACGCCGCCGAGCTCGCGCACGTCGACGATGGCGTTGCCCTGGCCGGAGAAGCCGTCGTTCAGCTTGACCACGACCGCCTCGGGCGGGGGCGGCGTGCGCGACGCCAGGCGCCGCACCGCGCGCTCGACGTCGGCCAGCGAGCGCAGGTCCTCCCACCCGTCGATCATCGGGACGCCGGCCGCCCGGGCCGCGCGCCTGCTGCCGGTCTTCGACCCCAGGGCGACGAGGTCGGGGTGGGGCCCGTAGACCGGCAGCCCGACCAGCTCGGCGAAGGTCCGCTCGAGCGGCGTGACGTTGAACGGCAGCAGGTAGGCTTCCGGCCCGTCGCCGGCCAGCGACCGCACCCGGGCCAGGAGCCGGGGCCGCTCCAGGAGCTTGGCCGTGAGCGCGCGCGCGTCGGGGTCGCCGGCCCAGACCAGGTCGAGCCGATCCCGGGCCCCGGCCGGGTCGGGCAGGAAGCTGAGGTAGTAGGCCACGACGGCCGGGTCGACCGGCTGCGACGTCAGGTAGACGAGGCGGAGCCGCGGGTTGCGCAGCAGCAGGAGCAAGAACAGCATGCGCTCCTCGTAGTGCTGGATGCCGACGATCTTGCGCAGCTCCGACACCGGGAACGACAGCGACGGGAGCACCACGATCGTGCCCGCGTCGAGCAGGAACGGGTCGCTTCCCCACGTGCGCCGGGCAAAGCCAGCCTGGAGCTCCTCGAAGGTCGCCGGTCGTGCCCCGGTCGTCACCACGGTCGGCCGATCACGTCGCGCTCGTCCTTCCTGCGCGCACACCCGCGCACGTCCGTCCCGCGGCGTTGCCGGCGCCTGCGCCGGCGATGGTCACGGCGCCAGGACGCGCGGATGCACCCGGATTGTACTTGTTGTGCCTGCACGGGCGATACGGTGGGGCGCGGCCCGGCGCCCGCGGGCGATACGGTGGGGTGCTACCCGGCGCCCGCGGGCGATACGGTGGGGTGCTACCCGGCGCCCGCGGGCGATACGGTGGGGTGCTACCCGGCGCCCGCGGGCGATACGGTGGGGTGCTACCCGGCGCCCGCGGGTGGGCGATACCGGCTGCGGCCCGGCGCCTGCCCACGCGCGCCGGGCCGGGTCATGGGGTGGCGTGGACGCGGAGCTGGCGTTTCACCCGGGCCAGGATGGCGCTCATGCCCCGCAGGCGCAGGGGCGAGATGACCTCGTGCAGCCCCATCGCGGTCCAGAAGCCGTCCGGGGTGGCGAGCACCTCGCCGACCGTGGCGCCGTTCAGGCCCTCGGACAGCACGCCGGCAAAGCCTCTGGTGGTCGGCGCCTCCGGGGGCGCGTCGAACCAGAGGGTCACCGTCTGGTCACCGGCCACCTCGCTGGCCACGAAGAACGGCGTCTGGCACTCGTGGACCTGCTCCATGGCGTCCCGGTGGCCCTCGAGGCGGTCGGGCAGCGGCGGGACCCGGCGCGAGTAGTCGAGCAACGCCTCGAGGCGGAACTCCCGAGGCAGGTCGGCGAACTCCTCGACCACCTCCTGGAGCCGGGCCGGCACGGCGGCCATGGTCATCCCTTCACTGGCGACAGCCGCACCGGCTCGGCCGACCGCTCGATCGGCACCCGCACCAGGTTCCCCCACTCGACCCACGAGCCGTCGTAGTTGCGAACCTGCGGGAAGCCGAGGAGCTGGGAGAGCACGAACCAGGTGTGGCTGGACCGCTCCCCGATCCGGCAGTACGCGATCACATCGTCGCCGTGGGCCAGGCCGAGCTCGCCCTGGTAGATCGCGCGGAGCTCCTCGGCGGTCTTGAACGTGCCGTCGTCGTTGGCAGCCCGCTTCCAGGGCACGTTGGCCGCGCCCGGGATGTGGCCGCCCCGCAGGGCGCCCTCCTGCGGGTAGTCGGGCATGGCGAGCAGCTCGCCGGAGTACTCGCCCGGCGAGCGGACGTCGACCAGCCGCCCCCCGGTGGCGACGTGGGCAAGGACGTCCTCGCGGAACGCGCGGATGGTGGTGTCGTCCCGCTCCACCACCGGGTACTCGGCGGGTGCGCGCTCTGGCACCTCGGTGGTGAGCGGCCGCCCCTCCTCGATCCACCGCTGCCTGCCGCCGTCCAGCAGCCGCGCGTCGGCGTGCCCGAACAGGCTGGCCACCCATAGGGCGTACGCGGCCCACCAGTTCGACTTGTCACCGTAGAACACGATCGTGGTGTCCCTGCTGATCCCCTTGGACGACATCAGCCTCGCAAACCCCTCGCCGTCGACGTAGTCCCTGGTGACGGCGTCGTTCAGGTCGTTGTGCCAGTCGATCTTGACCGCCCCGGGGATGTGGCCGGTCTCGTAGAGCAGCACGTCCTCGTCGGACTCGGCCACCACCAGCCCTGGGTCGTCCAGGTGGTCGGCCAGCCAGGCGGTGGTGACCAGCCGCTCCGGTTGGGCATAGGCGCGCAGCTTCTCGGCGGGGTCGCGCTCCACCACAGGCATCATCGGCTCCTCCTCGGTTCTCGGTGATCGGTCCGCGGGCGCCAGCTCGGCGCGGGGCGGGTGAACCCCGCGCACGGGCTGCCGATACATGTCACCGTACGCTCTCGTTCGGGATCGCTGGAGGCCGACCGCGGGTCAAGCGGGGAGGGGGCTGATGGCCCGTACGACGACGACCCCGTGGTCGCGCGCATCGCGTAGGGCGACGACCAGGTGGTCGCGCGCATCGCGTAGGCGTCATCCTGCGTCCGCAGGTCGACAACCCTGTGCTTGTCGCCGGAAGGTGCTGCACAGCAGAATCGGGCATCTCGGCGCCCCGGCCGCCCCCCGGCCGGTGGCACCCTCCTGCACTCGAAGAGGTGGCGCATGGCCGCCGGGCTAGGAACTGTCACGCAGGATGGCGCCCCCGCGCGCAGGCGCCCCCGCCGGCGCTGGGGCCGCTGGGTCGCCCTGGCGGTGCTCCTGGTGCTGGCGGGCGCCGTCGCGGCCGGCGCCTGGCTGGCCCTCGGCCTCGGCCGCGCCGCCCGTGACGTCAGGACGTCGGCCACCGCGGCCCGGGCCGACCTCGGGCGTGCGAGCCGGGCGCTCAGGGCCGGCGACGAGGCCGGGGCGCGGCGGGCCGTGCGGGCCGCACGGGCCGAGCTGCGCCGGGCCGACGCGGCCGCGGCACGCACGCCCGTGCGCATCGCCGGGCGCCTGCCCGTGGCGTCCTCGCCAGTGGCCGACCTCGGCCACCTGCTGGCCGCCGGGCACGTGCTGGTCGGCACCGCCGACCGCGCGCTGAGCGCCCAGGCGCGGGTCACCGGCGACAAGGCGACACTGTTCCGCGACGGGCGCATCGACCTGGCCACCGCGGCCCGAGCCATCACCGACACCACGGCGGTCCTGGGCGACCTCGACCAGGCCCGGGCCGAGCTGCGCCAGGTGCGCGGTGGGCGGTTCGCCCCGGGCGCCGCCGAGGCCCGCGACGCCACCCTCCGGGAGGTCGACCACCTCGACGGGCAGGTCCGCCCGCTGGTCACCGTGCTCCGGGCGCTGCCGCCCGCGGTCGGCGCCGACGGCCCCCGCACCTACCTGGTGGCGGTCATGAACTCGGGCGAGCTGAAGGCGATGGGCGGGGCGCCGCTCGCGATCGCGCTCGTCCGGTTCGAGCTCGGCAAGGTCTCGGTCCTGCGGCGCGGCCAGGTCACCGAGCAGCGACTCAACCTCGGCGTGAGCTGGCCCTACCTGCCCGGCGACCCGTGGCACCCGCCCGGCTCGGTGTCGAGATTCACCAGCTCCGGCCTGTCACCCCACTTCCCCACCTCCGGGGAGGAGATGCTCCGCGCCTACCAGGTCATCACCGGGATCCGCGGCGACGGGGTGATCGCCATGGACCCGACCGCCTTCGCCAAGCTCCTGCGCGTGACCGGGCCGGTCAGCGCGCCCGGCTACGGCTGGGTGAACGGCAAGAACGTGGTGCGGCTCCTGCTCGCCGACAGCTACCAGCGCATCCCCGACAAGGACGCGCGCCACCGGGTCAACGAGGCCCTCATGGACGCGATGCTGGGTCGCATCCTCGCCGGTGGCAAGCTCCTCGGCCAGGCCGAAGCCCTCGGGGAGGCGGCCAAGGGCAGGCACGTGCAACTCTACTTCCGGGACGCCGGGCTGCAGCGCACCACCCTCGCCCACGGTCTCGCGGGCGACCTGTCGCCCGCCCACCAGGACTACCTCGCCGTCTACACGCAGAACGGCAACGCCAGCAAGGTGGACTTCTACCAGCGGCGCTCGATCGAGCAGGTGGTGCGCCTGGCACCCGACGGGTCGGCCCGGGTGACCCGGACGGTCCGCCTGGTCAACGCCACCCCGGCGGGCGCGCCGGCCGAGGAGCGGACCGGGTACCTCACCAGCTGGGGCCATCCCGGGGTGATCGCCTACCTGCCCGGCCGGGCCGCCGCCGTCTCGGCCCGGGTCGACGGGAGACCGGCCGGATGGACGCCGTTCCGCGAGCTCGGCCGCCAGGTGGTCCGCCTCCTGGTGCCCATGCCGCCCGGCTCGACCCGCACCGTCACGGTCGAGTACCGGCTGCCCAGGGCCGCCGTGCGGGACGGCACCGGCCTGCGGTACGCGCTCGCGGCCGACACCCAGCCGATCGTCAACCCGGCCTCCCTGCGGGTCGTGGTCGTGCCCCCGCCAGGGTTCAGCGCCCCGCCCCAGCCCGGCTGGACCGCCGAGAAGGGCGCCCTGGTCGCCAAGCGCCCGTTCACCAGCGACCAGGCCCTCACCCTCCGCCTGCGGCACTGACCGGCGGCGTGCCGTCAGCGGGAGGGCGCGGCGGTCGACCCGTCCCGGACCGGCAGCACCACCCGCATCGTGGTGCCGCCACCCAACCGCCGCTCGGCGGTGATCTGGCCGCCGTGGGCCTCCACGAGGCTCCTCGCGATGGCCAGCCCGAGCCCGGCACCCCCCGAGTCGGCCGACTTCACGAACCGGTCGAACACGTGCGGGAGGTCCCGCGCGTCGATGCCCGGGCCCGTGTCCGAGACCGCGAGGGACACCCCGGCCGCCGCCGGCTCCACCGTGACGGCGACCGAGCCGCCCCGCGGGGTGTGGCGGACGGCGTTGGACAACAGGTTCGCGAGCACCTCCCCGATCCGCACGGGGTCGACGTCCAGCTCGGGCAGGCCGGGGGCGGCGCGCCAGTCGAGCGTCACCCCGGCCGTGTCGGCCCGGACCCGGAACGCCGCCACCGCGTCCTCCACCAGCGACACGGGGTGCACGCGCTCGGGGTGGAGCCGGAGCATCCCCACCTCGGCCGTGGAGAGCGTCTGCAGGTCGTCGAGCAGCCGTGACATCACCGCGGTCTCCTCGAGGACCGGCCCAAGGTGCGCCGCGTCGACCGGGTACACCCCGTCGAGCATCCCCTCGACGTTGCCGCGGATCACCGAGAGCGGCGTGCGCAGCTCGTGCGCGACGTCGGCGAGCAGGCTCCGGCGCTGCGCCTCGTGGGCCTCCAGGCGCTCGGCCATCTGGTTGAACGAGCGGGCCAGGCGGCGCACCTCGCCGGGGCCTCGCGCCTCCACCCGCGCCTCGTAGTCGCCCCCGGCGACGCGGTCGGCGGCCTCCATGACGTCGCCGATGGGCGCGGCCATGCGCCGCACCGCGCGCCCGGCCACGAGCACCGCCACCAGCACGCCCACACCGAGGACCGGGAGGGGGACCAGCGGCGGGCCGCCCCGCGGCCCGCCCGGCCCACCGAAACCACCCGAGAGCAGCCTGACCGCGATCCCGCTGGCCACGAAGGTCAGCCCGAAGAACAGCGCGAACAGGATCCCCACGCGCCGGGGGAAGCCCCTGCGCCTCCCGCCCCACCCGCCCGGCCCGCCTGGCGCGCCGTTCCCGCCCCACCCGCCGGGCCCGTCCGGCCCGCCCCACCCGTCTGGCCCGCGCGGCCCGCGCGGCCCGCCCGGCCCGCCCGGCCCGCGCGGCCCGCCTGGCCCGCGCGGCGGGAACGGCTCGTTCTCCGGCCACCACGGGGGGCGTGGCCCCGGGCCGCGCCGGCGGTCAGGCATCGGCGAACCGGTACCCGACGCCGTGGACGGTGAGCAGGTAGCGGGGCCGGCCCGGGGCCGGCTCGAGCTTCTTGCGGATGTTCTTGACGTGCGCGTCCACGGCCCGCTCGTAGGACTCGAACGCCACGCCGTGGACCGCGTCGAGGAGCTGGGCACGGGTGAAGACGCGACCCGGCTCGCGCGCCAGCGCCGCCAGGAGCTGGAACTCGGTCGGGGTCAGCTCGACCGGCCGGCCACCGACCGAGACGCGCATGCGGGCGAGGTCCACCTCGACATCCGCCACGCGGAGCACCTCCGGCCCGCCGGCCCGCGCCGTCTCGGTCCGCCGGAGCACGGCACGGACCCGCGCGACCAGCTCCTTGGGGCCGAACGGCTTGACCACGTAGTCGTCCGCCCCGAGCTCGAGGCCGACGACCCGGTCGGTCTCGTCGCCGCGCGCGGTGAGCATCACGATCGGCACCTCCGAGGTCCGCCGCAGCGTGCGCGCGACGTCGAGCCCGTCCCGCCCGGGCAGGCCGAGGTCGAGCACGACCAGGTCGGGCCTGGAACGGCGTGCGTTTGCCAGCGCGGCGTCGCCGTCGCCGGCCACGAGGACCTGGAACCCGGCGTGCTGGAGGTAGTCGCGCACGAGCCGCGCGATCTTCGCGTCGTCCTCGACGACCAGGATCAGCTTCACCGTCCACCTCCGGTCCTCCGCAGCCTGACGAGGCAACGGGGCGGAGGCAAGCCTCCGCCCCGTGCCCGCCACCGTGCCGGCGCCCTCACGTGCCGGCCGGCTCGCCCCTGACCGTGGCCTGCTCGCCCATGACCGTGGCCTGCTCGCCCCTGGCGGGCGGCTGCTCGCCCATGACCGTGGCCTGCTCGCCCCTGGCGGGCGGCTGCTCGCCCCTGGCGGGCGGCTGCTCGCCCCTGGCGGGCGGCTGCTCGCCGGCCTGCTCGTGCTGGCGGCGGTGCCACTCCTCGAACGGGGTCGGCCCGCCCGGCCCCCACGGGCCAGGCCCGCCGTTGCGGGGGCCGTACCAGGGGCCGCCCCACCGCCCGCGCCACAGGACTCCCCGAGCCAGCACGAAGATCCCGAACACCAGCAGTGGGAACAGGATGAGCCCGAACGGGAAGAACCCGAAGCCGGGTCCGTAGCCCCAGCCCCGGCCGACCACCCGCACCACCTCGACGTTGTCGCCGTTGCGGACCAGCTCCCGGGAGACTCCCTCGGAGACGCCCAGGTTGTAGGCGCCGACCCCGATCCCGACGGCTGCCAGGATCGTGAGGAGCACCACCCCGATACCGATCGCCCGTCGCATCTCGTCCTCCTTGTGACCTTGACGGGTTCCTTCTTCCAGGACCGATGGTGCCGGGGTGGTGTGAAGGACCTGTGAACGCGGCGCGGAGGCTCATCGTGGGTGCCGCCTTCCTGGCACCACGGTTCCGAGCCCGAGGTGGTGCTCACTCCCGTTCCCCGCGGAGCGCCTGCCAGACGCGCTCGGGCAGCAGGCGGGAAGCCAGTGCGAGGTCGACGTGCTCGGCAAGCAGCTACGGGCTGACCAGGAAGTGGAAGTTGTCCCGCCCGACGGAACGCTCCAGCGTGTTGAGGATGGCTGCTGCGTTGTCGCGAGGGCCCTGGACGAAGAAGGGCTTGCCCTGGCGCCCGAAGCCGATGGCGCTTGGGCCGGTCCACGGCCCGAGATGACCTGCGGTTTCCGCAAAGCCCGGGGCGGGGGCGAAGCCGAGGCTTCGGGCGTACTCGACGGCGCCGAACACGAGGTGCTGCGCCAGCTCCACTGGCGCCTCCACCGGTCGCGCCTGGTACGCGGAGAAGTAGGAGCGAGTGAACTCGAACACGGCGTTCTCGTTCATGACGCGCGGGCCGACGACGTCCTTCACTCCCAGGCACCAGGCGTCGACCAGCCAGCCGCACACGCCGACCCTTCCGCGGCGCTGCTCGCGAGCGAGCAGCACGCTCACCAGGCCTGATGCGCCGGGGTCGGCGGCATCGACATCGGGCCACTCAGGGTGGCCCTCGACGGTGAGCCCGTCGCTCCACCCCGGGCTCACCCAGCACCCGACGACCTTCCGCTCCCCGGCGCCCGCCTGGTCCTCTGCGGCGATGGTCCTGACGAGGGGAGCAACCGTTGCCGGCGGCACGCCGAGGGCACGGGCGATCTCTTTCGGAGAACAGCCCCGTGCACGCAGCACGCGCACTCGTCCCATCAGGTCTTCGCTGTCCACACCGGCATCATCCTTCGACATGGGGTCCGCGTTGCGCGATCTTGGGGTGGGATGACGCAAGCATAGCGTTGTCACATTCAGCCCTGAGGGGTACGCAACGTCGGACGTAGCTTGTGAGCTGCCATGTTCGCGTCCGCTACCTTACCCCTCGTGGACCGCGCCGATTGGCTGCTGCCGATTGGCTGCTTCGATGATCGGGGCGTTTCTCGACGTGCCCATGCCAACGGCCGAGTGACCTCGGGCGCACGAGCGCCTGGAGCTTGAGCGCTCGCGAGCTCCGATCCCATGAGGTCCGTGGCGCACCGGTCTCGGGAATGGCCCGTCAGCTCGTCGAGCATCGTTGGGTACCAGGCCCGTGGCGTCTACGCTACCGTCAGGCCGGTCGGGGAGGCCGACGCGTCGGCGTTGCCGCCGCCTGGGCCACGAAGCGCAGATCCGGGAGGTGGGCGTGCCGATATTCCGAGAGCGTCGAGACCGGGGGATGAGCGAGGCGGCGCACAATGCGGGCGTCGAGCGGGAGCTCATCGCGATGGTCGCCGATCTGTTCAGCGAGGGCAGGACTCCCGCGCAGGACGAGCGCGACGCCGCAGCGAAGCGGTTGCGGAGCCTCCTGTTCGGCAACAAGCAGCTCAACCCCGCCGAGCGCATGGGCATCGAGGGGCGGGTGTGGAGGCACTTCCGCAACGGCAGCCCCGAGCGTGACTACCTCAACGAGATCGGCTTCCTGAGCTGGAACTGACACCGCGTCCCGCCCTGGTGGTCGTCGCCCCGGCCGTCAGCTGCTTGGCGGCCGGTCGGGTTGTCGATGGCCCGTGGCGCCGAGCCGGCGTGGCCCATCGGCGACGCGCGCGGTCGTCGCGCACCCTCCGGGAGGAAACGATCATGGCGGTACGAGCGGTCGTCTTCGACATCGGCGGGGTGCTCGAGATCACGCCTTCGCTGGGTGTGCCGGAGAAGTGGGAGCGGAAGCTCAGGCTGCAACCAGGGGAGCTTGGCGAGCGGACGCACAGGGTGTGGGAGGCCGGCGCCATCGGGACGATCTCGGAAGACGACGTGCGACGGAGCATCGGCGAGCTTCTCGGGCTGGACGAGGCGCAGGTGGACGCGTTCATGGACGACATCTGGACGGAGTACCTCGGCACGCTCAACGTCGAGCTGACCGAGTACCTCCGCGGTCTGCGTCCGCGGTACCGGACCGCCATGCTCAGCAACAGCTTGGTCGGTGCTCGCAGCAGGGAGCGGGAGCGCTACCACCTCGACGAAATGACCGACCTCATCGTCTACTCGCACGAGGTCGGAATGTCCAAGCCCGATCGGCGCATCTACGAGCTGACCTGCGAGCGTTTCGGCGTGCGGCCGGAGGAGATGATCTTCCTCGACGACACCGAGTGGGCCGTCGACGGCGCGCGAGCGATCGGTATCCAGGCGGTCCTGTTCGAGGACAACGCGCAGGCCATCGCGGAGATCGAGGCCCGCCTGCGTGAGCCTGCCGCCCCGCCTTCGTGACTTGACGGTCGCCTGGCGCGAGATTCCCACCGACTGACTGAACCACACCCGTCGACACATCCGGTGCCGGGCGTCATCTCGCCCCTACTGGCTGCCAGCCCTTGCCCCCTGGCTTGCTGGGCTGTTGCCGGCCGACACCCAGCCGCACCTGGACGCCGACGACGACCAAACCCCCGCGCGAACACGTGCGTCGCGGCGCAATAGTTGACACTGACTAGACGATCATGAATACTCGACAGTGACCACAGTGGTGGAGGAGGCGCAGATGGCCAAGCGGCGGAAGGTCGGCAACCTGCTGGCGCTGGCCGTGCTGTCCTATCTGACCCAGGGGCCCATGCACCCCTACGAGCTGGGTCGGACCCTGCGCGACCACGGCGACGTGCGCAGCATCAAGTTCAACCACGGCTCGCTGTACATGGTGGTCCAGCAGCTGGCCAAGGCCGGCTTCATCGTCGAGCAGGAGACCACCCGCGCCGGCCAGCGCCCGGAACGCACCGTGTACGCGCTCACCGACGCCGGCCGGCACGAGCTGCGCGGCTGGCTGCGCGAGCTGGTCGAGGTGCCGCAGCACGAGTACCCGCAGTTCGTGGCCGCGCTCTCGCTGATCGGGGCGCTCCCACCGAGCGAGGTCGTCGAGCTGCTGGGCAGGCGGCTGCACCGGCTCGCCGAGCAGCGCGCCGAGATCCGCGACCTGATCGACAACACGCTCGCCGGGGGCGTGCACCCGCTGTTCCTGGTCGAGGAGGACTACCGGCTCGCGCTGCTGGACGCCGAGTCCTTGTTCGTCGAGCGGTTCATCGAGCGAATCAACCACCCGGAGACCGGCTGGGGCCGACCGTGGGGCGAGTTCCACGGCGAGCCCGCCAACACCCACGGAAGGCAGGAGTCATGACCCACACGCGTACCGCCCTGGTCATCGGCGGGGGCATCGCCGGTCCGGCGGCGGCGATGGCGTTGCAGAAGGCCGGGATCGATTCGGTGATCTACGAGGCGCATCCCAGTGACGCCGAGGGCATCGGCGTGTTCCTCACCCTGGGATCCAACGGGATCGACGCGTTGCGGACCATCGGCGCGGACACGCCCGCGCTGGCGGCCGGATTCCCCACCCCGGGGATCATGATGCGCAGCGCACACACCGGCAAGCACCTGGGTGTCAGCCGCATCAGCACCTCGCGTCCCGACGGGACCCCCAGCCACACCCTCAAGCGGGCCGACCTGTACCAGGCGCTGCACGACGAGGCGACCGGGCGTGGCATCGGCATCGAGCACGGCAAGCGGCTGGTGAACGCCGAGACCACCGGTGAGGGGGTACGCGCCGTTTTCGCCGACGGCAGCGATGCCACCGGCGATGTGCTGATCGGCTGCGACGGCATCCACTCCGCCGTCCGGCGGATCATCGACCCGGCCGCGCCCGCGCCGACCTACGCCGGGCTGGTCGGGACCGGCGGCTACGCGCGGGGCGTCCACGTCGAGGCCGAACCCGGCTCCTACACCATGATCTTCGGGAAGCGGGCGTTCTTCGGCTACGCTGTCGCCCCCGACGGCGAGGTGTGGTGGTTCGCCAACGTGCCTCGCCGTCGCGAGCCCGCCCGTGGGGAGCTGGCGGCCATCGGCGACGAGGAGTGGCGGCGCCGGCTGATGACGCTGTTCGCCGAGGACACGGGACCGGCGACCAGGCTGATCGAGGCCAGCTCAGAAATCATGGACGTCAGTCCCATGCACGTCATCCCGCATCTGCCCACCTGGCACAACCAGCAGATGATCGTGATCGGGGACGCCGCGCACGCTCCCTCTCCCTCCTCCGGGCAGGGCGCCTCGCTGGCCATCGAGGACGCCGTCGTGCTGGCCGTCTGCCTGCGTGACCTGCCCGGCTCGCGGCAGGCCTTCACCCGCTACGAGGAGCTGCGTCGTCCCAGGGTCGAGCGGATCATCAAGCAGGCCGCCCGGATCAACAACAGCAAGGCGGCCGGCCCGGTCGGCCGGATCGTCCGCGACACGGTGCTGCCCCTCATTCTCAAGATGACCGCCAACAGCAAGCAGACGAAGCTGACCTACGCCTACCACATCGACTGGGCCGCTCCAGCCGTCGAGACCACCGCATGACCAGCAAGGCTCGCCAGGCGTGCCTGTCCCCACCCGGCCCGGTACACCCGGCGCCACACCCCGTGGTACAGCCATCGGGACAGCCACGGGTGCGCCGGCCGGTGCGGAGCGGCGCGGCCGAGGGCGCGTTCTTGGGCCGCTGTCCGGGGCGGCACCTATGATGGTTCCTCGTGCAGGATCCGTGGGTCTGGGACCCAGGGCGGAGAGGAGCGACCCGGGATGACTGAGTTGGCGGCTACGGACGACGTCGCCCGGAAGACGCCAACGCGCGGGTCCGGGGAGCTGGAGCTCCGGTTGGAGCAGTATCGGGTGGAGCTGACCGCCTATGCCTACCGGATGCTGGGATCGACGTTCGATGCGGAGGACGCCGTGCAGGAGACGCTGCTGCGGGCGTGGCGGAACTTCGATCGTTTCGAGGGCCGAGCGACGCTGCGCACGTGGCTCTACCGCATCGCGACCAACGTCTGCCTCGACATGCTGAACGGGAAGGAGCGCCGGGCCCGCCCCATGGACCTCGCGCCCGCGAAGACGGCCGACGCACCCCTCGGCAACGCGCTCCCGGAAGCCACGTGGATCGAGCCGATCCCCGACGCTCGTGTCCTGCCGGCCGGAGGCGACCCGGCCGAGCTGGCCGTCGCGCGCGAGACGGTCCGTCTCGCCTTCGTCGCCGCGCTGCAGCACCTCCCGCCCCGGCAGCGAGCGGTGCTGATCCTCCGGGAGGTCCTGCGCTGGAAGGCCACCGAGGTCGCGGAGCTGCTCGACACCACCGTCGCGTCGGTCAACAGCGCGCTCCAACGAGCGCGCGCGGCCCTGGCGGCCAGCGACGTCACCGCCACCGGCCCGTCCGAGCCGATGGACGACGCGCAGCGGGCGCTCCTGGCCCGCTACGTCGACGCCTTCGAGCGATACGACATGGACTCGCTCACCTCGCTGCTCCACGAGGACGCGACGTGGTCGATGCCGCCCTACGAGCTGTGGCTGCGGAGCCATCTGGACATCCGCCGGTGGTGCCTGGGGTCCGGTATCGGCTGCCGCGGCTCGCGGTTGGTCCCGACCGTGGCCAGCGGTTCGCCGGCGTTCGGGCAGTACAAGCCCGGCGGTCCGGGAGGCGGCTACGAGCCGTGGGCGCTTCAGGTCCTCGAGCTCTCAGCGGGTCGGATCGCCGGGATCAGCTTCTTCCTCGACACCGCGAGGCTGTTCCCGCTCTTCGGCCTGCCCCCTCGGCTCAAGGGGTAAGCCCGCGCAGAGCGGCACGACGTCGCGCAGCCCCATCAGGGCGAGCAGGCGAGTCCTCCCGGGCGGCCAACCGCGGATCCTCGTTCGCTGTCATCTCTCAAGACAGACCGGTCGGCCGGGCGGAACTCATCGCCATGTGCGCCGGGTCACCGGCTCTCGACCGCGAGCTCGTCGTGCCCGCGTCGCAGGTTCTGCACGAACGCGTGCCCTGCTCACTTGGCGTCGGCGTAGCAGTCGACGGTGGCGACGGTGAGCGGGAACCGCACGGCGGTGTTGCCGAACACCAGCCGGCGGCTCTCCTCGGCGGCGTCGGCCACCGCGTCGGTCACCCAGGCGGCGTCGTGCCGCTGGCAGTGCACCACCACCTCGTCGTGCTGGAAGAAGACCAGCTGCGGGCGCCCGGTCGGGCCGGCCGGGGTGGGGTCGGTGGCCGCAGGGTCAGCGAGCCGGCGGCGCCCGGCCGCCAGCCACACCAGCGCCCAGTCGGCGGCGCTGGCTTGGACGACGAAGTTGCGGGTGAACCGTCCTCGATCTCGGGCGGCCCGGCGGGCGCGCGCGCCAGCCTCGGCGTCCGGCAACGGCCCGCCGGCCCCGGCGGTCGCGCGCAGCCAGCCGTCCGTCGGCGGCGGGCAGGTCCGGCCCAGCCGCGACCGCACCAGCCGGCCCTCCTCGCCGGCCCGGGCAGCCGCCTCGACGTAGCCGACGGCGGCCGGGAACCGCTGCCGTAGCACCGCCAGCAGCTGCCCTGCGTCGCCCCCGTACATCGCGGCGAGCAGGGCGGTCTTGGCCCGCGCCCGGTCGCCGCCGAACCCATCGGCGGCCAGGGCGGCGTACAGGTCGCCGCCGGCAGCGGCCCGGGCGAGCCCGTGGTCGTCGGAGAGGGCGGCCAGCACCCTGGGCTCCAGCTGGCTGGCGTCGGCGACCACGAACGTCCAGCCCGGGTCGGCGACCACCGCCCGGCGCACGGCGTGGGGGATCTGCAGCGCGCCGCCGCCGCGGGTCGCCCAGCGGCCCGACACCACCCCACCCGGGAGATACTCGGGCCGGAACCGCCCCGCCCGCACCCAGGTGTCCAGCCACGACCAGCCGTACACCGCGTGCAGCCGCGACAGCTCTTTGTAGGCCAGCAGCAGCGGCACGGCCGGGTGGTCCACCCCGCGCAGGACATGGGATCGGGTGGACGGCAGCGGCATCCCGGCGGCGGCGAACGCGCGCAGGACCTGGGCCGGGGAGTCGGGGTTGACGCGCTGGCCACCCAAGGCGGCGTCGATCTGTTCGGTCAAGTCACGCAGGCGCTGCGGCGGCGCCCCGGCGGCCGGCCTGGGCCCGAGCAGTTGGGTGAGGACCACGTCATGCACGTCTGGTCGCCATGGCAGCCCGGCCTCGGCCATCTCGGCGGCTGCCAGGGCCCCGGCCGACTCGGCGGCGACCAGCAGGCCGAGCCGGTCGGGGTGCTCGGCCTGACCCAGCCGCTGCTGCTGGGCGGCGTGCACGGCCACGACCGTCTCCAGCAGACCGGCGCCGTCGGGCAGGCCAAGCTGATCCTGCTCAAACAGCGACGGCTGACCGGCTCGCGGCCCTCGCGACGGGTCGTCGGGCACCGGCAGGCCCCGCAGCCGGGCCCAGGCCGCGGCCAGCGAGCGGGGCTGGCCCCAGCGGCCCTCGACGGCGAGCAGGATCCCCTCGGTGAGGGCCACGTCGTGGCAGCGGGCGACCCGCACCCCGGCCCGCAGCAGGGCCGGATAGACCTCGGTGGTGGCTGCCCACAGCCACCGCGGCCGCTCGGCCCGCTCCCGCTCCCCCACCGCCGCGGCGACATCCCGGACCGGCTCGACCGGGCCGGTCGGCGAGCCGTCCTCCGCGACAGCCTGGAGCAGCCCCCCGCCCTCCCGGTCCATCACCACGGCCGTCCGCATCCGGCAAGTCTGCCCGCCAACACCGACAGCCACCCAACGGCCCCTGGCGACACGTCGGCGGCGTGGACGCTTCAGGACCTGTTGACCCGCTACCGGGCCGGCACCGTGCTGACGCTCACCCAGACCGGCGCGCCGACGTTCGAGGAGCTGCTGGCGGGGACCGGCCGGGTCCCCCTCCACGACTTCTGGCGGCTCTCCATCGCCAACCTCGCCAACCCCGTCCACCAGCCGGACTGACCCCGCAGCAACGACGCCGGCCAGGCCGGGCAAGCATTCCCGCCGCGCCGCCTCTCTACGGTCGCTTCCCGCGGCTCAGACGAAGGCGCTGATGCCGGTGATCGCGCGGCCGACGATCAGCGTGTTGATCTCGCGGGTGCCCTCGTAGGAGTAGATGGCCTCGGCGTCGGCGACGAACCGGCCGACGTGGTGCTCGAGCAGGATGCCGTTGCCGCCCAGCAGCTCCCGCGCCCAGCCCACCGTCTCGCGCATCCGCACGGTGCAGAACGCCTTCGCCAACGAGGCGTGCTCGTCTTTGGCCAGGCCGGCGGCCTGCAGCTGCGACAGCCGGGCACACAGGGCGGCCGACGCGGTGACGTTGCCGAGCATCTTGACCAGCAGATCCTGGACCAGCTGGAACCCGCCGATGGGCCGGCCGAACTGCTGGCGCTCCACGGCGTAGGCCAGGGCGTGCTCGTAGGCGCCGCGGGCGCAGCCCACCGCCGTCCAGGCCACCCCCGCCCGGGTCATCCGCAGGACCTCGGCGGTGTCCCCGAAGCAGGTGGCGTGCTGCAGCCGGTTGGCCTCGGGGACCCGCACGCCGTCCAGGGTGATGCGGGCGTTCTGCACCACCCGCAGCGCGATCTTGTCGGTGAGGTCCTCGGTCGTGAACCCGGGCGTGCCCGCCTCCACGACGAAGCCCTTGACCTGGCCGTCGTGGGTGTCCTTGGCCCAGATCACGGTGAGGTCGGCGAAGCTGGCGTTGCCGATCCACTTCTTGCGCCCGTCCAGCACCCAGGTGCCGCCGTCACGGCGGGCGGTGGTGGTCAGGCCGCGTGCGGCGCCGGAGCCGACGTCGGGCTCGGTGAGCCCGAACGCGCCGAGCTTGTCCATGCGGGCCATGGCCGGCAGCCAGCGCTGCTTCTGCTCCTCTGAGCCGCACAGGTAGATCGAGCCCATCGCCAGGCCGCTGTGGACGCCGTGGAAGGTCGCGATCGACGGGTCGGTGCGGGCCAGCTCCATCATGACCATGCCGTCCAGCAGCGGGCTCTTGCCCGCACAGCCGTAGCCGGCGTAGGGGAGCCCGGCGATGCCCAGCTCGGCCAGGCCGGGCAGGAGCTCGTGGGGGAACTTCGCCCTGGTCCAGTACCGGTTGATGATCGGCTGCACCTGCTTCTCCATGAACCCGCGCACGCGCTGCAGCAGCGCGCGGTCCTCGTCGTCGAGCAGCAGCTCCAGGGCGTAGAAGTCGGCGTCGGCGGGCATGGGAGACCTCCTCGGCAGGCATGGTCAGGTGGGGCGTCGAGGGGACCTGCTCCGAGATCCACCCGGGCGCATGGAAGGACCTCCTCGGCGGGCATGGTCGGGTGGGGCGTCGACGGTCCGGCCGTCGCCGCGCGGGACGTCGACGGTCCGGCCGTCGCGGCGCAGGAACCGGTCCACCACCGGCGCCAGCTCGGCCGCCTCGGTGAGCAGCCCGAGGTGGCCGCCGTGGTAGATGTGCAGCTCGGCGTCGGGCAGCATGATGCGGGCGTTGAGCAGCGGGACGACGGGGTCGTCGTCGCCGGCGAGCAGCAGTGTCGGCTGCCGGATCCAGGGCAGCAACGGCAGGCTGCTCCAGCCGGCGCCGGCGGCGAGCTGGTAGAGGTAGCCGCGCCGCGGGCCCACGCGGCTGCGGCCGTGCAGGAGTTGCCGCGCGCGGGTCGGGTCCGATCGGATGGTCCCGCCGTAGAGGTCGGCGGCGACCCGCTCGGCGTAGTCGGGATCCAGGTACCGGCGGGGGGTGGCCATCCGCGCCAGGACCTGCGGCCGGCCGGGCACCATCAGCGTGCCCGTGCCGGTGGCGGCCAGGACCAGCCGTCGGCAGCGGTGGCGGTGGCACAGCGCGAACTGCTGGGCCAGGCCACCTCCCCAGGAGACCCCCAGCATGTCCACGGCCGGGTAGCCCAGCTGGTCGAGGAGGCGGGCAACCAGGCGCGCCAGTCGCGGCAGCCGGTAGGGCATCCTCGGCAGCGGTGAGCCGCCCACACCGGGGACGTCGAAGCGGACCACCTCGATCGAGGGGTCGAGGGCGTCGACGAACGGTTGCAGCAGCTCCAGGCTGGCCCCGATGCCGTTGGCGAGCAGCAGCGGGGTGCGGGTCCCGTCGCCGGGACGCACCGCCACGCGCAGCTGCTGGCCCCCGACCGCGACGGCACGCATGGACCGCTCCACAATGCGCCTCAGTGGTCCAGGACGTAGGTGCCGGGCGCGGGGTCCATTGGGCGGAAGCCGGCGTCGCCCAGCCGCCGGGGTCGGGCCTGCTCCCCGCCGCCGCTGTGCTGGTCGAGCCAGCCGACGTAGTCGGGCCACCACGACCCGCGCTCGGTGGTCGCCTGACCCCACCAGTCAGCCGGATCCGGCGGGTTGTCCGACGCGGTCCGGAAGCTGGCCTTGGGGTTCCCGGGCGGGTTGGCCACCGCGGCGATGTGGCCGCTGGTGGACAGCACGAACCGTGAGCGGCCGCCGAGCAGCAGGTCCAGCGCCGCGGCCGCGTCGGCGGCCTCCACGGCCGCTGCCCGGGTGTCCGCGGGCTGGCCGGTCACGGCGACAGGCCCTCGGGCGGCTGGACCTCGCGGCGCAGGAGCTTCCCGGTGGCCGTCTTCGGCAGCGCCGCCTCCAGCCACACGTGCCTGGGGTACTTGTAGGCCGCGACCCGCTCCTTGCAGAACGCCTCCAGCTCCGCCGGGGTGGCCTCGGCCCCGGGCTTGAGCACCACGGCGGCCCCGACCTCCTCCCCGTGCGTCGGGTGCGGGACGCCGACCACGGCGGCCTCGGCGACCGCCGGATGCTCATAGAGCACCTCCTCGATCTCCCGCGGGTAGACGTTGTAGCCGCCGCGGATGATCAGGTCCTTCTTGCGGTCGACGATGAAGAAGTAGCCGTCCTCGTCGTGGCGGGCCAGGTCGCCGGTTCGGAACCAGCCGTCCGGGATCGCCTCGCGGGTGGCCTCCTGGCGGCGCCAGTAGCCCTTCATGAGGTTGTGTCCCCGGATCGCGGTCTCGCCGACCTCACCGGCCGGCACGTCCTCGCCGCGGGGTCGACCACCCGCATCTCGACGCCCTTGATGGGGGTGCCGATCGAGCCGGGCTTTCGCTCCCGGTCGGGGTGGTTGAAGGAGGCGACGGGCGAGGTCTCCGACAGCCCGTAGCCCTTCAGGATCATGCAGCCGAAGGCGTCCTCGAAGCCGCGCAGCACCTCCAGGGGCAGGGCCGCGCCACCGGACACGCACACCCGCAGCGAGCCGACGTCGAACTCGCCGCGGCGCGGATGGTTGAGCAGGGCGACGTACATGGTCGGGACGCCCTCGAAGACGGTGACCTCGTCCCGCTGGATCACCTCCAGCGCCTTGCCCGGGTCGAACCGCGGCAGGAGCGTGAGGCAGGCGCCGCTGCCGACCGCGGCGTTCAGCCCGCAGGTCTGGCCGAAGGAGCGGTAGAACTCGATCTCCGCCAGGATGCGCTGGACGACCCGGTCGACCAGGTCGGGAAGGCGGGTCGTCACCGACCCTGCGATCTCGGAGATCCCGGGGGCCAGGACGACGCGCGGGCGACGCGCCGGATCAGTGCCCGGCGTGCTCATCGCGGAGCCCGCTTCCGGGCGGCCACGGCACCTCCTCACGCGGACACGGCGAACCAGCCTCGATGGACGAGCTCGCGGCATCGGGCCACGACAAGGGTGAAGGTAAGGCCCCACGGCCGCCTGTCAACCCCGACTTTCTGTGCCCTTCAGGGTTTTCGAGTTACCGGCCGCGCACTCTTGATCTGTCAACACGACGCGACGTGTTGACTCGTTGACTGTCGACTCCTACGGTTTGAGCGGAGTGCCCCCGACGAAGGAGTCGGTCATGTCCGTCCGTCCGCCGAGCCCCGACGACCTGGCGGCGGTCGCCGCCAGGTACGGCCTGGGCCTTTCCGCCGCCGATATCGAGGAGTTCGAGCCGTTCGTCGCCGGCCTGCTGGGCTCCTGGGACAAGGTGGAGCGGCTCTACGCCAGGACCGCTCCGACGCCGCCCGCCGACCGGGCCTGGCATCGCCCTTCCGACGAGGAGAACCCGCTGGGTGCGTGGTATGTCCGCACCGACATCACCGAGGCCGACGGCGGCCCGCTGGCCGGCCGCGCGGTGGCGATCAAGGACAACACGATGGTCGCCGGCGTGCCCATGATGAACGGCTCGCGGACCGTCGAGGGGTTCGTGCCTACTCGGGACGCCACGATCGTCTCCCGGCTGCTCGCGGCGGGCGCGACGATCACCGGGAAGGCGGTCTGCGAGGACCTCTGCTTCTCCGGCGGCAGCCACACCTCGCGCACCGGGCCGGTACGCAACCCGTGGGACCCGTCGCGGAGCGCAGGCGGGTCGTCCAGCGGCAGTGCAGCGCTCGTCGCATCCGGCGCGGTCGACATGGCAACCGGTGGTGACCAGGGCGGTTCGGTACGCATCCCGAGCGCGTACAGCGGCTCCGTCGGCCACAAGCCGACGCACGGCCTGGTGCCCTACACCGGGGCGTTCCCGATCGAGTTCACCCTCGACCATCTCGGTCCGATGACCCGCACCGTGAGCGACGCCGCGCTCATGCTCGGCGTGATGGCCGGCCCGGACGGCTACGACGCCCGCCAGCCACGCGACGTCGTGCCGCAGGACTACGTCGGCGCGCTGGCCGGCGACGCGGCCGGGCTCCGGATCGGTGTGGTCGCCGAGGGCTTCGGCATCGAAGGGGTCTCGCAGCAGGGCGTGGATGACGCCGTGCGGTCGGCCGTGGAAACGCTGCGGTCGGCCGGTCTGGTCGCGGAGGAGGTGTCCATCCCGTGGCACGCCGATGCGATGGCGGTCTGGGACGTGATCGCCACCGAGGGCGCGACCGCGCAGATGGTCGACGGCAACGCCTACGGCATGAACTGGCAGGGACTGTACGACCCGGAGCTGATCGCGCACTACGGGCAGCAGTGGCGGGAGCGCGGCGCGGACTTCTCCGAGACGGTCAAGCTCGTGCTGCTGGCCGGCCGGCACGCGATCGACAGCCAGCACGGCAGGCACTACGCGATGGCCCGCAACCTCGCCTACGAGCTGCGCAAGGCCTACGACGACGCGCTCGAGCGCTACGACGTCCTCGTCATGCCGACGCTGCCGCTCACCGCGACCGAGCTCCCACCCGCCGACGCCCCACGCAATGTCTACATCCCGCGCGCCCTGGAGATGATCGCCAACACCGCGCCGTTCGACGTCACCGGCCACCCGGCCACGTCGGTGCCCGCCGGCCTGGTCGACGGCCTGCCGGCCGGGCTCATGATCGTCGGCAAGCACTTCGAGGACGCCACCCCGCTGCGGGTGGCGCACGCCTATGAGAAGGCGGTCGGGGGCTTCCCAACGCCGACCACGCCCGCAACCGTAGGGAGCGTCTCGTGAACGGTGTCCATGACCTTGGTGGTCTCGACGGCCTCGGCCCGGTCGTCGTCGAGAAGGACGAACCGGTCTTCCACTCGGAGTGGGAGAAGGCGGCCTTCGCCATGTTCTCCATGCCCTTCCGGGCGGGGTTCTTCGGCGTCGACCAGTTCCGCCACGGCATCGAGCAGATGCACCCTGCGGAGTACCTGGCCTCGCGCTACTACGAGCACTGGATGCACACCGTCGAGCACTACGGCGAGAAGGCGGGCGTGCTGGACCCCGCCGAGATCGAGCGGCGGACCCGGCACTACCTGGAGCACCCGGACGAGCCGCTGCCGCGGCGTGACGACCCCGACCTGCTCGCGTTCGTCAACGGGGTCGTCAAGACCGGGGCCCCGGCTGGCAGGCCGTCCGACGCGGCGCCCAGGTTCGCGGTCGGCGACCGGGTCCGGGTCATCGACGACAGCCCGCTCGACCACACCCGCAAGGCCCGCTACATCCGGGGCAAGACCGGCGTCATCGAGCACGCGCACGGCACGTTCATCTACCCGGACAGCGCCGGGAACGGGCGGGGCGAGGACCCCAAGCACGTCTACACCGTCAAGTTCGAGTCCACCCATCTCTGGGGTCTGGAAGCCGGGGATCCCAACGCATCGGTGTACTTCGACGTCTGGGAGCCCTACCTCGAGAAGGCCTGAGATCTGCTCGCCGAGCCGACCTACCGGCACCGCCCGCACCGACCTTCCCCAGCCCGCGCGTGAGGAGAGAACAGCCGAGATGAGCGCAACCGAGAGCCCGCTGCCCGTCACCATGCACCAACGCTCGGACGCCGAGGTGGCAGCCCGGGTCAAGGCCCTTGAGTCGATCATGATCGAGAAGGGCATCATGACCACCGAGGCGGTCGACCGCCTCGCGGAGATCTACGAGAACGAGGTCGGCCCGCAGCTCGGCGCGTCGGTCGTGGCCAAGGCGTGGAGCGATCCCGGGTTCCGCGAGCGACTGCTCGCCAACGGCACCGAAGCCTGTGCCGAGATGGGCATCGGCGGCCTGCAGGGCGAGGACATGGTCGTCGTGGAGGACACCGACACGGTGCACAACGTGATCGTCTGCACGCTGTGCTCCTGCTACCCGTGGCCGGTGCTCGGGCTGCCGCCGAACTGGTACAAGTACCCGGCCTACCGCTCCAGCATCGTCCGGGCGCCGCGCCAGGTGCTGCGCGAGAGCTTCGGATTCGACATCCCCGACTCGGTCGAGATCCGGGTCTGGGACTCCTCCTCGGAGATGCGCTACTGGGTGCTGCCGCTGCGCCCCGATGGCACCGAAGGGATGAGCGAGTCCGAGCTCGCCGCGCTCGTGACGCGCGACTCGATGATCGGCACCGGCCCGACGGCGACGCCATGAGGACCGACACGACGCAGGTCGGTGACGCCCGCCGGCGGGTGGAGCAACTGCTCACCGAGCTACCCGGCGATGCCGATCAGCTGTCCTTCAACCACCCCTGGGAGCTGCGCGCGTTCGCGCTGGCGGTGGCGGCCTACCACAACGGGCAGTACGACTGGAGCGAGTTCCAGCTGGCCCTGATCGGCGCCATCCGGCAGTGGGAGGACGGTGCGGCGGACGAGCCGTGGCGCTACTACGACCGCTGGCTGGAGGCGCTGGAGACCGTGCTGTCGGGCAACGGGGTGCTGGCAGGCACCGAGCTGGACGACCGGACCGGCGCCGCGCTCGCCACACCCCGCGACGCCAACCACCACCACGCCCACCGGGAGCCGGTCGCCGTCGACCCGGCGCGCTGAGCCGGGACCTCGTCGGCCTCTTCAGCGCCCGGCGCCGCCGGTCAGGACTCCCGTCCGGGTGACCGCTACGTCGCTTGCTACCGCGGCGAGCAGGGCCCGGTCGGCGGGCTGCAGCCTGGGTCGTGGGGTCTGGCGGCGCAGGACCGTGAGCTGGTGGCGCAGCACGAGGATCTCGGGGTCCTTGACGGCGTCGCCGCGGGCGAGCAGCACGAGCAGCTGGATGGCGCGGCACAGCGTGAGGTAGGCGAGGTTCGGCAGCACCAAGTGGCCTCTGTCGTGGGGTAGGTGCATCACAGCACCGAGTCGC
>Ga0210378_10000018_pt1 | contig 84614 bp, 67 predicted proteins | sample PLM1_60_b1redo_FD_155465 | JGI IMG/M metagenome (GOLD analysis project Ga0210378, IMG submission 155465) | Groundwater sediment microbial communities from an aquifer in East River, Colorado, USA - PLM1_60_b1 redo | ecosystem: Environmental > Terrestrial > Soil > Riparian zone | place: USA: East... | reverse complement strand
GGCCGCGATCGTCCAGACGACGCCGACGCGCCGGCCGGGCTTTGTGCTTGGCGACGGGAGTGCGCGCGGAGGGGACTGCATTGACGACGAGAGCCGCCTGGCGGCGTGGGGCGGGGTGCAAGATGGAGGACGTCCGCGCCCACTTGGCTGGCCAGAGCAAGGACGCGCTGGTCGAGTTGCTGATGTCGCAGGCGGCCACCGATGCGCGTCTGCGTGATCGCCTCTTGCTGGATACGGCGGGCGGCAGGTCGGGCGATGTGGATCTGGCCACCTTCCGAGCCGCCATCGACCGTGCCGTGGAACCCGACGACTACGAGGACTACCGCCCGGCCTTGGCCTACGCCAACGACATCGAGCAGGTGAACGACCGGATCCAAGCGCTCCTCGACGACGGTCACGCCGAGACGGTGGTCGAGCTCGCCGAGCACGCCATCGAGGCAGTCGAGCACGCGCTGGGCTGGATCGACGACTCCAACGGCTACCTGGGCGGCGTCTTGGAACGGCTCGGTGACCTCCACCACACGGCCTGCGTCCAGGCCCGGCCCGATCCCGAGGAGCTGGCCGAGCGGCTGTTCCGGCGGGAGCTCGGTTCCGACTGGGAGACCTTCTTCGGTGCCGCGGCAACCTACGCCGACGTGCTCGGCCCCAAGGGTCTGGCCGCGTACCGCAGGCTGGCCGAGGCCGAGTGGGCCCGTGTGGCGCCCCTGCGACCCGGGGACTCCGGTGGGCGCAGCGACGAAGGCAAGCGGTTCCGGGTCACCGAGATGATGAGGACGCTGGCTGCGCTGGCCGGCGACGTGGACGAGCTCATCGCCGTCATGAGCCGGGACCTCTCCCACGCCTACGACTATGTGCGGATCGCCGAGGTCTGCCTGCAGGACGGCCGGCACGACCAGGCGCTGGGGTGGGCCGAGCGGGGCGCCGCGGCCTTCCCGGAGCGAACCGACCCGAGGCTGCGCCAGCTCCTCGCCGAGGAGTACCACCGTCGGGGGCGCCACGACGAGGCGATGGCGCTGGCCTGGGCGATGTTCACCGACCGTCCGACCCTAGAGGGCTATCGGGGCCTGAAAGCGCACGCTGACCGGATCGGCGGGTGGCCGGCGTGGCGGGACAAGGCGCTCGCGCACCTGCGCTCGCAGCCGGTCGATCGCGGGCGGGATGCCGATGCTGGGCGGCGGGTCTGGCCGGGGTGGTCGGGGGGCCGCTCGGAGCTGGTGCGGATCTTCCTCTGGGAGGGCGACAACGAGGCTGCCTGGCGGGAAGCCAACGAGGGGGGCTGCTCCGAGGCCCTGTGGATGGAGCTGGCCGCCAAGCGTGAGGCTGACCACCCTGAGGACGCACTCCCCATCTACCAGGACCAGATCGAGCGGCTGATCGCCCAGATGGGCAATCAGGCCTACCAACAGGCTGTCGGGCTGCTCCGCAAGGTGCGCGACATCATGACCCGCCTCGATCGGGAGGAGGAGCTCGCCGCCTACCTGGCGTCGGTGCGTGCCACCCACAAGCGCAAGCGCAACCTCATCAAGCTGCTCGACGCCGCGGGGTGGTGACACCCCGCCGCGGGCGGCGCTCAGGTGCGCCGGGCTGAGGCCAGCCTGAAGGTGGCCTTGCGGGCGGCCTTGGCAACGACCTCCTCTGGTCCCGTGCGCGAGCAGCACGGCCAGCGCCTGCACGAGCACCGCCGAGATGGCGGCGTCCAGCGCAAGCGGCTCCTCCAACCTATGCTCGGCCAGCCGCAGCGTCGCATCGGGACGGGTGGCGCGGGTCCTCGCGCAGGCCACGGACCACCTCGACCGCCGCGGGATCCTCGGCATCGAAGGCCGCGAGCGCGAGCATCCGCAGACCTGGCCGCTGGTGGATCGGGCGAACCGCGCCAGTTCGGCGAAACGCGGTTGGACCGTGGGCGGCCCGCCAGGCTCCCATCTCGGCCGCGGCCGACGCCTCGTCCTGCTTCGCGCAGCGCTCGAGCAGCCTGCCCGCATCCATCGCTGGCGAGCTCGACCTCGGTGAGGGCCTGCTACCGGTGCGCGTCGGCCCCGAACTTGCCGCAACGGCCGTGGAGCCGGTGCCGGGTGAACGGCCGCCGCCGCCCCGGATCGACTGCCTGGTCGGCGCCATGCTGAGCCTTGAGAAGGCCGGCCTGCCGCCGTCGCTGCTCGCGTCGGTCAAGCACCTCGCCTCCCTGCACAACCCGACGTTCTATGAGCGGCAGAAGCTCCGGCTGTCCACCTATCAGACACCCCGGTTCATCAAGTGCTACCAGGAGGATCTCAGCCATCTCCACCTCCCCAGGGGCGTGCTGGAGCAGCTGCGATCACTGCTTCGCCACGCGGGCAGCGAACTCGTCGTCACGGACCACCGACCAAGCCTCGCCCCACTGTCGCTCCGCTTCCACGGCAGGCTGACTGCCCTGCAAGCAACCGCCGTGGACACCATCCTCGGCTACGACCACGGTGTGCTGGTGGCACCGCCCGGGACGGGGAAGACCGTCATGGGGGCTGCCATCATCGCCGCCAGGAACCTGCCGACGCTGGTGCTGGTGCACCGCAAGCCGCTGCTGGACCAGTGGCGGGTCCAGCTGGTCGAGACGCTCGGGTTGTCGTCCAACCAGGTCGGACAGATCGGCGGCGGCAGAACCAAGCCGACCGGCATGGTCGACCTCGCCATGATCCAGAGCCTGAGCCGTCTCGACAACCCGGAAGGACTGTTCCAGCGCTACGGCGCCATCGTGATCGACGAATGCCACCACGTACCGGCGTTCTCGTTCGAGTCCTGCGTCCGGCGAGCGCCCGCTCGTCATGTCTTGGGACTCACCGCCACCCCCTATCGGCGGGATGGCCTGCAGGGCATCATCACCATGCAGTGCGGACCGATCCGCCACATGATCTCCACCCGCGACGCCGAGCCGGACGCTCCCAGACCGCACCTCCGCGTCCGGACAACCGACTTCGGCATCGAGGAAGCCGACGACACCTCCATCCAGGAGGTGTTCCGGGCGCTCGTCAACGACCAGGCACGGACCGCGCTGGTCTGCGAGGGTCGCCAAGACGCGCGGCTCGGCGTGGCTGCTGAAAGGAACGCGGCGCCCTCGGCCCCGACCAGCCGCTGGTGGAAGATCGTGTGGACATCGTGCCCGGCGCCGCACAGCCTCTCAGCGACAAAGTGCAAGCTACTCGTCGAGCTTGAGCTTCAACCGGGCTCGACGGTGACGTCGTGGAACCTCGCCAGTTCGGCCGCAAGCGACACGGGCCGCTGCCGCTGCCGCTGCGCAAGACCCTGGTCGACGCGCTGGTCGAGGAGATCCGCGTGCAGAGCCGCGACCACATCGTGCCGGTGTTCCGGCTGTCGAGCGGGCACCACCAGCCTGATGGCGCGGTTCGCCCAGGGGTAGGTTTGTAGCCCCGAGCGGATTCGAACCGCCGTTACCGCCTTGAGAGGGCGACGTCCTAGGCCACTAGACGACGGGGCCGTGCTGTGTTGCGCTGGGGTGCCAGGACTCGAACCTAGACTAACGGGGCCAGAACCCGTCGGGCTGCCAATTACCCCACACCCCATGGGCGAGCGTGGGCCTCGGGCCCACGGGCTTGCGCATCGTACCGGCTTCGACCCCCTCCGCTCAACCGACCAAGGTCCTGGCCCGGTCCAGGCGGGCGAGCGAGCGGGCCCGACCGAGCAGCTCCATGGACTCGAACAGCGGCGGGCTCACGAGGCTTCCCGTGATGGCCAGGCGGACGGGCTGGAACGCCTGCTTGGGCTTCAGGCCCCGCTCCTGCTGCAGGCCGCGCAGGGTCGCCTCGATCGCCTCGGCGGTCCACGGCTCCAGCGGCTCGAGGCGCTTGGCCGCGTCGTCCAGGAAGCTCCTGCCCTCGGCGTCGAGGACCTTGGCGGTGGCGGCCGGGTCCATGGGGACGTCGTCGGTGAGCAGGAACCCGACCATGCCCGGGACCTCGTCGAGGCGGGTGACCCGCTCCACGACCAGCGGCGCGGCCCGGCGCAGCAGCTCGGGGTCGGGGTCGGGGTAGCCGGCCTGGCGGACGAACCCGAGGGCGCGGCGGGCGAAGTCGTCCGGGTCGAGCTGGCGCATCCACCAGCCGTTGACGGCGTCGAGCTTCTTGTCGTCGAACGCGGCCGGGTTGTGGGACACCCGCTCGATCGAGAACGACCGCTCCAGGTCGGCCAGGCTGAAGTGCTCGGTGTGGTCGTCCAGGGACCAGCCGAGCAGGGCCAGGTAGTTGACCATCGCCTCGGGCAGGTAGCCCTGGGCGCGGAGCGCCTGCAGCGACACCTGGTCGCGCCGCTTGGAGAGCTTCTTGCGGTCGGGCCCCACGAGCAGCGGCAGGTGGGCGAACCGGGGCGGCTCGGACCGGCCCAGGGCGCGGAACACGTGCACCTGCCTGGGCGTGGACGGGAACAGGTCCTCGCCCCGGATGACGTGGGAGATGCCCATGTCGACGTCGTCGAACACGGCCGACAGCATGTAGGTGGGGATCCCGTTCGGCCGCAGGATCACGAAGTCCGAGAGGGTCGCGTTGTCGAACCGCACGCGCCCCCGGATCAGGTCCTCGACCACGGTCTCGCCGTCGTCGGGGAGCCGGAACCGGACCGCGGCCCGGCGCCCCTCGGCCTCGAAGGCGCGCACCTGCTGGCCGCTGAGGTGGCGGCAGCGGCCGTCGTAGCCTGGCGGGCGGCCCTGGGCCTCGGCGGCCCGGCGCCGCTGCTCGAGCTCCTCGGCGGTGCAGTAGCACGGGTAGGCGTCGCCCTGGGCGATCATGGCGTTGACGGCGGCGTGGTAGCGGTCGAGCCGCTCGGTCTGCACGTACGGCCCGTTGGGCCCGCCCACGCCGTACCCCTCGTCCCAGGACAGGCCGAGCCAGCGCAGGGCCTCGACGATGGAGTCGGCGCCGCCCTGGACGTTGCGCTCCAGGTCGGTGTCCTCGATGCGGAGCACGAAGGCGCCGCCGTGCCTGCGGGCGTAGAGGTAGCTGAACAGGGCGGTGCGCGCCGTGCCGACGTGGAGGAACCCGGTCGGCGAGGGCGCGAACCGGGTGCGGACGGAGCCGCCAGCGTCGTCGCTCATGGCGCCGATCGTAGCAGCCAGCAGGAACTGGTTGTTTGCCGGCCGGTCGACCCGGTTACGCTTGCTTGGCTAGCCATCGCGGAGGATCGGTGGCTGCGATGCACTCAGGAGGACCCGGTGGCTGGCAACGACCCTTCCCCCTCGCACAAGCTCCTTCGGATCGCGATGGTCGCGCCGCCCTGGTACCAGATCCCACCCGACGGGTATGGCGGCATCGAGGCGATGGTCTACTCGCTCAGCGAGGAGCTGACCGCCCGCGGTCACGACGTCACCCTGATCGGCGCCGGCAAGCCCGCGGTCTCGGGCGGGTTCCGGCAGACCTACGCCGAGCCGCCCAGCGCCAAGATCGGCCAGCCGATCCCCGAAGTCACCCACGCCCTGGTCGCCGCCGAGCACCTCGACGAGCTGGACGCGGACGTGGTCCACGACCACTCCCTGGCCGGGCCGCTGACCGCGCGGGCGCGCCGCTCACCGACACTGGTCACCACCCACGGGCCGATCGAAGGGGACATGGCCGACTACTACGCCAACCTCGGCCCGAACGTCTGCCTGGTCGCGATCTCGGAGTTCCAGCGCTCGCGCGCGCCCGACCTGCCCTGGTCGGGTGTTGTCCACAACGCGATCCCGGTCGAGGAGTACCCGTTCCGGGCCGAGAAGGATGACTACTGCCTGTTCCTCGGCCGCATGAACGGCGAGAAGGCGCCCGACCTGGCGATCCGGGCCGCCCGGGCGGCCGGCCGCCCGATCGTGGTCGCCGCCAAGTGCTCCGAGCCCGAGGAGCAGCGCTACTTCGAGGAGCGGGTGCGGCCCCTGCTCGGCCCCGACGCCGAGTGGTTCGGGCCGGCCGACAACGAGCAGAAGAAGGCCCTGCTGGCCCGCGCCCACTGCCTGGTCTTCCCGGTCCAGTGGGACGAGCCGTTCGGGCTGGTGATGGTCGAGGCGATGGCCTGCGGCACCCCCGTCGTGGCCCTGCGCCGCGGGTCGGTACCCGAGGTGGTGGAGGACGGCGTCACCGGCTTCATCCGTGACGACCCCGCGGAGCTGCCCGACGCGATCGAGCGCGCCGGCGAGCTCGACCCGGAGGCGTGCCGGCGGTGGGCCGCCGACCGCTTCGCCGTCCCGGTCATGGCCGACGGGTACGAGGCGGTGTACCGCAGGCTCGCCAGCGAGCAGGCCCCCGACCGGGCCTCGTGACGGCGGAGGCACATGGCAACGCGGACGTCGTACCGGTGAAGGCACATGGCACCGCGGACGGTGACGCGTAACGAAACAGGGCGCTCAGGCGCTAACGAATCGATAAAGATTCGTCCCGGGCGTGCCGACGTGTCGATCACCGAGCGGTCGGAAACGGCTGCAGCTGCCGGCGACCGATCAGGACCGTGGCGTCCCGACAGGAGGTCCGTTTGCCCACCGACCAGGCTCGCTCACCGCTGCGCATCGCCGTCGTCGCACCCCCCTGGTACCCGCTCCCGCCGGGCGGCTACGGCGGGATCGAGGCGATGGTGTACTGGCTGGTCGAGGGGCTGGTGGCCCGCGGCCACGAGGTCACCCTGATCGGGACCGGCGAGAGCCGCACGAGCGGTGCCTTCCGCAGCACCTACGCCGAAGCGCCCACCGACCGCATGGGCCAGCCGATGCCCGAGGTCATGCACGCGCTCATGGCGTCCGACCATCTCGACGCACTCGACCTGGACGTGGTGCACGACCACTCCTTCGTCGGCCCGCTCGCCACCCGCTGCCGGCGGGCGCCGACCGTGGTCACCGCGCACGGCCCGGTCACCGGGGAGCTGGCCGAGTTCTACGGTCGGATCGCCCGCCACACCGCGCTCGTGGCGATCTCCGACGCGCAGCGCGCCGGAGGGCACGGCGTGCGCTGGGCCGGCACGGTCCCCAACGCCGTCCCGGTCTCCGAGTACCCGCTCGAGGTCGACAAGGACGACTACTGCCTGTTCCTCGGCCGCATGAACGGCGAGAAGGCGCCCGACCTGGCCATCGAGGCGGCCAGGGCGGCCGGCCGCCCGATCGTGGTCGCCGCCAAGTGCTCCGAGCCCGAGGAGCAGCGCTACTTCGAGGAGCGGGTGCGGCCCCTGCTCGGCCCCGACGCCGAGTGGTTCGGGGAGGCCAGCACCGGCCAGAAGAAGGACCTGCTGGCCCGCGCCCACTGCCTGGTCTTCCCGGTCCAGTGGGACGAGCCGTTCGGGCTGGTGATGGTCGAGGCGATGGCCTGCGGCACCCCCGTCGTGGCCCTGCGCCGCGGGTCGGTGCCCGAGGTGGTCGTCGACGGGGTGACGGGCTTCGTCCGCGACACCCCGGCGGAGCTCCCCCAGGCGATCAACCAGGTGCGCCTGCTCGACCCGAAGGCGTGCCGCAGGCACGTCGCAGCCCGGTTCGACCTGCCCCGCATGGCCGCCGGGTACGAGGCCGTCTACCGGCGCCTGCTCCGCGCCAGGCGCGCCCGGGCGAGCTGAGACCGAGCCGCCGGGGGGCTGCGCCCTCCCGCCCGCGCGGGTCAGGGACGCGCCCGCATGGGGACTGGCCCCCCGCGCAAGGTCAGGGACGCGCCCGCATGGGGACTGGCCCCCCGCGCAAGGTCAGGGACGCGCCCCGCCCAGGGACTGGCGCCCCTCCCCCACGCAAGGTCAGGGACGCGCCCGCCCGGGTGCCGGTGGCCCGGGTGCCGGTGGCCCGGGTGCCGGTGGCTCGGTGACGACCTGGTTGGCGAGCACGCCGACGCCCTCCACCTCGACCTCGACCCGGTCGCCGACGGCGAGCGGGCCCACGCCGGCCGGGGTGCCGGTCAGGACCACGTCGCCGGGCAGCAGCGTCATCACCGAGGAGATGAAGGCGAGCAGGGTGGCCACGCCCCGCTCCATCAGCGACGTGCGGCTCGACTGGCGTGGCTCGTCGTTGACCAGGGTGCGCAGGGCCAGGTCGCTCGAGTCCAGGTCGGTCTCGATCCACGGGCCGAGCGGGCAGAAGGTGTCGAACCCCTTGGCCCGCGTCCACTGCCCGTCGGTCGCCTGCAGGTTGCGCGCGGTCACGTCGTTGGCGCAGGTGAAGCCGAGGACCCCCTGGAGCGCCTCCGCCTGCCGGAGGCGGCGGCCGACCTTGCCGACGATCACCGCCAGCTCGCCCTCGAAGTCGACCCGGTCCACGCCGTCCGGGTACACGATCGGGTCGCCCGGCCCGATCACCGCGGTCGACGGCTTGAGGAAGATGATCGGGGCGGACGGGACCTCGTTGCCCAGCTCCTCGGCGTGGGCCGCATAGTTGCGGCCCACGCCGACCACCTTGGTCGGCAGCACCGGCGCGAGCAGCTTGACGTCGCCGGCCGGGACCTGCTTGCCGGTGTACTGGAACGGCCCGAACGGGTGCGGGCTGATCGGCTCGATCGCCTCCCCTTCCAGGATCCCGAACTCGACCTGGTCGTCATGGCTGTAGCGGACGATTCGCATCGACCTCTCCTGCGCGCTCGTAGTCGGTCACCGGCCGGGCCGCTGGTGCGGGCGGCCCGTCGCATCCTGCCTGCCCGGGCTCGCCGCCTGTCAATCGAGCAGCGCCAGGACCCGCTCCAGCCCGCGCGGCCGGCCGGGGCGGACCGGGGGGAGCAGCAGGCAGGCGAGCCCGGCGCCGACCGCGCCGCCGTCGGTGAGCGGGTTGTCGCCCACCATCACGGTCGCCTCCGGCGCCGCGCCAAGCTCCGCGCAGGCCGTCTCGAACAGCAGCCGGGCCGGCTTGGCCGCCCCATGCTCGTACGACAGCACGAACGACCCGACCAGGTCGAGCAGTGCGCGGCGCTCGAAGAACGGCCGCAGGTCGAAGCCGACGTCGCTCACCACCCCGACCGGCACGTCCCGCTCGGCCAGCGCTTCCAGGGTGGGGGCGGTGTCGGGGAACGGCGTCCAGTGGTCGGGTCCGATCTCCCGCTCGTACAGCGCCTCGGCCAGGCCCTCGGCGAGCGCGTCGGCCGGCCGGTACAGGTCGGTCCAGGCCGAGCGGTGCGCCTCCGGCGACAGGTCGCGGCCCTTGGCCAGCTCCCCGGGGGTGCGGGCCCGGGCCTGGATGTCGCTCCACAAGGTCGCCGCGACCGCCTCGTCCACCCGGACGCCCAGCTCCCGGGCCGCGTCCACGATCGCCCCGCTGCCACCGCGCCGCTCGAACAGGGTGTCACCCACGTCGAACAGCACGGCCCGGAGCGGTTGCATGCCGCCCAGTATGCCGGACCACCCCGCGGGCTACGCCCGCAGCAGCAGGGCCTCCATGGTCAGGCCGGTGCCGAAGCCGAGCACCATGATCCACTCCCCCGCCTGCGGCGCGCCCGAGTCGAGCAGCGACTCGAGGATGAACAGCACGGTCGCCGAGGAGCGGTTGCCGCCGTCGGCCAGCACCTCCCAGGACCGCGCGAGCTGCTCGTCGGCCAGCCCGAGGCGGCGCTGCACCCGCTCGAGGATCTCCGGGCCGCCCGGGTGGACCACCCAGTGGGGCACGTCGCCGGGCGTCAGGCCACGGTCGGCCAGCAGCTGGTCCACGAGCCCGGCCAGCCCCCGCTCGACCAGCGCGGGGACCCGCGGGGAGAGCGACATGTGGAAACCGTCGTCGTCGACCGTCCAGCCCATGCGGCTCTCGGTTCCGGGCACGGTCACCGTGCTGGCGCCAAGGATCGCCGGGCCGGACCCGTCCACGCCGACCAGCGCCGCGCCCGCACCGTCGCCGAACAGGGCCTGGGAGACCGCGTCCTCCCGGCTCCGGGCCGCCTGGAGGTGCAGGCTGCACAGCTCGACGCAGGCGACCAGTGCCCGGTCGCCGGACGCGCCGGCCAGGGCGGCGGCCGTCCGCAGCGCGGGCAGCGCCGCGTAGCAGCCCATGTGCCCGATCGCGAGCCGGCGCACCTTCGGGCCGAGCCCGAGGTCGGCGGCCAGGTGCACGTCCAGGCCGGGACCTGCGTAGCCGGTGCAGGAGACCGCGACCAGGTCGCCGATGCCGGCCAGGGCCTCCGGGCCGATCCGGCCCAGGGCGCGCCGGGCCGCTTCGGCCCCGAGCTGGCGGGCGGCCGGCGGGAACGCCCGCATCCGGTCCGCGGTCGTCGGCATGCCCGCGTAGAACGCGTCGACGTCGATGACGGCGGCCCGCCGCTCGACCCCGCTGGCCTCGAACACCTCCGCCCACGCCGGGTCCCAGCCGGGCAGCCGGGCGAAGAACGCATCGACGATGTCGGCCTGCTTGTAGACGTGCTCGGGCACCGCGGTGCCGACAGCCTGCAGCCGCGCGGTCACCGAGCGCCCACTCCGGGTCCGTGTCCGCCCGCGTGCGCCTTGCGGTAGTGGCCGAGGTAGGACGCGCGCCGGTCGCGGCCGGTGGCGAACTCGGGCAGCGGGAGGCTGCGCCGGGTGAGGCCGCGGACGATGTCGGCCGGCCCGATCCGGGGGGCCAGCCCGGCGGTGGCCACCGCCTCGAAGCCAGCCCGGGTGAGCAGACGGTCGAGCTCCCGGGGGCGGATGAACAGCCGCCAGTCGTGCGTGCCCCGGGGCACGAAGCCGAGCAGCCGCTCGGCTCCGAACAGGGCGGTGAACCAGGCCCAGGCCGTGCGGTTGATGGTGTCGAACAGGAAGCTGCCACCCGGGCGGAGCACCCTGGCGACCTCCTCCACCACGGCGGGCAGGTCCGGGACGTGCTCCAGGACGTCGGCGGCCACCACCGCGTCGAAGCTGCCGGAGGCGAACGGCAGCCGCTCCATCCGCCCGGCGGCCGGCCGGAAGCCGTCCGGCACGGCCCGGCGCGCCACCAGCAGGCAGGCCGACGACAGGTCCAGGCCGGTCACGACCGCCCCCGCCTCGGCCAGACCCTTGGCGACCAGGCCGCCGCCGCAGCCGGCGTCGAGCACCTGGCGCCCGCCCGGGTCGCCCAGCTCGCGCAGGTAGAACTCGAGGCGGGGCCCGTTCATGGCGTGCAGCAGCCCGGCCGGGCCCTTGGGGTCCCACCACAGCTCGTCGAACTCGCGGTAGTGCTCGAGGTCGATCTCGTACCGGGCCGGCGGCACCGGGCGGGTCCGGTCGATCGTCCTCACGGCACGGCTCCCGACCCGCCTGAAGCGGGCGAGGCCCCGTCCAGCTCGACCTCGCCTGAAGCTGGCGAGGCCCCACCCAGCTCGACCCGGCCGACCCACTGCAGGGTGGCGTCGTGGGAGGGCGGCAGCAGCAGCCCGGCGTGCGCGTCGCGCAGCAGCCGCTCCACCGGCCCGGACCGCAGGTACGCGGTGCCTCCGGCGGTCCGCAGGGCGAGCGAGCAGACGTGCACCGCAGCCTGGCAGACGAACAGCTTGGCGGCTGCCATCTCGCCGTAGTGGGCGACCGGGTCGGGGTTGGGCGCCCGCCCCACCGCCGCGTACAGGGTCGCCCGGGCGGCGTCGAGGTGCATGCGCATCTCCCCGACCGCCTGCTGGACCCCGGGCAGCTCCGACAGGGTCTGGGCCAGCCCCTCGTTGCGCCGCCTGGGCAGGCCGTCCACGACGTGCCGGTAGGCGGCCTCGGCCGCGCCCAGGAACACGCTCGCGAACGACGGCCACGACCAGTGCGAGCCGGTCAGGAAGCTCGCCGCCACCGCGAAGCCCTGGTCCACGACCTGCTCGTCGGGGACGAGCAGGTCGTCGATGGCCAGCACGTGGCTGCCGGTGGCCCGCATGCCCATCGCCTTCCAGTCCCCCACCACCCGCACGCCCTTGTCGGGCTTGGGGACCAGGAACCCGATCGGCTCCCGGCCGGCCTCGGTCTCGACCGCGGCGGACAGGAACAGGTGGGTGGCCCGCGGGTACCCCGTGAAGAACGTCTTCATCCCCGACAGCCGGTAGCCGCCGTCCACCCGCACCGCGGTCGACGCCTGGTACCACCAGTTCCCCCCGGACTCCGGCTCGGAGAACCCGCCCGCCAGCATCGCGCCGTCGGTCGCGACCAGCTTGAGGAACGGCTCGACCTTGTCCCGCAGCCCCTCGGCGAGGATCCCGACCCCGTGCAGGTGCATGTTCACCGCCAGCGCGGTGGCCGGCGAGCCTTCGGCGAGCCGGCTCTGCGCCGCGACCAGGTCGAGGGGGCTCGCGCCGAGGCCGCCCAGCTCGCGCGGGACCGTGATCGCGGTGTAGCCGCTGGCCACGAGCTCGTCGACGTCCTCGTGGGCGAACGCATCGGCCTCGTCATAGCGGGCGGCCCGCTCGGCCAGGGCCGGCACCAGCCGCGCCGCGAGGTCGACGATCTCCCGGCGGGGCGATGCCGGACGGTCGGACTGATCCATTGGCGTTGGCTCCTCTGCGCTCCCGACGGCCGGTCAGGTCTACCCGGCCAGCCCCCCACGAATCAGCCGCGAACGCCTCGCCTCCTCGTCGGGCGGTGCCTGGCCCGCGAACCCGGACCTGCGTGCCGGCTGGCCACCCGACCGCGAGGCAGCGGCGGTCAGAGGCCAGGAGACACGAGGTCCGATCTTACCGTTCTCCGGCAACCGTGCACGTCATGGCGCGTCCAGGAGCTCCGCCCAGGCGCATCTGGGTACCTCGCGCCGCCGGATCTGGGCGGCTCAAGCGGGCGGAATGGGCGCGGGTGCCGATAGGCGACGGCGAGGCGGTGCCGGACGATGCCTCCGTGCCGTGTTTCACGTGAATGCAGAGAGGAACCGATGATGACCGCTGTGATCGCCGCGCCACGCCGCCGTTCGCCGCTCGGGCCGGCCAGGGTTCTCGCAGCCGCCACCCCAGCCGGCCGGGACCGCTACGTCGACCTGCTGCTGGTCGGGTCGGTGTGCGCGGCGATCGCCCTGCGGGGCCTGCTCGGCCCGGAGGGCGCGCCGCTCGTCCCGCTCGCCGTCAACGCCCCGGTCGGCGTGCTCCACGCGGCCGGCGCCGCGCTCGCGCTGCTCGCCGGCGCGGGTCGTCTACCGGGCCGACTGGCGCTGGCGGAGGTGGGCCGCGGCGCCCCGGGTCAGCCACGTGCACCAGAACGCCAGCAGCACCATGAACGCGTGGAGCAGGGCGCGGCCGGGATGGCCTCGCCCGGCCGCGAGGCCGCTGAGCGCGGCGGCCGCGATCGACTCCCCCAGCCAGCAGGCCAACAGCCTACGGAGCGTCCTGGCCACCGGACCGGCGAGGTCGTCCGGGAGCACGCCGGTCTGGACGTGGGTGACCAGCACCGAGGTCCACGGGGCCAGGATGAAGAACGGCCCCCACAGCAGCAGCGACGCCTCGGCCAAGGCGACCTTGCCGGCGGCCAGGCCGAACACCTCGAGCGGGGTGAGCACCAGCCCGGCGGCGGTCTGCACCCACAGCCACGTCCAGCGCCCACGCGGGACCGAGCCCCGCAGGTACTGCAGGACGCTCATCGCGTAACCGGCCGGTCCGCTCCCATCATCACCGCCAAGCATACTGGCCGGCCCTGCCCACTGGAGCGGCGGGTGCCGCCTGGAGCGGCAGGTTCCGCGTGACCCACAACCAGGAGCCGCCGGCGCGCCCCCAGCGCCGTCAGGCCTCACGCGCCGCGGGCGGGTCGGCTCGGTCAGGCCGCACGGTGAGCCCGGTGGCCGGTCGTGGCCGGCCGCTCCCGCGGGCGCCAGGCGCCATCCTGCCAGGTCGCGCGGCCCTCACGCTCGAGCCGGCGCCCGACCAGGGCCGCGTGCTTGCAGGGCACCGGCAGGTACGCCCGGTAGTCGCCGGACGGGCAGGTGCACGCGAACACGAGCACGCCGCGCTCGACCCCGTGGACGCGCACCCGGTAGCTGCCACTCTGAGAGTCGGCCTTCACCAGGATCGAGCCGTCCGGCTGGAGCCGGGCCCGGTGTCCCTGCTCCACCGCCCGCACCTCCGCGGCGAGCGTGTAGGCGGCGGCGCCGGAGCGCGCCGGGACCGTCACGGTCGTCCGGTCGACGACGTTGTCAGCAACGCTCTGCATAGGGGTATTTTACCTCTTCCGCCCTGCTGCCGCAGCGAGAACCCGCTGGTCAAGCCCCCTGTTTCGGGGTCGCCGACGCGGCGTCCGACGGCCGCGAGCGTTGGGGTGTCGTGGTACGGTCGCACCGATGGTCCGACCGGTGACAGCCAGGAGGATCCGCCCCGGCCGGTACAGGGGGCTCCTCGTCGACTTCGGCGGGGTGCTGACGAGCAGTGTCATCGGGTCGTTCCAAGCGTTCTGCGAGAGCGAGGGGCTGGCCGCGGACGCCGTCTTCGAGCGCCTGGTCGCCGATCCCGTCGCGCGGAGGCTGGTCGTCGACCTCGAGTGCGGGCGGATCGACGAGGCGGCGTTCGAGCCGGGCCTGGCCGCCGCCCTCGGCGTGCAGCCAGAAGGCCTGATCGACCGGCTGTTCGCCGGCGTGCTCCCGGAGCCGGAGATGCCGGGTGTGGTGCTCGCGGCCAGGCGCGCGGGGATCCGCACGGGCCTGCTCTCCAACTCCTGGGGGGCCGGGCGCTACGACCGCGACCGGCTCGGCGAGCTGTTCGACGGCGTGGTCCTCTCCGGAGAGGTCGGGCTGCGCAAGCCCGACCCGGCCATCTACGCCCTGGGTGCCCGCTCGATCGGCGTGGAGCCGGACGCCTGCGTCTTCGTGGACGACCTTCCCCACAACCTCGAGCCGGCGCGCACGCTCGGCATGGCCACCGTCCACCACACCGCCCCGGCGCTGACCGCGGCCGCCCTGGAGGTCCTGCTCGGCGTCCCGCTCCGGTCGTGACAGCGGCGGGCCGGGCAACGCCGCCTTCCTGCGGGCCGTGCTGGCGGCCGGGTTCCGGCCCGTCGGCAGCGCGGTGCTGTTCCTGCGGCCGGCGGGGACGCCGCCGTCCGGGGACCTCGGGGCGACGGACCGACCCGCTGGGAGCACGCGACCACCGACCGGGTCGTCGAATCTCTCGTGACCTAACTCGAGCGAAGCTGCTGAAATACGAAAGATGGACGAGTATGGACCGGGGAGCTACGGCGACCAGGTAGCCGACATCTACGACGAGTGGCACGGGAAGCTGCCCGACACACAGGCCTGCGTCGAGCGGCTGGCCGAGCTGGCCGGCCCCGGGCCCGCCCTGGAGCTGGCCATCGGGACCGGCCGGGTCGCGCTGCCGCTGGCCGCCGCAGGCGTCGAGGTCCACGGCATCGACGCCAGCGAGCGCATGGTCGAGCGGCTGCGAGCCAAGCCCGGGGGCCGGGACATCCCGGTCACGATCGGCGACTTCGCCGAGGTCGCCGTCGAGGGCTCGTACCGGCTCGTCTACCTCGTCTTCAACACCCTGTTCATGCTGCTGTCGCAGGACGCCCAGGTCGCCTGCTTCGCCAACGTGGCTGCCCGGCTCGCCCCGCGCGGGGTGTTCGTCGTCGAGGCGTTCGTGCCGGACCTCGGGCGCTTCACGCGCGGGCAGGCGGTGTCGGTCGGACAGTTCGGCACCGAGGACATCCGGCTCGACCTCGCCGTCCACGACCCGGTCGCGCAGCGGATCGACTCCCAGATCGTGCTGGTGCGGCCGGAGGGGATGCGGCTGCAGCCCACGTTCCTCCGCTACGCCTGGCCGGCCGAGCTGGACCTGATGGCCCGCCTGGCCGGCCTCCGCCTCCGCGACCGCTGGGCGGGCTGGCTGCGGGAGCCGTTCACCGCGTCGGCCGAGAAGCACGTGAGCGTGTACGAGCGGTCGCCCTGACCGCGCTGCGGAGCGAGCTCTCCCCGATGGCATGGAACAGCGAGCTCTCCCCGCATGGAACGAGGACTGCCGCTCGGCGCACGCCACGGTAGGGTGCGCCCAGGCGGCGGGCGGAAGGAGGGCGGTCGTGGACAGGACCCTGGAGCTGGCCGACTACCGGGAGCGGGTCGCCCGGCTCTACCTGGCCGAGCCGTCGGAGGGGGAGGCCGGGGTGGCGGCGTTCCGGCGCGGGCGCGACCGCCTGTTCCTCGAGCATCCCCAGTCGGCGCTCACCGCCGAGCAGCGCGAGGCCGTGCCCGGCCTGCCGTACTTCCCGTACGAGCCGGACGCCCGGGTGGTCTCCCGGCTCGGCCCGGTCGAGGCGGGCGACGAGCTGGTGATCGACACCGGGGGCGAGGACGGGGTGGTGCGCTACCGCCGGGTCGGGCGCCTGGCCACGCCCTACGGCGACCTCACCTTGTTCTGGACGCTCGGCTACGGGGGCGGGCTCTTCCTGCCGTTCCGGGACGCGACCGCCGGCCAGGAGACCTACGGGGCCGGGCGGTACCTGACCGACACGATCAAGGGCACCTTCGGCCGCGGTGTCGTGGTCGACGGCGACCGCGTGGTGCTCGACTTCAACTACGCGTACAACCCTTCCTGCGCGTACAACTCGCGCTGGGCCTGCCCGCTGGCCCCGGCCGAGAACCGCCTCGACGCGCCGGTCCGGGCCGGGGAGCTGGCCTTCCCCCACCCGGTGTGACACTCGGCGTCGTCGACCCGCGCCTCTGCCGGGCGGGCGACGTGTGGCCCACGGTGACCCCACGGTTGTCCCGCTCGCCAAGGCGCGGGTCAGGACTCCTCGACGGCCGGGCCGGCCGCCTCGTCCAGCGCCCGCTGGGCGTCGGCCAGGTCCATGCCCGAGCTACGCAGCAGGTCCAGGACGGTAGAGCGCACCTGCCCCACGACCATGGCGACCGCCAGGTCGCCATCCTCCTCGAGCGCGGCCATGGCGTGCGCCGCCGCCTGCAACGCCACCCGCTGCGCCGCCCTCCGCGGCTCGCGTGCCACGACCTCGCCGCCCAGGGTGCGCACCGCCTCGGCGAGGTCCCCGACACCGGCCACCAGGCCCTGCGGCGCGGGCCGCTCGGCTGCCAGGAGCACCATGGCGGACCGGGCCAGGACCCGCGTGTTGCGGACGGCGTAGTCCACCTGCCTGGCGGCACTGGCATACGGTTCAAGCTCTCCCAGTACCGAGCGTCGGAACGGGGCGAGCCGGGCGACCTGGTAGCCGACCGTGAGCGCCTCGTGGAGGCTGCGCACCAGCGGGTCGATCGCGCGCGCCTGCTCGAGGGCCTGCCTGGCCCGGTGACGGTCGCCGGCCGCCAACCCGGCCGCGGTCTGTTCGAGGGCGGCGGCGAGCCGGTTGAAGACGGGCTCGGCGGCCTGGTTGACGTGCTTGATGGGGTCCAGTGGGAACAGCAGCTGGGTCATGACCAGCGCCACCCCGCCGCCGATCAGCGCCTCGACCAGGTGCTCGCCGGCCAGCCCGCCGGTGGGCGAGGGGGTTGCGGCCAAGAAGATCGCCGCCAGGCTCGCCTGGACGACAAGCACGAGGCTGCCGCTGACCAGCAGGGCCAGGGTCATGGCCACCCCGACCACGACCGCGATCCGCAGCGGTGGGTTGCCGATCACCGATCCGAGCAGCACGGCGACGCCGATGCCGAGCGTGACGCCGAGCACCAGCTCGATGGCGTGCCGTACCTGCTGGCCTCGGGTCACCTCGACCGCGATCACGGCCCCGACCGGGGCGAACCCCGCTTGCTGGTGGTGCAGCACCGCGGCGGCGAGCAGCCACGCGATCGCCGCCGCGCCGGCGGTCTGGGCGATCAGCCAACCGTCGGTCCGGAGCCGCTCGAGCCCGGCCTGGATGCCGTCGTGGGCTTGCCCAGCCGCGGTCTGCAGCCGTTGGGATGCGCGAGCCACCTGCTTGCCTCCTGTGCGGCGAGCTTGCTGTCCGGCTGCGTCATGGTGGATCAGGCGCACCCCGGACTGCTACCCGACGCTGGAAACGCAGGACAAATCGCCTTGGCGGACGATGACGCTCTGGGCTGCGACGCTTCGCGCCGGTCGGCGGAGGAACACTCCACGCGCGCACGACGGTTGCGTCGGCCGGCCTTGCCCACACCAGGCGAGCGCGCGCGGGTCAGTGCAACGGCTCGACCCGGTAGCCGAGCTTCTCGAGGTCGGCGACGATCTCCTCGCGGTGGATGGAGTTGCGCGTCTCCAGGGTGAGGCGGATCTCGACCTTGGCGACGTCGAGGTCCAGGCCGGAGCGGTGGTGCTCGACCTGCAGGACGTTGAGGCCGAGGCGGGCGATCTCGGCGGTGAGGGTGGCCAGGCTGCCCGGCCGGTCGTCGACGATGACGCGCAGGACCACGTAGCGGCCGGCGGCCGACAGGCCGTGGTCGATGAGCTTGATGAGCAGGAGCGGGTCGACGTTGCCGCCGGAGAGCACGGCGACGACCGGCCCGGAGCCGGGCACCTTGCCGCTGAGGACCGCGGCGAGCGTGGCCGACCCGCTGGGTTCGACGACCGCCTTGGCCCGCTCCAGGAGCAGCACGACGGCCTGGCTGATCTCCTCCTCGGTCACCGTGACCATGTCGTCCACGTGCGCCTTGACGTGGGCCAGGGTGAGAGGGCAGGGGGACTTGAGCGCGATCCCGTCGGCCATGGTGGCCAGGCGGTCGAGGCGGACGCAGCGGTCGGCCTCGAGCGAGGCGCGCATGGAGGCGGCGCCGGCCGCCTCCACGCCGACCACCCGCATCTCGGGCCGGAGGCCGGCCAGGGCGGTGGCGATGCCCGAGATAAGGCCGCCGCCGCCGACCGACACGACCACCGTCTCGGCCTCGGGCGCCTCCTCGGCCAGCTCGAGCCCGACCGTGCCCTGGCCGGCGATGATCAGCGGGTCGTCGAACGGGGGCACGAACACGGCGCCGCGCTCGGCCGCGAACCGTTGCGCCCGCTCGATGCAGTCGTCGACCGCGTCGCCCCCGAGCACCACCTCGGCGCCGTACGACTTGGTCGCCTCGACCTTGGGCAGGGGCGCGGAGGCGGGCATGAAGATGGTGGCGTGGTGGCCGGTGAGCGAGGCGGCCAGGGCCACGCCCTGGGCGTGGTTGCCGGCCGAGCCGGCCACCACCGCGCAGCCCGGGTCGAGGCGGGAGATGCGGTTGTAGGCGCCGCGGATCTTGAACGAGCCGGTGCGCTGCAGGTGCTCGGGCTTGAGCAGGATCGGCCGGCCCGCGAGCCGGCTCAGCGTCTCGGAGCGGTCGACCGGCGTGGGGCGCAGGACGCCGGCCACCCGCCGCCCGGCTTCCTGGACCTCCTCCAGGGTGACCAGGACGGGGTCGCTCCCGGCCGGGCTGTGCTCCGGTGCACGCGATCGCATGCCCTGACGATAGCCGCTCGGACGGGCCGACGCACCGGTCGAGCTCGCACCGGCCTGCAGCCGCACCGGCAGTACCCGACCATCGCGTTCGGCGGCGGCCGGTGCGGCCAGCTCCCCGGGCAGGGCCCGGGTGCGGGTCAGCCGGTGGCCACCACCACCTCGACCCGGCGGTTGCGCTGCCGGCCGGCCGTGTCGTCGGTGCCGTCGACGCGCTGGTTGGGCGCGACGGGGCGGGCCTCGCCGAAGCCCGACGCCTCCAGGCGGCCGGGGTCGATCCCGCGGGCGGCGAGCGCGGCGGCGACCGCCTCGGCGCGGCGCTCCGACAACCGCTGGTTGTACTCGGGCGCGCCCCGGCTGTCGGTGTGCCCGCCGATCTTCACCGGGGCCTTGGCGTAGTAGCGGAGGACCTTGGCGATCTTGTCGAGGACGGGCCCGGCGCCGGGCCGGATCTCGGCCTTGTCGAAGTCGAACAGCACCCGCTCTGGCAGGGTGATGACCACGCCCCGGGTCGTCTGCTCGGCCCCGAGCTCGGTGAGGATGGCGCGCACCTCGCGGAGCTCGGAGCTGGCCACGCCGGCCGACTCGAGCACCGAGACAGGCAGGTCGGTGGTTGACAGCTCCGAGACCGGCCGTGGCGGCGCCGAGGACGGGGGCGGCGCCGGCCGCGACGGCCCGGTGCAGGCCGCGGCGACCCCCACGACGAGGGCCGCGGCGAGCAGGAGCTGCCCTCGCAGCGTGCTCATCGGCGCGCCTTGGTGCCACGCGCTGCTGCGGGTGCGCCCGCCGTGCTCATCGGCGCGCCTTGGTGCCACGCGCTGCTGCGGGTGCGCCCGCCGTGCTCATCGGCGCGCCCTCGTGCCGCGCGCAGTTCCGGGTGCGCCCGCCATGCTCATCGGCGCAGCGGGATGCCGGGCAGCTCGATCTTCGGGTGGGTGGAGTACTTCGGGTCCCCCTGCGAGTTGGAGTTGGCGACCAGGACGAGCGAGGTGGCGTCGGGGTCGAGCTGGCCGATGAACACGAGCCGGCCCCGCAGGGTGGTGCCGTGGCGCACGGTCACCGCCCGGTTGTCGCCGGGTGGGGACACGGTGTACCTGGCGCCCTTGTCGTCCACGAGCACGAGGTCGTCGGCGTTGTTGAGGCTGAGGTCGAGCTTGGCGGCGTTGGTGACCACCACCTCGAGGCTGATCGAGTCCTCGGCGACCGCGATCGCGGTCAGCTTGAGTGACAACCCACTCGCATGCCGGACAGAGCGGTCGAGCGGCGCGGTGAACCCGGTGGCCCGGGTGGACGGGGCCGTGACACTGGTGTCGGCCCCACCCGGGACGGGCACCGCCGTGGTGGAGGTGGCCGGGGCGGCGCGCTCACCGCCCTGGCAGGCGGTGCCGGCCAGCGCGAGCGCCACGGCGCAGACCACCATGGCGGACCGCCCCCAGTAGACCCGGGCCACGGGCGAGCACCTCCCGGAGCGAACGACGTCGGAGCGACGATTGTCGCGGCCCCGCCCAACCTTGCCAACCCGCCAGCCATGCCAGGTGCCGGGCTCTGGTCGCGTCGGCGCGGATCGACGTTACGAGTTCCGCCCGGAGCTGCGCTCGGCGTCGGGAGCAGGCTTGGCCGCCTTGGCGGCATCCCGGCGCTTGGCCGCAACCCGGCCGGTCGCAACGGCCGCTCGACCGGACGACGCGCGCTGGTTGGCGCCTGCGCGCCGCTTTTGGGAGCGCACGACCTGCTGGACTCGTTGGAAGCTCAGGTCCAGCAGGTCGCCAGCATCGCGGAGTCCCATGCCCAGCTCGTCGACCAAGACATGTGCGGCCTCCTCGGTGCTCCGACTTGCCTCCTGCTGGTCACGTTCGAGCCGCGCCCGAGCGGCTTTGCACCGCTCGACCGCGGCAGCGACCGCACGGGGCAGCTCGACCCGGTCGGCAAGCTCAGCCGTCTCGGCGTCGTCGACCCACAGGCTGAGCGCATCGCGAATGTTCGAGCGGGCCTGGCGGAGCGTCTCGCCCCAGGTGTGGCAACCCGGCACCTCTGGCACGTGCACCGTCCAGACGCCCGACTCGTCGCGTTCGTAGACCGCCGTGTAGTGACCCTGGCCAACCTCAAGGCCCTCGCTCATGTCAACCACCTTGCCCTTCCGACGCATGGTGCGAGTTGCCGCTCGATCGCCCGCAGGGTGCCGGGTGGCAGGTCCCGTCCGGCATGGACGGGAACGGTGGTTCGGCATGTGTCGAGGCGTATGAGCACGTGCGAGCCCGACTGTCGGATTACCTCACCACCGAGGTCGCGGATTCTGCGGACCACGTCTCTGCCGGTCATTCTGCCAGTCTAGGAGGCTAGACGCCAGGCTGTCCAGTCCACTAGACAATCGAGCAGGACAGGGCTGGGAGGGCTCAAGACGCTGCGATCTCCAGCCGCGGTTGGAGGGCGGGGAGGCGGACGCCCAGGAAGTAGAGGATGCCGTCGGCCAGGGCCTCCCAGGAGGCGGTGACGATGTCGTCGGAGACGCCCACCGTGGTCCACTCCCCGGCCGCGTCGGCCGAGGTGATGAGCACCCGGGTCACCGCCTTGGTGCCGGCCCGCCCGTCGAGGATGCGCACCTTGTAGTCGACCAGGTGGACGCCTTCCAGCTCGGGGTGGTCGTCGGCCAGCGCGCGGCGCAGGGCCTGGTCCAGGGCGTGGACCGGCCCGACCCCCTCCCCCACCGCCACGGTACGGCGGTCCCCGACGGGGGGACCGGAGGGCTTGAGGTTGGCCCCCTGGTCGACGACAGTGGGTTCGGGGGGCTCACGGTCAGCCCCCCGGTCAAGGACAGGCGGGCCGGGAGGCTCGAGGTTGGCTCCCCGGTCCGCGGCGGGGGGGCCGGGAGGCTCGAGATGAGCTTCCCCGTCAGGGAGGAGCAGCCGGACGGTCGCCTCGCTCACGTCGGTGCCGTCGGGGCGGCGCTCGACCAGGACCCGGTAGCCCTCGAGCTCGAACGGCGGTTGGAGCTGGCCCGCCTCGCGCCGGACGAGCAGCTCGAAGGAGGCGTCGGCGATCTCGAACGTGTAGCCGCGGTGCTCCAGCTCCTTGACCCGGTCGAGCACCCGGGCGCCCAGGGCGGTGTCGGCCTCGAGGTCGAGCCCGAGCTCCCCCGCCTTGGCCAGCACGTTGCTCCGCCCGGCGAGCTCGCTGACCAGGACCCGCATGCGGTTGCCGACCGCGGCCGGGTCGACGTGGGAGTAGGCGTCGGGCCGCCGGGCGATCGCGGAGGCGTGCAGGCCGGCCTTGGTCGCGAAGGCTGACGAGCCGGCGTAGGCCTGGCGGGCGTCGGGCACGAAGTTGGCCAGCTCGGCGATGGCGTGGGCGGTGGTGGTGAGCGCGGCCAGCCGGCCCGGCGGCAGCACCTTGCGCCCCTCCTTGAGCTCCAGCCCGGCCACCACCGCGAACAGGTCGGCGTTGCCGCACCGCTCCCCATAGCCGTTGGCGGCACCCTGGACGTGGCGGGCCCCGCCGGCGACCGCGACCAGGGAGTTGGCAACGGCGCAGGCCGCGTCGTCGTGGAAGTGCCCGCCGATGCGGACCCACGAGAGGGCGCGGGCGACCTCCCCGACCACCTGGGCGACGGTGGTCGGCAGGGTGCCGCCGTTGGTGTCGCACAGGACGACCGTGTCCGCGCCGGCCTCGGCGGCGGCCCGCACCACCGCCAGCGCGTAGGCGGGGTCGGCGGCCCACCCGTCGAAGAAGTGCTCGGCGTCGAACACGACCCGGCGCCCCTCGGCGGCCATGAGCGCGACCGAGTCGGCGACCATGGCCAGGTTCTCGTCCAGGGTGGTCCGCAGCGCCTCGGTGACGTGCAGGGTCCACGACTTGCCGACCAGCGCGACCACGGGCGCGCCCGAGTCGAGCAGGGCCAGCAGGTTGGGGTCGTCGTCGGTGCCCCGCCCGGGCCGGCGGGTCGCGCCGAAGGCCGACAGCACCGCGTGGCGCAGGGGCAGGTCGCGCACGCGCGCGAAGTACTCGGCGTCCTTGGGGTTGGAGCCCGGCCACCCCCCTTCGATGACGTCGACGCCGAGGTCGTCGAGGAGCTGGGTGACGCGCAGCTTGTCGGCCACGGTGAAGCTGAGCCCGACCTGCTGGGAGCCGTCGCGCAGGGTCGTGTCGTAGGTCTCCACCCGCTCGGGGTCCCGGGCGGGCGCCGGTACGGAACGCGGCCTGTCGCGCTTCAGGCGCAGCCGCTCGGTGCCGGTGATGTTGGTGCCGGTGTTGGTGGTGTTGGTGGTGTTGGTGTCGTCGGTGTTGGTCTTGGTGTCGGTGTTGGTCTTGGTGTCGGTGTCGGTCTTGGTGTCGGTGTCGGTCTTGGTGTCGGTATCGGCATCGGCATCGGTGCCGGTGTTGGTGTTGGTGTTGGTGTTGGGGACGTCGAAGGTCACGGGTAGCCCTCCAGGAGGCAGCGCATGGCCTGTCGCGCTCCGGCCGCAGACCGGCCTGTTGCGCGACGGCGGCAGGCGGGCCTGTCGCGCGAAGGGCGACAGGGAAGGGACCGGCGTCGGCGCCGGCACTGGCGGGAGGGGTGCGGAAGGTAGGGGCTGCGGGCTACTCGACCGCCTCGAGCCAGTCGGTGTAGCGCTCGTCCCGGCCGCGGGTGGCGGCGACGAAGACCTCCTGCACCCGGCGGGTAATCGGGCCCGGGTCTCCGAGGGCCCGGTCGTCCACCTCCCGGATGGGCACGACCTCGGCGGCCGTCCCGGTGAAGAATGCCTCGTCGGCCAGGTAGAGGTCGGTGCGCACGAGGTCGGTCTCGTGCACGTCGAGCCCCTCGTCGGCCGCGATCCGCATGATGCTGTCCCTGGTGATGCCGGCCAGGCACCCGGCCGCCAGCGGCGGGGTGCAGAGCGCGCCGCCGCGCACGATGAACAGGTTCTCGCCCGAGCCGTCGGTCACGTAGCCGTTCGGGTTGAGCAGGACGCCCTCGTCGTACCCGGCCTTGATCGCCTCGGCCTTGGCCAGCGAGGAGTTCAGGTACTGGCCGGTGGCCTTGGCCGCGGGCGGGATGATGTTCGGGTCGAGCCGCCGCCACGAGCTCATCTTGACCCGCACACCGGTCTCGAACGCGTCCTCACCCAGGTAGGCGCCCCACGGCCAGCAGGCGATGGCCATGCGGACCGGGGAGACGAGCGGGTTGAGGCCGATCTCGCCGTAGCCGAGGTAGACGATCGGCCGGATGTAGCAGGTCCGGACCCCGTTCATCGCCACCAGGTCCTTGACCACCTTGACCGACCCCTCGAGCGAGATCGGCGGCTCCATGTGGTAGATCTTGGCGCTGCGGAACAGCCGCTTCATGTGGTCGGTGAGCCGGAACACCGCCGAGGTCCCCGACACGGTCTCGTAAGCGCGGATCCCCTCGAACGCCCCCCACCCGTAGTGGAGGGACGGGGTCAGGACGTGGACGCGGGCGGCGTCCCAGTCGACGTACTCGCCGTCCATCCAGATCTTGCTGGTCGCCTCGATCGGCATGGGTTCCTCCCTAAGAGCCAAAAGGCCTCGCGTGCTTCAGGCGACGCGAGCCTGCGCCGTTGCAGGTCACTGTGTCGTGGTCCGGATGGTCGGCTCTCGGGGAGCCTCCCGGTCACCGTCGCTGGGCGGGGCGGGTACCTCGCGTTCCACCGCCACGGCGATCTGGTCCCCAAGCTCTCGTGTCGAGTATCGCGCAGAACCGGGCAGGACCGCCACGGCCGCCGCCTCGACCGCGGCGGCCGCGCGCGCCTCGCCGAGGTGGTCGAGCAGCAGGGCGGCGGACAGCACGGCGGCGACCGGGTTGGCCCGTCCCGTCCCGGCGATGTCCGGGGCCGAGCCGTGCACCGGCTCGAACAGCGACGGGCCCCGGCGCTCCGGGGGGCTGGGCTTGGGCGCCCCGGACCCCCCCGATCCCACCAGGGAGCCAGGCCCGAGCCCCCGGGACCCCCCCGATCCCACCGGGTGGCTGTGCTCGAGCTCCTCGGACCCCGTGGGGGCCCTCCGCCCCCCCCCCCCCCCCCCCCGGGTGGGCCCTCCGCCCGCCCGGATTGAGGTTGGCGCTGGCGGCGGTGCCGAGCCCCCCGGCGACGGCCGCGCCGAGGTCGGTGAGGATGTCGCCGAACAGGTTGTCGGTCACCACCACGTCGAAGCGGCCCGGGTCGGTCACCAGGTACAGGCAGGCCGCGTCGACGTGGGCGTACTCGAGCCGCACACCGGTCTCCCCGGCCACCTCGCGGGCCGTGCGCGCCCACAGCCCGCCCGCGTGGGTGAGCACGTTGGTCTTGTGCACCAGGGTGAGCACGCCGTCGCGCTCCCGGGCCAGGCCGGCCGCGTAGCGCAGGCAGCGCTCGACCCCGTGGCGGGTGTTCAGGGACTCCTCGGTGGCGACCTCGGCCGGGGTGCCCTGGTGGACGGTGCCGCCCGCCCCGACGTAGGCGCCCTCGGTGTTCTCGCGCACCACCAGCAGGTCGACGTCGTCGGGCCCGGCGCCCGCCAGCGGCGAGGCGACCCCCGGGTAGAGCTTGACCGGCCTGAGGTTCACGTAGAGGTCGAGCTCGAACCGGAGCCGCAGCAGCAGCCCGCGCTCCAGCACCCCGGGCGGGACGTCGGGCCGGCCGACCGCGCCGAGCAGGATGGCGTCCACCTGCCCGAGCTCCTTGAGCACGGTGTCGGGCAGTACCTCGCCGGTGGCGAGGTACCGGTCGGCGCCCAGGTCGAACTCGACCCAGTCGACCCCGAAGCCGAGGCGCACGCCGGCGGCGTCGACCGCCTTGCGCGCCTCGGCGACCACCTCGGGGCCGATGCCGTCCCCGGGCAGCACGGCCACCACATGGGAGCGCGACGGCAGGCTCCGGTCGTCGCCGTGGGAGCGCGACGGCCGGATCCGGTCGTCGCCGTGGATGCCTCCTGGAGCGTCCGCCGCAGGCGGGCTCCATGCAGGTTCGCGCGAGGCGCCCATCAGGCCTCCGTGCCGAACACGCGGCCGAGGGCGGCCCGGCGCTCGCGCTCCTCGGCGGCCGGGTCGGGGGCGGTGGAGTCGTGCGGGGCCGCGTCGGCAGGGTCGACGCGCACGGCGAACACGCGGGCCAGGGCGGCGTGGGTCTCGCTCGCGTGCGCGTGCCGGGTGGCGGTGGGCTGGCGGGTCATGCTGGTACTCCTTGGGTGCTGACCGGTTCGGGGCGGGACGGGGCGGTGCGGGCGAGCCGGTTCACCGCCTGCAGGTAGGCGCGCGCCGAGGCCTCCACGATGTCGGTGGCCACGCCGCGCCCGGTTACTCGGGTCCCTGCTGGCGTCTCGACCTGCACGGTGACGTCCCCGAGGGCGTCGGTCCCCCCGGTCACGGCCGAGACGTGGAACTCGACCAGCATCGCGTCGATCCCGACCGCCTTGGCGATCGCGGCGCAGGCGGCGTCGACCATGCCGTCGCCCACGGCCGACTCCTCGACCACCCCGCCGTCGTGGCTGAGCCGGACCGTCGCGGTCGGCGACATCACCGTGCCGCCGGCCACCTGGAGGCCGACGAAGCCCCACGCCCCCTCGTCGGCGAGGACCTCGTCGGCCACGATCGCCTCGAGGTCGACGTCGGTGATGCGGGTCTTGCGGTCGGCCATCTCCTTGAAGCGGACGAAGGCGCGGGCGAGCGCCTCACGGTCCAGCTCGAACCCGAGCCGGCGCAGCGCGTCGTCGACCGCGTGGCGGCCGGAGTGCTTGCCGAGCACGATCTGGCTGCCCTCCTGGCCGACGGCGGCGGCGTCGATGATCTCGTAGGTGCCCTTGTCGGCCAGCACGCCGTGCTGGTGGATGCCGGACTCGTGGGCGAACGCGTTCTTGCCGACGACCGCCTTGTTGTACTGCACCGGGTAGCCGGTCAGGCGGGACACCAGCCGGGAGGCTCGGGCCAGCTCCTCGGTGCGCACGCCGGTCTCCACCCCGGGGAACTGGTCGGGGCGGATGCGCAGCGCCATCACGACCTCCTCGAGCGCGGCGTTGCCGGCGCGCTCCCCGATGCCGTTGACGCACACCTCGACCTGGCGGGCGCCGGCCTGCACGGCCGCGAGCGAGTTGGCGGTGGCCAGGCCCAGGTCGTTGTGGCAGTGGCAGGAGACCACGTAGTCGCCGGCCACCTGCTCGCGTACGTGCCGGATGAGGGTGCCGAAGTCCCAGGGGATGCCGTAGCCGACCGTGTCGGGGATGTTCAGGGTGGTGGCGCCGGCGTCCACCGCCGTCTGCAGCACCTCGAGCATGAAGTCGACCGGGGTCCGGGTGGCGTCCTGGGGGCTGAACTCGACGTCGTCGGTGTGCTCCCGGGCCCGGCCCACGCCGCCCCGGGTCTCGGCCACCACCTGGGCCGGGGTCATGCGGAGCATGTGCTCCATGTGGCTCGGGCTGGTCGAGATGAACACGTGGATGCGCGCGTGCCGGGCGTCGCGCAGCGCCTCCCAGCAGCGGTCCACGTCGGCCCGCTGGGTACGCGAGAGCGCGGCCACGGTCGACCCCTTGACCGCGCGGGCGATGCCCCGCACGGCCTCGAAGTCGCCCTGGCTGGCGACCGGGAACCCGGCCTCGATGACGTCCACGCCGAGCCGTGCCAGCTGCTCGGCGATCTCCAGCTTCGCCTTGGCGTTGAGGTTGATGCCCGGGGACTGCTCGCCGTCCCTCAGGGTCGTGTCGAAGATCGTGATCCGCTCGGCCACTGCCGAATCCCTCCAGTGCGTGCTCCGCTTCCGTCTCCTGTCGCGCCGTGGGGGTCTCCGTGAGGCAGCCGGCACAAGGCCGCCCCACGGCAGCGAAGGATGAGGAGGCTCGGCGTCACGGAGGTCGTCCGGATCACGCCCCTGCTCCTGGTTCGGCTGGGAGGTGGATGAAGGTGCCGTCGTGGGCGCCGATCTCCTCCACCACCCGTTCCAGGACGCCGGCGGGTATGCCAGCGTCCACGGTGAGCGCCATCAGGGCCTCGCCGCCCTGCTTGCGCCGTCCGACCTGCATGCTTGCGATGTTCACGCCGGCCGCGCCGAGGATCGTGCCGACCCGGCCGATGACGCCCGGGCGGTCCTCGTAGAACAGGAACGCCATGTGCTCGCTGGGGGCCATGTCGAGCTCGATGCCGTTGACCGAGACCAGGCGCTCGGCGTCGCGCTGGCCGACCGTGGTCCCGGCCACGCTCACCGGGCCTCTGGGGCCGTCGCCGGAAAGCGTGACCAGGTTGACCCAGTCGCGGCTCTGGCCGGTGCGCATCTCGGCCACCTCGATGCCGCGCTCGGCCGCCAGCAGCGGCGCGTTCACGTAGGTCACCGGCTCGTGCACGACCGGGGTGAACATGCCCTTGAGCGCGGCCAGGTTGAGCACCCGGGTGTCGTGGGTCGCGAGCTTGCCGACGTACTCGATGGTGACCCGGCCGCCGCCGACGACCAGGGCCCGGCCGCCCGGGCCGCCGCCGGCGAGGGCGGTGTAGAGGCGGCCCAGCTTCTCGACCAGCGGCAGGAACGGGCGCAGGGCGTCGGGCACCGGTCCGGCGTCGACGTTGACCGCGTTGGGGACGAACTGGCCCGACAGCGCGAGGATGAGCTGCTCGGCGATTGCCAGCCCGGCCTTGTCCTGCGCCTCGGCGGTGGACGCGCCGAGGTGGGGCGTGACCACCACCTCGTCGACCTCGAACAGCGGGCTGTGGGTGGTCGGCTCCTCCACGAACACGTCCAGGGCGGCGCCGGCCAGGTGGCCGGACTCCACCGCCTTGGCCAGCGCCAGCTCGTCGACGATGCCGCCCCGGGCCGTGTTGACCAGGCGCGCACCCGGCTTCATGGCGGCCAGCTCGCGCTCGCCGATCAGCCCGGTCGTCTCCGGGGTCCTGGGCAGGTGGATGGTCACGATGTCGGCCCGGGCCAGCACCTCGGCCAGGCCGGCCAGCTCCACCCCCATCTGGGCGGCCCGGTCGCGCGAGACGTACGGGTCGTAGGCGACCAGGCGCATGCCAAAGGCGTTCAGGCGCTGGGCGACCAGCGCGCCGACCCGCCCGAGGCCGACGATCCCGAGGGTCTTGCCGTACAGCTCCGCGCCCTGGAAGCGCGACCGGTCCCAGTGGCCCTCGCGCAGCCGGGCGTGGGCCTGGGGGATGTTGCGGGCCTGGGCCAGCACCAGCGCGACGGTGTGCTCGGCGGCCGAGATCACGTTGGACTGGGGCGCGTTGACCACCAGCACCCCGAGGCGGGTGGCAGCGGCCACGTCGACGTTGTCCAGGCCGATCCCCGCCCTGCCGACCACCTTGAGGTTGCGGCCGGCCTCGAGCACCTCGGCGTCGACCCGGGTTGCCGAGCGCACCACCAGCGCGTCGGCCCCGGCGACCTCGCCGAGCAGCTCCTCCCGGGTCATGGCGGCCCGGGCGTCCACCTCGTAGTGGGCGCGCAGCAGCTCGACGCCGGCCTCGGCCAGCGGTTCGGCGATCAGGATCCGGACCATCGCGACAGGTTACCCCGAGTCCCCAACCCGGGGGCCACCGCCTCCGGCCACTTCCGCCCCCGGAACTTCTTCTGGGCGGCGCAGCCAGGACATCATGGCCCGCAGGGGCCGGCCGGTCTGCTCGATCTGGTGGTCGCGGCCGGCCTCGCGCAGGCGGGTGAAGTTGGGCCGGCCCTGGTCGTCCTCTGCGATCCACTCGCGGGCGAACTCGCCCGAGCGGACCTCGGCGAGGATGCGGCCCATCTCGGCCCTGGTCCCGTCGGTGACGATCCGCGGACCGCGGGTGTAGTCGCCGTACTCGGCGGTGTCGGAGATCGAGTGGCGCATCCACGACAGCCCGCCCTCGTAGAGCAGGTCGACGATCAGCTTCAGCTCGTGCAGGCACTCGAAGTAGGCGACCTCGGGCTGGTAGCCGGCCTTGACCAGGGTCTCGAACCCGGCCTGGACGAGCGCGGAGGTGCCGCCGCAGAGCACGGCCTGCTCGCCGAACAGGTCGGTCTCGGTCTCCTCCTGGAAGGTGGTGACCAGCGCGCCGGCCTTGGTGCCGCCGATGGCGCGCGCGTAGCTCTTGGCCACGTCCCACGCCTTGCCGCTGGCGTCCTGGGCCACCGCCACCAGCACCGGGGTGCCCTGGCCCTCCTCGTACTGGCGGCGGACCAGGTGCCCGGGCGCCTTGGGGGCGACCATGGCCACGTCGACCCCGGGTGGCGGGGTGATGTAGCCGAAGTGGACGTTGAACCCGTGGGCGAAGAACAGCGCGTCGCCCTGCCTGAGGTTGGGAGCGACGTCGGTCTCGTAGAGGTGGCGCTGCACGGTGTCGGGCACCAGCACCATGATGAGGTCGGCCCAGGCGGCCGCCTCGGCCGGGGAGGTGACCGTGAGCCCGGCCGCCTCCGCCTTGGGCCTGGACGCCGACCGCTCGCCGAGCCCGACCCGGACCTCGCAGCCGGAGTCCCGCAGCGAGAGGGCGTGCGCGTGGCCCTGGGAGCCGTAGCCGAGGACCGCGACCTTGCGGGCCTGCACCAGGCCGAGGTCGGCGTCGTCGTCGTAGTAGACGGTGGCCATCAGTGAACCTCCGGGTGTTCGTCGGGGGGATTCGGGTTTCCGTCGGGGGGGTTCGGGAGGGCGCTTTCTGCCCCCCCGATCACACGGGGACGACGGGAAGTGCATGCCGCTCGCATCATGCCGACCGGGGCACGCGGAGGACTCGGTCGGTGATGCCGCGGTTGCCGCGGGCCAGGGCCACGCGGCCGGTGCGGACCAGCTCGCGCACGCCGTACGGCTCGAGCATCTCGAGCATGGCCGCCACCTTGTCTGGGCTGCCGGTCGCCTCGATCGTGAGCGACTCCGGGGCGACGTCGACGATCTTGCCCCGGAACACCTCGGCCAGCTCGAGGATCTGGTAGCGGACGGCGGGGTCGGCCTTGACCTTGATGAGCAGCAGCTCGCGCTCGACCGCGCGGCCGGGCTCCAGCTCGACGATCTTGAGCACGCTCACGAGCTTGTTGAGCTGCTTGACGACCTGCTCGAGGGGGCGCTCGGCGCAGTCCACCACGATCGTCATCCGGCTCACCGAGTCGTCCTCGGTCGGGCCGACCGCGAGCGACTCGATGTTGAAGCCGCGCCGGCTGAACAGTCCCGAGACCCGGGCCAGGACCCCGGGCTTGTTCTCGACCAGCACCGACAGGGTGTGGAAGCTCATCAGGTGCGCACCTCCCGGCCTGTCGGCACATCGGGCTGCGACTCGCGCTGCGGGGACCTCATGCGGTGCGCACCTCCCGGCGGGTCGCGGCGGCCTGCTCCTCGGGGGAGAACTCGGGGCCGAGGATGATCTCGTCGTTGGGGCGGCCGGCCGGGACCATCGGGAACACGCCCTCGTGGGCGTCGACCCGGAAGTCGACCACGGTGGGCACCCCCTCCACCCCGAGCGCCTTCTCGAGGGTCGCGTCGACGTCCTCGGCCCGGTCGCAGCGCAGCCCGACCCCGCCGTACGCCTCGGTCAGCTTCACGTAGTCGGGCACGTCGAAGCCGAGGGCGACCTCGGAGTAGCGCTCGTCGTAGAACAGCTCCTGCCACTGGCGGACCATGCCGAGGTGGCCGTTGTTGAGGATGAAGACCTTGATCGGGATGCGCTCCACGGTGCAGGTGGCCAGCTCCTGGGCGGTCATCTGGAAGCAGCCGTCGCCGTCGATGGCGACCACCAGCTCGCCGGGCCGGCCCACCTGGGCGCCCATCGCGGCCGGGACCGCAAACCCCATCGTGCCCAGCCCGCCCGAGTTGATCCACGAACGGGGCCGCGAGAAGCGGAAGAACTGCGACGCGTACATCTGGTGCTGGCCCACGCCGGCCACCACCACCGCGTCGCCGCCGGTCAGGGCCGAGACCCGCTCGACGACGTACTGGGGCTTGAGCCGGCCGTCCGGCCGCTGGTCGTACCGGTACGGGAAGCGCTCCTTCCAGTCGGCCACGGCCCTGCGCCAGCCGGCGGTGTCGCCCGGCCCCTCCTCGGCCACGACGGCCCGGTAGGCGGCCACCAGCTCCTCGAGCACGAGCTTGACGTCGCCCACGATGGGCACGTCGGCCGCGCGGTTCTTGCCGATCTCGGCCGGGTCGATGTCGGCGTGGACGATCCGCGCCTTGGGCGCGAACGTGGCCAGGTTACCGGTCACCCGGTCGTCGAAGCGGGCGGCCAGGGCCACGATCAGGTCGGCCTCCTGCAGGGCGGCGACCGCGGCGTAGTTGCCGTGCATGCCCGGCATGCCGAGCGCCAGCGTGTGGGTGTCGGGGAACGCGCCCCTGGCCATCAGCGTGGTGGTGAGCGGGGCCTGGGCCGCCTCGGCCAGCTCGCGCAGGGCCTCGTGGGCGCCCGCCTTGATCACGCCACCGCCGACGTACAGGACGGGCCGGCGCGCCTCGCGGAGCATGGTGGCCGCCTCGCGCACCCGCTTGGCGTGCGGGCGGACGGTTGGCCGGTAGCCGGGCAGGTCGATGGACTCCGGCCAGGTGAACCCGGTGCTGGCCTGCAGCACGTCCTTGGGCAGGTCGACCAGGACCGGCCCGGGCCGCCCGGTCGAGGCGATGTAGAACGCCTCGGCGACCGCCCCGGGGATGCGCTCGGGGTCGGTCACCAGCTCGTTGTGCTTGGTCACCGGGATGGTGATGCCGGTGATGTCGGCCTCCTGGAACGCGTCCGAGCCGATGTTCCCGCTCGGCACCTGCCCGGTGATCGCCACCAGCGGCACCGAGTCCATGTAGGCGTCACACAACGCGGTGACCAGGTTGGTCGCGCCCGGCCCGCTGGTGGCCATGCAGACGCCCACCCGCCCGGTCGCCCAGGCGTATCCCTCGGCGGCGTGGCCGGCGCCCTGCTCGTGACGGACCAGGATGTGGCGGACCGAGGACTCGCGCAGCGGGTCGTAGGCGGGGAGGATGGCGCCCCCGGGAAGCCCGAATACGACGTCGACGTCGCATCGCTCCAGGCTGCGGATGAGGGCTTGTGCTCCGGTGACCTTCACTGCTCGACTCCAGTCGGTGGTGACGGACGGCTCCTCGGGCAAGAAAAAAACCTCCTGCCATATGGGCATAGGAGGCTTCGCGCGGACCCGGCGTTGGGTCCGCGCTAGGTGATAAGTACGAGGTTCAGCTGACAGGGCATCCGGGCCTCTGCACTGGTCGGCGGCACTGCTTGGCATGGTACCTGACCTGTCAACCTCGTGGGGAGCCAGGCCGCTGGCGCTGGCGTGAACTCTTGGGCACGATTGGGCACGATCTGGAGCCCCGGGTCCCGGCCACACAGGCCGGGACGCCGACCCCGTCCCCCCGTCCCCCCGTCCCAACGACCCGCCGTTGACCCGCCGACCCGCCGTCTTGCCGTCCCGAAGGAGCTGCCCGATGCGCGCACTGGTCGCTGATCCCTCCGCCTCTCCCGCGCTCAAGCTCGACGACGTGCCCGAGCCGTCCCCGGGCCCGGGCCAGGTCCTGGTCAGGATGGAGGCCGCGTCGATCAACCGGGGCGAGATCCGCAACGCCCACCGGCAGCCGCCCGGCACCGTGATCGGCTGGGACGTGGCCGGGACGGTGGCCGCGCTCGGCGAAGGCGTGCGCGAGTTCGACCTCGGCCAGCGGGTCGTCGGCCTCAACGAGCGCGGCGGCGCGTTCGCCGAGCTGGTCGCGCTCCCCGCCGAGTGGACCGCGCCGCTGCCCGACGCGAGCGACCCGGTGCTCGCGTCGACCCTGCCGGTGGCGGGGATCACCGCCGTCGGCATCCTCCGCCTGGCGCGTGTCCACGCCGGCGACCGGGTGCTGGTCACCGGCGCGGCCGGCGGCGTCGGTCAGCTCGCCGTGCAGCTCGCCCGCGAGGCCAAGGCGACCGTCACCGGCCAGGCCGGGAGCGAGGAGCGCGCCGCGGCGGTCCGCGAGGCCGGCGCCGAGGCGCTCGTCCACCCGGGCGACGGGTCGGACGTGGACGGCCAGTTCGACGTCGTGCTCGACGGCATCGGCGGGCCGATGCTCGGCCCGCTGCTGCGCGCGACCGCGCCCAAGGGGCGGGTGGTGGTCTACGGCAACTCGGCCGACGCCGAGTCCACCTTCCGGGTCGAGGACTTCTACGGCAAGGGGGTGGTGATCTCCGGCTTCCGGATCTTCGCCAGCGTCCCGCCCGACCAGGCCGTGCGCGACCTGGCCAACCTGGTCGACCAGGTGGTCGCCGGCAAGCTGGACGTGCGCGTGCAGGCGACCGCGCCGCTGACCGACGCGCTCGGGCTGGTGCGCGACCTCTACGACCGCAAGGTGACCGGCAAGGTGGTCATCACCGGAGGCTGAGGGCCTGCCGGCCGATGCCTTGGTCGTCCCAGCCCCGGCACACCGAGGGAGGCGAGGCTCGATCTGGCCAGGCTACCGGGCGGCGAGCCCTGACCGGCATGCTTCACAGCCACCGGACAGTGGCCGCGCGAACCGGAGCCCATACGGTACGGGCGCCACGTCGTCGCGCGGTCAGGCCCATCGACCGTGGCGGAAGGTGTTGTAGACCTGGAACGGCGTCACCTCCGGCTGCGGCATCCCGCCGACCTGCTCGAACGCCGGCCCAAGGCGGCTGGCCAGGAACCGGTCGAAGGCCTCCTGGGACTCCCACACGTCGACGACGGTCCAGGTGCCGTCCGGTGCCGAGCCAGCCGCGTGGCTGATGATGCCCTCCGGCCAGTCGCCGCCGTTGCCGAGCGGGAGCCCCAGCTCCTCCATGATGGCGTCGTACTTGTCCGATCCGACGCCTGGGATCCGCATTACCAGACCAACCGCCATCGTCGCCCCCCTGACTGTCCCGGTTGAGGGGAACGAGTGTCTCAGTACCTCCGCCAGCAAGGCAATGACGAACCCGAACTAGTCCCGCCGCGTTGAGGTGTCCTATCTGGGGCAACTTCACCATCTGAGGTAACTTCACCGCCCCGTCCGGGGGCAGCTGCACCACCCCGTCTGGGGGCAGCTGCACCACCCCGTCTGGGAGGCAGCCTCACCACCCCGGCTATCGTGGGGTCCACACCCGGCACCCCGGCGAGCGAGGAATCCCATGAGCGACCACGGCCGCGAGGTGAAGTTCGGCTACTTCCTCATCCCCAACGCCACCGACCCGCTGCTGCCCACCGCGCAGGAGGTCGAGCGGCTGGGCCTGGACTACATCGGCGTCCAGGACCATCCCTACCAGCGCCGGTTCGTCGACACCTGGACGCTGCTGAGCATGATCGCCGCGGCGACTTCGCGGGTCTGCCTGTTCCCCGACGTGGCCAACCTGCCGCTGCGGCCGCCCGCGATGCTGGCCAAGGCCGCCGCGAGCCTCGACGTGCTCAGCGGCGGCCGGGTCGAGCTCGGGCTCGGCGCAGGCGGCTTCTGGGACGCGATCTGGGCCTTCGGTGGCCCGCGCCGCAGCCCTGGCGAGGCGTATCGGGCCCTGGCCGAGGCCATCGTGGTGGTCCGCAAGCTGTGGAGCGGCGAGCGGAACCTCCGCTTCGAGGGCGAGCACTACCGGCTGGCCGGGGCACAGTCCGGACCGGTGCCGGCACACCCCATCGGCATCTGGCTGGGGGTGTACGGGCCCAGGGCGCTGCGGCTGGCCGGGCGGGCGGCCGACGGCTGGGTGCCGTCCTTCCGTGGCGAGCTCCCCCCGCTCCTCGAGATGGCGGCCCGGCTGGATGAGGGCGCAGCCGAGGCAGGACGCGACCCGGGCGAGCTTCGCCGGGTGCTCAACGTCGGTGGGGTCATCACCGACGGGGCCTCCGAGGGCGTCCTGCGGGGCCCGGTCGCGCAGTGGGTCGACGAGCTGACCGCGCTGGTGGTCCAGCACGGCTTCGACACGTTCGTCCTGTGGGCCGAGGAGCCTGGCCAGCTGCCACGGTTCGCCGAGGAGGTCGTCCCGGCGGTACGCGCGCAGGTGGCCGAGCAACGCGCGGCAGGCTGATCCCACCTGCCCCGCCGTGCCCACGGCGACCGCGGCGTGCAGGCCGGCGACGCGGGGGGGGGGCCGCCGGCAGCCCGGCGGCGTCACCGTACGCGCTGTCGCTCCCGAGGTGCCCCGTTGACGTAGGACGACGCAGCCCGCCAGGCTCGGGCGGCCACCAGGCGGCCGAGCACCCTGCCGACGAGGTCGCCGTCCCGGAACTGGACGCCGCCGTAGCGGCGTGACCGTCCGGCCTGGTCGGCGGCGTCGGTGAAGGTGGGCCAGGACAAGGTGACAGGGGCGGCCGGCACCAGGCCGGGCTCGACCCGGGAGCTGCCGGCCGGGACCATCACCGACGCGTCGAACACGTCGCGGCCGGTGAACCTGGCCAGGATCTCGGCTCCGGCCGCGCTGTAGGTGCCATGCCCGGACACGTACCCGGCGCACGGGGGCGTGTCCAGGTAGGGCTGCCACTCCTCACCCTTGACCAGCCGGGTGCCCTGGCCGGGACCGGCCCAGGCGGCCACCTTCTCTCCCGCGAACAGGAACTGCACGGCGGTGATCGGGCGGACGGAGTCGAACCTCCGCTTGGCGTCCCAGGCCGCGATGCCGGCGTCGAGGAGCGCGCCGGTGAGCGAGAAGAACAACACCACGTCGTCGCCGAGCCCGTGCCCGTCCCGCTCCGACACGTACTGGGCGAACAGGCACCAGTGCCCGGGCGGCAGCTCGGAACCGGGACCGTCAGCCCAGTACTCGGCGATCACCTTGGTCTCGTCGTCGAGCTCCGCGCTGTCGGCCAGGACCTGCTCGGCCTGGCGGACGAAGCCTGGGCCGGGATGCTGCCTGGGGCCGAGCCGCGGGCGGAGCTCGGCGCCCGAGGCGAGCGCGAACGGGGTGATCAGGCCCCACTGGGGAGCGAGGTGGCGTTGCACCACGATCCCGCCCCGTCCGTCGCTCACCCGGAGCGGCTGCCACCGGTTGGGGTCACGGACGACGTCCGGGTCGTTGACCGGCCGGTAGCCGGTCCAGTCGCCGTACGGCTCAGGGTGCAGGTCGCCGAGCTGGTTGGTGCCGTCGCCGTGGCGGAAGACGAGCACCGTGCGCGCCGCCAGGTCGCCGATGCCGCTCGGGGTGGTGTCGTCGCCGACCTGGGCCGGGTCGTGGCCGAGCCGGGCCATCAGCTCGTCGAAGCTTGGTGCCTCGGACGGGAACAGGTCGACCAGGACGCGGTGGGCGGCGAAGCTGAGCGCCTGCTCGCGGCTGGCGTCGGTCCGCTCCGCGCCGGGCCGGCGCAGCAGGCCCCCCAGGCGGGTGCCCACCGCGACGTCGTCGTAGCAGGCCCAGGCGTCGTAGATGGCCGTGTGCAGGATGGCGAGGGCACGGGCGGCGACCGGCGGGCCGGGCCGGGTGGCGCGGATGGCGCGCAGGGCGGCGCGGTTCCAGGCCACGACCGTGGTTCGGCTCATCGTCAGCTCCTTCGAGGAGCGGCAACGCCAAGACCGCCCGCGTGACGCGGGCGGGGCAAGGAAGGCGGCTTGGCCGCACGGGTGCGGCAGGGCCGCTTCAGGTCGTGCCGGCAGGCGTTGCCGGCCGGATGGGAGTAGGACCGGGGCAACCGACGCTCGGTTGCTACTCAACCTCCTTGCACTGCTGATCGACGTCTGCGGGACGGCTCCCGCAGGAACCCATGCTCTTGCAGTCGAACGACTGCTGCAGCCGCAACCCTACCCCCTGGACGGTTACGGCCCCAAACAGCTCAACGGCGCGACCGCCGTCCTCAGCCACGGACATCGGTCGCGCCGGGTCGGGCGAGCAGCCGCCCGGCCAGGGCGGCCATGAGCACCAGCGGCACGGTCACCGCGACCCGCTGCACGATGCCGTTCCAGGGCTCGAGCACCTCCGACCAGAACACGGCCAGCAGCGCGGCGGTGGCCAGCGACGCGGCCACCGCCGGGCCGCGCAGGCGTGACCAGTCCGGGTCGCCGTCGAAGCGCCTGGCCAGCAGCAGTGGCGCGGCCAGGAGCGCCGCGTACACGATCCCGCTGGCCAGGTCGTGCCCGTGGTTGTGCCAGGACTGCCCGGCGGCGGCGCCGGGAGGGTGGAGCAGCATGCTGTCCCGGCGCAGCAGCCCGGCCGCGACCGTGCCGAGCCCGGCGCAGCGGACCAGCCAGGGCCCGGGCCCGGCCCGGCCGGGTCTGCCGAGCGCCTCCGACAGAGCGGAACCGAACGCGGTCGTGCAGGCGCCGAGGGCGAGGAAGCCGGCGAGCATGATCTCCGGGTCGCGGGCGTCGGGCGCGGCCAGCCCGCTCAGGTGCTCCTCGGCGATCGAGTAGCCGGTCTGGTGCAGCGTGCTGGCGACCCAGGCCGCGGTGAAGGCCACCGGCCCGGCGATCCCGCAGGCGGCACGGAGGCGGAACCCGGCGGCTTCCATGCCAGGATGCTACCGCTGGCGCGGCGCGCGCCCGCGGCCGTGGCCAGGGTGCGGGGACTCGAACCCCTGACGCGCTGGCTGGATGCCGACGCGGCCGCCTCGGCACACCCTGTTCGGTCACACCCGGCCATAGGTGAGCAACCGAGCCTGAACGGAGCAATCTCACCTGTCAAGAGCTTCCTTGGCGCCCGGCGCGGCGCGGCGCGTCACAGGCGCGGGTCCGCAGGCGCGGGTCCGCCTCCGAGCGTGGTCGTACCATCCGGCCAGCTCCTACCTTTCGGCCACCGGCTACCTGCTGTCCATCTCGTGGCCACTAGAGCTTCCCTTGCCCGCATGGGTGGGTTGTGCCAGCCTGCCCGGGTCCCCCAGCCGGCCTTCCATCGCATGTGGTCATGCGTAGTGGGGCGGCCCAGGCCAACCAGCGCCTGGCCGACCCACCGGAGATCGACTTCGCGCTGTCGCGGATGCTCGGCCTGTACGTGGTCGGCCGGCTGGCGCAGCGGCACGGGATCAAGGTGCAGCTCCGCCGCTCCTGGTATGGCGGTGTCACCGCGCTGGTGCTGGTGCCGGGGACGCTCCTCCCGCAGGTCGACGGCTCGCTGCAGGGCGCGGCCGAGCGGGCATGGTCCCTCCCCGAGGCGACTGAGCGGGCCGAGCTGACTACCGGCCCACGCCCGTCGCGGCCGCGCCAGGCGCGGAGCCGTGACGACCGCTGAGGGGGGGCGCGGCCGGGGTACCGAGCGCACCTGGTCCCGGCGGTACGAGCGACCGTACGCGATGATCGGCGGCCGCGCCCGCGCCAACGCCCACGCCGACCTGGAGATCGAGGCCCTGGTCGCAACAACCGACCAGGTCGAACGGTCACTCATGGCCCTGACCCTCGAGCGACGGGCGATCGTCGAGGCATGCCGCGGCGTGGTGTCGATCGCCGAGATCGCCTCGCTCCTGGACGTCCCCCTGAGCGTCGCCCGCATCCTGGTGGGCGACATGGCCGACGAAGGCCTGCTGCTGGTCCACCGGCCCACCCACCCCGTCGACCGTCCCGACCCCGACCTGCTGCGGAGGGTGCTGCATGGCCTCAGCACAATCTAGCGCCACCAGGCCGCGGTGGCCCCGCGCCACCGCCCTGCTCATGCTCGCCGGTGCGCTGGTCGCGGCCGGCTGCTCGGCCTCCGGGGAGGCGCCGACCACCGACGCCCGGCCGGGTCGCGCTCAGGCCGCACCGCTGACCGGCGCCGGCGCCACCTTCCCCGCCGCCATCTACGAGAAGTGGTTCGCCGACTTCGGCCGCCGCACCGGCACCCGGGTCACCTACGACACGGTCGGCTCCGGAGAGGGCATCACCCGGTTCACGGCCCGGAGGGTCGACTTCGGCGCCAGCGACGTGCCCCTGACCGACATCGAGCTCGCCCAGGCCGAGGCGGTCGGCGGTCCGGTGCTGCACATCCCGACGGTGCTCGGCGCCGTCGCGGTGGCCTACAACGTGCCGGGCGTGGCCCGCCTCAAGCTCGACGGGCGGCTCATCGGCGAGCTGTTCCTGGGCCGGATCACCCGATGGAACGACCGCCGGCTGGCGGCCCTCAACCCCGGTGCGCGGCTGCCGGACCTGCCGGTCACGATCGTGCACCGGTCGGACAGCTCGGGGACGACCGCCAACTTCACCGCGTTCGTGGCCAGGGAGCACCCCGACTTCCGTTCCCGGGTCGGCGAGGGCAAAAAGGTGAGCTGGACCACCGGCAAGGGCGAGGACGGCAACGGCGACCTGGCCGACGCGGTCAAGGCCACCAAGGGGGCGGTCGGCTACGTCGAGCTGAGCTATGCCCTGGACCGCGACCTGGAGGTCGCCGCCGTCCGCAACCCCGCCGGCACGTTCGTCGCTCCCAGCTCGGCCGCCGCCGCCGCGGCCGCCCAGGACCTGGCCGAGTTGAGCGCGATCAACGACTTCCAGGTCAGCCCGGCCGCCACCACCGCCGGCGACGCCTACCCGATCACGACCTACACCTTCCTGGTCGTGTTCCAGCGGCAGTTCGACGACGCCAAGGGCACGACCCTCATACAGCTGCTGCGCTACATGACCGGCGATGGGCAGGCGTCGGCCACCGACCTGAGCTACGCGCCGCTGCCCCCGTCGCTGCGCAGGCTCATCACGGCCAAGCTCCAGCTGCTCACCGGTCGCGACGGCGCGCCGCTGGCCACCGACCCGGACACGAACCCCTCCCACACAGGCACCGGCTGAGCCTTCAGCCCGCTGGTCCACGAGATCAACGTCGCTGCACTCACGAGATCAACGTCGCCGGCACTTGAGCGCCAGGCAATCGGTGAGCATGAGCATGAATTCCACTCCCTGTAGTCCGAAGAAACGCCAAGACCGCGCTGGGTACCCCATCCCAAGCTGGGTAACCGCCTGGGAAAATCGCATGCGCCGGACCCCGGGGCCGGCCACACTGGTGGGGACCACGCAGCGGCACAGGAGGAACCTTCACGCTGGAGCTCGAGACGCTCGGTTGGGGCCCGTTCTTCGCGACCAGCTTCGAGCCGTACGCCCGCGAGGGGCACCGGGCCGGCCGGGTCGTCGCCGCCCACCGGGGTGCCTACGTGGTCGCCACCGGGGACGGCGAGGTGACCGCCGAGGTCACCGGCCGGCTCCGCCACCAGGCGGCCGGGCCGGCCGACCTTCCCGCCGTGGGTGACTGGGTCTGCCTGCAGGGCGGCGCGGACGGCGGCCGCGTCTCGATCGTCGCCGTGCTGCCCCGCCGGTCCGCGTTCTCCCGCCACCAGGCCGGCAAGGCCACCCAGGAGCAGGTGGTGGCCGCCAACGTGGACGTCGTGTTCCTGCTCAGCGCGCTCACCGGCGACCTGAAGCCGCGCTGGCTCGAGCGCTACCTCACGATGGCCTGGGAGAGCGGCGCCACCCCGGTGGTGGTCCTGACCAAGGCCGACCTGAGCGACAGGGTCGACGAGCAGGTGGTCGAGGCGGCCCAGGTCGCCCCTGGGGTCGACGTCCACGCCGTCAGCGTCGTCACCGGCCAGGGCCTCGACGGGCTGGCCGGCCACCTCGAAGGCGGCCGGACCGCCGCCCTGCTCGGCTCGTCCGGCGTGGGCAAGTCGACGCTGGTCAACCACTTCCTCGGGCGGGAGGCGCTGGCCACCGCGGAGGTCAGGGCGGACGGGAGGGGCAGGCACACCACCAGCCACCGCGAGCTGTTCCGCCTGCCCGGCGGCGGCATGCTCGTCGACACCCCGGGCATGCGCGAGCTGCAGCTCTGGTCGGCGGACGAGGGCGCCCGGGAGGCGTTCGACGACATCGACACCCTGGCCGCCGGCTGCCGCTTCTCCGACTGCCGGCACGAGGCCGAGCCGGGCTGCGCGGTCCGCCGGGCGGTCGAGGACGGCGAGCTGCCCGCCGACCGGCTCGCCGGCTGGCACAACCTGCAGCGCGAGCTGCGCGCCCTGGAGATCCGCCACGACCAGCGGGCCCGGGCCGAGCAGCGCCGCTGGCGGGTGGTGAACAAGGCCATGCGCGACCACGCCAAGCGGACCCAGTAGGCGACCCCCCCCAGCAACCCAGTAGGCGACCCCCCCCAGCAAGTCGAGCGGCGGCCGAGCCGTTGGCACCACTCCCGGCGCCTAAAGGTCACCGTTTGACTACTTGGCCAGGTCGGGTACCGCTCACCTGGGGCGCGCCGACCCTGCAACGTCCAGGTGGTCGCGCGGGGATCCCTGAGCCGCGGACCCCTGCTCAGGTGGCGGCGACCCGGTCGAGCAGGGGGAGCACCCGCTCGCGCACGGTCGCGTAGGAGAAGTGGCGCCGGCAGGCCTCGTAGTTGGCCTCGACCGCCTCCCGCCAGCGCTCCGGGTGGGCCAGCAGCGTCCGCACCTGCCCGACCGCCTCGGGGGCCAGGCCACCGTCCAGCTCGATGCAGCGCACGCCGGCCGGGGCGATGTCGGCCGCGTAGACCGCGTAGCGGTTGACCAGCGCCGGCCGCCGGTGGAAGAACGCCTCGAGCAGCGCGTTGCCGAACCCCTCCCAGGTCGAGGGGTAGCAGACCAGGTCGGCGGCGGCGTAGGCGTCGGCCAGCGTGCTGGTCAAGGCGGAGGCGTCGGCCGGAGCGCCGGTCAAGGATCGGCGCCGCGGCCGAGCACGCCGGGCCGACGTGGAGCCGGACACCCGCGCGCCGTGGGTACTCGACCGGGGCGCTGGCCCGGGCCCGTCGCCGCCCCCGGCCTCGACGGGGACGAAGCGGAGGTCCACCCCGAGCCGCCGGGCCTGCTCCCGGAGCCGGGCGCCGTACCCGACCCCCTCGTCGCCCTCGGCGTGGGTCACCACCACCCTGACGGGGCCGTCCAGGGCGGCGGCCAGGTCGATGGTGGTCTCGATCCCCTTGCGGGGCACCACCCTGGTCGGCTGCAGGAGCAGCACGTCGTCGCCTGCCAGGCCGGCCGCCCGGCGGAAGCGGTCCGGGTCGCCAGGACGGTCCGGGCCGCGCTCGAAGTCCATGACGTTCGGGAGCACGGTGGCGGCCATTCCGCGCCGCCGGGCCAGTTCGGCCGCTGCCAGGGAGTTGATGACCAGGTGCCCCATGCCGGGCAGGATCGGCGGGAACGCGGCCCCGAGCACGTCGGCGGCCGCGTTGGGCGCGAACCGCTCCCGCTCCCACCAGAAGTCGTGGTGGTGGGCGAGCGCCGGCATGCCCTGCTCGACCAGCACCTCGGTCAGGGCGAGCCCGAGCGGGAGCTGCATCGGCAGGCAGAGGGCGTTCTGGGCCACCGCCACCTCGACCCCGTGGCCGGCCAGGAACGCCCGCAGGGCCGCCTTGAGGTCCTCGGTCCGCTCGCGGATCGTGGCCGTGGTGGCCGGCGAGCGGGTGCGCACCCCGAAGCAGGCAGCTTCGAGCGCCCGGTTGGCGGGCGTCTCGAAGTGCGCCGGCGGGTGGAGCAGGCCGGGCTGGAAGCGCTCGCCCAGCTCGCCCGCGAACCAGGCGGCCCGGTGGCCGGCCGCCTCCAGCACCTCGGCGAGCTTGGCCGCCTCCAGGGTGACGCCGTCGGTCCCGGCGAACCGGGTCGACACCATCCCGACGACGGCTATGGCTGCTCCCCCGTGGTCGTGATGGCGCGCCGCAGCAGCTCGCTCACCAGCCTGGGGTTGGCCCGGCCCCGGGTCTCGCGCATGACCTGCCCGACCAGCGCGCCGAGCACGCCCTGCTTGCCGCCGCGGTACTTCTCGGCCAGGTCGGGGTTGGCCGCCACCACCGCCACGACGGCCGCCTCCAGCTCGCCGGTGTCGGAGATCTGGGCCAGGCCCTTGCGCTCGACGATGGTGGCCGCGCCGGCCTCGGAGGTGAACATCTCGGCCAGCACGTCCTTGGCCGCGGTGGCCGAGATCGTCCCCGCCGCGACCAGGTCGAGCAGCCCGCCGAGGCGCTCCGGGCCCACCGGGTTGTCGGCCATGGTCCGCTGGAACTCGCGCAGGTTGCGTTGCAGCTCGCCCATCACCCAGGCGGCCACCACCCTCGGGTCCCTTCCCTGGGCCACCCGCTGGAAGTACGCGAGCACCTCGGGGTCGCGGGCCAGCCAGCCGACCTCCTTGGGACCGAGGCCGGTCGCGTCGGCCAGGCCGCGCCGGCGCTCGGCGGGCAGCTCGGGCAGGGTCTCGCGGACCCCGTCGACCCAGTCGGCGGTCGCCTCGACCGGCACCAGGTCGGGCTCTGGGAAGTAACGGTAGTCGGTGGCGAACTCCTTGGAGCGCATCGGCTCGGTGCGGCCCCTGCCCTCGTCCCAGTGCCGGGTCTCCTGCACCAGCCGGCCGCCGTCGGCCAGGACCCGGCGCTGCCGCTCGGCCTCGTAGCCGACCGCCCGGTACAGGCTGCGGAGCGAGTTGAGGTTCTTCAGCTCGACCTTGGTGCCGAACTGGGCGTGCCCGACCGGCCGCAGCGAGATGTTGACGTCGAAGCGCATCGAGCCCTCTTCGAGCTTGGCGTCCGACACCGCGAGGGCGAGCAGCACCGCCCGCAGCTCCTCGGCGTAGGCGCGAGCCTCCTCGGCGCTGCGCAGGTCGGGCTCGGAGACGATCTCGACCAGCGGGATGCCGGCCCGGTTGTAGTCGACCAGCGAGTAGTCGGCCCCGTGGATGCGGCCGGTGGTGCCGACGTGCAGGCTCTTGCCGGTGTCCTCCTCGAGGTGCACGCGGGTGATGCCGACCCGCCGGACCTCGCCGTCCACCTCGACGTCCAGGTGGCCGCCGACGCACATCGGCTCGTCGTACTGGCTGATCTGGTAGTTCTTGGGCATGTCGGGATAGAAGTAGTTCTTGCGGTGGAACTGCGACCGCTCGGCGACGCGGCAGTTCAGGGCCAGGCCGATGCGGGCCGCGAACTCGATCGCCCGCCCGTTCACCACCGGCAGCGAGCCCGGCTCGCCCAGGCAGACCGGGCAGACCTGGGTGTTCGGCCCGGCCCCGAACCCGGTCGGGCAGGCGCAGAACATCTTGCTGGCGGTGGCCAGCTCGCAGTGGGTCTCGATCCCGATGACCGTCTCGTAGTGACGGGTGGTGGTCTCCTCGGCCACGGAGGACGTCACGGCCGCACCTCCCTGATGGCGCCGGGGCTGTCGCCGTTGGGGGCGATCTGGACCCGGTCGTCGACGATGATCTCGCGGGGCCGCTCGGCGAAGCCGAGGTCCTGCTCGAACGCCCAGGCGGCCCGGAGCATGGTGGCCTCGCCGAGCGGGGGCGCGATGAGCTGGAGCCCGACCGGCAGGCCGTCGGACAGGCCGGCCGGCACCGACACGGCCGCGTTCCCGGCCAGGTTGACCGGGACGGTGAACACGTCCGACAGGTACATCGCCAGCGGGTCGTCGACCCGGGCCCCGAGGGGGAACGCCACCGTCGGCGTGGTCGGGCCGACCAGCAGGTCGAAGCGCTCGAAGGCCCGCTCGAGGTCGCGCAGCACCAGCGTGCGCACCTTCTGGGCCTGGCCGTAGTAGGCGTCGTAGTAGCCGGCGGAGAGGGCGTAGGTGCCCAGCATGATCCGCCGCTTCACCTCGGGCCCGAAGCCGGCCTCGCGGGTGCGCTGCATCATGTCGACCACGTCGGTGGCGTCCTTGGCCCGCAGGCCCCAGCGCACCCCGTCGTAGCGGGCCAGGTTCGACGACGCCTCGGCCGGCGCGATCAGGTAGTAGGCGCTCAAGGCGTACTCGAACGACGGCAGCGAGACCTCCTCGACGCGGGCGCCGAGCCGCTCGAGACGGTCGACGCCCTCGTTGACCCGGGCCAGCACCCCGGGCTCGGTGCCCTCGGCAGGGAACAGCTCGGCCACCCGGCCGATCCGCATCCCCTCCACACCCCGCTCGAGCCCTGAGGTGACGTCGGTGGGGGCGCCCGGGATGGAGGTCGAGTCGAGCGGGTCGTGGCCGGCGACCGCCTCCAGCAGGGTGGCGGCGCCGCGCACGTCCCGGGCGAACGGGCCGGCCTGGTCGAGGGAGGACGCGAACGCGATCAGCCCGTACCGGCTGACCAGCCCGTAGGTCGGCTTGACGCCGACGAGGCCGCACAGCGCGGCCGGCTGGCGGATCGAGCCGCCGGTGTCGGTGCCGATCCCGAGCACGGCCTGCCCGGCCGCGACGGCAGCGGCCGACCCGCCGCTGGACCCGCCTGGCACCCGGGTCGGGTCCCACGGGTTTCGGGTGGGCCCGAACCCGGAGTTCTCGGTGGACGAGCCCATGGCGAACTCGTCCATGTTGGTCTTGCCGAGCACGACCACGCCGGCCCGGCGCAGCCGGGCCACCACGGTCGCGTCGTAGGGCGGCCGGAACTCCTCGAGGATGCGGGACCCGGCGGTCGTCCGCACCCCCTTGGTGACCAGCACGTCCTTGAGAGCCAGGGGCACGCCGGCCAGCGGCCCGAGCGGCTCGCCGCGGCGCCGCGCCTGGTCGACCGCGCGGGCGTCGGCCAGGGCCTGCTCGTCGGTGACGGTGAGGAAGGCGTGCAGGAAGTCGTCGGTCGCCCGGATACGCAGAAGGGCCTGCTCGGTGACCTCGACCGCGCTCGTCTCGCCCCGGGCGAACCGCCCGGCCAGCTCGCTCGCGGTGAGGCCTGGCAGCGGCACCGTCGTCATGGCCCCTCCTCGATGATGCGGGGAACCTTGAAGCGGTCCTGCTCCACCTCGGGTGCCGTGGACAGCGCCTCCTCCAGGCTGAGGCACTCCCCCACCGTGTCGTCGCGCCACACGTTCACCCGCGGCAGCGGATGCGACGTGGGCGGCACGCCCTCGGTGGGCAGCCGCTTCACCTTCTCGGCCTCGTCGAGGATCACCGAGAGCTGGGACTGGAAGCGGTCGAGCTCCTCGTCGGTGAGGGCGAGGCGGGCGAGGCGGGCGACGTGCTGCACGTCGGCGCGGCTGATGGGCATGCTGCTCCTTCGCGGGATGCCGCCCGGCACGGCCTCGGGTGTTCCCGGCGCCCGGTGCGGGGCGGCCAGGGTGCGGGCTGCGCCTGGCGAGCGGTTCGGCGGACAGCCGAGTCTACCCAAGCCCGACGGGCGCTCGCCGCCTCATTTGCGGCCTTCCTGGTGCCCGGGCGCGAGGCATGGCACCCCTGGGTGCGAACGGGTGGGGGCACGGTGGCCGCCGGCCGGCGAACCCCCGTGCCCCACCGCGGTCAACGGATCGGCGCCCTGGTCACGGCCGTCTCGCGGGCCAGGCAGTCACATCGGCGGCAAGGCGACATCCGTTCGTGACCGGCACGTGGCGGCACACCTGATGACACGTGATGGCACGTGGCGTAACGCCTGACGGCACGTGGCGTCACGCCTGACGGCCGGTCACCCCGGGCCGTAGGTGGCCCGCAGCTCCGGGTCGTCCACGGCCAGGCGAACCGCGTCGCTCACCTCGCGCTGGAACACCAACCCCGAGAGCAGGCTCACCCCGGCGAACGCGAGCAGCTCCCAGCTGTGGCCGTGCAGCGACTCGAGGATCAGGCCCACCACGACCGGCAGGAAGCCGAGCACCATGGCCTGGCCGGCCCAGGTCATCGCGAGCCCACGGAAGCCCATGGCCCGGGCCCGTTCGGCCCGGGGCCGCCGCTCCCGCAGGTCGGGCGCGTCCAGGGCGCGTTTGCCCACCACCAGGAGGCGCGCCGGGCGCAGCGCCCACACCGCGACGCCCATGGCCGCCAGCACGACCGCACCGGCGATCCCGGTCACGATCAGGCTCGGCCCCAGGTCCGCATCGCCACGGACCCCGTGCAGCCCGGCGCTGACCATGGCGGCCACCATCATCCCGGCGAGCAGGAAGCCGACCCGGACCGAGCGCACGATCGGCTCGGGGTCGGGCCCCTGCTCGTCCCCTGCCGCGCCGGGCGGGCGGAAACCCTCCGGGTCCCAGGGATCCAGGAATTGCGTCATCTCGATCGACGGTAGCACGGCCGGACCCGCAGGCCGGCCCGGCCCCGGACCCGCGGCTGGAGGCCGGTCCGGCCCCGGACCCATGGCTGGAGGCCGGTCCGGCCCCAGACCCATGGCTGGAGGCCGGCCCGGCCCCAGACCCATGGCTGGAGGCCGGCCCGGGCCCGGACCCGCCGCCGGAGGCCGGCCCCGGAGGCCGGACCCGCCGCTGGAGGCCGGCCCGGGCCTGCCCCGCTGGGCGGGCCCGGGTCGCGTCGCCGCGGGCGGGCTCAGCTCGTGGGGATCCAGGCCTGCCAGACGTCCTTGTGGGCGTCGACCCACTTCTTGGCCGCCTGCTCGGCCGGCAGCTTGTCGTTGGTCATGGCGTTGGCGACCTCGTTCTGGTCCGCGTTGGTCCACTTGAAGTTCTTGATCAGCTCGTAGGCCTTCCCGCCGGTGTCGGCGAACCGCTTGCTGGCGATCTTGTCGAGCACGTACGGCGGGTAGTCGCAGGCGACCTTCTTCGGGTCCGCGTCGCAGCCCGCCTTGTACGCCGGCAGCTCGACCCTGGTGAACTTCGCCTGGGCGTGCGCCCACTGCGGCTCGTAGAAGTAGAAGAGGAGCGGCTTGCGCTGCTTGGTGGCCTGGAGCGCGGCCTTGATGCTGGCCGCCTCCCCGCCGGAGTACACCACCTTGTAGTCCAGCTTCAGGTTCTTGACCAGCGCCTCGTCGTTGGTGACGAACGACGGGTCGCCGTCGAGGAGCTGGCCCTTGCCGCCCGACTCGGAGCTCTTGAACAGGTTGGCGTACTTGTTGAGGTTCTGCCACTTGGTGATGTCGGGGTACTGCTCGGGCATCCAGGCCGGGATGTACCAGCCGATGATGCCCTCGTTGCCGGTCGGCCCGACCTGGACGGCGACCTTCTTCTCCTCGATGTACTTCTTCTTGAGGTCGTCGTGCCCCCAGTTCTCGAGGATCACGTCGACCTCGCCGGTCTCGAAGCCCTGCCAGGCGACCTCCTCCTTGAGGTTCTTGTTCTCGACCTTGTAGCCGAGCTCGTTCTCGAGGAGGTAGCCGACCACGGCGGCGTTCGCCTCGTACCCCACCCACGGGTTGATGGCGACCTTGACCGTGCCCTTGGTCCCCCCGGCCGACCCGCCACCGCCGGTCTCGGTCTTCGCCCCGCTGCATGCGGCGAGGAGGAGGCCCAGCGCGGCCATGCCCGCGACGAGCCGGGCCCTGGTGCTGCCCTTCATCCGATCCCTCATTCTCTCTCCTTCGTGGACGCGCCCGCCGCAATGGGCGGCGGACCACCTTTCACCTCACCCGGTGTGCCGCGCGGCCTGCTCGGCCGCGGGGCGCCCTCCCGCGCCCTGCGTGATCCGGTCGAGCATGACTCCGAGCAGGACGATCGCGATGCCGGCGGCAAGGCCCTTGCCGAAGTCCTCGCGCTGCGCGAAGCCCGCCACGACGTCGTAGCCGAGCGCGCCCGCGCCCACCAGCCCGCCCACCACCACCATCGCGAGGACCATGACGATGCCCTGGTTGGCCGCGAGCAGCAACGCCGGCCGGGCCATGGGGAGCTGCACCTTCCACAGCAGCTGGCGCCTTGTCGAGCCGGCGGCGGTGGCCGCCTCGACCACCGTCGGCGGCACACCGCGGATGCCGTCCTCGACCAGCCGGATCACGGGCGGCGCCGCGTAGATCACCGAGGCGACGATCGCGGTGAACCGGGTGGCGCTGAACAGCGCGACCGCCGGCAGCAGGTAGACGAACGAGGGCATGGTCTGGGCCGCGTCCAGGAACGGGCGCTGGATGGCGGCGTACCGGGGGGACCGGGCCGCGACGACGCCGAGGACGATCCCGATGGCGAGGGTGAGCGCGGCGGCGACCAGCACGGTGGTGAGCGTCTCCATGCCGTGCTGCCACAGGCCCAGCGCTGCTACCGCGGCCAGGCAGCCGGCCGCCGTCAGGGCCGGTCGCAGCCTGCTCACCCGCAGCCCCACGCCGAAGGCGACCGCGACCACCAGCCACCAGGGGGCGGTCGTGAGCACGTGCTGCAACGGGTTGAGCAGCCACGCGGTGACCGCGTTCTTGACCGCGTCGGTCACCGCGAACAGGTTGGTCTCCACCCACTCGACCACGGTGTTGACCGGCTGCGCGAACGAGAAGAACCACGACTCGGGGAAGTCCCGCCCCTGGGGGGTGGCCGCGCCGGCGGCGACGGCGAGCCCGGCCGCGGCCGTGGCACCCACCACCAGCACCCGGCGGCGCGTCGGCGACGAGCTCCGGCCCGCCTGGTCGCGCCTCTCGACCCGCTCGCTGGCGCGCACGGTGAGCCGGTCGAGCACGATCGCCATGATCACGATGGCCAGGCCGGCGTCGAACGCGCCGCCGACGTTGACCCGCTCGAGCGCCTGGATGATGTTCTCGCCCAGCCCGGGGGCGTCGATCAGCGCGGTGATGACGACCATGGCCAGCGCCATCATGATCGTCTGGTTGACCGCGAGCACGATCGTGCGCTTGGCCATCGGGAGCTGGACCTTGCGCAGGAGCTGCCAGCGGGTCGAGCCCATCGACGTGGCCGCCTCGACCGAGGCGTGGGGCACCTCCCGGATGCCGAGCGCGGTGATCCGGATCGCCGGCGGGATCGCGTAGATGAGCGTGGCGATGGCCGCGGCGGGGGCGCCGATGAGGAAGATCAGGGCCATCGGGGCCAGGTAGGCGAACGTCGGCATGATCTGCATGACGTCGAGCACCGGGGTGATCAGCCGCCGGAACCGGGCCGAGCGGCCGGCGAGGACCCCGAGCGGCACGCCGATGGCGAGCGACAGCAGCACCGCGGTCAGGGTCAGGGCCAGCGTGTCGATGCTCTCCTGCCAGAGGCCGAGGACGCCGAAGGCGAGGAAGCCGGCCACGGCCAGCAGCGCGATCCTCCAGCCGGCGAGCACCAGCGCGAGCGCGCCCACGGCGGCGGTGACGCCGAGCCAGCCCATGCCCTGCAGGACCGCCTGCAAGGTGTCGAACAGCACGGCGACGCCGAGCCGGATCTGGTTGACGAAGAACAGGAACACCGGGCTCGAGTTGCGGTTGTCGTCCACCCAGTCGCGCACGGCGTTCAACGCCCGGAACACGCCGGCGTCGTCGTCGTGGGGCAGCACGTACTGCCCGCGGAAGGCGAGGTACAACACGGCGACGGCGAGGACCGCGGCCGCGGCCGCGACCCGCTGCCACGGCCACGCGAACCGCCGGCCGACGGCGACCGGGACCGCGGTCACGGAAGAACCCTTTCAGGAGCCGGCGTCGCCCCCCCGGTCTCCGGAGCCGGCGGCGTCCTCCCAGACCCGGGAGCCGGCGGCGTCCCCGCAGGCCCGGGAGCCGGCGCCGTCGCCCCGGGCCCAGGAGCCGGCGCCGGCGCCCCGGGCTCCGGAGCTGGCGGCGTCCCCTCAGCGTCCTTCTGGCCGGCCATCACGGAGAGGAGCTGGGTGCGGTCCACGACGCCGAGCAGGCGGCCGCCCTCCACGACCCTGATCGGCTTGTCGGTGCCGAGGGCGGCTGGCACCGCGTCGCGGATGACCGTGCCCGGCGGCAGCTCCGGCCCGTCGAGCGGCTCCCCTGGCGCCGCGTCCCTGGCCGCCCAGCGCAGGGTGAGGACGTTGCCCTTGGGCACGTCGCGCACGAAGTCGGCCACGTAGTCGTCGGCCGGCGCCCCGACCAGCTCCTCGGGACGGCCGAGCTGGACCACCTCGCCGTCGCGCATGATGGCGATCCGGTCGCCGAGCTTGAGCGCCTCGGCCAGGTCGTGGGTGATGAACAGCATCGTCTTGCCGACCTCGTGGTGCAGCCGGATCACCTCGTTCTGCATGTCCCGCCGGATGAGCGGGTCGAGCGCGCTGAACGGCTCGTCGAACAGCAGCAAGCCGGGCTCGACGGCGAGCGCCCTGGCCAGGCCGACGCGTTGCTGCATGCCGCCGGAGAGCTGGTCGGGATAGGCCTCGTCGTAGCCGTCCAGCCCCACCAGCGAGAGGATCTCGCGGGACCGGGCGTGCCGCTCGGCCTTGCCGACGCCCTGGATCTCCAGGCCGTAGGCGACGTTGTCGATCACGCGGCGGTGCGGCAGCAGGCCGAAGTGCTGGAACACCATGGCGATCTTGTGCCTGCGCAGCTCGCGCAGCCGCCGCGGGCTCGCGGTGCGCACGTCCTCGCCGTCGATGCGGATCTCGCCGCTGGTGGGCTCGACCAGCCGGCTGAGGCAGCGGACCAGGGTGGACTTGCCGCTGCCGGACAGCCCCATGACCACGAACACCTCGCCGGGACGCACGTCGAAGCTCACGTCGCGCACGGCGGCCGTGCAGCCGGTCCGGCGGCGCAGCTCGGCCCGGTCGAGCTGGGCGTCGGGGGTGCCGATGATGCGGTGCTCGCGCGGGCCGAAGATCTTCCAGAGCGCCCGCACCGAGATGGTGGCCTCGCCCCCTCCCTCCTCGGCGGCGGCCGGAGCGGCTTGGCGGTCCTCGATCACGTCGGCCATGCGTCCGCCCTCCTGGGCTCGGCGTGTGCGGACAGGTCGGCGGCGGCCAGCTGCGCGGCCCGCTCGCCGATCATGAGCACGGTGACCATGGGGTTCACCGTGGTCATGGCTGGGAACACCGCGGCGTCGGCCACCCGCAGGCGCCCGACGCCGCGCACCCGCAGGCGCGGGTCGACCACGGCCAGTGGGTCGCGCTCCGGTCCCATCCGGCAGGTGCCCGCGGGATGGAAGACCGTGTGGTGGGCTGCCCGCCCGTAGGCGGACAGCGCCTCGTCGCTGGTGACGTGCGGGCCGGGCGCCACCTCGCGGACGAGCCAACCCGAGAGCGGCGCGGCCGCGGCGACCTCGCGGGCGATGCGCAGGCCGTCGACGATGGTCTGCTCGTCGTAGCCGGCGGGGTCGGTGAAATAGCCGAAGTCGAGGGCTGGCTTCTCGTCCGGGTCGGCGCTGCGCAGCCACAGCCGGCCCACGCTGCGGGGGCGGGGGACGTTCGGGGTCAGGCAGACGCCGTGGTCGGGCACGGGGTAGCCCAGCCGCTCGGTGTTGACGCAGAACGGCACCTGGTAGAAGTGGAACATCAGGTCCGGCCGGGGGTCCGCGGTGTCGCGGCGGACGAACAGGCCGGCGTCGGAGTCCATCGCCGACATGGGCGGCAGCGGCCCCCTGGTCTCCCAGACGATCACCGACTCCGGGTGGTCGAGCAGGTGCTCCCCGACCCCGGGGACGTCGGCGACGACCTCGATGCCGAGCCGGCGCAGGTCGTCGGCCGGCCCGACGCCGGAGAGCAGCAGGAGCCGCGGGGTGTCGACCGCACCGGCGCACAGCACCACCTCGTGCCTGGCCCGGACCACCTGCGTGGTCCCGTCGGCCCGGCGCACGGCCACGCCACGGGCGTCGCCCCTGGCGTCCACCAGGACGCGGTAGGCCCAGGTCTCGAGCAGCAGCGTGAGGTTGGGGCGGTCCAGGTTGGGGTGGAGGTAGGCCACCGACGACGAGGAGCGGTGGCCGGTGGCCGGGTCGTAGCCGACCGGCAGGAAGCCGGCGCCGGCGCCGAACGGCTTGGCGTTGAAGTCGTCGACCACCGGCACCCCGAGGGCGGCGCTCGCGGCCGCGACGAAGTCGGTGGCCACCGGGTTGCGGTCCCGCTCGTCGACCGGGGCGATGCGGCACTCGACCCGGTCCCAGAGGCCGATCACCGCGTCGTAGCCCCAGCCGGTGCAGCCGAGCGCCTCCCACTCGTCGAGGTCGTCGGGCAGCGGCAGCAGGCTGATCATCGTGTTGTGGGAGGAGCAGCCGCCGAGCACGCGGGCCCGGGCATGGCGGATGTGGGAGTTGCCGCGGGGCTGCGGGACGGTCGGGTAGTCGTAGTCCAGCTCGGAGCCGAGCAGGTTGATCCAGTTGCGCAGCCGCAGCACGCGCTCGTCGCCGACGTCGCTCGGCCCGCCCTCGATCAGGCAGACGGTGAGGTCCGGATCCTCGGTCAAGCGGGCGGCCACGACCGCGCCCGCGGTGCCCCCGCCGACGACCACGACGTCGTGCCCGGGGACTGGCCCGTCGTGCCCGGGGACTGGCCCGTCGTGCTCGGGGACTGGCGCGTCCCTGTCGTCTGCCATTGCTGGGCCTCCTCGCGGCGGCGGTCAGCCCGCGAACCAGCGCAGCGGCTTCGGGTCGATGTTCTGGTAGATGTGCTTGGCGTCCCGGTACTCCGCGAGACCGGTCGGCCCCAGCTCGCGCCCGACGCCCGACTGCTTGAACCCGCCCCACTCGGCCTGGGGCAGGTAGGGGTGGTAGTCGTTGATCCACACGGTGCCGTGCCGCAGCCGGTTGGCGACCCGCTGGGCCCGGCCGGCGTCGCCGGTCCACACGGCGCCCGCCAGGCCGTAGACGGTGTCGTTACCCAGGGCCACCGCTTCGGGCTCGTCGCGGAAGCGCTCGGCGGTGAGGATCGGGCCGAACGTCTCCTCCTGGACGACCCGCATGTCGCGCCGGCAGTCGGCGAACACGGTGGGGCGGTAGAAGAACCCCGCCTGCAGCTCGGGCTCGTCCGGGCGGCGCCCGCCGGCGAGCAGCCGCGCGCCCTCGGCCAGGCCGGTCTCGACGTAGCGCTCGACCTTGGCCCGGTGCTCGGCGGAGACCAGCGGGCCGGACTCGGTGCCCTCGTCGAGCCCGTTGCCGAGGCGGATGCGGTCGGCCCGGCGGGCGACCTCGGCCACGAAGTCGTCGTAGACCTCGTCCTGCACCAGCAGCCTGGCCCCGGCCGAGCAGACCTGGCCGGCGTGGAGGAAGACCGCGGTGAGGGCGTAGTCGAGCGCGGTGTCGAGGTCGGCGTCGGCGAAGACGATGTTGGGGTTCTTGCCGCCGAGCTCGAGGGCGACCTTCTTCACGGTCTGGGCGGCCGCCTGCATGATCCGGCGGCCGGTGGCCAGCCCGCCGGTGAAGGAGACCATGTCCACGCCCGGGTGCTCGACCAGGCGCGCGCCCACCCGCGGCCCCAGGCCCAGCACGAGGTTGACCACCCCGGCCGGCGCGCCCGCCTCGGCGAGCAGCTCGACGAGCCTGATCGTGGTGAGCGGGGTGACCTCGCTCGGCTTGGCCACGACGGTGTCGCCCGCGGCCAGGGCGGGCGCGACCTTCCAGGCCATCTGCAGCAGCGGGTAGTTCCACGGCGCGATGAGCGCGCACACCCCGACCGGCTCGTACACGATCCGGCTGACCGCGCCCGGGTTGCCGGTGTCCACCACGCGCCCGGCCTGCTTGTCGGCCAGGCCCGCGTAGTAGCGGAAGACCCGCACCACGTCGTCGACGTCCGCGCCGCTCTCGGTGAGCGTCTTGCCGGTGTCCAGGGTCTCGGTGCGGGCGAGCTGCTCGCGGTCCCGGACGAGCAGGTCGGCCACCCGGTCCAGGACGGCGGCGCGCTCGGCCGCCGGGGCCCCGGGCCAGTCGCCGGCGTCGAACGCCCGGCGGGCCGCGGCGACCGCGCGGTCGACGTCGGCCGGCGCCGCCTCGTCGACCTTGGCGATCACGCTCTGGTCGAACGGGTTGACGACGTCGGTCTCCAGGGCGGCCGATGAGGCCACCCACGCCCCGTCGATGAAGAGGTTCGGCACGATGACCCCGCGCGTTGCCGTATCCGCAACACGATCCGCAGTTCGCAACATCGAAAGAAAATAGGCTTCTCCTCCGCCCGTCAAGACCGGCCTTGTTCCGGACCCTTGACCCGGCCGGTTCGGCCCGTCGTACAATCCGGTTTCCTTCTGCGAAACGAATGCATGATGCGCAACAGCCGCGCCACCGTCATCGTCGGCGCCGGGATCGTCGGCTGCAGCGTGGCCGACCACCTGACCCGGCTTGGCGGCCACGACGTGACCGTCGTGGACCAGGGAAGCCTGTTCGCGACCGGTGGCTCGACCTCCCACGCACCCGGCCTGGTCTTCCAGACCAACCCGTCGCAGACGATGACCCGGTTCGCTGCCTACTCGGTGCGGCGCTACGGCGAGCTGCGCCACGGCGGCCAGCCCTGCTTCCGGCCGGTCGGCAGCATCGAGGTGGCCCGCACCCCCGCGCGGTGGAAGGACCTCCACCGCAAGCAGGGGCTGGCCACCTCCTGGGGGGTGGCGTCGCGGCTGCTGTCACCCCGGGAGGTCGCCGAGCTGGTCCCCCTGCTCGACCCGGCCAGGATCCACGGCGGCTTCCACGTCCCCTCCGACGGCATCGCCAAGGCCGTGTGGGCGGCCGAGGCCATGGCCGAGCAGGCGATCGACCGGGGCGCCCGGTTCGTCGGCGACGCCCCGGTCACCGGCATCCGGGTCGAGGGGGGCCGGGTCCGGGCCGTCACCACCGCCCAGGGCGACTTCGAGGCCGACGTGGTCGTGTGCTGCGCCGGGATCTGGGGACCGCTCATCGGGCGGATGGCCGGCGTGCCCGTGCCGCTGGTGCCGTTCCAGCACCAGTACGTCCGCACCGCGCCCCTGCCGCCGCTGGCCGGGGAGACCGAGGAGGTCGCCCACCCGATCCTGCGCGACCAGGACAGCGCGATGTACTTCCGCCAGCACCAGGACCGCTACGGCGTCGGCTCCTACCAGCACGCCCCGCTGCCGGTCCGGCCCTCGGACATCCTCGCCCCCGGGGACGCGCCGGTGATGCCGTCGCTCATGGCCTTCACCCCGAGCGACTTCAAGCAGGCCTGGGCCGACGCGCAGGAGCTCCTCCCGCCGCTGCGCGGGGCCGAGATCGAGGAGTCCCTGAACGGGATGTTCTCGTTCACGCCCGACGCCCTGCCGCTGATCGGGGAGTCGTGCGAGGTGCGCGGGTTCTGGACGGCCGAGGCGGTCTGGATCACCCACGCGGCCGGGGTCGGCAAGGCCGCCGCCGAGTGGATCGCGCAGGGCACGCCAGGCGTGGACCTGCGCGAGTGCGACCTGCACCGCTTCGAGCCGTGGGCGCGCAGCCCCGCCTACCTGGGCCGGCGCGCGGCCCAGCAGTACGACGAGGTCTACGACGTCATCCACCCCCTCCAGCCGATGGAGCAGCCCCGGCCGCTGCGGGTCAGCCCGTTCCACCGCCGTCAGGAGGAGCTCGGCGCGTACTTCCTGGAGTCCGCCGGCTGGGAGCGGCCCCACTGGTTCGAGGCCAACGCGCCCCTGGTCGCCGGCCGGACCATCCCCGGGCGCGAGGAGTGGGCCGCCCGCTACTGGTCGCCGGTGGTCGGCGCCGAGCACCAGGCCACCCGCGAGCGCGCCGCCATGTACGACATGACCTCGCTGAAGCGGCTGACGGTCAGCGGCCCGGGCGCGCTCGGGGTGCTGGACCGGCTCACCACCGGCGGGCTCGACCGCCCGCCCGGCTACGTCACCTACACCCTCATGCTCGACGACCGGGGCGGGATCCGCAGCGACGTCACCGTGGCCCGGCTCGGTGAGGACCGCTTCCAGGTCGGCTGCAACGGGCCCCGCGACCTCGACTGGCTGCTGCGCAACCTCCCCGCCGACGGCTCGGCCCACGTGGAGGACTCGACCGGCGGCACCTGCTGCATCGGGCTGTGGGGGCCGCTGGCCCGCGAGGTGGTCCAGGCGTGCAGCGACGACGACTTCTCCGACCAGGGCTTCGGCTTCTTCCGGGCCCGCGAGGTGGACGTCGGCGAGGTGCCGGTGGTGGCCCTGCGGCTGTCCTACGTCGGCGAGCTCGGCTGGGAGCTGTACGCCCCGGCCGACCTCGGCCTGCGCCTGTGGGACCTGCTGTGGGGGGCCGGCCGGCCCCACGGCGTGATCGCCGGCGGCCGGGGCGCCTTCAACGGCCTGCGGCTCGAGAAGGGCTACCGGATGTGGGGCACCGACATGTGGAGCGAGCACGACCCGTACGAGGCCGGCCTCGGCTTCGCGGTCAGGCCCGGCAAGCGCGCCGACTTCGTCGGCCGGGCCGCGTGCGAGCGGCGCAGGGCGGCCGGCCCGTCCAGGCGCCTGGCCTGCCTCACGGTCGACGACGGCACCGTCCTGTTGGGCAAGGAGCCGGTCTGGGCGGGCTCACGTCCGGTCGGCTTCGTGACCAGCGCCGCCTACGGCTACTCGGTCGGGGCCAGCATCGCCTACGCCTGGCTCCCGGCCGGGCTGGCCGGCGAGGGCACGGCCGTGGAGGTGGAGTACTTCGGGGCGCGGCACGCGGCCACGGTCGCCCCCGACCCCCTGTTCGACCCGGGCATGGCCCGGATGCGGTGCTGACCACGGCGAGAGGCTGACCACGACGAGAGAGGAGCCCCGATGGCCGACATCATCGAGCGCCCCGCGGTGCTGCTGTACACCCGGATCAGGCGGTCCCCGTTCTTCCACGCGTCCCGCCGCCACGGGGTCGCCCTCTACAGCGTCTACAACCACACCTACCACCCCCGCCACTACGGCGACCCGGTCGAGGAGTACTGGAAGCTGCTCGAGGGCGTGACCCTGTGGGACGTGGGCGTGGAGAAGCAGGTCGAGATCACCGGGCCCGACGCGTTCGAGTTCACCAACATGCTCGTGCCCCGTGACCTGAACAAGTGCGCCGTGGGCCAGTGCAAGTACGTGTTCGTCACCGCCGAGGACGGCGGCATCGTCAACGACCCGGTCCTGCTCCGGCTGGGCGAGAACCACTTCTGGCTGTCGCTGGCCGACAGCGACGTGCTGCTGTGGGCCAGGGGCCTGGCCTACAGCTCCAAGTTCGACGTGACCATCCGAGAGGCCGACGTCGGCCCGGTGCAGATCCAGGGCCCCAGGTCCAAGGACGTCATGGTCGACCTGTTCGGCGACAAGGTGCTGGAGATCCCCTACTACTGCCTGGCCGAGTTCCAGCTCGAGGGGATGGACGTGGTGGTGTCCCGCACCGGCTACACCGCCGAGCTCGGCTACGAGATCTACCTCCACGAGGCGGCAGCCAACGGCCAGCGGCTGTGGGACCTCGTCCTCGAGGCCGGCAAGCCGCACGACCTGGCCGTCATCGGCCCGTCCCACATCCGCCGCATCGAGGGCGGGATCCTCGCCTACGGGGCCGACATGTGGCTGGACGACAACCCCTTCGAGGTCGGCATCGGCTACCCGTGGATGGTCGACCTGGACCAGGAGGCCGACTTCGTCGGCAAGCAGGCGCTCAAGCGCATCAAGGAGCAGGGCATCAGCCGCAAGCTGGTCGGGGTCGAGCTCGGCGGCGACCCGCTCGGCTCCTACAGCGACGGCTCGATGATCGACTTCTTCCCCGTCCGCCACGACGGCGAGCTGGTGGGCAAGGTCACCTCGGCCTGCTGGTCGCCGCGGCTGGAGCGCAACATCGGCTACGCGATGCTGCCGATCGCCCTCACCGACCTCGGCACCGAGGTCGAGGCCGAGACGCCGAAGGGGCGGACCACGGCCAAGGTGGTGGAGAAGCCCTTCATCGACCCCACCAAGGAGACCCCCAAGCAGCAGGTCAGCCGGGCGAGGGCCTGAGCGGACGGCCGGCGGCGGGGGCTCCGGGGAGCGGCACGATGAGGCAGGAGCACGCGCGGGCCGTGGCCGAGGCCCTGCGCCGGCCCCGGTACGAGGTGGTCCCGCTCGAGGGCGTGGTCGGCCGGGTGGCCGAGCACGTCCCCAGGGACGTCAAGCTCACGGTGACCGCGTCCCCCAGGAAGGGGATCGGGCCCACCCTGGACGTGGCCGCGGCCCTGGCCGAGCTGGGCTACCGGGTCGTGCCCCACCTCTCGGCCCGCCTGGTGGCCGACGAGACGCACCTGAAGGACGTGATGCAGCGCCTCAGCGGCCTCGGCATCCGCGAGGCGTTCGTGATCGCCGGCGACGTGGACGAGCCCCACGGCGCGTTCGCGAGCGCGCTCGACCTGCTGGAGGCCATGGCCGGCAGCGGCCACCAGCTCGACGAGATCGGCATCGCCGGCTACCCGGAGCGCCACCCCGTCATCGCGGACGACGTCACCATCCAGGCCATGTGGGACAAGCGGCGCTACGCCACCTACATCGTCAGCCAGCTCTGCTTCGACCCCAAGGTGGTGGCCGGCTGGGTCCAGCGGGTGCGGCGGCGCGGGGTCGAGCAGCCGATCCACCTGGGCGTGCCCGGGCCGGTGGAGGTGTCCAGGCTCCTGCGGGTCTCGTCCAGCATCGGCCTCGGCGAGTCGGCCCGGTTCATCCGGCGGCACCGGGGCTGGCTGCCGCACCTGCTCCGCCCGGGCGGCTACCGCCCCGACCGCCTTGTCGAGGGCCTGGCCGGGACCCTCGCCGACCCGGCCGACCGGGTGCACGGCTTCCACGTCTACACCTTCAACGAGGTCGAGCGGACCGAGCGGTGGCGGCGGACGCTGCTCGACCGCCTGGCGGCGACGGGGTGAGGGCCATGGCAGAGCGCAGGTCTCCCTTCTACGAGATCCACCGGCGCCTCGGTGGCGAGCTGATCAGGGCCGGCGGGGACTACCTGCTGCCCATGTCGTACCTGTCGCCGGTCGAGGAGCACGTCAACACCCGCACCAACGCCGGGATGCAGGACCTGTCGTCGATGGGCGAGATCGACGTGAAGGGCCCCGGCGCGGAGCGGCTGCTCAACCACCTGCTGGTCAACGAGGTCCGCGACATGGAGCCGGGCCGGCTGCGCTACTCCACCATCTGCAACGACGACGGCGGCGTGGTCGACGACGTCACCGTCTACAAGTTCCACGACGAGCACTTCATGGTCGTGGCCAGCTCCGGCCCGCGCAAGAAGACGTTCCGGTGGATCAGGGAGCACGCGGCCGGCGCGAGCGCCTACGCCACCGACGTGTCGGGCGCGGTCGCGCTGCTCGTGGTGCAGGGCCCGCGCTCGCGCGACCTGCTCAAGACGGTGGTGGAGGACGCCGACCTCGACGCGCTCCGGTGGTTCCGGTTCGCCCCGGGCCGCATCGGCGAGACCGAGCTGACCCTGTCCCGCTCCGGCTACACCGGCGAGCTCGGCTACGAGCTGTACCTGCCGGCCGAGGAGGCGGCCGGGGTCTGGGAGCACCTGGCCGCCAAGGGCCGCGACTTCGGCCTGCTGCCCTACGGCGTGGCCGCGATGCAGTCGCTGCGCATCGAGAAGGGCTACCCCCTGTACGGCAACGACGTGAACGAGCGCCACACCCCGTTCCACGTCGGGCTGGACCGGTGGATCCGGTTCGACAAGCGGGACTTCGTCGGCCGCGACGCCCTGCTCCGGGTCCAGGAGCGGGGGCCCGACGAGCGCTGGGTCGGGCTGGTCCTCGACAGCGAGCTGCCCGCCGACGTCGACGACAAGGTCTCCACCATCGGCGACGTGGCCGCCGTGAAGGAGAAGATCCACACCGGCACCGAGGCCCACGACTACGAGGACGAGGTCCACCCGGGCAGCGAGGTGAGCGGCCGGGTCACGGCCAGCGCCAAGGGCCACACGGTCGGCCGGATGCTGGCCATGGCCTACGTCAGGCCCGCGCACGCCTGGCCGGGCAACCGGCTGGTCGTGGCGGTCAAGGGGCGGCCCAGGGTGGCGACGGTCACGCCGACCCCGTTCTTCGACCCGCAGGGCATGCGCCTGAAGGCGTAAGAGCATCGTGGCTGACGGATCCGCTTGACCATGGCACAGGCGCTCTTGGGGGGCCGTGGGGGGAGCGAGCTCCCCCCACATCGACCAAGGACCGCAGGTCGCCAGACTTCCAGCGACATGCACCAGACAGGCCTAAAGGAGGTCAGGCGATGCTGGGAACACGCTACGACGCCATCGTGCTCGGCGTCGGCGGGATGGGCAGCTCGACCGTGTACCAGCTCGCCCGGCGCGGGCACCGGGTGCTCGGGCTCGAGCGCTACGACGTCCCGCACACGATGGGGTCGTCGCACGGGCACACGCGCATCATCCGCCTGGCCTACTACGAGGACCCGTCCTACGTGATGCTGCTGCAGCGGTCCTACGAGCTGTGGCGCCACATCGAGGGCCGGGCCGGCGAGCGGCTGCTGCACGTCACCGGGTCGGTCGACGCCGGACCGCCGGACAGCTGGGTGTTCAAGGGGTCGCTGCGCTCCTGCCTGGAGCACGACCTGCCCCACGAGGTGCTGACCAGCAAGGAGCTGACCAGGCGCTACCCCGGGTACCGGCTGCCGCGCGAGACCCTGGCCGTGCTCCAGCCCCAGGGCGGTTTCCTGCTCCCCGAGCGTTGCGTGGTCGCCTACGTGAACGCCGCCCTGGCCGAGGGCGCCGAGATCCACGGCCGGGAGCGGGTGCTCGACTGGCACCCGGCCGGGGACGGCGTCCGCGTCGTCACCGAGCGAGCCACCTACGAGGCCCAGCGCCTGGTGGTGACCGCGGGCGCCTGGAACGCGAAGCTCCTGCCCATCCTGGACGGGCTGGCCGTGCCCGAGCGCCAGGTGCTCGCCTGGCTGCAGCCGCAGCGCCCGGAGCTGTTCACCCCGGACCGGCTGCCGGTGTTCAACCTGCTGGTCGACGAGGGCCGCTTCTACGGGTTCCCGGTGTTCGGCATCCCCGGCTTCAAGTTCGGCAAGTACCACCACTTCGAGGAGGCCGGCGACCCCGACCTGCTGGAGCGGGAACCGCGGCCCGACGACGAGCGGATCCTGCGCGAGTTCGCCGCCCGCTACTTCCCCGACGGGTCCGGCCCCACGATGTCGCTGGTCGCCTGCTTGTTCACCAACTCCCCGGACCACCACTTCATCATCGACACCCACCCCGACCACCCGCAGGTGTCGTTCGCCTCCCCCTGCTCCGGGCACGGGTTCAAGTTCGCCAGCGTGATCGGCGAGGTCATGGCCGACCTGGCCGAGCGGGGCACGACGCGCCACAACATCGACCTGTTCCGCCTGGACCGGCTGCTCGGCCGTGACCGCCTGCTCGGTCGGGGACGGCCCGGGCCGGACCGGGCCCGGCCCAGGCTGGGGGCGCCCACCCGCGCCCTCCCCGCTCCGGGCCCGGCGGCGGCGGCGGACGGGTCCGGCCCAGCCCGGGCCGCCGAGCGGCAACCCGACCGCCGGGGACGGCGCGCCGACGAGCGCGCCGGCACGACCAGCGAGCGGGGCGCAGGCACGACCAGCGAGCGAGACGCAGGCACGACCAGCGAGCGGGGCGCCGGTGTGATCAGCGAGCGGGACCCCGGCGCGATCCGGACGTTCTGGTAGCCAGGCCCGGGTCCGTGCCGGCCCGGCCAAGGCGCTCCGGTAGGAGGTTGCACCATGAGCAACGACAGCGAGCCTCGGGGCGGTCCCGTCATCCAGTCCGTCGACCGGGCCGTGTCGATCATGGAGATCCTGGCCCGGGGACCGACCCGGGTCACCGAGGTCGCCGGCGAGCTCGGCATCCACAAGTCGACCGCGTTCCGCCTGCTGTCCACGCTCGAGGCCCGCGGCCTGGTCGAGCAGGAGGCGGGGCGCGGCAGGTACCGCCTCGGCTTCGGGATCGTCCGGCTCGTCGGGGGCGCCACCGTGCGCCTGGAGTTCCACCAGTACAGCCGGCCGATCTGCCTGCGCCTGGCCGAGGAGACGGGCGAGACCGTCAACATGGCCATCCGGGACGGCCACCACGCGATCAACGTCGAGCAGGTGATGGGCTCGTCGGCGGTGACCACGGTGAACTGGGTGGGCCAGCGCACGCCGCTGCATGCCACCTCGAGCGGCAAGGTCTTCCTGGCCCACCTGCCCGAGCCGGAGCTGGCCAGGCTCCTCGCCGGGCCCCTCGAACGGTTCACCCCCGGCACGGTGGTGGACCCGGTCCGCCTGGACCAGCAGCTCCACCAGGCACGGGCCGACGGCTACGCGTACACCGTGGAGGAGCTGGAGGTCGGGCTCAACGCGGTCGCCGCGCCGATCCGCGCCTCCGACGGCACCGTGGTCGCCGCCGTGAGCGTGTCCGGCCCCTCCTACCGGATCGTCCCGGACCGGGTCACCGAGCTCGGCGAGCTGGTCCAGGCCGCCGCCCGCGCGATCTCCCTGGGGTTGCCCAACGGGTGGAAGCGTCCCGCGGGCCAGCCCTAGCCTGGCCGTTGACCGTGATAGCGTTCGGCCTTGGCCACCGCTGGGAGCCGGCCTGGTGACCACTCGCGCGGCTCACTTGACGGGACCTGGCACCGGCTGGTGGAGGCAAGCATGATGGAAGAGCGGATCGTGGTGGCCGACCCGGTAGCCGACCCGCAGGGCTACCAACGGGAACTGCTCGCGTTGCTCGGCGGGGAGGACCCGGTCGTGGTGCTGGCGGCCACCCCGCTGGCATTCCGGGAGCGCACAGGCGACCTCCCCGCCGAGATGCTCGGCCGGCGGCCCGAGCCGGAGGAGTGGTCGGTCGCGGAGCTGCTCGGCCATCTGTGGGATGCGGAGATCGCCTACTCGTTCCGGGCGCGCGCCATCCTCGCCCAGGACACTCCCCGCCTGATCGGCTACGACCAGAACGCATGGGCGACGCTGGCGCACCCGCCGTTCGGGGAGCTGCTCGACGCCTTCAGCGCGCTGCGCACCGCGAACCTCACGCTCGTCCGGGGCACCCCCGAGGCGCTCTGGGTCCGATCGGGAGTCCACGAGGAGCGAGGACCGACGAGCTTCCGCCTGGCCACCGAGACCATGGCCGGCCACGACCGCGCTCACCTGCGGCAGCTCGAAAAGACCGTTGCCGTGGTCACGGACTGAAGCAGCCCGCGCCGGCCGTCCGGGGCGCCGGGCGGGTCGCCGCCGCCACGGCCCCCCAAGAGCGCCTGTGGCGTGGTCGAGGTCGCAGCTAGCTCGCCGGGGGGGCCTCGCCGCGGTCCAGGAGGTGGCGGAAGCCGGCCTCGTCGAGGATGGGCACACCCAGCTCGGCCGCCTTGGCCGCCTTGGTCCCGGGGCCGACCCCGACGACCACGTAGTCGGTCTTCTTGGACACGCTGGAGGTGATGCGGCCGCCGCGCTCCTCCACGGCACGCTCGGCCTCCTCGCGGGTGAACCCGTCCAGGCCACCGGTGAGCACCACGGCCTTGCCGGCGAGCACCTGGGGCAGGATCGGCCCGCCGCCGCCGTCGGACCGGGTGTTGACGCCCGCCTCGGTGAGACGGCGGACCAGGTCGCGGTTGCCCTCGTCGGCGAACCAGGCGGCGACGCTGGAGGCGATGGTCGGGCCGATCTCGTCGACCGCGTTGAGCTCGTCCTCGCTCGCGCGGGCGATGGTGTCCAGGGAGCGCAGGCGGGTCGCGAGCACGAAGGCGACGTGGCCGCCCACGTGCCGGATGGACAGGCCGGTGAGCAGCCGCTCGAGCGGGCGCTGCTTGGACGCCTCGATCGCGTCGAGCAGGTTGGCGATGCTCTTGTCCTTGAAGCCGGGCAGCTCGGCGAGGTCCTCGGCGCTGAGCCGGTAGATGTCGCCCGCGTCGCGCAGCTTGCCCGCCTCGATGAGGGCGGCGACGGTCTTCTCCCCGAGGTGCTCGATGTCCATCGCGCCGCGGGAGGCGAAGTGGACCAGGGTGCCCCAGCGCTGGGCCGGGCAGCCGGTGGTGTTGGGGCAGCGGGTGACGACCTCGCCCTCGGGGCGGACGAACGGGGTGCCGCACTCCGGGCAGGTCCGCGGCATGCGCCACGGCTGGGCATCGGGCGGGCGCTTGGTGAGCACCGGTCCGACGATCTCGGGGATGACGTCGCCGGCCTTGCGCACGAACACGGTGTCGCCGGGACGGACGTCCTTGCGGGCGACCTCGTCCTCGTTGTGGAGGGTGGCCAGCCCGACAGTGGAGCCGGCCACCAGGACCGGCTCGAGCACGGCGAACGGGGTGGCCGCGCCGGTACGCCCGATCGAGACCATGATGTCGCGGAGCAGGGTGGTGCGCTCCTCCGGCGGATACTTGTAGGCGATCGCCCAGCGGGGCGCCTTGGAGGTGTAGCCGAGCTCCTCCTGCTGCCTGGCCGAGTCGACCTTGACCACCACGCCGTCGATCTCGTACTCGAGGTCGTGCCGGTGCTCGGCCCAGTGGTCGACGAAGGCGTGCACCTCGTCGAGGGTGCCGAACCGCTCGGTCTGGGTGGCGACCGGGAGGCCGGCCGCGGCGCACCAGTCCAGGAACTCCGAGTGGGTGGCGAAGCGGAACCGCCCGGCCAGCCCGAACGAGTGGCAGAGCATGGCCAGCGGGCGGGTGGCGGTGACCCGGGGGTCCTTCTGGCGCAGCGCGCCCGAGGCGGCGTTGCGCGGGTTGGCGAAGACCTGCTTGCCCTCGGCCGCCTGCTGCGCGTTGAACTGCTCGAACGCGGCGGTCGGGAAGTAGATCTCGCCCCGGACCTCCAGGACCTCGGGCGGGTCGGGGGTGGTCAGGCGCTGCGGGATGCTGGCGATGGTGCGCACGTTGGGGGTGATGTCGTCGCCGACGAAGCCGTCGCCCCGGGTGGCGGCGCGTACCAGCCGGCCGCGGTCGTACTGCAGGGAGACGGCGTTGCCGTCGATCTTCAGCTCGCACAGGTACGTCTCGACCCGGCCGACGGTCCGCTCGGTCCGCTTGCCCCAGGCGTCCAGCTCCTCGGGGGTGAAGGCGTTGTCGAGCGAGCGCATGGGCACGCGGTGGCGGACGGGCGCGAACGCCCCCGACGGGGGCGCCCCCACGGTCTGGGTGGGCGAGTCGGGGGTGACGAGGTCGGGGAACTCCCGCTCGAGCGCGATGAGCTCCTGCATCATCTCGTCGTACTCGGCGTCGGAGATGTCCGGGTCGGAGAGGATGTGGTAGCGGTAGGACGCGTCGTTCAGCCTGGCCCGCAGCTCGTCGGCGCGCCTGGCGGCCTCCTCGGCCGACGGCGCCTGCTGGTCTGCTCCCATGCCCCCAGTATCCCGCACCCTGCCGACGGGAGCCCGGAAGCTGCCCCATGCTCGGCCTGGGCCTCGCCGTCGACTACTCCCTGCTCGTTGTCAGCCGGTTCCGGGAGGAGCGCGCCGGCGGCCTCGACCTCCCGCTGGCACTCGAGCGCACCCTTGCCAGCGCCGGCCGGACGGTGGCGTTCTCGGGCCTGACCGTGGCGGTTTCGCTGGCCGGGCTGCTGGTGTTCGCCGAGCCCTTCCTGCGCTCGCTCGCTGGGGTGGCATCGGGGTCGTGCTGGTCGCCATGCTGGCCGCGATCACGCTGGTGCCCGCCCTGCTCGCGATCTGGGGCGGCCGCATCCGGCCGCCCCGGGCCCGCCCGGCAGACCACGGCTTCTTCTACCGCCAGTCCCGGCTCGTGCAGCGCTACGCGCCCGCGATCGTGGCCCTGGTCGCGCTGGCCCTGCTGCTCGCCGCGCTCCCCTTCCGCCACGCCGAGCTGGAGAACTCGGGTCTCGAGGCCCTGCCCCGCTCGTCGGAGTCCCGCCGGCTGTTCGAGACCTTGCGGGACCGCTTCCCGGGCGCGGGCACCGACCCGCTCACCGTGGTGGTCGACGCCGACCCCCGCTCGGCTCTGCTGGCCGACTACGTGCGCCGGATCCAGGCGCTGCCCGGCGTCGGGTCGGTCCAGGTCCGGCCGCTGCCCCTGCCGACGCTGACCGTGGTCGACGTCGTACCGGCCGGGCCGAGCCAGGGTCCGGTGGCCCGCCGGCTGGTCGAGCGGGTGCGCGGGCTCGAGCGGCCGGCCGGCGCCGCCGTGACCGGGTCGGCCGCGTTCCTGGTCGACTACCGGGACTCCCTCGTCGCCCGCCTGCCGCTGGCGTTCGGGCTGATCGGCCTGGCAACCCTCGTCCTGCTGTTCCTGATGACCGGGTCGGTCGTGGTCCCGGTCAAGGCGGTGGTGATGAACGTGCTGAGCCTCGGGGCCAGCTTCGGCGCGCTCGTGTGGGTGTTCCAGGACGGGCACCTGTCCGGCCTGCTCGGGTTCGACCCGCCCGGCATGGTCGACATCTCGATCCCCGTGCTCATCTTCATCTTCGCGTTCGGGCTGTCAATGGACTACGAGGTGTTCCTCATCTCCCGCATCAAGGAGGCCTGGGACGAGACGGGCGACAACGACCGCGCGGTCGCCCTCGGCCTGCAGCGCACCGGCCGCATCGTCACCTCGGCCGCCCTGCTCATCGTGGTCGTGTTCCTCGGCTTCGCCCTGAGCGAGCTGCTCACGATCAAGGAGATCGGGCTTGGCATGGCGATCGCGGTGATCGTGGACGCCACCGTGGTCCGCACCCTGCTCGTGCCCGCGACCATGAAGCTCATGGGGCGCCGGAACTGGTGGGCGCCCGCCCCGCTGCGACGCCTCCACGACCGCTTCGGCCTGGCCGAGCACCGCCCACCACCCGTGCCGGCCGGCGAGCCCGCCGGCGCCGGGCACGGGCTGCGCGCCCCCGTGGGATAGCCGGCTGCGCCCCTTGTCACCTCAAGGCGCGATACGTGCCGCTGCGGGCGACAGTCCTCTCGAACGCTCACGCGGGCTCGACCCGCCGGACGGTCGCCACTCGATCGATGGCCTTGTCGAACGAGGCGACCGCCCCGACCCCTGAGCGCTCCGCCTGCGCGACCAGGTACGCCTCAGCAAAGTCCAGCCGGTCGGACTCATAGACCTCCAGCGCCCGCAGCAGCATCGCCGGGTCCAACACCACGATCGCCGGAAACGCGATGATCGCGCGGACCAGCTCGGCGACCTTGGGTCGCGGCACCTCGTAGAACGATTCCAGCACGTAGATGACCTCGGCCATGACCAGGTCAGCGAGCAGCAGCTCATCGGCAGCGGCCAGGAACTTGGTCGCCCGCGCTGCCTGCTCGGGCGGATCACCGGTCAAGTGGCGGACCAGGATGTTGGTGTCGACGAACGCGCTCACCGCCTGGCGCGTGCCCGGGCGGCGCGGACCTGGCGGCGCACCTCCTCCCAGGCGGTTCCCCGCCTGCTGGCGGGCACACTGACCGCGCCGGCAAGGTCGAGCAGGTCGGCGGTGCGTGCCAGGACGGCACGGCGCCCCTCCACGCGGAACACGATCTGGTCACCCTCGTGCAGCCCGAGCGCCTCGCGCACCGCCTTGGGTAGGGTGATCTGCCCTTTGGATGTGAGCCGCGCCGCAACGTCCATAGCACCTCTCCTTACCTAAGCGTACAAGTAAGGATAGCAGCGACGCGCCGTGTTCGTATGCTGTTCCGCAACCTGCCGCCGTGGTCGCCATCAGGGCCGCCGGGTCCGGTGATCTCAAGGACGGGCAGGGGGCGGCCCTGCCCGCAGGAGCAGTCGGTCAGCGTTCGGCGAGCTGCCCGGTGCGCAGCTCTCCGCTCACCGCGCCACCGCTGGGCGGCCCGCTCGGCGATCCCGGCCAGGCCGTCCAGGGTCGGTGCGGCCTCCGCGGGGACCTCGGCGTCCACCAGCAGCTGCCCCTCGCTGGGGGTGACGGTGAAGGTCATGAAGGAGCAGCACGCCATTTCGCGAGCCGCGAGGTCCCGCATCTGCTCCTGGCCGGCGTCGGCGCCCAGGGCCGGGGCGCGCTGTAGGCTGGGTGCATGCCCGCCAGTGCCGTCCAGCTCGTCGTCACCGACCTCGACGGCACCCTCTCCGACGACCGGGAGCGCGTCCATCCGCGCAGCGTCGATGCCGTGCGTGCGCTGCGGGCGGCCGGCATCCCGCTGCTGGTGGCCACCGGCCGGCGGCCGCGCACCGCCGCCTGGGTGCTCGACCCGGCCGGTCTGAGCGGCCCGGCGGTCCTGCTCGACGGCGCCCTGGGCCAGGACCTCGGCGACGGGCGCACGTTCCATCAGGCCGGCTTCGACCCCGCCGCGGCGCACCGGGTCCTCGACGCCTTCGCGGGCGCCGGGCTCGAGCCGTGCCTGTTCGTCGACCGGCCAGGCTGCGAGCTGCTGGTCGGTCCCCACCCGTCGACGCATCCGTGGCACCTGGCCCGCAACCGGGCCTGGACGGCAGTCGTCGACCTGGCCCGGGCGGTCGACACCGAGCCGGTCCTCACCTTCACGGTCGTGGGCGGGCCGGCGCCCGCCCTCGACGAGGTGGCGCGCGCGGTCGGCAGCGACGGCAGCTCGAGCGTCACCCCCGACCTCGTCTACGGCGGGTACACCCTGCAGGTGCGCCCGCCCGGGGTCAGCAAGTGGAGCGGGGTGCTCGCGTTCTGCGCCGACCAGGGGCTCGACCCCGGCCGGGTGCTGGCCGTGGGGGACGGCACCAACGACGTCGAGCTGCTCGAGGGCGCGAAGATCGCCTGCGCGGTCGCCGGCGGCCACCCTGCCGCCCTGGCCCTTGCCGACCACGTCATCGGCCCACCCGCGGCCGGGGGCTGGGCCGCCGTGCTCGACCTGGTATAGGCCCCCGAGATCTGGTGTGGCCCCCGAGATCTGGTGTGGCCCCGAGACCACGAGCCACGGGCTCCGGGTCAGGGGAGGCCGGCGAGGGACCAGGCCCGCCGGCCGGCGCCGGCGGCGACCTCGAGCCGGCGCACCGCCTCGGCCTCGGGCAGGGCGGCCAGCCCGCAGGTGGGCGTGACCACCGACCGGGCGAGCACCTCGGGCAGGTAGTCGCCGGCGGTCCAGCGCACCAGGTCGAGCAGGCGGTCGGCTGCCGCCTGGGCGTCCACCTTGCCCGCGTCCGGGACGTCCTCCCCGGCCGGGACCAGCCCCCAGGCCACGCCGGCACCGGTCTCGACCAGGCGGCGGAAGGCGGGGTCGTCGGTGGCGGCGTCGCCGTGGGCGACCGCATCGAACGAGACGAGCTGCGGGTTCAGGTCCAGCACGAGCCCCCAGGGAGGCGCCGCGCAGCAGTGGATCCCGGTGACCTCGGCGCCGGTGGAGCCGACCGCCCGCCACAGGTCGAGGGCCAGGTTCGGGCGGGCGCCGACGAGGTCGTGCCCGAGGCCGGGCTCGTCGAGCACGAGCACCACCTTCCAGGCCGGAAGGGCCTCCCGCACCCGGGTCACCAGGGAGCGGATGCGGGCCGCGTACCCCAGGCCGAGTGGGCCGCGGGCAGCGGGGACGGTGATCGCCTCCCTCCCCCCCGCCTTCAGGGCCAGGGCGAGCGTGACCGGGCCGGTGGCCTGCACCTTCAGCCAGCCCGCCTGGCGGGACCGGAGCGCGCGCAGGAAGGGGTCGAGGGTGCCGGCCGCGCTCGGCGCCAGTCCGGGCCGGCCGGGCGCCTTGTCGCGGCCGACCCAGGCCAGCCCGCCGTCGGCCTCCCCCACCCCGGGCAGGCCGAGCGCCCACTGGCGCACCATCTCCTCGTCGGGTGCGACCCCCGGCCTGGTGGGCCAGAACGGCAGGTCGGGGCAGGCGCCGACCGCGGCCGCCACGCACGCGGCCGGGTCGCCGTGGGGCAGCCCCCCCACGCCGGTCCCTGCCCCGCGGGGCCGGAACCCGGCCGGGACGGCGCTCACCGACGCTCCTGCCGAACCCGCATGCTCCGCCCCCGGATGATCGTGGTGGTTCCGAGCCTACCGTGCACCGGCGGCCCTCCGCAGCGGAGCGGAGCCGGTCATGGAGCGGAGTCGGCGCCGAGCCGATGGTCGGGCTGCTGGTCAGTGTCCACATCGCCGCCATGTACCTGCCCTCGCCGGTGACCGGCTGGCTCAGCGACACGCTCAGCGCCGGCGTGGTGGCCGGGGTGGGCATGCTGCTGCTCGGCGCGGGCGTCCTCGCCGCCGTGCTGAGCGCTGGTCAGGTCGGGACCCTGGGGGCGCTGCTGCTGCCGGGGGTCGGCTGGAACGCGGCGCTGGTCGGCGGCGGCGCGCTGTTGCGCGACGCACACATCGACCCGTCGCTGGGACGCGGCCAGTCGGTTGCCTCCTTGACGCGCTTCTACCCAATATTCAGGATCCCATTGCCTGGTGGAGGAGGGGTTCGGCGGCGCAGTGCATGCGCCGCCCATCGCTCGAGGAGGGCCTCGATGCCGAGCAGCCGCGTGACGCCGGACGACGTTGCCCGCCTGCTGGACGTGCTGCAGGGCGATGCCGACCGCCGGACTCGCCAGGCAGCCGCCTCTGCGGTGGTCAGCCTGCCGCTCGACACACCGGCGGCCGAGCAGGTCAAGCGGGTCCTGCAGGGACTGGTCGAGGACGACGGGCGCCGGCCGGACCACTCGTTCTTGCGACAGGCGATGGCCAAGCTCCAACCGGCCGCCGCCGAGCGGCCTTCGGCGGGCGGAGCGCCGCGGTCTGGGTACCCGGCACCGTCAGCCGGGACGCCGGCCTCGGCCAAGGCCCGGAGCCTGGCCGACCAGGTACGGGCGAACCTGCTGACACGTGGCCGGTTCCCGGCCGACTTGACCCTCCTCGCCTCGTTGCCCGACGAGGACGCGCACCGCCTGCTCTCCGACCTCGTCGGACAGCTGCTCGCGGCCGTCCAGACGCAGCGGCCGGTGCTGGAGCTGGCTACCCGCCGCCTTGGTGACGTGCTGCGCGCCCTGACCGCTGACGGGCGGCGCCCGGTGATCGCCGACTTCCCGCAGCAGTGGTCGTGGGCGGTACCCGAGCAGCGCCGGGGATGGGTGGGCGGGCTGCTCGCGCTGACCGAGCCGGCCCAGATACTGGCCGCCGTGCGCGACCATGTCACCGTTGCCCCCGCCGACGAGCGGCTGACCGCACTCCGGCAACTCGAGGCGGCAGCACCGCACCTGGGCGGTCGCGTCCTCCGGCTACCGGCGCCATCGTCGCGCAACCAGGGCCTCGAACAGCTCTGCCGGCTGCTGGAGTCGGTGTTCGCCGGACCGCGTCCGACCAGGAGCGCGGCACCGCCGCCGGACGCCCGCGCCGGCGCCCCGCCGGCGTCGGCGCCCTTGGCCGGCAGCGAGTCGGCCGCTCCGACGCGCAGCGCCTACGCCCGCCTCGACGCCCCTGAGCGGGTGGCGCCCCGCGAGGTGTTCGAGGTGCGGGTCGGGCTGGCCGAGTCGCCGTCCCAGGGCGTCAGCCCGGCTGTGCCCATGCCGGTGCCTGTGACCCCGTTCACGCTGACCGTCCAGCTCCTGGCCAACGGCTTCCAGCCGCTCGGCGGGGCATCGCTGACCCGCCAGATCGAGGTCACCCCCGAGGATCCCTATCCGTACGACATGCTGCGGCTGCGGGCCGACGCCGACCCTGACCTGGCCGCCAAGCGGGCGATCGTCGCGGTCTTCTCCATCGACGGTGCACCGATCGGCGCCGCCTCCCGCGAGGTGCAGGTCGCAGCACCGGGCACCGAGGTTCCCGCACCGCCGGAGCGCCGGGAGCCTGCGCCCGGGGCCGACTGGGTGCTCGCGGACTCCGATCCCGCCACCCGCCCGGACCTCGAGATCCTGATCGCGCCGGGCAACGATACGGCCGGGCTCCGGCTCGCCTGGACCTTCAGGTCACCGCACGCCGCGGTGGGAACGGTCGACGAGCCGATCACGAGCGTGATCGGCGGGAACGCGGCCGCGTGGGCCCGCGGCAACATCCGCAAACATCGAGGACAAAAAGGGGGACGAGGACCTGGCCGAGTACCTGTACGGCCTCGGTCTGGACGTACGCGACGCGGTGCCCGCCCCGGTGTGGGACGCGATTCGGGCCGCCGCGACCGTGTCGTCCCCCCCGACGGTCCTGTTGGCCACGTGGGATCCGTACGTTCCCTGGGAGCTGGCGGTGGTGCCGGAGCCGTGGGACCCCGATGGCCCCCCCTTCCTGGGCGCCCAGGCGGTCATCGGTCGATGGCCGTACAGCGAGCAGGTCCGCGCCCCGGTGCCGGCGCTCCGGATCGAGGCGCAGTCGATGGCCACGGTCAAAGGCGAGTACGGAGGCAGCAAGCGGCTCGAGGAGGCCGAGAAGGAAGCGGATCATCTGAAGGACAGCTACAAGGCTGCGCAGGTGCCGGCACGCATCCGTCCCATCCTGGACTGCCTCGGGAAGGCGACCCCACCGGCGCACATCCTCCACATGGCCGTGCACGGCAGGTTCGACCACACGGGCACGCAGGACGGCATCCTCATGGAGGACGGCAAGTACCTCAGGCCCAGGTCGATCCGCGGCGTCAAGGAGGCCGCCCACGTCGACGTCATCGACGTGGGCGTGGTCTTCCTCAACGCCTGTCAGCTCGGGCAGGCGCAGGAGATGCTGGGAGAGTACGCGGGCATGGCCACCGCCTTCACGAGCCTGGGCGTCGACGCGGTGATCGCGCCCCTGTGGAAGGTCGACGACGCGATCGCGCGCAAGGTGGCGGAGGGCTTCTACAAGGCGGTGCTGGGCGACGAGGGCCTCTCGCCGGCCGAATACCTGCGGCGCGAGCGCCACGCGACCAAGGGCAAGGAGGCGCTCGCCGAGGGGACCCGGCTCGCGTACCTGTTCTTCGGCCATCCCCGGCTCCGGATCAGCTGGCATCCAGAAGGGAACTGACATGCCTGACTTCCAGCGTGACGACGTCCTGGACCTGGAGTACGGGGTCCGCGTGCGCTCGGTCGGGGTCGGCGGGCGCGTCGCAGAGGTCCAGCGCGGACCGGCGGACGGCAGGCCGGTCCGCGACGCAGACCCCGGGCCGCTCGACGAGCGCCTGGCCGCCGACGGTCTGCCCGAGGACGCCGCGGCCGTCCTGGCCGGAGCAGCCGGTGACGCCGGCATGCGCAGGCAGTTGACGGTCCCGCTCGACGACCTGGTCTCGCCGGCCACGCCGAGCGGGGCCACCCGCGGGGACGATGACACACCGCACCTGGAGATCGACGTGCCAGCTCCCGCCGAGGACGAGGGCCAGGTGGTACTGGAGGTGGACTCGACCGGCGTCGTCCATTGGCACGTGTCAGATTCGGCCGCCGCCGGGGGCGGGACCGACCGCGCCGGCTCGGTCCAGACCTTCCGCATCCCCATCGAGCAGGTCGACGTTCCCACGGGCAGGAGCGACCGCGGCTTCCTGGGCTACGGCCTCCGCAAGGTCCTGCACGTCATCCGCTTCCCGGTCGAGGCGGTCGCCGCGCACGCCGGGGAACTGGCCGTCGGCTGGTGGGAGCGCAGGCAGCGCCCGTACGGGCTCGGACTGGTGCAGCCGGACACCTTCACGAAGGCGATCGACGGGGACGGCGTGCCGACCGGGCGCCTGGCCCAGTTGGCCGACAAGCCCTTCCTGCTCCTGATCCACGGAACCTTCAGCCGGGGCCGGTCCGGGTTTCGCGGCGTCGCAGCCGACGCCGAGCTGCTCAGGACGCTGTGCACCAGGTACCAGGATCGCGTCCTGGTCTTCGACCACCCGTCGGTCCATCTCAGCCCGGAGGCCAACGCGCGCTGGCTGCTCGAGCGCCTGCCCGACCACCGGCCACTCACCCTCGACGTCGTGACCCACTCCCGGGGCGGGCTGGTGGCCAGGCAGCTGATGGAGGCGGCGCCGGCCCACGCCACCGGCCGGCCCGCGCCGGTGGTCCGAACGCTGGTGCATGTCGCCACCCCGAACGCCGGCACCACGCTGGCCAGCAAGGACCGGCTGGGTGACCTGCTGGACGTGTTCAGCAACCTGCTGTCGCTGCTGCCCGACGAGACGGTCAGCGTCGCGGTCGAGGGCGTGCTGGAGGTCGTCAAGCAGGTCGCGATGGGTGTGCTCGGCGGGCTCGACGGCCTGGCCGCGATGGACCCGGAGGCCGACTCCCTGCGCGACCTCAACGACACGGCCTCCGCGACGGGCACGCGGGTCCATGCGGTCGCGACCAACTTCAAGCCGTCGAAGGGGTCGCTGGCCATCAGGGCGCTCGACCTGGTCGTCGACCCACTGTTCGGGTCGGCCAACGACCTCGTCGTCCCGACCGAGGGTGTCTACAAGGCGGGGTCCTACCTGGTCGATGAGCCCTTCGTCGTGCCTGCCTCCAGCCAGGTGACGCACACGACGTTTTTCCGCGACGCCGACGTGCGCGCCCGCCTCTCGGGCTGGCTGCCCGGGTCGTGAGCGGCCGGCGGCTCAGCGCCCGAGAGGCAGCATCGCGTCGGGCGGCAGGGAGCTGAACAGGGCGGTCCCGGCGGTGGACAGCAGTCCGACGTCGTCGTCGTCCGGGGTGCGCTGCAGCTCGTGGGCGACCTCGGCCGCCGTGCGACCGGGGCTGATCAGGCCGAAGGCGAGGTGCTCCGACATGGTCCTGCTCCACGACGACGTCGCCAGACCGGTCGCCAGTACGGTCTCGACCTCGCTGAGGCGCATGAGCTGGTAGGCGAAGTCGTTGCGCAGCAGCAACTGCCGGAGCGCCTCGCTGAACGTCGTCGGGGCGACGACGTCGAGCACCACCAGCGGCGGGCCCGCCTCCGTCGCGAGCTGGCCGGCCAGCCGGCTGAGCAGGGTCACGGCCAGGACCCCGGTCTGCGCGGGCTCCCAGGCCGGCGACGGGCCGTCGCCGGCCGTCACGCCGAAGTCGAGGTAGGGCACCGAACCGGTCTCCTCCATCGTGCCGCTGACATGCAGCAGATGGACGGGCCAGGTCCGGGCCATTGCGGCGTACCGCTCCACCCCCTCCGAGGTCATGTCCTCGATGCCGTCGACCTGCCAGCCCGCCCGCGCGTAGAGCACCTCGATCTCGTAGCCCTCCACCGAACGGCCCCGCTTGATGTGCAGCTCGGCGTCGCTGGCACGACGAAGGACGAGCACCCGCGGCCGGCGTATCCGGGGCTCTTCCGTCGACCAGCGCCGCAGCGCCTCCCAGACCCGGGGCCCGGCGATCCCGTCGGCCTCCAGCCCGGCGGCGTGCTGGAGGTCGGTGACCGCACGACGGGTCATCGGTCCATCGAGGCCATCTATCGGGCCCGGCGGGAAGCCGGCCCGCCCGAGCGCCCGCTGCAGCGCTCGACCCTGCACGGTCCGCGAGCGCCCCTCCTCGGGCGCCCGGTAGGCGAAGCGGACCCGGTCGTCCGCCACGAGCAGGCCCCGGCTCGTCCGCGCCAGCTCCCAGGGCAGCTGCGCCACCAGCGGCGGCTCCATGGTCAGGCGCAGGTCGACCGGCTCACCCACGCCGCGCTCGACTGCCGGCTCGGGCACGAGCCCACGGATCCCGCGATCCTCCCGGATCGTGCCGGCCAGATGCTTGAGCAGCGGCGACCGCGCGGTCGTCCGGCGCTGATGGTCGAGCGCGACCGGCAGCGGCGCAGCGGGGCTCAAGCCGCCGACGCGCCGTCCGTCGGCCGTGACGACGATCCCCCGGCCGGGCTCGTACGCGGCGTGGACGGCGACCTCCGGCCACCCGGCGCGCCTGGTGTCCTCGGCCACGACCGGCGCGTGCTCGTCGCCGAGCTCGACGTAGACCGCAGTGGCCAGCTGCGCCCGGCGGCCGGCCTCGGCACGGTTCCCGCGGGCGGCGGCCACGCGCGACCGGGTCTGCTGCAGCAGGCCGTGCCAGCGGGTGAGCCTGGTCGAAGAGCTGCTCAGCAGCGCCTCCGCCCGGTCGAGCCTGGCGTCGGTCCGCTCGGGCGGGTCGATGGCCATGCGGCGCGAGGCCAGCAGCAGCTCGTGCGCGGCGTTCAGCAGCGGCCACGCCGCTTCGTCGGCCGGTGGCGGCGGCACCGGTTCGTCCGCGGTGGCCGGCCCGATCCGCTCCATCAGCTGCAGCCAGGTCCACCAGGCGAAAGGGTCGCGCCCGGCGAGCACGCGGGCGGCGTGCGTGGCGTTCTCTGCGGCCTCGTGCCTGCGGCCGGCGAGGCGTTGGACCTCGGCCAGCCGGAGCGTTCGCCAGGCTGCGTCCTCGGGCCCGGCCGGGGGCTCCCCGGGCTTGGCCTGGACCACCTTCAGCAGGCGTTCGGCGACCTTCAGCCGCCCTCGGCACAGCTCGAGGCCACCGAGCAGGGCGAGCGCGGCGGAGCCGGGCGTGACCGCACGCACCGCGGCGAGCAGCGCGTTGGAGAACCGGTCGGTGTCGTTGGCCCAGGTCGCCACAGAGACGGCGTGAGCTGATGCTTCCACCAGCAGCTCCGGCCGGCGCCGCAAGCTCCGTAGCGTTTCCAGGACCTCGTGGCAGCTTGAGACGGCCCGGTCGACGTCACCCAGCCGGCCCTGGAGCTCCGCGCGAAGCAATTGGCAGCGGGTCCATGCCGATCCGCCGGTCTCGAGAGGGAGCCGCGCCGTCTCGTCGAGATACTGCTCAGCCTCTTTCAGGTTGCCGAGCACCCGCAGGTGCAGGCGCGCGGCCTCCGCCGTCCAGAACGCGGCCCGCTCCTGGTCCTGGAGCTGGAACCAGGTGTTCTTGGCGATCACGAAGCCGTCGAGGGCGCCGTCCACGTCGAGCAGCTCACCCGCCGCCCGGCCCCGCAGGGCCAGGAACGCCGAGGTGCGGTCGGGGAGCAGCCGGCCGGGGTGCGAGGCGAGCACCTGCTCGCAGAGCTCGGAGGCGGCGAGCGGCCGGCCGAGGGTCACCAGGGCGACAGCCCGCCGCTCGGCGGACAGGGCAAGCTCGTCCTGCTCCGCCGGTATCGTAGCCAGGCGCTCCGCAGCCGCCGGCAGGCCCATGTTGAGCATGAGCCCCGCCTCGGCCAGGCGGGTCTGCCCCGGGGCGGGCTCGCCGGTGGTGGTCCGCAGCCACCGCAACGCCTCGTCGTAGCGACCCCGTGCCGCGGCGTCCTCGTACAGCCGGCGCGCGATGCGTGCCGACAGCCCGTCGTCGCCGAGCTGACCGGCCATGTCCCTGGCGGCCAGCAGCGCCGCCCGCGCCTCCTCGGGCCGGCCGAGGTCGCGCAGCGCATCGGCGCGGATGACGAGAGCAGCGCACCCTTCCTCGGAGACCTCCTGGTCCTCGGTCGCGGGCCCGAGCACCTCCATGGCCGCCTGCGCCAGGCCGCGGGCGACGAGCAGGGCGGCCCGAGCCAGGCGCCATGCCGTCTCAGGGAGCCGGACGGCCTGGTCACCCTCGGGGATGCGCCGCGCCTCATGGAGACTGATGTCCACCGCGCTCCAGTCCGGATGGTCGCCGACACGCCCGGCATCGCGGGCCAGGCGGGCCAGGGCCCAGGCCCGCTCGACGTGCGCTTCCACTTGCAGCTGGGCGTCGATGACGCCCAAGCCGGGCCGAAGCTCGCGCACGTGCCCGTCCTCGTCGACGTACTCGGGTCCGAGGATCTCGCCGGCCAGCTCGGCGACCCGGTCCAGCCGGCGGCCGGCCCGGGCCTGGTTCAGCGCTGCCCGCCATGCACCGCCCGCACGAGCACCGTCGAGCTGAAAGCGGTGGTAGAGGGTCTCCCTGGTCCAGGTCGCCCACCGGTCGGGATCCGAGCGCGCCAGATCCTGGTAGTAGCGCGCCGCGTCCTCGTGCAGGAGACGGTAGACCGGCTGGGCGGCCAGCACGCGCCGCAGCGGCCCGATGACCGACGGGTGCAGCACGACCGTGTCCGGGTCGACCGGCGCGGCCCGCACCCAGGACGACGTGGTCGCGGCATAGCGCAGCAGGTCGTCCCAGAGGGCCCGGAAGGCGCCTGCGTCCACCTGCAGGGTGAGGCCGGTGCGGAACACCGGCGTGGAACCGGGCGGACGGTTGTCGTGCTCGGGCCGATCGTCGTCCGAGCCAAGCATCCCGGCCGCCATCCGAGGAAGCAGGATCTGCTCGGCAAGGTCACGGCGTAGCCGCCTCGGCACCACCCCGTACCGCACCAGCCACTGCAGCGCGTCGTTCTGGATGCGCCCAATGATCCGGTCGATGCACCATGCGAGCTCCGGGTCGAGCTGCTCCACGACTGCCCGGTCGATCCCTGGCGAGTGCTGGAAGACGTCGGCCAGGAGCGACAGCAGCCATGGGGACGATCGCCCCGGGCCGGCGCCCGGCTCGGTCTCCGGCACCCGCGCCCTGGCGATGATCGCCGGCACCAGGTCGTCCTGGCCGTCCATGCCGCGGAGCTCGGTGAGGTAGCATCGGGCCTCCTCATCCTCGAAGCCCGGGATCTCGAGGTCGGCGATGACCGACTGCGGGAGCCGGGCCGCCAGGCGGGTGAGCCAGTTCTCCTGGGCGGCGCGCCGTCCGCTCAGCACCAGGCGAACCTGGGGCGCGGCGTCGTGAAGGTCGGCCAGCACTTCGACGAGGGCCTCCGGGTCTCCGGCCGGGCGCAGAACTGCCTCCTCGAAGGTGTCCACGATGATGAGCACCGGCGCGCCCGGGCTGCTCTCCTCGATGGCGGCGGTGAACCTGGACCTGATGTCCTCGGCGTCAAGTGACGCCGCCGCGCTGCCGATCGCCGCCGCGCCGAACCGCACGAGGTCGTCGCCCTGTGGCACCAGGAGCGACCGGTAGGTGCTGTAGCTGCTCAGCAGCTCCCCGAACGGGGCCCGCTCCATCTGGACGTTGAGCTGCGCCGCGATCTCGAGGACGACGAGCCAGGGGTGGCGGGTGGCGTTGACGGGATCGACGGCGTCGAGGTCCACGAGCGCGCACGGCACCCGTCGGGGCACGCAGTGGTTGGCGATGAACCACTGCAGCGTCATGGACTTGCCCATGCCCGCGGAGGCGTGAACGCGCAGCGCCCGGGTGGGCTCGCCTTCGAGCAGGGCGAGCAGTCGCGCCTCGATCAGTTCGCGGCGCAGGTAGCGGCCCGTGGCCAGCAGCGCGCCATGCCAGAGGGAGCGCGCCCCCAGATGGGCTTCCCGGCCGTTGCGAAGATCGGCCAGGCGCTGCCCGATCAACGTCGCCCGGTCAGGCTCGGCCAGGGCATCCAGCAGGTCCTGGCAGCCGGGTAGGTCCAGGGCGCGGTCGCGCTCCTCGTACTGGCGCTCGAACCATCCGGCCGCCTCCTCCTGGTTGGCGAGCACGAGCGCTCGCAGCGCCTCCACCGACCGGCCTGCATCGATGCAGTACCTGGCGATGGTCGCTGCCAGGCTGCGCAGCTCCTCAGGGATCCCGGTCGCATCGGCGGCGGGCCCGTCATCGGACCACCAGGAGGACCAGGCGGCCTCGCGCAATTCCTCGGTCACCTGATAGTCCCCCGGGACACCGGGCAGCGGCTCGATGCTCCGGTCGCGCAGCAGGCCGGCCAGGCTCGGCGCCTCAGGGTCGCGCAGGACCGCCTCGTACATGGCTTCGTCGAAGCCGTTGACAAGGCTGCACCGTGTGAGCGCCCGGCGCCGGGCCGGCGGCATCCTGGCCAGCGTGAGGTCGGCGAGGCTCTCACCCGCGGCGAGGCGTCGCGCAACCTCGTCCACGGCACTCACGACATCACGCCCGTGTCATACCCCGCTGACCTCTCCCACTCGATGAGCTCTCCGGGGAACACGGTGTCGCCCGCGCCCGAGGCACGCATTGTCGCTTTTTCGATCATGGATTCGACAAAGAGCTCCCAGCGGTCCGGGAAGTTTTCCTGGACCTCCGTGTACTCGCCGCGCTTGCGCGTGTAGTACTCGCGCGTGAGCCGGACGACGCTGTCCTTCTTGAACGGCGGGACCTGCACCTGCCTGTCCTTGAGCAGGTCGGCGGGAACCATGCGCCTGACGAGGTCCTGCTGCTCGACGATCACGAGCCAGACAGGCCGCAACGCCCCGGCCGCGGCCGGCCGGAGCAGCCCCTGCACGATGTGGTCGAACTGCTTCACCTTCTGGATCCCGTCGACCACCAGAAGCAGCGGCTCGTCGCCGGCAAGCTCTCTGGCGAAGGTGCGGAAGCGGTCGAAAACGTCCTCGACATAGTCCCCGAGCAGCCGCGGTCGAGGAAAGGGAGCAGGCGCCGCAAAGGCAGCCGGTGCCAGCGGCACGGGCATCGCGCCCACGCCGGGGCCCACGACCGACAGCTGCCCGAGCACGGCTTGCATCTCGCGCACGAAGGCGTCGGAGCGGGCGCGGGCGTCGGTTCCGAGCCAGCCCGCGGCCGCCGAGGCGATCCGCTCGAGGAGCTCTGACCAGTCGATGTTCTTCCTGGGCAGTTCGGCGTAGACGGCCGGGAGCTGGCGGAGCCGGCAGGTCAGCACCCACGAACGGACCAGGGCCGACTTGCCCACCCTCGGCACGCCCGTGACGAACAGCAGGTCCGCCCCGGCGGCTGCTTCGCCGATGTCCGGCGCGAAGCGCTGCCAGATGGAGCGGTGCTCGCGCGAACGGTCGACCATCCAGCAGACGTCGTCGAAATCGTCGCGCTCGGCCAGCACACCGTCCGGGTCGACCGGGTGCCGGAGCCGGAGGATGGTGGCTGGGTCGGCCTGCACCGTGAGGCTCGGCAGGGCCCAGTCCCGCGGGTGGAAGCCGCCGGTCCACTGCACCTCGAACCGAGCGCCTGCCACGGCGGCATCCACGGCCGCACCGGACGCCAGCAGCCGGTAGAGCTCGGTGCTGAACCGCACCGCCGGGTCGCGTGCGATGGCGCCCTGCATGGAGACCACTGCCGCCGCTCCGTTCTGCAGGAAGCCGTCGGTCACCCCCCACAGAAGCTCCTGCGGCCCCCCTTCGCTGGTGCGGCAGGCGTTGAGCACGACGAGTCGCGGGGGCGGCGCTCCCTTGAGCGCATTGGCGATGAACCCCGCGGTGAGCGCCCAGTGGCCGGTCGCATTGCGCACCTCGAGCGCCGGCTCGCCCCCTTGCGTCGTCCCGTGCCCGATGAAATGCAGGACGTGCGGCGCCATCTCGGCGAAGCTCGTGCGCAGGTCCTCCATCCGGGGGCCGTGCAGCACCTCCACCTGCCAGCCGCCGGGCACGCGGCGAAGCCCCTCGTAGATACCGTCGATCTCGTCGTCGGCGCCCAGATCGGTGTCCGCCGGATCGCCGAGGACCACGAGCAGGCGAACCGGGACCGGCATGGCGGTCAGTTCGACCTTGAAGGGCAGGCGAGCCCGCATGGCCGGCCGCTCGCGGTCGCTGAACAGCCAGCGCTGCCGCTGGTCCCGCAGCAGCTCCCACGGCAGGTTCCGCAGCTCTGGCGGCCGGACGTCGAGCATGAGGTGGCGGGCCTGCTCGCCGCCCGCCGTCCACGCCCCGGCCAGGTTCCCCGACGACACGGAGTTGAGCAGTGCCTGCCCTGCTGCGGCGATCGCGGCATGCTCGACCGAGTCGTCGGCCAGGCTCAGGCGCCCACCGTCGAGCGCGAGGGCGGGGATCGAGCCGCACGTGTGGGGGTGCTCGTGCCACAGCGGGTCGCTGCCGTCATCCAGGCACAGCTGGACCGGATAGGCATCATCGGCACGCTCGCCGATACGAATGAGGATGCGCATGTCGCCCCGGCGCTCCTAGACGCAGCGCCGCCGGCCGCGACCAAGACATTCTCGCACCATCGCCGCCCCCGAACTCGCTCACCCGATCGACCCTTGAGATGCTCTCTCTAAACGCGACGACTTGTCCAGTACGAGTGGATCGGTCGGGCGCGGTGCAACAACCCCATCTACTGCGCATTGACGCGTACCATCTCGCAAGTCAAGTCTAGTGCCTCCTCCACAGGACGATCCCCAGGTAGTAGAGGATCGTCGGGACCGTGGCGTACAGCAGCACCGTACGGGGCGCAGGACCCAACGGGTCATGCGTACCGCCGCCAGCCACGACGCCAGCGGGGCGACCAGGCCGATCAGCGCGAGCACGGCCCACCGCCGCACGGTCTGCCGGCGCAGCCGCTCGGTGGAGGAGATGGTCACGGCCGCGCCGATCACCTCTCCCCCGCGGCCGACCGGCTCGCTCACGACCAGCGCCCGGGTCTGCCAGGGGCCCACGACCCCCTCGATGCCCGACCGTTCGCCTGACAGGGCGTCCCGTAGGTGGCGCTGCACCACGGGGTCGTCCAGCGGCAGCCGCTCGCGTGAGGCGACGACGACCTTCCCGTCGCGGTCCACGGCGAGCTTGGCGCGCGGCGTCGCGACATGGACATCCAGGGTGCGCCCAGCCCCACGCCAGGTCGTGTGCCAGACCTCGGCCAGGATGCGCTCCCGCGACACCACCGTGCCCGGGCGGCGGGCCAGCAGCGCGAGCGCGAGCAGGTCGAACTCCTTGCGGGTGAGCCGCCAAAGGCCGCCCGCCGCTGGTAGACGGCCCATGATCTGGCTACCCGGCCGCCACGCCAAGGTCCGCCGTGACGGCTACCGCAAGGACTGGTTAGCCGTAGTCGTGCGAGTACGCAGGTCCGTTCATGGGCAGGAGCCACTGGTACAGGGCGCGCTTCCCAACGTCCTCAAAGCCGATGAGCGAACGGCCATGAACCCGTCAAACGCGATGGCGCGGTTTCCGGCACACGGCTGCTACCAGCGATCATGGCTCTGACGCATCAGACAGGGAACTGATGTCGGCGGGTCGAGGTCGGTGCCACTGTAGAGCTTGGCTCTCCACCGCAACTGGGAGCGTACCGATCGGTAACGCGTCATGAGCCAGCCGACGGATAATGGTAATGCGAGCGCCTTTTTGCACCTGCCACCCGCCGATCTGTCAACTATCTCTTGAAGGTCGGCGAGGAGCACGCGCCAGATCGTAAGGGCTTCAATTTCAATAACTTGGACAGTCGGTGGGGTCGTTCTACACTGCACGCATGACTGTGGACGAGGGAGTGCTCGCCGAGAAGTTCGCCGCTGTCTTGCCGTATTTGAACGAGCGGGACCGCAGGCGGGTGCTGGCCGCCGAGGCGCGGGCGCTTGGCCGTGGCGGGATCTCGGCGGTGGCCCGAGCGGCCGGGGTGTCGCGCCAGACGATCCACACGGGGCTCAAGGAACTGGGCGCCCCACCCGAGGCCAGCGGCGGTCGGGTGCGGCGGCCTGGCGGGGGACGCAAGCGGCTGACCACGACCGACCCGGAGCTTGCCGGTGCGCTAGACCGGCTGGTCGAGCCGACCACCCGGGGCGACCCCGAGTCGCCGTTGCGCTGGACGACCCTGTCGATGCGGCACCTGGCAGATGCGTTGACCGGCCAAGGGCATCCGGTGAGCCCGACGGTGGTCGCGGGTGCGCTGCGGGCGCAGGGCTACCGGCTGCAAGCCCCGACCAAGACCCTGGAAGGTGCCCAGCACCCCGACCGGGACGCCCAGTTCCGCTACATCAACGAC